>Ga0307515_10000286_pt1 | contig 124106 bp, 109 predicted proteins | sample 17_EM_MG_FD_194513 | JGI IMG/M metagenome (GOLD analysis project Ga0307515, IMG submission 194513) | Populus trichocarpa ectomycorrhiza microbial communities from riparian zone in the Pacific Northwest, United States - 17_EM | ecosystem: Host-associated > Plants > Roots > Unclassified...
CCAATGAATAGAGACTCAGCTGCCGTCGCGCCTCCCTCCAAATCGACCGCCTCCAAGTACTCCTCCAATCTCGCTCGATCATACCCTGCAAGTGCATCTCCAAACTCGCTCGGTCACACCGTCGGAGTGCATCTCTGAGTTCACTCGATCTCGGCCTCCAGGTGCATGTCCAAACTCGCTCAATCACGGCCTCCCAGTGCATCTCCAAACTCGATCGATCACGGCCTCCCAGTGCATCTCCAAACTCGATCGATCACGGCCTCCAAGTGCATCTCTGATTTCACTCCATCTCGGTCTCCCAGTGCATCTCCAAATTCGATCGATCACGGCCTCCAAGTGCATCTCCAAACTCGATCGATCACGGCCTCCAAGTGCATCTCTCAGGTCACTCGATCTCGGCCTCCAAGTGCATCTCTCAAACTGGCTCGATCACGGCCTCCAAGTATATTGTTAAGGAGCGACGGTGGGTGTATGGAGAAACAGGGCTAACGGAGGTGGAAGGAGCGACGCGGAGTATATATTCGGCAGACCACAGGGTAGATAGACAGCATCTCATTTTCATCTCATCTTGTCATACAACGAAAATACACACTCTATCTTTCCCAACTTTAAGTCTCACTCGCTCTGTCCGAGATTTGGATCCATGCAATTGCGTGGATCCTCACGGCCGGGTAGTATCATATCTTCTCACCTTCTTCCTACGCTCCTCGAGATTAATGTAGTAGGAACGCGAGGAGAGATTTTCGCAGCATCACCCATTGCATTGCAATCCCGATGCAAGCGTGTACCCAATGAATCCATTCCGACGTATGGTCACAGTTGCCCACAACGCCAGAGTGTTTGTTTAAAATAGGAGACCGACAAAGCGAGAAGAAACTGCGAAACTGCGATAGGAGGGCGATATGCAACGCGACGCGTGGTATTGACGCCGGGCACGGAGTAATCCGCCACCGGGGTTTCTCTGACGGCTCTGACGGAGCGCGTCTACTCTGACGGAGCCATTCCGCCCGGACGGAAATGTTTTTTGCTGATGTTAATATTCTCCCATAATATTTCTATAAGTGAAATTCTTCGTCAAGCAACATATGGAACCTGGTGTAAACATATCAACCCATTCTGTTCTACTTTGTCTTGTTTCCCTTATTCCTCCTTATTTCCATCACAGTGACCGTCATCAACAACTTTTGAGCCTGATGCATTGACCTCTGTGTTGCCCAAATCAATCCAGGAACATTCGGTGTGCCACATATCACCCGGTGCTCTGATGTCTCCAGAGCCTCGATGCCATTGTCCAGCTCTCATTTGGATTCGTTGACTGTCTCCCAAGTCATCATCGCTCCCATGTAATTTATCAATGTCAAAGATCCAGTTTAGGCAAATTTCGGTTTCGGGAATGCTTTCGGGTGCACTATTCTCATCACTCTCGGCTGGATGGCGGTCGATTCTTCAGATTGAGCAGGCAGTTATTACTTGAGTTAGTCCTCCGGGGAGGTCATTTGCAGACAAACTGGTGTCCAAGGTGATCTTTCTGACTGTTTGAATCCAGCCGCACAAATATGTTGAAACAGTGACCAGGATGCTTTGACGATCTCTTCCGTAACCGAAATGTATCCAATGGCACCCATTTGCCTGTGTTCAGCACGACATTCCTTCTGTATAGCACGTAGGTTCTGGCTGCCCTGCCACATCTCCAAAATGTCGTGGACCTTGGCCATTCTGTGTAATTCTCTTTCCACCACCTCTTCCTTCAATTCCAAGTTGTTTTCAGTTTGCGTGGTATCCAATGCTGTGTAATCACCCACCAATATACCGATATTGCCTCAGGCAAACTGCCTTACTATGACTTTTTTGCGAAGCATCCCGCTAGTGGTTGGTTATACACTGTATCTGGCCGATATTGTGTCGCCCAGGTGAAAAACTGGCCTCCACTGTGACACCTTGTGGCAAGATACAGAATATATTGTGTGCCACATTGGAGAGATTGGCGTACTCTGAGTGTGTTGCCTCCTGTTGATGCCACCAGCCGGAGATATCCGGTAACCAGAATGTTCTGCTAATCTCTATAGGGTAGGAGGGGTACACATTAATATTAGGATTAAATTACACCCAGTTCTTAGGTGAATCAGGCGTTGAATTCAAATAAAGCCTTGCAGCTGTCAATAAGTGTGCTGCACAATTGCTTTGTTCTAGTGTCGTTTCAGCCATGCATTTACACATCAAGTATTCTTCATCATCGCTGGACAAATCATATGGATCAAAGAAGATTGACCAAATCCAGAAGCATTTCCAAAGGGGAGGAGGTTGCTGCCCGGAACCTTTTCAGGTCTAATGATAGACATTCATAGATGTTTGGCATAGTATTCATTCTCCACATACTTCAGAAATGCCTGCTGGAATTGGTTAGTGTAAGATGTCACGTCCTCAGGATTAATATCCATTGCCTTGTCCCACTTCCTGAATGATTGCAACTTCCGGGAACAATACAGGATATGTGCTGAAACGAGACGCATACCAGTCATTGGAGTGAATGCAGCCAAATATTGGGATAGCTTCTGTCGTGCAAGCTTCAAGGCGAAGTATAAGTATTCCATCCATTGAGTCATCTTCTTAGCGATGGCTCGCATATCACCGTCCATAAGAATGAACATGTCGTTGTTGACAGTGATGATGTGATGCAGAGTTACCATATGCCTTTTCGACATCCACAGTGTCCAGCATTGGGATGGCCTCTAAAACATCCGTGAGGTACTTGATGATGGTCCATTCATCCTGTGTTGTGAATTGCGACTGGTTATCACTGTATCTCGGTTTCTTGAGCTACTCTCTGTTCGATTCTCGTACTTGGTAGGCTTGCTCAAGCAACTCCAGTGTCGAATTGAACTGAGTTTTCACAGCCATAATAGGTAGTACCGCGATTCGTTGTTTATCTTGTTGACAGCTAATAAACTCGTTCCTATGACCAGGTGTCAGGGTAATCAATACAGCAAGCTTTCTCTGCTATAGAAAGGTCAGTTTTTTTCCAAAATGTCTTGAAATACGTACATTCTCGATAATCTTTGCTAAACCTGGTCTCATAGCTGACACCTTGAGGATTCTAGCATTGCCCTCTCTTCGCAGTCTTTGACTCTTCCCAATGTCTGTGCTTTCATTCTCTCCAAATTGTTGATTGTGCTCATGGGCGACGTGAGACTTGGTGCGTGCTTTTACACTGAGACTGCTCATGAACGCACCCGAAGCAAACTGAATAATGTGCTTGATGCATGGTATGTGGTTTCTCATTGCAGATTTGTCGATTCCAAAGGCCTGAAGGGTTGATTTTAGTTCATGAGTCATGCAGTCATCTGAAGAAGCATTATCAATCGTAATTCCAAGTAAATGGCCTTCGGTAAGCTCCAAATGACCAAGAACTTCCTTCAAATATATGGCAAGCCTTGCTCCAGTATGTTGACCCTTGACCAATTATCGTTCATTAGGTTTCAGAATATGAAAAGAAGTGCCTATCAAACTGGTCGAATGCGAGTTTTACTTATCTCAACGCTCAGTTTCGATCCATATAATAAGCTATTACCGACGATATGGCTAATTTGTTCATTGATGGCCACCCATCCAAAGTTAACCTAACATTTTTTCTTCATGGCAATTGCTTCTTAATTGCATCCACCGTCAGTGAGTATTCCCTCTGGCAAGTGTTGCTAAGGCTGCTAGGGGACGGAAGCACCAGCTCGCTGAGTAATGCATTCTATGACTGCTGTAGCTCTTGGTGACCGTGACACTCATCAACCAGATCACGGGCGTTTCGATGGTGCTCTACCAGTACAGCTCGTGTGTAAATGGTTGTATCCAGCCCATTGGATGAGCCAAAGCAGCTTCTGATAGTACCGCCTAGAGCCCAGTATGCACTTGACTTCCCATTCCTATGTTTCTCCAACAATCACCGGCTCTGGTTCTGAGGATTGTTCGCCTCAAATTGGCAGTGTATGATGGTCAAGAAGCGACACTTGGACAATGTTGTGGTTCTGCATTTTACTTAGCAAGTCTTGTTTGTAAGTATTCTTAGTGATGGTCTTACTTACCGTACATGGTTCCATGTACATGTAATCAATCTTTTGCAAGACATAGATGTTTGCAACTTCCTGGTTGATAGCTGTACTTTGTCTCGACCTGCAAAAGTTATCTTTCCTGCCGGCATACTTTGCTTTGCGCTCCTGAAGTTCAATTCTATTTCCCCACACAATTCAGTGAGTCACTTGTATTCCTGCTATCCACAAGACTATCTGCACCTGTGATCTGCAACAGAGGTTCTTGGGCGGCTCGAATCGCATTGTAGTATGGTTGGTGTAGTGTGCCCAGAAGGGTTTCATCCGCACGGAATGGTGGATGGAGTTGTTTTACATCCAGTCTGCCAGCAGAATCAGTTGGACCAAGTGGCCTTGCTTGTAGTTGCCAAAGGCCCGGAGTGTTTGCTCCTTCAGTTATATCTGCCGCTCAGTGTGACCGTCCATCTGCAGGTAGAAACCAGTTAAGAATCAGTGATTGATACTATGGTGGGAGCTAACACGGTCACAAGTCAACTGTTGAACTCTTTGCCACAATCGGTGGTGATATTGTCTGGTAGACCATGTTTGCAGATCATGTTTTCAAAAAACATTCCTGCTAGCTCTGGGGAGTCCATGTCCATTCTGCAGGGGAGGTAGGTCACCATTTTAGTCAAATGCTCGATAATTACGATGATCTGGGTGTATCCTAATGCCAATGCCTATGGAAAGTCAGTAATGAAATGCATTGTGAGTTCTTCCCCAAGCTGGGAAGGCGGTGACAGTGGCATGTTGAGTCCATAGTGTGTGTGACACAGTGCGTTGATTTGGTGGCACAACTTGCAGCCGGCAACACACCTTCATATCTCTGATTCCATCACAGGATAACAAACATCTCATGATAGCAGCTTGGCAGTCATCAGAACTCCGAGGTGACTGGATTCAAGGTTTTCCTGGAATTGGCTGCACACTGACCCATGCAGTGCCACAGGCACACATATCCTCCTCTCATAGGTCAGAGCTCCATCGACTGATCTCCACATAATCAGTTCTGAAATCAAAACTTCGGCCAACGTTGGTTGTATTTCTGCGGTGAAATGATTGCTCCCCTGGGCCCCTGTGATATCCTGTAGAAGGTCACTATATGATCCAGTGACAGTGGTCACTGCTAAGGTGGGCAGGAACTTTCCCAGTGTATTCTCATAGCCGATCTCATAGTTGTGTCTTGTTGTTAGTCCACCCGCTGGGTGCTTCTTCGCATCCACATATTCAATAATGCAGTTGTATGATGTGAGAGTCTCTGTCCATTTACCTTGCCGCTGGGAGACCTCATGCGACAGTTGCACGTATGTGGGGTTGTGATGGACACCATGTAAGAACACAGTGTAGGAGGTTGTTATGATTTGGTTCCTCGAGGAAGTGACAACATTGCTTCAAAGTCTCCATGATAGCTAAGATCTCCCGATCATACATGTTGTAGAGCTGCTCTGCACTTGATTAATTTCATGTGTAGAAGTTGACTGCGGTGAGGATCCCGAAACTGCTGTACTGGTTGAGAATATAGGGGATCTCCAAATCCGGTTACATCAGTTCACAGGATAATAGGCTCACCTATGCCGCAATGCTTGAGGATGGGTGCATCAGTAAAGGCTCTTTTCAAGCTCCAGAACGCCAGGTCTGCACCACGAGTCCATTCCCATTTGACCTGTTCAGATATGCCGGAATTCTCTGCTTTCTGTAGTAGGTCTGTAATCGGCATTGTGATGTTTCGCTATACCATGATGAACTGCAGATAGGATTTAGTGAACCCAAGAAGCACCGACACATCCTCAATGGACTCTGAGGTTGGTTATTCTTCGATGGTTTATATGCAGTCTGATACTATCGAGATCCCATTGGGGTGAATGATACACTAGAGGAAGCTGGCCTCTGAGACTCCAAAATGGGATTGTTGTGCAGTGCTGTAGAAAACAAATTCTTGCAGTCGTTCCAGTACTTTTCGTACCTGCTCTTCATCCTCCTCCTCATTGGTCGAGTAGATCACAATATCCTCAAGGTGGCACACAGCCATGACGTCATTGGAAGGACATAACTAGTCATTGACATAAGCATGGTAAGTAGCGTGTACATTGTTCAACCCAAACGGCATAACTTCGTACTCGGCCTGCCCATCTGAGGTGCAAAATGTGGCATTGTGCATTTCACCTTCCTTGATTTGGATGAGGTTATAGGTGTGCTAGAGGTCCAGGTTGGGGAAGATCTGGGCTCCAGTCAACCTGTCAAGCATCTCTGATATCAGTGTAACAGGGTATCAGTTCTTCACCATGGTTTGCTTGAGAGCTTCTTAGTCCACACACAGCCACAGTCCACGGTCCTTTGTCCTGAGAATCAAGATTGATGCTGCCGCAGCCGAAGATGATTGCTGAATGCATTCATTGGCTGGGCTTGTTTCGATGTAGGCCTTGGAGGTTTTCAACTTGAATTCCAAAACATTGTAGCTTTGGCCATATGGTAAATTGAAGCCTGCTTCCAGATTGATTGCATGGTCAATTGGCTGGTGTATGGCGAGAGTCTCTGCTATATCATTGCTGAACGCACCCACAGAGTCCTTGTATCTGACGGGGATATGACCTCCATCGTCAGTCGGTACATGACCTGTTGCAGCATTTGTGTATTAGCCACAATCTCTGATGGGGTATTTGGAATCATGATAGGGAAGAAAACTATGGACCTGCGAATCAAGCAGTGTGCCCACGAGTGGGCCACACCCCACCGGTCGAACAACCTCCCATTGTGACTTGGCCATTCGGTAGCAGTCATTCTAGTATACCCCAGTCGAGTTCCTGTGCTTCCACAACTACCGCCACAGCTCCGTGCTTGCTCATCCACCGCATGGGTTGATTGTCACAATCTCACCTGGATATTCCACTGTGGTGACCACCACAGTCGCTCCTACTAGTCCACTGCGTTCCCTGATTTCTTGTGTAAATGTCTCAATGCTCACTTCACTTCCTGAGAGATCATCAAAAGTGCTTGCTCTGATTATCTCAATGTCAGGAGTGCGACTGTCCACACTGCTGTCCATTGGTGTTCCATCTGAATCGACAGGGATCTCCAACGTCCAGTTGTTTGTCATCAGACTCCCACCAATGTCTGTCAGCCATACCTTAGTGTTTTCATCATCCCAACCTTGGTACCACTGAACTGTCATAGCTGATCTGATGGGCTTTCATCGGCCAGTTGGGGTTCTTGAAGAAGTTAATTGAATGGTAGCACAATCGATCTCTGGCTTGTGGGTGTGAACTATTCTTATCCGACTACCGGATTGTAAGCCCTTATTAAGATGACCAGCACCTCTGGTTCAGGGATCGGAGCTCCGTGCTTCAAACATTGGACTGTCATCACTCTCTTGCAGCTCTCCCTCACATGAGTGATCGCCTGACCATCAAGGCCATGAGTTATGATGTATGATGGTTTGTGGGGTAGTCTGAGTCTAAACAGAAGATGCGGAGCCATGCAAATGCTTCTAGTGCCATAGTCAATAAGTGCTCAAATTCGTTGTAATTCTTCATGTTGATCTCATAACTGGACTTCATCGACTACGAGCGATGAATCCAGTCTCCTTGTTCCGCACAAAGATTGCCTTCATATCGCAGATTTCTGGCTGTCTGGGACAACACTCAGCTTGAATGAAATCCGATGCAGTGGAATGCACTCTAACTTTGCCAACAACGCCCTTGTACCAGATACCGGTATATCAGCCTCCTGTTAATGCGTTCTCGCTCGCAGAGCCAGCTACCGAGAGAGGTAAGCTAGGTCACTGATTGTTGACTGTTGAAGGGGCACTGGCGTTTGAGTCAAATTCCGTCTCCAGGAGATGCAAGGTTATCAGGGAAGTTTGTGCGCTGTATATTTCATGCACCAGAATGATTCATGTAATGGCGAACAGCAACATGTGCATCTTGCATTCGACTTCCAAGTTGCATCAAGGACTGGTGAGACCCATGGCACTGGAGTGCGTTTATCACTCATGTCCAACGTTGATTTGTCTGGTGTTGGTGTTTACGCTGCCACAGATATGGATGGTTGGAAGTGGCATTTCTTCCCGCCCTATTGAGAGGATTTTCCTGCCTGCAGTTGCTTTCGATGGGACTGTTGCTGGTGAAGCTGCTTGCCATCCAGCTTTACTTCTGTATCTGCGGCACAGTCGAAATGCTCTGCCATGCTGTCAAATATTCCATTCTGTGTGTCAATGGCTTGAACTGGGACATGAGTCCTGGGCATAGTGCAGTCTAAGGAACTGTGTAAAGATTGTTGTCATCCTGCGAAAGCCATCTCGCTGCTCCCAAATTATCTTTGATTCGATTGACTCAGACCCTCCCTGGTTCATTCTCTCTTGGGTGGCAGTTGGTCATAGATGCTATTACTATATTCTGTATTTGTTCCTGAGAGCTGTGCATCTTCTGCATTTCTTCCGAGTAGGCCTTGAAGTCTTCCTACCAGATATCTCACTCTCGCTTGAGGTCTTGAGTCCACTCTACTTGGTCTGTCATCTGCATGAGTCTCTTTGCCTGGTCTTGATGATTGTTCCATGTGCTGAAATGTCTCACTGCATATTTATCTTTTTCGGAATCTCCATGTGGGAATTAGTGTGAGTGGGATTGGAAGTGAGACAATAACATCTCCTGGAAGTTACCAAGCTCATTAACTCTGCTGCGGGACCATTTGAGATCTGACTTATTGAAGATTTGCATTTTCTTTGATTCTGGTCGAATAGACTCTCTGCAGTAAATCCGGTTTCCTGTCATCAGTTCAGCATTCTGCACTAATAGTTGAGTATTCTGTTGGATGGCACAATTGAACATTTCTTGTCATTGGTCCATCGTCATTTGTATAGACCATTCCAGGAATTGGTGTTAGGCTCAGGCTCACTTGGGTTGTCGCCCAGACAGTTGCTGAAGTCATGTTCGAAGTGGGCCTAGTGATCTTTGTCAGTGTGGTTGCTCTCGACGTAGATTTGGTACTGCTCATGTATGGAACCTCCTCGGGTTAGATGAGGGTTACTCGGGTGAGTGAAGATGGTAGGTTTTCAGTGTTCAACAGTGTTCAAGCCAAGTGCAATTAACCTTGGACTGTTTTTGTACAAGCGCTAATGGACAATTGCCAGTACAATTGACATGCAAGCTGTGTGTTTCGTGTCAGTTGGGTTATTTTTTGACCATTCGATTAAATTCCGTGTATCCATGAGAGTGAAACATAATCAATTTTGTATTTAATATGGTGTAAAGAAACATATGCAGAGACAAAACTGCAAAGGTATGTTATAGTGATCCGTTTGCACATGAGAGCAAGTGAGTATTTATGTAGAACTGAGTGGTTACACATTCACTACAGATCTAAGTGCCATAGCAGTGACATAAAGACAGTGGTGATTACCTGACCTCAGACCACATGTCGCTGTTATAGTCTGGAAACTGAATACGATACATGGAGTTTTTGTGGAACATAATGATAACATTGCTGTTCTATACCCAGCAAATCATGATGATGAATGTTGCTTATGACAACTCCTGGAGGTTGCTTCTCGCCATGTTGCCTACATCCTCTGCCAAATCAATCACTGGTCACCTTTCGCCTTGCCTTCCCTTTGTTCTCAACTTCTGATAGTCACATGCAATTTTCCTCAAAAACATCCCAATACATGTCTGGCAAATCCATGAAGCATTATGAAATGTATCCAATCGCAGTGAGTGGTCAAATGTTGCCCAAAAATCTTTAATCACTGTCTCCCAGAGCGGGGGTGCACCATGAAGCTGTGTTAAATCATTCTGCCAACAAATAATGCCACAATGCTGTTTCTCCAGAAACCAAGCCATGCATACTTTCTTCCACATGTTGAATACACTGTAGTTAGCCTGCCCTATCCTGTTGGAACCTTTCTGCCAGGATGATTCAGTTGACTTCAGGCTAAGTGGGGGTATGTATATCTGCACCTCCCAAGTCCGACAAATTATCGCTGTCACCATCTGCATCATATTCACAATAGGACAACTCCAGCAATGGGGGTGCTGACGCAATCCCTGCAATATCAGTTTTTTGTGGTTCCACATTGGGCTCAAATTGTGTTGTTGGGAGGCTAATAGGGGGTCTCCCCTGTGTGCCAGAAGGCTATCCAGTTGGCTGAATTGAGTTGGAAGAGGTTGACTGAATGACAGGATTGTTCCACGGCTGTACAGGGGCACTCTTGGTGCACCTGAAGGTGATGGCCATTGTCCTGAAAACTACAGAGGGGGAAACATTTGAGATTCGCCATAACCACCTTGGGGGAGGTCATATCCTTGCCATGGTGTCCCACAACTTTCAAATCCTGGGTTTGCGCTAATGTGTCATTCCAAACTGTGTGTCATATTGAATTGCGAACTTTGATAATACTGCAGAGCATATGCAAATTGCTCCTGTGAAGGAGGGTAACCATTTCCAGGTGGCAGATGGCATTGATTGGTGTGTTACCGAAAGCAACTGTGTTTGCCAGTGGCAGTTTGTAAACTATTATCTAATGATCCTGAACTGTCATCTCAGCATTGTTGCAAGCCAAATAAGCCGCTCAGTGGAGCCATATATGCTGTCTTCGGTGGCGATCTGTTGAATGTCATGCTCTGTGAACAGAGATGGCGGCAAATTAGGTTTGATGCATGATGTGATGTACAATAGATTGGGGTTTGGTTGAATAGTATGCAGGAATCAGTGACCTTCAGGGGAATGAAAGACTTTAGATAACTCAGTCAGTTGTCACAAACGGTGGTGTTTCACTACGTCTGTGATCCACAAAACCAACCTGGCTGGGATTGAAAACCTTAATTAATCACATGCTGCCTTGCGTTTGATATGTGCTTAGAAGTGGATACTAGAATATTCGATAAGTGCTCGCTCACCTTCATATGGGTTCCATTACTTTACAGGTCCTGGATGTGATAGAATATGATGTTTCCATAAACCCAACAAGAACAATATTGATCTTCATGGTTACATTGACAAGGGATATTATATATAAATTGTGTGTGTATGACCTTGCAACCTCAATCAATAGGAGGCCTATGAGTGGAACAGCAACAGTAATTGTATCCTATTGAGCTCCTTGTCTAAATATGGTTGTCCTCCTGAAGATCCACACTCCAGTCAAGGAGCATTACTAAAACAAACATGCTGCCAGGCTATCATTTCTTGAAGATCACTGTGTGAGCATGCATATAGCTTTACACTAATGCAATCATTGTATTGAAATGATCTGCCTTCATTTTCAGCTGCTCGGAGCCTCATGTGTAGATATCACTCCTATTTTCACAATGTCATAATATAAGTCCCATTTTGGTAATTGCAGTAAGCACTTGATAAACACATATCTAAAGTAGATTGCAGTGATGACAACAGAAACCTTGTCTTCCCTACTAATGATTTTCAGCAGAAGATGAGCATGATTATTGTACAGCATATAACATGCGTATCCTAGTTGATGAAGAAAACTGATCATGAGGTGAGTATAGTTTATCTCTCCCCAGAATTGTGCAGGGTGCAACGTGGCTCTGAATGTGAAAGGCTAACATGAGTTAGCTTGCTTCCAAACCAATGTCCCTGAGGCTCTAAATCACCCCCTGAAGCATTATCAAGATTCATCCAAATACATATTCACTGAACATTACTTCAATATGGCAATGCTTGCCAGAAGCATGGTTATTGCATTATCTGCAGAAACAAATGATTTGACAACAACTTACTAGTCACTGACTATCAATAATATCACCAAATGTCGATGAAGGAAGGGTTCTTACCTGAGGGGATAGTACCACCTGCAGATTGGAATAGACCAGAGCGATTATGGTTCAACTTTGGTCAATGCACCGGAATGGCCATCAATGAGCCGTTCACCAAATGTACTACCAATACATAATGTACCTGCTGCACCACCACCAAAAAATACTCCCCATGAATAATCACTGGACCCCTGGTAGTCTGATCTGAAATGTACCCCTGACCTAACAAACACAAATGGTTACAGGGAGGTAGTTGGAGTGGAACATGCTATGGGGAGAGCATATGGCAAAGCAACTGGATTATACAACCAGCATCGCAAGTACTTAGAACAATTGAATCCTTGGCATCCATTTTGGTCTGCATATGACATTCAACAGGCTCAATCATATTCCTAGCAAAAAAATACAGGAATCAATTACTATCTAAGTTGCGGACTGGACAACATCAAAACTGAATGATCCCATTCTGCAGATGACCTGTGCAAGCACCTATCTGAACTTTATTTCCGGCTCAGCAATGATAGTTTTTGGTTGAAGATCATTCACATATCTTTGGAACTCTATACTGGAGGGAGATTTTCTTATAGATATAGTGTCTTTTTGCACATCATCATGTCAGGTGCGCCTTGATTTTTAACTGGCGCACCTAGCAGACTTGGAAAGTCACTGAATATTCAGGGAGATAAATGTGGGTGATTGGTTGTATGATATGGAACATCAGTATCCTGCCAGAGGGATGAATGTTCCAGTCATTTGTACATCTGACAAAACTCACTTGATGACCCTTTGCAGAGATCAGCATGCCTAGCCATTGGATCTCACAATAGGTACTATTCAAAACAGTGTCAACCACGCAACTAAAAAGTGTGGCTGCCTTCTCATTTATCTGATCCTCTGTCCCCTGACAGGTGCCAAAAATGCTGATGAGGGATGGCATTCCGCAGTTGGAACTGTGATGCCCTCACTGATGAATCTTGACATATGTTGTCTTGGCTTGATATGAGATTCTGCACATAGATTGCAGCGATAAAGTTATCCTGTTATGGCTGCCTCAGTTGGTGATTGTCCCAAACAAGTCATTGTTGTTCATGTCACATACGGTTTATGCGGAATGTGTGACATTCCAAAATCTGCGCCGATGGGGCATTCCACTCTTCAACAACTTATTAACTCCACACATTAGCATGTTTACCCAGAGCATCTGCATGAAACGAATATTGATGTTCTGCACACACTTGGTGTTCACCCAATCAGCAACCAGTTCTGGCAATATCCTCTCTGCGAGCTCTATTGGTGTTGGCAGCATGATGTATTACGTCAGCTGCTCCTGGGTTTCGTGAAAAACCCATTGCACTGGCTGCTCAAATAGCTGACAGCTAGAAATGTCAAGTGACAATTTGATACTCGATTCTCATCAGTACCATGATATCCAGACCTCTAGCACTGCTCTATACCAATCAATATTTTTGAAAAGTGGCTCCTGGAATAGACAACAGATCTGGGGCATGATCAGAACACTAGCAATGAATTGCTCTCCTAATCTTGACTAGTCCAAGGATGATGGGAAAACTGTGGCAGAAACACCCTCTGATGAAATGTTAATGGGAGCAGTGCAGCATTATGTCAATTGTCTCTACTTATTTGCCAACAAAATCACCTTGATGTATCACTCACAGCACCAGACGACACTATCAAGTGAGTTGTCAAGAAGATTGGCGCATTTTGAGAACAGAAAATCTTGAAGACAATGACGGCCAAAGTGGCTGAACAGTTGGGAAGAGAATCCCATGATTTACAAGTACAAGTAATCATAATATCTGCGGTGGAATGGAGATTGAGGTGTATATGGATGAAATGGTACATATAGCAAAATGAACACAATTTTACATGCTTCTGCATTGAGCCCGACTTGCAGAAACTAATTGGTCAGACAGTGATCAACCAAAGGTAAAGGAGCAATTGAAGCATGAAATCCATCCGGTGACATCTGTTCAATGCAAGCTTTTTGATTAATCATTCCACTATCATGAGTGACAACTATTGCAGGAAGTTAAGACCAAGGCAACTGGTCCCAGAAGCATAATCACTAAGAACCTTACTCATATGGAGACTACAGCAGAAAACAAAGATTATGGAATAGCAACCATGACTGCCAACAATCGAGGTGAATATCAGGTTCGTCTATCTAATGCTGAGACAGATCACACTGCCTTGAGAAACACTGCTCTGGATCAGATGGCGAATCAGCTGCAGAAAGAGATTGATGGTATTTTTTCGAATCTGCAGTAGTGGATTGAGAAGGAATGCTCCATCTGCGTGTTGGAGTTTGAAGCTTGGTGGCAGGCAATCGGCACTCAGGAGCTCCAGAAAGCCATCGACCAGGGGAATAAGGCTTTTTGATACTCTAATTAAAGTGAATACAAGTTGAATAAACAACAACAACGAAAGCCATCGATCAATATGTCATCGATTTTGGTTATGGAAAGATTCACTTTGAAAACCATATCAGAGGGAATTCAGCAGATGGGTTCTTCAGACAATTGAATCACTGACAATTCTGAACGGCTATATATAGGCAATGAAAAAGTGGCATATGAATCCACCAATACAGTCATTTACATTCAACAGGTGTTCAAGAATCATGACCAGTGTACCAGCCATAAATTAATGCATGAGACACTGTGGTATCTTGCCCTTCAAGGCTGGTACAATATTAACCTTACAACAGTTTTCTACTTACTATCCACTACCAATACACAGCGAAATACTTGCAGCGCGCAACTTTTACGCCTCCAGCGTTGTCAGCAAGAGTCTTTTTTCTACTCCATATTACAACAGGCACCTCATGTGAGAGAAACTCATGTCTGCAGAGTGTGCAGCAACATTGAATTACTCTCAGTAGCAGATGCAACAGTACGTTTCAGTGTTCCCAACTTTGGACAGCTAGTCCATGTACCAATTGAAGAGGACTTGGGACATGAAGTTAGTTGATTGGTGCTCAGACATTATCAGAATGTACTCATAGACAGCATATTTATTCATCTTCAGAATAGGCTGTTATACTACCATCAACCATTTCACTGCCCTACATCTGTTAAGCATGTGAAAATTGATTGCAAAGTAGAATATACCAATGGTAATAAAGTGATCATGTCTGAATCTGATGACATCGGGGTCCAATATATGTACATACGCTTAATAACACCATCCCAGGCCAAATTCCTAAGATTGCAGTTGTATTCTTTCGCCAGGCTGCATCGAATCAGATCCTTCAACTTAGTCAGCACTTGCCAGCTGGAACAGCGACATTGACTATTGCTAAGAGGTGCAAGAAGACACAACAATGGCTATTTCATCCTTATACTTTAGAATAGCCAGTGGTCATTCCAACACAAGAGCAAACTCGGCATAGTTGGGCTGATTAGGTTGACGAATTCATCCGGGTTGTCAAACAGACTGAGATGATGAATATTTTACATGTTGAACCAATTGTTGGACAGGCACATTTGGTGCCAGAGAATGCTGCATTAGACACAATCAATAGTGTATGGCTTGTAAATAGTTATGAGGATTTAGATACCTACTGGACTGGAAATTAGTTACAAGACCTGAATCATGGTGTACAGAAGTAAGATAGTGTAGGACATTGTACTATTTGATATAGATTTTATAGTAATTACTCTGAGAGAGTATAGGTTCAGGTACCAGGTGCACCGGACTAGCCTTGGGGAAGCAGCCAATTCTCCCAATGGGTCCCAAATTTGCACATTCTAATATCTCGATTCTGTACCATTTTGAAGTCAACTATCCACTCTTTAGGACATTCTGGCGTTCGCTTCAACCTCTTTGGGAGTATTAAGGAGCACTGGTGATGTTGTCTTGGAGCACTTAGAAGCACATCGCTTTGCATTGAGTCTATCTGGGAGTATCTGGAAGCATCTGGCAGCAACACTGTCACTGTCCAGAGTTGCTGAGTTGTTCAGTTAGAACTTCCAAACCGTTATACATTTTGCTGATATTCATGTGGCACTTTCTGTATGCTTATACTTGCATCTGTCAAATCCAAATTCAGTTAGCGATAATGACTGTAACTAGACTTTCTCATTTACTGCATTAAAGATTTAAAGTTACCAATTGACTTTGCAAAGTGGCTTCCCCAGTGAGGGTATTAACCTTCAGATGAAATGCAGTCAAAAATTGTATATTTGTATGCCAGACTGTATTCAGGTATTTGTAATGGGTGGGGTTGGGCATAGGTGATTTTGGAATCAATAATGTGATATTGGAATCAAGACAGAATTTCTGAACATATTGAGAAAACAAGACAAGAGTTGAAGCTATTTCAAAGTCATGTAATGCTTTGCTATACATGAGAAGGAGCAAAGAGAAAAGAAAGGGAAATCATCCAACATCTAACAACCTCTCTTCATATACTATTCATCTGCCTCCCTTGAACGATCTTTCATGCTCCAATGTACCATCTCAATCCTCACTCATGATCTTACACACCACCAACCAAACTCTTATCAAGACAACCACACTACATCAGCCCAAGTCGCAAAACCTCAAATCACTTTCTAATCTTGCTAAATTATCCCACCACCACCAAGCAATATTCTCACACCATCTCGGCATCACTCAACTTCTCTGGCATTCTGTAACACTAATTCGTTCCCACAACCCCCATACCAACCCCATTCCATCACTCGCCAACTGGAGCTGTGACAGTATCCCCTCCATACATTCAAGGTTCTCCAAGAACATTCTCCAAGAGTCCTGGATTTCCTAGATAATGCTGATGAAATTGATGCACTGCCTGCAGCCCATCTACAAAGTTAGCCCGGTCCCATATCATGGAATCATGCCCCGTCCATTGGATTCGATACTGCAACTGGCTCTGATACCTACGACACTCCTGAACAGTTGAATCCTGCGATTCTTCATCGCCAACATCTTCCACATGGGGTGGAAGCACAACCTGCTGACCCTTCATTGGATCATCTACCACAAGGTCTATTCAGGATACCAGCTGGAGATTATGGATACACATTGAGGCCAGAACGTCCAGGTGATCAGCATATGGAGAGACTCGACGAACAACCATAAACTGTCCCAACCGATTCCAGTCTAACTTCTGTGTGGGTCTGGTTGTTTCAATATGTCCGGCATCCAGCCATACTCGGGGCGCATCCTGTATGTTTGATGCCGGAGTCCAAGATTGATTTCCTCCTTCTTCCTACATAGCCTGACTATGATTCATCGCTACTCGCAGGGGCTCATGGATAGTTTCAATAGTCGCTTGCAGCGAATCTGCATCCAATTGTTGGTGGTCCTAGCCTTCTGTCGGTATATCCATAAATTCATTCCAAGGTTCCACTCCCTGAACAGTGAAGAAGGGGGTACACTTTGTTGTTTCTGATGCCTCATTATTTACTGCAAACTTGGCAATTAGAAGCCACTTCACCCAATCATCCTGCTGATGATTACCAAATACTCCCAGGTACTATTCCATAGTGGCATTCATTCGCTCCGTCTGACCATCTGTCTGCAGATGGAAAGCTGTTGACATCCTTTGTCCAATCCCCAGATGGTTTCAAAGCTGTTCCCAAAACGTGGAGGCAAACCAGGGTCCCCTGTCTGTGGCAATCATTACTGGGAGTCCATGAAGGCGTACCACCTCTTGCAGAAACAACTCATCAAACCTAGGAGCATCAATAGTTGTAAGACAGGGAATACAATGTTGCATCTTGGAAAGTCTGTCCACTACTACCCAAATTGCATCCAGTCCTTCATACTACAGTAATCCTACAAAAGAATCCATTGTTATATCCTCCCACGGATTGTCGGTTACCGACAGTGGACAATAGACTCTTCACATTGGATGTCTTGAGCTCAGGGACCTCTGGCAACTGGGACAATTCTGTGTATACTGGTCAACCTCCTGCCGCGTTTCCTTTCACCCTGCTCTGAACATTCAGCACCTCTAATTTTTTCCAAGCTGCTTTTCAACTGAATTCCTTCAAAAATCTTCCCTGGTAGTGGGTCAGTCATATATGCTTCCACAAAGTGTTCTGAAATTGAAGAATGGCCTTTGGCAGATGGACTCTCCACCAACAAACGCAAATATTCTGATAGATTCTTCAGCAATGGAACCGCCTCTTCCATACTTTTCAATCTTTCATCCACCACCTCAGGGAGGTCTCCAGGTGTCCTTGTCATACCATCCACTTTTCTGTTGGATTTCCCGGTCTATATACAAATTTATAATCAAACCGGGATAAATACTCAGACAATTGTGCTTTTCTTCAAATCAGTAGTTTCTTTGTGATAATGTACGCAAGATTCTTATGGACTGTCAACAACAGAGGAGGGTATAGCGCCCTGTCATATTCTGGTCTCCATTCCTCAACCACTTTAATAATTGCCATAAGCTCCTTATCATATATATCATAACTACACTTTGAAGGTGAATGCATCATCTAGAAGTATGGCACGGGGTGTAAATGCCTTCATCAACGTAGGGTGATAACACTTCCACCACAACATGACTACAGGGTTCTGTCTCGATGGTTGGCTCCCTATCATAATCGAAGTGTTGCTATACCAGTGCTGTTGTACAGGCAGTCACCATTGTCTCAATAACCAGCTGTTATTTTTATTCGCACCTAACTGGTTCAGCTGTTTTTGTAAGTTGATATAATCAAACAAATATTCTTTAGTGTTTTTTTATGAAACTCACTATTCTCTGGCTTCCAATCTATTTCCGCTTCCAACAGGCATTGCATCGCCCACTCCACATGTTCATCATGCTCCTCCTCAGAATTGCTATATATCAAAATGTCATCCATATTGGCCAACGCAACATCATCCAAGGCTACCTTTATGGCTGTATTGATATAGCCATGGAAGTCAACAGGGGCTTTGGTCATTCCAAATTGAATCACTGTAAGTTCAAACATGCCATATCCAGTTCAGAAGGCAAGCTGATGTTCATCTCCTTCTGTAACATGCAGCAAATCATAAGCCCCTCCAGTGTCAAGCGTTGTACATATCTTGGCGTCTGCAACAACATTCAGCCTTGTTCGTATCAAGGGAAGCGGAAACTGATTCTGAATTGGCCTGCTATTTATATACCGATGATCTATACAGAACTGAAGTCCTTGATCTGGTTTTTTTTGCAAACAGCACTGCTATGGCAAGTGGTGACCATGACTGATGGATAATGCCTTTGACATATTGTCTTCTAGCCATTCTTTGAGAACAACCAACTCAGCCCTTGACATTGAGTATAATGGTCCCCAACTTTGCGTCTTGCCTTCAGTTCTTCGCAGCTCATAGTTGATACCTGGTTGATTTGCTGGGGCTGATTGGTGAAAACCTCACTGAATAGCGGTAAACACTCATGATACTGTTTGCAAGCAATCTCTTCCAACTGTGTCTATTTGAGATGCTTTACTTCGATTGCTTTATTAATATCATATATTGAAGTGTTACAGACTGTCAATTTCCTCTTTGGTAGCAGATAAACGAAACTGAATTCATTAACTATTGCAGTAGTTCCCCGGAATTGTCATTGTGGTTGGATCTGTGGTCCCATTACCCCCAACTCTGGAGAGTACACTGGTTCTGGAGGGTCCTCTGTCACTCCTTGTATGGTGACAGGTGCATTGTGACAATGACTAATGCAGAAATGTAATCCAAATGTAAATATATTTCATGCGAACCAAACAGCTATATCATAACAGTGTAATCAAGGAATCCCGAGAACAATGCTATTGTGTCCCAATTGTGTAAAGAACTTTGGTGACTAATATTTGTGATCCTGGATTACCATTCCGAATTGAGGAATGTGGGTGATATCTCATGACCTGATAGGTCTCCCATCTGTAACGTTCACCTATCTTTGTTGGTTTAATCCATGGAGTGGTATCTGATGATAGTGAGTAAATCCTTAATCCATAAATGGAATGCCCATAGCCTCTCAGTCGATCAGTGCATGTGTTGGTATTTCTCAATTATTCACACTGAATGTGCCAGTTATAACTAGATGTTTCCCATTCATTGATTGCGTTAATACCTTGAACTTGCCAACTGAAAGATGAGATATTCCAAAACATTTCAAAGCATTTAAATCAAAACTTTTTCCATCAATCAAAGAGCCATCTTTTTGTGACTGAATTGATCTTTTCCCATTTTCTTGGAACTATTACTGGTTTTAACATCCTTCACCTCCACTCCAGCTGCGTTAAACATCTGAGCTTTCTTTCTTACAATGTACTCAGCTGCTCTATTATTCAACCCACCCCAGTCCAAACACCTGCCATCAACAAACCTTTTTGCCCTTCCTTTCACATCGATGTATTGTTAGCCTGCATTGAGATTCATTGGTGTTGGACTGGTAGAGCTGGCCATGGTGCTGGCAGGGGCTACTTTGGGATCCTTTGGGGGTGTCAGAGATTGTGGGGAAGAGGTGAAAGCTTACTATCCTGTCATCGTCTGGGTGGCATTCTCTGCCCGGTGCTGGCAAATGTGAGTATCCCATTCCTTGCTTATCGCAAAGCATGCAGGAAGCTCTGTGGGTATATTGTTATCCTGAAAGGAATTGTTCATTTCTTCCAACATTGCCATGCTGAGGGTGTTCTGGTATCTCAAAGGTTTCCAGTCAAGGTCAGCAACGATAACTTGACACTTAGCATAGTACAACACAAACTTGTCGTTTTGTGTTATTTTTGTGGATTTTCCATTCCGCTGTTGCCACCCGGTCAGAGTCCCCAAATGCTGGTTGCAGGAGTGTTATAAAAGCTGGACACTCTCAGAGCCCAATCATTCAAACCTCCCTGACATGTGGCAACATCTGTTCCAAGGCAACTCCCATCTAGCAGTTGAATGTGTTTCTCATTTTTGACAGTTCATCAAGAAACCCGCCTGGCTTGTGTCAAATGACCATATGGAGTTGACCAATCGAGCCAATCAACTGAGTTCGATCTGCCCTCAAATCGTCTGGGGAGTCTGGAATCTTCTGGCCGTTGTCTTCCCCGCCCAAGGGAGCAGCCGGGGCCATTCTGGCAGCCAACATCTGTGCATTGGCTAGCTGCATTCTCAAACTGCACACCACCTGTCTAGATTCTTGTGTGTCCCGGGTCATCACTGCCAGATGCATGTATGGTTCTTCTGAAGTCCCTTCTGTTGCAGGTCTCCTGCTCAGTTCTGCAAGGCGGTTTTGGGGGGAGCATTTTCTCTTGTCGATTGTGGAGTGATCGCATCTCTCATAAAGGAACTGCTGAGCCTTCAAGCCTGTAACCACATTCTGTAATCCTGTTATCTGTGGCCGGTGATCACACACCCCCTGTACCATTTGTGCGGGTGCCGTGTTCCTGGCCACCCACAACAACACCTTCTGGCATTGAACCAGTTGTTCCTCTCTGTTGTTTCACTTTATGCCATCTACCATGGTGTTCAGGAGTTATCCACCTAGTGCATGATCATCTACCGACACCAAGGCCACCCAATCAGGCTGTTCTGCTCTGGACATCGCAGCAAATCAACTGCATCTACCAGTGCCAATTATAGTCGTCAATTGGGGAGAGGGTGGGAGTCGGAGGTACTACAACAATCAACGGGATTCATAAGGACATAGCAGTTGTTGCAGCCATGGCAGTTTATCCTCTTGTTTAATGGGTTCCTGCGTAGTTATCACCCTGGCAATTGCAACATTCTTTGGGATCGGAAGTAAACCTGCAGCGTGCTCGCAAATATCATGTCCAATGTTGTCCAGACACTGGATCATTAATATCCAGACCTCCGCACTCTCTGGCTGTGTCAGTCCAGTACAAATTCCATGTGGAAGGATGGGTTGATTATTTCCAGAGATAAGTATCCAATAGTTCCTGCTCAAATGTCTCTACAAGGAGTGTTTGGATACTGGTGGAGGTGTTTAAACTTTCAGGTTCAAAAACAAGCCAGTGAGTTTCAGCACAGTCAATCCAATTCGATCCGGAAGTGCAGTTGCTCTGGTACATTTACATCAAAATCCGATGATCGATAAGGGTATTGAGACATATCAAATGCAGTATGCTGTATCTGAAAGTCCACCCAATTGTCGCCAACATGAATCCAAAGGTGGTAGTCTGTGAAATTTATCCAACAGGAAACAGAGCAATGTTCAGAATAATACTTGCACCCAGTGGCATGTTCCAGGCATATTTAAGAACTGGTACATTGTAAACGACTTGTTTAAGTGTAATGGGCGGGGTCAGGCTGAGGAGATATAGGCAACAATGATGCAACATTCGAATTAAGACAGAATGTTGGAATATATTGAGAAAACAGTACAAGAGTCAAAGCTGTTTCAAAGTCATATAATCCTTTACTAATCATGAGAACAGGTAAAGACAAAAGAATTGGCAATCCTCCAACACCAAACAACCTCTCATTATATTCAATTCATCTGCTACCCTGGAACTATCCTTTGTGCTCTGATATACCGTCCGAATCCTCACTTATGAACTTACACACCACCAACAATGCTCCTATCAAAACAACCACGCCACATCAGCCCACATCACAACACCTCAACTCACTTCCTTATCAGATGAAGTACTCGCACCACCACCATACACCATTCTCCCACCGTCTCTGCATCTCTTAACATCTCTGCCTTTCAGTAACATTAATTCTTCCCCACTTCCCCTATACCAGCCCCAGTCCATTACTTGTAAACTTGAGTGATCACAGTATATCCAGAAGGCAGAAGTGTATCTAATATTCATATTGGATGCAATGAACTTTATAATCCCACTAAGAGAGATTTACATTTAGATAAGGTTACAGTAAACTACTGGGAGATGAGTACTGTCTGGATTATTGCCATGCAGATTGCTTACATTGTCTGTGATGTAATGAGAGTTACAATTGAATCTTTTCTATTGCTAACAACAAATTAGATTATAACGTCAAAATGAATATATTGTAAGTATCCACTAAGAACCTCGTGCATCAGTGGCAGAACATACATTTTCTGATTTGTCCTGTTCACATGATCACATGCTGTACAGTGTATAAAAACCAAATCTACCAGTTGGTATTGTTCCGGTCTGTATAAGTGCTTATAGACTGTTGATGCTGTCCAGCTTGCTCCAAAATAGCTGCTGGCTACAGTATTTGAAGTATTATAAAGTACCTGCAGCTGGAGGCTATGTGGGATTGTAGGCGGTAGAGCATACAGTGTAAATACAGATTTTCTTTACTTATCTGAGTATGTAGGGATTAGTTCTTATAACAGTCTCCTCTGGCCAGTTGATATTACTGGTTATGTTTACTGGGCTGTGAGTTCAGAATACACCACTCTGATTTAAAACTGGCCTGTATAAGTAGTCTAATGTTCCTCTATTTAGTTCATCACTGTCATTTCATGATTGTTATCAGTTTAGACATTGTCCTTTCATCTAGCACTAGATATCCAGACTTTGCTACATTTTACATGATGGCTGTGTAGGGATTATTAGCTGCCACAGTTGGAATAGTAATTGGCTACTTCCACTTTGTATGGAATTTTTCAGAATTCACCCTGTTAGTATGTATAGTGTAAATGTCTTGATAATATTGCTATTGGGAGAACTATTGAATGCCAAGTTACCCATTTGGAGAAGCTACCAGATCCCACAATTAGAGTACACAAAAGTAACCCTGAATTCCATGTGCTGATGCATTGTTTGTAGCTGCTTGACCATATGCAGTTACACTGAGTGATCAGTTTGGACTGTGAACTGAAAATCACCCTAAAGGTAGAGCCACCAATGCTTGATGGCATTTATTGCTTCCAGGTGTGTGTTGTCATATGTCAGATATGGGATCTCTATATCATGTGAGGTATGAAAGACATTAGAGATGACTTGATCGGGCAATATTTGGATACCATCTACTTGTTACATCTGCAGAAGTAATTCTATACTATGCTTGGTTTTGAAGTATTTTCTGACAAGCTGGTGAACTTTATACATCAATTGTAATCTGACCAATTGCTTCATTTGAATTCCCTCATGATGGATGTCAACAGCAACAGTGACTTCTCTCTGCAATTGTTGCCTATTTTGAACGGCAACTGGTCTTACCAGTGATAAATGAAGCAACATAGTGTGTAAAGTTAGAATTGTGGTGAAGTGTAAGTTATAAACATGACAACTGACTACTGCAAGTGCCTTAAAGCTACACACTGACTTTAAGCTTTCCACATCATGTCAATTTGTGATTACCAGAGCTTTCATCTATTATAAATACACACTTACACTAAGTCAAATATCATACAATCTGCAGTTCCGGTATTCTAATCCAGTGCCTATTATGGGTTACTAGGCAGTCTTCATAATAGACTCAGTCATGCTTATTGTAATGTAGCTATTTACACAAATCTTCATCCTAGAAATTGATAATATCATTTTTGAACTAAACAGAACAATTACCTTCCATGTTATCTTCTGGAAGCTTGACTATTAGTTTCATCAATTAACTTGGGGTACTTATCAACCTCTATGGCAATACTAGCAATTTTAAATGCTTGTAGAGGCTTACAAATGCCATCATTGTTGGGATGGGTATATTCTGCTGAATCTCTCCTAACTCCACTGAGGTGGTCTTCTCTGAGTATATAGTATATGGAAACTAGAACTAATGTACTTGTGGCTCCACTATGGTAACCAATGTTATAACCATACTTAAATCTGTTCCATACTCCTCCACAGCTATATCACAAACATTACTTTCATATTCTAAACAACACTGTAATCCAGTATTATCTGAATCTCTCTCCACATGACTCCAAGCTGAAAATTCTTCCCATATGATAAACTGTAACCACACCTTCTTTGAACCAATCTTTCCAAATACAAGTTTTCTCAACAAAGAGATAATTCAATCAAACCTTCTCTATCCAAGTAAAATTCCACTAAATCATTCTCTTGCATATCTAATATAGTCAGCCAGCATCCACTTGGTTCATATCAACCTACTACAGCTTCTAACTTTTCAAATTTGATAGATCTATCAATTCCTTAGATATCATTCATCCAAAGTTTCCATTGACATTTTATTGTGCTTGGTTCCCCTGTTGATTTGGTTAATACTATTCATCAATTAGTTGCTCAAATATTGTCAGTATGTTATGTGTCCAAAGGGGTTTCATGTATTGATTTGCTTTCAATGTCCATTGTTTTCAGCTGTCTTGTTGTCAGACTCTGTATTGGTCTGTATTTTGGTCTCTGACAGTTTCCATTAATTCAGAAATACCCAATATTGCATCTATTTTTACCTTTGCTAAGATTATACTCTTGATATATATATCATTGGAAGTGTATATCTCTGGTACCCTCTATCTGAGTTCTATTGTGGATTGACTATGTACAGTCTACACATTATGCACATTTGAACTGCTTCCATACTACATTCCAATCTTGTGTTACTTGGTATTTCTCATTTGTACTCAAAGTATTCATCATAATAAACCATATGTACTCATATTAAAAAGTTGAATTCTGTTTAAATATGTTCAATCTGGAACTTTGTGGTCACTCTTCTATTTGCTTACAATGCACATTATTAGGAAAATCTGTTTTTGTTACTGGGTGTCTCAAATTATGGGTGAAAGGAAGTATAGCATAAACATACAAGTGTCAAATTTGGGGGAAAATCAAACACATGGGGTGCACTGCAGCCAGGCTTCATACCAAGTTCAATTTCGGAAACCCAGTATGAGGGCAATTGCGTAGTGATTGTAATAGGCTTGAGAGAATGCTGTACCACCAGAGTGAACTGTGGAAGTACAAGCGAGTATAACACAACCAATGAAGAGACTCCAAACAAACTGTGCCTGATGTTTAGGTTCTGACGAATCATCATTTGGAGAGCTGCATACATTATCTGAAACTCTCTGAATGTAGCTAATAACAGGATTACTCTCTTCTGCAATTACAATCCATGGATTATTGTTTATTAGTAACATCTAAATCTTACTATACTGGCTAATACAGTCCTCAACATTCTGTATTGTGCAATGAAAATTTATAAGACTAAAACAAATGGTGACTAATCCACTAATAAGCAACAGATACTCTGAATTATTAACTCAACTAAGCAATCTAATGACTTCTATCCAATAATGTGTAAATGTCATTCTCTATATTTACCATCTAATCAGAGTCAGATGAAGCAGAATCACCCAATTTGTGATAGCTGTGCAGCAGCTGGATGTGTATCTTGTATGTGATGATATTTCATATCAGGCAGGAGGGTGAAATTGAATCACAATGTTGTGTGGCTCAATTTATAACATTCAACAAAGGTGTAGTGAGATTTTGGCTAGATTTGAATCAAATTGGAGTTTGAATAGCGATACAATTTAAGTTGGCGAAAAAGGGGTACTCCACCAGAATCAGTGAGATACCACATCATTGGACTGATCCTGACAGAAAGGGAAGTATACATTGATTGATGATGCAGCTGCCAAAGTGGTGAAGTCTATCTTGACTAGTCTATTGATCAATTTGATATATACACAAGATACAAAGTAAACAGGGCTCAGCTGGACAACTCTAACCAAATACCTAATACTGGCTGTACTGGAAATCTGCCCAAACCTTCTATAGGCCAGCATTTCAAAAGCAGTACAAAATGGCGAAAAAATCAAACAGATACCATAAGCCATACTTTTCTCATGTGATCAGCCAACCCTAGAGAAAATGCAAAGTATTACCAAGCCCCAAACTCCTCTAAACCAAATATGCTCCCAAACAATGCCAAAAGTCAATAATGCATCTCAGAAATCACATCTGAATTGCAATGTACTATCAAGTGCTTAAGCTTGCACTGATTAGTAGGCTTTGGCACTGTCAATCTCCTGTTGGCCCCTCCTCCCATGGTGATTGCCATTCATATGCCTCCTCTGATATATACTCAGAGATTTATCCCGGGTATTCTGGTGATTTGAATTGTAACCTCCCGATTTCTGAGAGAATGTGGCCCTGTTCGTTTCATTGAACACTACTGGTGAATAATCCTTACCTTCATGCGCACTTTCATGTTCATTCGCATTGCCATGACCTCTTCACTCCATTGCTTAACCTGTTCAAATATCACTGGCATTACTACCAGTTTCTAGTCAGTTAATTCCAGGGGTTTATATAATTGGTAACAATATTTGCCTTGTTTCGAGATCCTCCATCTCCAAAAGGTCCCAACAGACGTGCTCACTCGAAATTGCATACTGTGAGAGGTATTACTTACTCTCTCTCCATGCCACATTTCTCAACTGATGATCCTTTCATGCAACATTAACATCAAACCAGAATTGTCCTACATTCATGAATTTGATGGCAATAGGACTTGTTTCACTTCCATACCCACTATTTGTATTGATATATATCTTGGATCTAAAGCTATTAACAAGGACAATTTTTAATCACCTATCAATAAGCTTTGATTGGAACATCCAGCTGTGTACCCATACCATACACAGGGCATCTCTTACAAACTACTTTATTCACTCCAATGTATCCTAGCTGCCGCAGTCTTAATTGAATACCTCTATATGTATTTGGCTTACCCACAACTTTTCATGTGCAATCAGCAATGTCCCAGTACTCGCTCTTGTATAACCAGATATACCATATGAACTTCTCTTGATGCATTCCAATATCTGATATACAGGCACAGACCCAGTACCCACTCTGCTTCACTGGGGACATCTTTGAACTATTATCTGTCACACAATTGTTTTCAATTGTCATCTTCACCCCCAAATCCATGGTGGCAGTAATAACACCAGTCTTGACCATTGCTGCAGTCTTGGTACATTCTTTTGTAATATAAGGTTCACCATATGTTATCTGCTGGCAGCTTGCAACCTTATACCATTATTTATAGTAATAAAACCAGGTTGGTTTGTCTTTGTAATCATCATCCTCACCTCTCTTATTACCTTTCAAGCTCTTCCTACCTCTGTCTTTACTAGTTAGTTTTCCATATACTTTTGGAAATGGTAGAGCTTCCCATCCAAGATCTGTCCCATGTTTGTTTCTTGCTGGCTTCTTGACCAACCTAATTACCATCTCATATGCAATGAACATAGCTGTCACGTTCTTGTCTATCATCAGGTGAGGCATTCCCTGCAAGACACTTTTACCTGGTATTTGACACAATGGATACAATGCATTCTCCTGGTTGGTCTCATTCACCTAAGTCCTTGAAGCATCCCATGATGATTGTTTGGAATAGCAATTGGAGTCCATTACAATTCAGTAAATGCATCAGCAAAATGTATTTTAGTCACTGGAAGCCTCCAGGAGTGTCTGAGAGGATGTGGAGTGTAAACTTAGATGCGTCAATTTCAGGAGAATATCAGACCCTAGGAGGGCAGTCCTGCCGGCCTTGAGAGTAACTGGGAGCGCCGGTGACAAGCCTGGGAGCACCGACGACAAGCCTTGGAGCACCTGGGAGCGCCGGTGAAAAGCCTGCGAGCACCTGGAATCACAGTAGAGCAGTCTGGGAAAAACAACATCTTCTTTGGGAACGCTGCTGGTGCGCCTGGAAATCATAGCTACTACTTATCGTTCAACAATTTTTAAAACCCATGTATTCAGTTTGTATTCTCATCTATGTATCTATGAATCTATAGCTACCCACCTACACACGGTATATCTCGACTGGCTGCAGGCAGTACTTGAGTGCAATTCAAGGTGCGCCTAACAATGATGATCGAGTGACCTCCAATATACACTCTGAGGCCATGATCGGGCGAGTTTGGAGATGAACTTGGATGCCATGATCATGCGAACTTGGATGCTGTAATACAGCGAATTTCGAGATACACTTGCACGCTGTGATTGAGGGAGTCTGGAGATGCACTTGGAGGCCGTGATCAAGCGATTTTGTAGATGGACTTGGGGGCCATGATTGGGCAAAGTTGGAGGCCGTAATCGAGCGAGTTTGGAGATAAGGTTGGAGGCCGTGATCGAGCGACTTTGGAGATATGCAATTGGAGGCTGTGATCGTGCGAATTTGGAGGCCGTAATCGAGCAAGTTTAGATGAGTACTCGGAGGCAGTCGATGGACGGAGCGCCAGGTGCTCAAACTGTTTTCATCAGTTAGTGAACTCCCAACTGTGGGAATGTGACTTTACGTTTGAGCTCTCATGGAGAGCGTGCTGATGGCGGTCGATCCTGTAGGGAGGCACGCCGGAAGCCGAAGCTACATTCAGGGGTCAACTTGTAATCATGTGAAAGCAGGGAAGACAAACAATCTTTGGTGTATGCTGTATTCGGTGTATGCTGTACTCGGTGAATGCTGTACTCGGTGTCAACTCATGATCATGACATGGAGAGATAGAGAGGGATTACTTACCTTTGTGTTCTGCGATGATAGTAGAGTTGTGGACGAGAAAGAGAGAGATGGGGATGCAGATGAGAACAATATGGGGATATGAGGGGATATGAGAAATCAGGGGTAGGACTTGCCTGGTTGGGTTGGGAAGGCCTCGTATCAGTGTAATTACATGCCGGATCAGGACTCGTACCTGCTGTATCGGGGATGGTTGATTGACTCGCACAGAGAATTCTCTTAGGTCCCAGTTTCTCATGATGATTTCCCCTGTACCCTCTCATCTCTCTCTTTCTTGTCCTCATTTCTGCCATCACCTAAGAACACGAAGTTAAGTCATCCCTCTCTATCTCTCCTTGCCATGATCAAGAGTTAGCACCGAGTACAGCATACACTGAGTACAGCATACACCGAGTACAGCAGACAACGAGTACAGCATACACCAAGTACAGCATACACCAAGTACAGCAGACTCCGAGTACAGCATACACTGAGTACAGCATACACTGAGTCCTACATACACCATGTACTGCATCATCCCAAGATCATCTGTCTCCCGCTCCCAAGTCAGTCTCTCATCTCTGGACAGACCATGTTGTACTCAATTCTCTACATTCAGACATTTACGAGTTAACCAATGAATACAGTCTCAGCTCCCGTCGCGCCTCCCTCCCGAACTACCACCTCCAGATTGACCGCCTTCTAGTACTCCTCCAATCTCGCTCGATCATGGCCTCCAATTGCATCTCCAAACTCACTCAATCACAGCCTCCAGGTGTATCTCTAAACTCGCTCGATTATGGCCTCCAAGTTCGCACGATCATGGCCTCCAAGTGCATCTCCACACTCACCCGATCACGGCCTCCAAGTTCATCTCCAAACTCGCTCGATTAGGGCCTCCAAGTGCATCTCCCAACTCGCTCGATCACAGCCTTCAAGTGTATCTCTAAACTCGCTCGATCACGGCCTCCAAGTGCATCTCCAATCTCGCTCGATTACAGCCTCCAAGTGTATCTCCAAACTCGCTCGATTACGGCCTCAGAGTGCATCTCCAAGGTCACTTGAGGGTGAAAAGATATGAAGGGATACCCAGCCAAGATGAACCACACAAAGTGGGTGGATCTATAGAACACTTGACAACAGTGCGTGAGGATCCACACAAATTGCATAGATCTACGATGCTCGGCAACAGTGCACAAGACCAAGAGCTGGGAAAGATAGAGTCTCTATTTCGTATAATGAGATGATGTCCATCTACCCCGGGGTCTCACAAATATGTACTCCCTGTCGCTCATTCCATCTCTGTTATACTTGTATCTCCGTATGTATATATACAGAGAGACTGAGATAATACATGCCATATTATGATGTAGCGAATCTTGTGACTGTACAAAGACCAATATGATTGATGAAATGCCTTGTGGTTATGGAACCCTAAGAACCACTGGTGTGAGAATATGGCACCAAGTCTCCCGCAGAGCTTGTGCAGAGGTCTCAGCTGCTCTCGAAGTCTCCCACAGACCTTCGCAGACGTCTCAGCAGCTCCAAAATTTGACTATCCTAATAGTCAAATCTCGTAGCATCCCGAATGCACCTCCATCACTGCAGGTGCTTCCTGGAGCATCTGAGAATGCTCTTGCAGAGTCTGATAGCACTTTGCAAAGGTCCAGGGGGAGCTGGAAGCATCTGGAAGTACATAGAGGCACTGGCGAGGGCTACTGGAGTGTCTGGGAGGTTTGCGTATGGCTTCCAGACCAAATTACATTTTGCTGATGTGCATATAGCGTAAGTTTAACCATTATTAACATCCAAAACCTGTTTCCCAAAAATCTTTTCCCTGCTCTGAACGACATTATACTGAAACTTTTGCTAGTATGCTTTTGCCAGACTCTCCTAATGTATATACCAATCTGTCATTTCCATATATGATGCCTGCAGCCACAGCTCCTTGCCGAGTACAATTATACTTGATTCAGTATGGTTTTGTTGTAATTCAATTTCTCACTGCAGTCTGACCGTTCAATTTCGCTGTTTCAGTCTCATCCTCTACAAGAATATTGCGCTATTCTCCCTCCCTATTGTCTATACCGTCGATCTGCATCTCATCAAAGCAAAGTGTCAACTCAGCTGAGGATTGCTACTAGTTTGACCAATATCATATTGCAATCTAGATGGTTGTATAAGTCATTGTGAGAACATCACTTTAGGCATCATCAGTTATGGTCTAGCACCATTCATAATGTGTCTCAAAGTGCTGGGCTTTCTGCATGGTCATTGATTCATAAGTAAGAAAAATACCATCCAATCTGCCTACAATCTATTGGATTAATCTGAAAGCTGCACAGTTGGTCAATATAGACTTGTTTCTGTGCAAGAATACATAACATAGTGATTGCCAGTGCTTGTTGGAAAGGAGTATAGAAGGTAATGGAGGAATGCTAATTGAAAGAGAAGAGCACCAATCTGGGCTGGCTAACAATGTTGAAGATTGAGGAGATTCTATTAAAGTGCAGGCGAATCAAAGTTGGGTAGTCTGAAGGAACCCCCTGATATGTAATCAATGAGAGCAGTAGCTTTCACAGTAAAATTCATTACTGGGGAATGGCAAAATGTACCTCAATATTGATCTGTGAGTGATAAGCCTTTTCAAACAGAAGCTTCCTAGTCTAGATCCAAAGGTCACTCTCAGAGTCTAAATGCAATTAGCAATCACAGATAATTGTTCCACACAGTCCATCTGCCAATCATTCTCAAATGGTACTATACTTCAGTTTCAACATTTTATATTTTAAGGTATACTCAATATTGTAAGTCTAATAGTGCAATATTGAGCAAAATTCAACATTTGCAGCTTCATGTATTTGTGAATCTTTATTGGGAGAGGGACCACCACCCAATTGACCCACAGATAGCATACCAACAGGAGCACCTACTACTGGGTACTGATAATTATAAGATTGAATTGGTAATTTGCAAGTATGATCAATTATTATGTACTTCTCATCTAATATGACCAGCCCTAAAGTCTTCCTGAGTATGATTGAGTATAGCGATTATTTTCTAACCTCATAGAAATCAATTTGCATTGGGAATTGTTGTGAATGCCAGCAGCATTTGGTCAGGGAATATTCTTGTTACCATTGGACTTTGATCTCCACATTGTCTGGGTGATGGCAATGCCAGAAACTGGGAATTTCATGAGGGTTTAATCTTGGTGTTTAAGCAATTGGGATGCCACCGCCCCAGTCAGTTCCTGGAAATTTGAAGGTACAGGGTGTGTTATGACATTATCAGCACAACTCTGTGTCTTTGTCTGTGATACCCATGCAATTTGTAATATTTTGTTCCAGTACCTCTGGCCTATATGTAGAACCTTGTATTGGTATCCACAGTAGTCTTCTTTGACAATAGAAGACCAGGTAAACTCCATGGCATCCTCACATTTAACATTGCCAATTTCCAGTTGTGTATATATATCATCATACTTCATTATACAAAATGAAATATTGCATCTTATCTATCTTTAACATAATACATAAATGCAGGATTAGGAGTCAAGCATTTGATGTATACTATGTATTGGCTGACTTCTTGACTAAGAGTGCCCTCTCAAGATACCCTTCCAGATTTGGCAGTAATTGGTTGTGTCTTATGCAGCCAATAATAGACTGCATGTTGATCAAGTGCAGGAAGTGTTGTGGAACGTCCAGATATAGTATAATATGGGAAATATGACATCAAGAGTAACAGAATCCTCAGGAAATGGTGCAAAGAACTGGCTCTGGGTCAAGAGGATGCAATTTGAAGTGGGCCTTGAAATAGTCTAGGAGATTCGATATCTAGAAGTTCATCTCATTCTAGTAGATGCTTATACTTTGTTGTAAGTTAATAAGCATTGGATATACTGAAATAGATGGATTCTGAATGCCCAATACCGAATAGTAGCACATATTTCTAATGTGCGATTGGTACAAGAATGGGAAGTTCATTTAAGCCAATGTATCCAGAATGGAACAGACACACCTAAAGTACATGCCATAGTAACAAGGTGTTAACTTCAATCACCTATTCAAGCCAGCCAAACTTAGTAGTGGGATATTAATTAGTCATGATGGCATCTGTGTATGACTGCTTCAGAGGAAGTGATCATCTCCATACTTTGAGCATTGGAGGTAACTGTCTGGCATAGAATAGTTGCATATTCAGAATTAGCTAAACATGGATAGAGTTGGGACCATTGCAATTGACACCAGTTGAGTTACAAGGGTTCAAACAGACATTGAAATTCATTGGAGATGAATATGAATGTATGAATGTAGTATATCAATCAGAAGGATAGCATATTGTTAAAATATTCAGTTGATGTAAGATTCTGCACTTATGGTAGTAGTTGATATTGCAATATTGTAGAAAGAACTTCACTCTCATGCAATCATCAGGGTCCTGTCTGCACCGGCAAAAATGACCATACGTGATGTCTAACGCACAGAGAAGCTGTGTATAGGCGAGTAGTCCATCGCATATTTGACACATGGCACTTCGAGGTTCTATGGACCTGTACTTTGGCTAGATTACTATGATACACATGCAATTATGTACACTTGATTGTAAATATCATGGTGCATTCAACATGGTCAAAACCAAACTGCAGATGCTCCCAATAGCACTCGATGGCACACTCCCAGCCTGCTTCACTGTATGCTCCCAAACCAACTCTTAAAAAGCTCTCAAGCACACTCCCAATTGCAGTCGATGACACTTCCAGCCTACTTGACTATACGCTCCAAAGTAAGCTTTCAAGACGCTCTGAAGTACACTCTGAGTATGTTCTCAAGTACACTCCCAGGCATGCTCTCAATGATACTCCCAATTGTACTTGATAGCACACTCCCAGCCTGCTTGACTGTACTCTCCCAAGCCAGCTCTCAATACACTCTCAAGCACACTCCTGAGCACACTTTCAACAACACCCAATTGCACTCGATGACACATTCCCAGCCTGCTTGACTCTCCACTCCCAAGTAAGCTCTCACGACGCGCCCAAGTACACTCTGAGTATGCTCTGAAGTTAAGCTCAAAGTACATTCTCAAGTACACTCTGCAGCATACTCTTAAGGACACTTCTAATTGCACTCGATGGCACACTCCTAGCCCGCTTGGCTCTACACTCTCTAGTACACTCTGAAGAGGCAAGACAATCCCAATCCCACCGGACTATATGGTCCCATGTATGCTCCTGGGTGTTTGATCGAGAGCGGTGCTGAGTTGGAGGTGCCAGGCACCAGGAGGTGGGTGGTTGGTGGCTGGTGGCTGGTGGCGGGTGGCATACAGTGGCCACAATCATGACATCAGTCAACATCTTAGTCTGAACCTTGTCTTTAGTGTGCCCACCGTGACGAGATCACAGGACGCATCACCATTGTGGTGTTGAGAATTGCAGCCTTAGATTCTGTGCCAACGGTACAGAATTGGATCTTGGGGAAAGCAGATCTCCAACTGAGATTGTGCAGCACAATCTACTGCCCCCTTCCCCCCGATTGGGGCCCAGCGAGTGCGTATTTGGTCCACAGCTGATTGCGATGGTGATGAAGGCGATGGTGATGTTGGCGATGGTGATGGCTATTCAGAGTTTAAGAGTGTTGTGATTCTAACCACTAACTCATTTAAACATTTTGCTGATGATGATTCATTTCAGGTAATATACTATTGTTTACACTGAAACTTGTACCTCCAGTCAGTGTAAACTAAATACCTAATAGTGTTTAAAGCATCATGGTATGATATCAATATGGTTAGTAAAACAAATGATTTTCCAGAACAACATTTTAAAGCTGTGATTTCAAAGTAATACAATCTGGTTTGACCTTTGTTGAAAAAGACTTTCATATATCTGGTGCCACTAGATTAGTCTGTAGTTCCTGGTAGAATTCAGATTAATAAAAGGACAAGATATATTTGAAGACAACTGTACTCAAGATATCTTACAGTTATGGTACCTATAGACAAGTGATATCAGATGAATAAATTGAAGAGTTCTGTATACCAGTTATTGTTTGTCTTTTCCTATGACAGATTTTTGTGAAATACAAACAGGGACTATCATTGTACATCTATTATGGGGATAGTCAGATTACAACTACAAAATACAGATATTCACTCCCCTTGAATTATAAAACTCCAGGTTATTTCTAACTAGTATTGAAATATATTAAATATATCATTGGAGAAGTTTATAATCTACTTTCAAATAAACAAAGAAATGAACAATTGTAGGAAATTCAAATCAAATATAGTTCATTCGAACCTATATTTATACAGCTCAAAATTGACATTCCATATCTGGATTTTACAGTTTTCAATATAAATAATATTTGCATGGCTGATGATGATACGACTTCTATACAGTTGCATTATTTTAAGACATATAGCAACTATACAGAAGAATTCATTCAATTTATTAATTAGATATTGGAATCATCATTGACAAATAGCTTATATCTACGCATTGAAAAGTGTCAATTTCAAAAGGATATAATGAAATATCTAAGAGTGATTATATCGACAATTGCAATTTGTATGAATTCCGATCAGATAGTATCAATACATAACTGGAACCCACAAATGATGGCAGTAAATCGATGACTCAAAGTTATTTTAATACTATTATACCTCTGAGGATTTTGCATTCATATTACGTATTGGCTTCTCATGTGTCAGAAGATAGAACCATCGACATGGCTTGGGAATAAAGATTAACTATTGAGTAAAGGAAACCTTCAGCAGTTGAAGTTTGAGAGATATGTGTATATGTTCAACTCACCTCCAGTTCATTGCCATTTTGATAACCACAGAAGTTATTTGCAAATAGATGGTTCTGATTATATTTGCACAGGAGATTAAAAGATACTATGATAATAAAGATGTTTTACTTCCAGGGGTATATTAGTCAAAGACACTCTGCCTTGCAGAAGTTGATTATGATACTTACCACAAGGTATTGAAGGCTATTGTAAATTTATTGGATTGATTGAGATCATAGTATTATGGGGCATTACACCAATGCCAGATACTTACGAAGTATAAATATCATGACTATTGTAGTACAACAAGACTTTCATTTGATGTAATGCTTATGGTCCAGATGATTATTCTGTTTTATATACAAAATAGAGTCTTAACCTCGAAAACCAAACGGAAAAGTATGTATAACCACTCCAAGTCTTGGAGATCTTTCTAAGAGGGAGGATACAATCCTACAACTGCAGAATAGGTTGTTCAAAATATTCAGAAACAACTGAAACAAATGCATATGGTTGTTCATAGCCTGTTTGTATATTGCGATCAACCCATTTCCATATCTTCACTGAAGCTAATAAGAGTAACACATTCCCAGACAATATGTTGCAACATATTTATGAATACAGAAGCCTCAGCATGATAATGCTAACAGAATAAATTGTCAAAGATCATAGGGTATGATACTGTAAAAGGTTATTTCTCCTGGAGAATGATGAATTGTGAGTAAACATAATCCAGAAATTTCAGATATAGCTTTCCCAGGTTGCCAGGGAAATGTATCCATGCTTAACTACAAGAATTAGCAGTATAATTGCAGCATAATACAAAACCATATTAATAAAGGTATTTCAAATTACAATATCCGTTGATAATCAAGGAGCACACAATATGCAATAGTGATATATTCTAGAACTTAATCAATCACAACTATAAAGAATTCACTAATTCCATAATATATCTGGTGCAGATAACCCGGCATGTACAACACAGCTGGACCGACAACCTAGGCTGGGTGGGGACCGGAAGGAATGTGAATGAGGTTGTCATAAGTCTTGAGAAATGTGCTGCAAAACGCATTGAATGGGCGAGTTGGTGAGGCCTGCAGTATAAGACAGCAAAAACGGAGGTGCCACTGTTCACATGAAGACAAGGCCCCAAGACCCACCGCAGGCCAAACCTGACAGCAAAGTTAATAACTCGGAGATGGCTCTATACAATTCGACAAAGTAGCAACACCCTTGCTGGGCGTCTGGATGGATGTGCACCGGACACTACAGGAGCACCACAACTGAGCCATTTGAAAAGCCAAGGCAGCCAAAGCTAGATGCCAAACACTGACAATGACTTTCAGGGTCAACCCACAAAGCATGAGAGCCATCCAAATAGCTTGTGACCAAGCTGTCGCACTATATGAGAGCGAGCTCTGCTGGGATTCCGAAGAAGTAGGCACTTGATATAATCTCCAATTTCTTCTAAATCTACTCGCTGGATCCATTCTGGGTGCACTGCCCACACCACCATGGGGGGCACTTATGAGAGAGGCAGGACTTATGCCCACGCCTGTAATCTCAGATTCTAGATATCAACGATTCACAGCTAGACTGGCAAACGCATTCAATAACAAGTTACAGGAGCTACACCAAAACCCCTCTCCCAGTGCAGCAATATGCAGAGTAGTTAAGAAAGAGCATAAACATGGCTGGACGATGGAATGCATCAACTGGCTGGCTCTAGGAGAAGAATTGGTCATCAAGACCATTACACTGGACGATGAAACCCTAGCAAAGAGAACCACACAGCACTAGGCAAGCGACAATGGAGCCAATGTTGGAGCAGCGGTCCGGACGTCATGGACATATCGATAGCGCTCAGATGATGGCCGAGTGGGAGCCGCAGCAGTGTGGCAACATGCCAATGAATAGAGGTCCTACAGTAGCTATTTGGGCACTGGAGGTAGGAAGGTGATTTCAACCAAGCAGTGGGCGATCGGGCTCGCGCTCGATGTGACAATCAAGAAGAGAATCACACTACAGCCAGATGTAGTGTAGACGGAGGCAGTTTTTGGTGATTTACAAGCCAACTTTCAGCGGATGGCACATCTGCAGATGGGCCTTTGACAGAGAGTAGCGAGACAGATCAATGGGAGGGCATCAGCCCTCCTTGCCGATGGTGTTGCAATTGAGATCGAATGGGTCCAAGGGCACTCCGGCATCTGAGGGATTAGAGATGCACGCCATGAGGCACACATCGCACGAGAGGGCAATGGTACCGCCACAATACAGTGGCTATACACTTTCACTTCGAATACAGCCAGATGGATCTCCAAAGGAAGATCAGCAGCGAAGGCCCAGCGGGAGACAAACAAATGCAGCGAACACTTCAGCTACAGACTGAAGGGTAATGCATGAAAGAACAGACCTATCCCAATGGCAAGCACAGAGTCATTGGTAAGAAGACTCTACCAACTAAAGTGAAGGCATGCACCAACATGTGCTTACCTAGAACAGTTCAAACACTGAGAGAACAGCAAGTGGTGGCGGTGTTGGGGAACAGTGGCCCATACACGGGAGTATCTCCTCTGTCGCTGCAGCCGCTGGCAATACTAGCACTGGGAGCTCTGAAAGCAGGTGAAGAAGGAAACAGGTTAGAAAGTAGGCGGGTTCTGGTTGGCACAGATATCGGAGCCATTTTCTATTCAGATATGCCATATGGAGGTGACGGACTTCCTGGTGGCAAAGAACGGCAGGTAGATCCTGCCGGGGAGAGGTATGGATGATGGAGTAGCCAGTCTTTTACCTTACATAACATTTTATTTTTACATTTCTTTGTCAGCGGTGACAAAGGGTTGTTGTTGGGAGCTCTGCGATCAAACTGGCTCACGCTGGGATGGGAGGGTTAAGGGCCTGTCATACTCTAGCTAGAATAAATACAGTATGAATAAGCAATAATAACAACAACACAGCTGGACCTGTGAATGTGCAGATTTATTGGAAAATAATGCAACCGAATCTTAATCATTATGTGGCAAATATCAAGAAGCACATCACATACTATCTTCTGAGTATTGGAACCAATATTAGTAGTAAAGAAACAATATAAAAACTTGTTAAAGCATTGTCCAGTGGGAATACTAAAATGCAAAGACTTGATTGGATTTTGAGTAGCAGTTGACTGACATTTAAAACTGAACCATTGTGTCACCTGCAATACTCTTGGAGATGCTGAAATGTTAGCCGATGTGCTGCTTGGAAATGTAGAAAGTCCATATTAATAACTACTGTCTATGATTTTCAATTAGGGACTACTATTTGCCTTGGTGTTTTGGGAAACAGTGTAGCAGAAGCATGGGGTTGCAAGCAAGCTGTCAATGACTTTCCACCAACACCTGAATAGACAGACAACACAGGTAAATCATAGGGTAAAAAAATATCTTGAAATCTTCATAAATATTCAACCAAATGACTGGGTAAAACAGATATCCCTTGTGGAGTTAATAGCAAATAGCCAGTCATGGAGAATAACAAAGTGCAGATTACTGTTTTCAGTGCAGGGTAAGATCCCCTCAATATTAATTGCAAATTAAGTAAAACTTGACTGGAATATTCAAATGGCTGAGGCTGAGAAAATGCAATAAAACAATGCAATAAACAACAAGTTTGTTTAAGTTACAATGAAACTGAGATAGAATTTAAAGAAAGCTAATGAGAATCATTTCTGACAATTCAGACTAAATATCACAGCAGAGGATATCATGCAGTTCAATGAGGTCACCCACCTATTAACAAAGCTAGATTTAAAGTGATTGTGGACAGTAATGTATTATCTGAGTTATATCCCCATATACAATGCAATTTAATTTTCCAGCTTCAGTTTAAGTTTATCAGGTTTATTTCAACTTCCTATTAGAGTTTGATGTATGGCAACCCATCAGCTGGTCAGCATATTCCTCTACCTTCTCCTGTCAATGTTAGTAGAAAAGAAGAATCACAAGAACAGGATCTTATAGTTCCCCATATATATCAATGTCAGGTACAGTACTTTGTCTAGTAAAGGAGGTACTTGTCTTCAATATGAATATCAGCAATATTTTGCATTGAACTCAAAGCACTAGATAAAATTTACAAACTTTATTGAGAAACATTAGTGCAGATGGAGAAGGTTCTCTAAGGACCTCCAATTTCAGAGAGCAATGCAGTGATTGTATAATGTGAGCAGTGATGAATAATATAACTATTATTATGTGATGAGAATAAATATGGGGAGTAGTTGATATTGTGAGATGTAAAAATGATATAAACAGAGCTGGTAGTACTGGTGGGATTATTTAGCATGATAAAGCAGTAGTTTGATAATTTGGAATATTAGAGTATATAATCTGAGAATATTGATAACATATAGTTGCTGGTGTAAAGGATCCCAGTTGAGGTTTCGCATAGTATAATGTAGTCCAAATAGTAGTTTAGATGTACAGACAAACTGTATTTAAAGAGAGGTTATTTGGTATTGCAGACTTTCCATTACTTCTGCCATTTTCTATTCTCTTGTTCATAAAACCAACTGATGGGTTTGAAAATAATCTTTACACTGTTGTTTCGTTTGTTCATACAACCTTTGAATTTGAGTTTACAGTTATATTTTATTAGTAATATCACCTATATTTTACCTTGTAAACTACAAATAGACCTTGGAAATTCAGGTTGAAACTAACTCAAACAGAATACAGAGATAATCTTTATTAGTGAAATACTTTCTATCATATTCAGGAAAAATAGAGTACAGCATTATCTGGTTTAAAATAATGATCGATATAGAATTAATAGTAGAAACATATGCCAAATTGTATACTCAAATAATGAAAATAATTAAAATAAGAATTGAACTGATTGGGCTTTCTCTGCACTACTAACCGTGTCGTGCAAAATCAATTTCAATAGAAAGTTTACAGTATCTAAATATATGATGAATTTAATATTCAGCTAATTAACATGTTGTTGCCTATAAAACAACTCAATAAAAATCCTTAACAATTAAAGTATTTTATTAACCGAGCATTAAAAAAGTTTTCTTACTGGTCGTTATCAAGTAAAATGATATCTAATATCAAAGCTGAAATATAGCAAATACAGTGTAGCAATTACTTTTATTGGTAAATTGTTTTCTTCTATACATGGTTACTATTAATGGTATCTTAACTCAAGTATACAATGAATGCTAACAAAACATGGTTAGTAGTTGAATTTGTACAAACTTGAATATGACAGTTTCAATTGCGGATGTATGTACATATTATAATCTCTAAGTAGAAAATCAATGTGGCCAAAAAAGCTGGTTAAAATAAATATTAATACACTATTACACTGTACCTACATCTAGTTACATATTCTTGAGATATTAAGATTGCCACATAGTTATATTAAGTATAATAATAATCCTTATTATATGTTATAATTTTTAACTGGACTTTATATTACCTGAATTGATTATAACTGTGAATTAATATAGACAACTAGTTGTAAAATATATAACTGGAGTATTTGTGAATTGGAAGGAAAATTTCTGATTAAAGAATTATATAAATTACATTCAAACCGAAAACAAACTTTGATAAAATACTGGAATTTCTATCATTGCATAATCCTGTATATTTAATTGCTGTTAATTTAGCTAAATTCTAATGGACAATTTCAATAAATATTATTGTCCAAGTTCAGTTGAACAAGCCAAGGGGTTGAAGTATACTAGGTCATGTCTACTTGTTAAATAGTACAGTTTGTTGTGTGGAACTCAAATCTTTCATCAGTATCAATTCAAAATTGTTTCCAAAGTATATCTGACTTCTTGAAATAGGTATAAACTAGATCTTATGCATATTACTGCATATAACTGTTACTACAATTTGTAATTGCACTAGCATTTTCAATACTATAGAGTAATCTATATTTTAATTTTTGTGTATTATTTCTGCTTTTATAATTGAAATAAATTTAGCATGAGACAAATACCTACTAGCAAAGTTGTATGACATACTATCAATTAAAATGAAACCCTATATATCTTTGTTCTGACAGTAGTACACAGTAGCAATTTTGCACAAATCTATTCTATTTGTCTAGAACTCTATACTTCTAATTAATAGCTATCAAGAATTTCAAATAATGTTCCTTAGTTTATTGAATGAATAAGTAATAAATACATTATCTATAAGAGGATTCAAGATTAGTATATTATTGTATATATGACAAATACACAAATTCTATAGTTCCAACTCTCTAATAGGTTATTTTGTGGTCAGGAAATAATAAAATGAGAAGATTAAAGTTATATAAGTATATTCTGATATGGAGACTATATTCAAAGAAGTAAAGAAATTAGTTATCAGCTTTTCTGCTTGTCTGATTTAGTATGTAATATCTTGAGTTACAGAAGTTATTGTTATACTAACTTTGAATATACTAGGGAATACATCAATGAAACACTGTATTTTAAATAAGGTACTGGCAAATTTGTAAAATATTTATTTGCACAATATCCGGATAACTGAATTATTGTGTTAATATATGGATATTTGCCAGCTTATAGTAGCCTTTCATATATTCTGACAATTATTTCACTATGACTTATATTAATTCTATAGGTATATTGACAATTATTAGTTCCTACAATTAAAGTAACATTTGAAACTTAGTATTCCAACTTAGAGTTCTCATAATATACCTTTTAAATCAACAGATATTGTTAAGTATTCTCACAATCTGTTTTTTGGAAATTCTTATACAATGTCGTGAAAACTAAAAACATTTTCCCTTTACTGTGAAATATAATATCAGTACAGATATCCTATAATAAAGTTGTCACTCCATGTGGTGACTTTTAGTATGGTATGTATTACTTGTACACATCTAATTTTGGGTTTGCAGATGTCTGTAAAGCTGTAGTAAAGATAATGGAAACCTGGAGATAATGAAGATGTTGATAAGTATAATAATAATAATTATGATAGTGATAATGATATTGATAATAATCATGGAGATGGTTATTATGAATGTACAGACCACAGTACAGGTGTGTGCTGCTGTGTGACTGCTCATTCCCCACCTGGTACTTCATGTTCTGTGAATGCAGCTACCAGAATCCTGCTAGAGTTGAAATGTAAGTCTAATAGGTATAACAAACCACCAGAAGTGCCATCGTTGCAGCCAGCTGCATCCACTGCAAATCTATCTGGTATCAACTGTGTCAGTACTATCATGAGTATGCACAATCAAATCAAGGTGATTGCAAGATCAGCCCCATCTGCGCCTTATATGAGCCTTATCCGAAACGGTGTTCCCCCGCTAAAGTAAACTATATGGCATGACGAACCATCTAATCTAATCAATCTGACGCTGTCCGGAGACTTTTGACATCGACCAACATTATCCGTATCCTTCAATCATTCCATCCATCATCCATCCAACCATCTATTCACTCATCCATTTATCCACCATTAAAGCCTTCTGGACTTTTCGATCGCAATCAACCTTGTTCTAACATTGTGATATGGCGAAGTACGATAGATCTGCTGCTGCCGACAAGGGAAAAGGAACCGCATCAGACAGTCCCCCGAAGCATAAAACAATCAAGGTCAAAGGTGTGGATTGGGGTGACCGGAAGGATGAGGTAACGGAAGGCATGTTGAGTGAAATACTGGACTTCATATCGCAGATTGCTAATCCGAACTAGAGTTGTCCGAAGACGACCAACAGCTAAAGTCGGACCTGGAGATGCTTGTACACCGATTGGAGGTTTGATTGATCTTTTATCAGTTTGTTGGGTTGACTGATCCAAATGTGGATGTGACCATAGGAGGGCGAACAAGAAATGTATAAAACTTCGCTCGATCGGATTAAAAATTTCATAAGAACATCAACATCTTCCATGACCGCCGTTCCTAAACCACTGAAGTTCCTTCGCCCTCATTACAATACCCTTACGTCTCTCTACGAGACATGGCCTGAAGGAGACGACAAGGTGTTTGAAGCTTGCTACAAGACCATTAGAAATCCTCTGACCATCTACAGGTTGCATTCGCCGATGTTCTCTCAGTGCTTGGTATGACATATTCCGATGAAGATCGATTGGATTCTCTGAAGTACCGACTACTCTCACCAACCGACGATCCTGGTGCTTGGGGACATGAGTACGTTAGGCATTTGGCCCTTGAAATTGGTACCGACAATGCGAGACGGGGCAAAGCGGGAGATGAGGTATTCGCAAAGGACTTGCTCGATTTAGCCTTGTCACTGGTGCCATTCTTCCTGAAGCACAATGCTGAGGCCGACGCGGCAGATTTATTATTTGAGTTGGACAGCATCGAGAAAATCCCACCCTTCTTAGATGAAAACACTTATGCCCGCGTGTGTTTGTATATGGTCAGGTGTGAATCCAGGTGCATCCTCTTTGTCTTGAATTCTAATGGTGTTTAGTATTGTTCCTTTACTTTCGTTTCCGGAGGACGTTAAAACATTGCAAACCGCACACACCATATATCGTACATTCAACAAACTGGCTCAGGCCATGACTCTGGCCATCCGCCTTAATGATGTGAACTTGATTCAGGAGAATTTTAAGGCCGCCAACGACCATGCGCTGAAGAAACAGCTCGCATTTTTAGTAGCCCGGCAAGGAATTCGGATAGATAGTGAAGATGAGGAGGTTGCAGAATGTCTCAATAACACAAGATTGACGGAGCATTTCCTCGCATTGGGTAGAGAGCTTAACATCCTCGATGCGAAAACGCCTGAAGACATTTACAAGTCTCACCTTGAAAACTCCAGAGGATCGGGAGCGTCAGTGGATAGCGCTAAGCAGAACCTGGCAAACAGTTTTGTGAACAGTTTTGTCAATGCGGGTTTCACTAATGACAAACTGATGCTCACTGACGAGGATAGTAATAGCTGGGTGTACAAGAATAAGGACATGGGGATGTTAAGCGCAACAGCTAGTATTGGAATGATTCATCAATGGAATGTTGAAGGTGGTCTCGGTATAATTGATAGGTTCATGGAAGCTTCTGAAAGCAGTATTAAGGTAAGTCAACAGAGACACCTGCGTTTTATGTGCCCATTTTTGATTAGTATTTCAGGCAGGAGCAGCGCTTGCAGTTGGAATCGTCAATTCCGGAGTAAGGTCGGAAGCAGACCCTGCGTTAGCTTTACTGGGTAATGAACAATATCTCGACAATAAAATCCCCGAAATAAAGAGTAGTGCTATCATGGCCCTTGGTTTGGCATACGCTGGATCACAGAGACCGGACCTTCGGGATTTACTGGTTCCTATCGTGGCTGATTCCTCCCTGGCATTACAGGTCTCTGCGATGGCAGCCATATCGCTTGGTCTGATATTTGTTGGCTCTGGTGATGGCGATGTTGCCGATGGCATCCTACATTCTATTGTGGATCGAGAAGACGCAGTGCAACTCAAAAACGAATGGAGTCAGTTTCTCTCTCTCGGGTTGGCTTTGCTGTATATAGGTAGACAGGAAGATGCGGATGCTACTCTGGAAGTGTTGAAAGCGGCCCCGCAGCCAATTGGCAAGGCTACTGGTGTGTTAGTTGAAGCTTGTTCATACGCTGGTACTGCAAATGTGGAACGGTACCAGAGAATGCTGATTCATTGCAACGAACACATTGACACGACCGACGAGGAGCACAAAGGCGACGATGTGTTTCAGTCATACGCTATCCTCGGGATGTCACTAATTTCCATGGGTGAAGATATTGGAGCCGAGATGGCTCTGAGAGCATTTGGTCATTTAATGCACTACGGCGAACCAGTCATTAGAAAGACTGTACCGCTTGCCATGGGTCTCCTTAACGCATCGAATCCTCAGATGAAGGTTTACGATACACTCTCTCGGTACTCTCACGACAATGATATCGATGTTGCAATCAACGCCATCTTTGCCATGGGTCTCGTGGGTGCCGGCTCCAATAATGCCAGGTTGGCGCAATTGTTGCGACAGCTGGCAAGTTACTATCACCGAGATCCAAATGCTCTTTTCATGGTCCGGATTGCTCAGGGTCTGTTGCATATGGGCAAGGGAACACTCAATGTGAATCCTTTTCATACGGACCGAAGCGTATTGAGTAGGGTGTCAGTCGCGGGCTTGTTGACAGTTGTTGTGAGTTTGCTCGACGCAAAGAACTGTAGGTGTTATCAGCCATACCATAATATTGACATTTACTAATATTCTTTAGTCATTTTGGATTCTCATCATTACCTTCTTTACTTCATTGTGCCATCTATGCACCCTCGGTTCTTGATAACTTTAGATGAAGAAATGCAGCCTCTTCCTGTTAGTGTGCGCGTTGGACAGGCCGTTAATGTCGTTGGACAGGCGGGAAGGCCAAGGACGATTACAGGATGGCAAACACACAATACTCCAGTATTGTTGTCATATGGTGAAAGAGCTGAGCTGGAGGATGAGGAGTACATTGCGTTGAGCCATACTCTGGAGGGTTTGGTAGTACTGAAGGTTTATCTCCGATTCCATTAATTGTGCAACAGCGATAATGCTAACTGGTGCTTCCGTAAGAAAAATCTGAGATGGCAGGGCATGGAGAACTAAGTTGGGTGGCGATTTTTCTCAACTGTTAACCAGATCTTTTCGTGTCGTTGACAAGGTTGAATACTTTGTCTGGAGGACAAATCACCATATTTCTGACTTTCTTGTAAGCATTAAGAAACCGACGTGCTGTTGATATTACGGAATAACTTGTAACGTTTTAAAAACACCCTTCCCTGGTTCTAGAGGCAGAATCATTTTCCCGACACCCACATGGTAGAACCTATTACACAGCACTCGGGATACATGAAGTATGGCTCCCTTCTAGATATGGTGATATAGGTATTTTCCACATCAAGCAGACTCTGCTAAGGGTTAATTTTAATTACTTGCTATGCTTATGTAATTGTACTGTAATAATTTTAGCTGAGCAAATTTTGAACTGTCATTACAAAAACCTACATATTTAGTATAATTACTGTAACCTTTGAATATACTTTCACCTAAATAGCTATCCATATATCTTTCGCTGAGAGAATAAGGTATATGTATTAATTATAACTGAATTCACTATTGAGTTAATAGTTTAGTACTGACAGTTGGGGGTGTTGATAAGGCACTATGAATATTTATAACAGTAATTGTATGTGGCACTATACAATTATTTCTGTGGTAAGAGAAAGACTTGTGTATTATAATAACCCTTCAAATATAGCTGTTGTCTGCTGTTATATTTCACTGAGAATTTTCTATTATTCTACCTTTTAAAATGTCAAGATATCAGTTGGTAGGTCGAATTTGTATACTTTCCAGTTCAAGTTAGAATTGAAAATGACTAAAATTGGTACTTAACATAAATAAAATATTCAGCAAATTTGAATATATTAGTACAGATATTAATAGCGATTTAATAGATCTGTACTTCTTTACCATTCTTCTATTATGCTATTCTTTTTCTTTAAATTGACTTGTCATGTATCTTCTATTATCAATAAAATCACTAACTTCTTGCTTTTTCTGCAGAAGCAATCCAGTATACATTATATAAATATATATATGCATGTCACTGAATTATTATAGGATGATGAGTTATTGAAAAAAATACATCAAAGTAACTATTAAATTTGATTGACAATATCTTTTCATATATTGGTAACTACATTGTATACTATCAAGATTACAAAGACCAATGAAATGCACATACTGTATATTGACAACAGCTATAATTATTTGCAGTTAAAGCCATCACATGGCAGTTTGAAATGTAGGTACAGCTATTAGTTTTTGAGAAGAAGATAGTGGGTCATGCTTTATAAACTTATGTATATCAAATATGGCTGCACTATTAACAAGTGATAATATATTATCTTGTTACAATGAATTAAATAGAGTATCTGAGTGTTTACATGATGATCAATGGCTTGCAATGACAGAAATTGCCTTTTTAGTAAATACAACATTGGAGGAAATGGAAAAGATTATATTAAACCTATTTAAATTTACATATATTAACTGAGCTTATAAGAATATCAAATATTTACCAGCAACAACATTTATATAGCTTGAAACAATTTCATATTTAATAAATCGACTGGAATTTTGCTACTGAGTAAGATCAACAAATTGTACTATGAGATGATAAGCCAAATTACATACAAGTCTGTAATTTATAATGTTAAATCTCTATTTTATATACTTCGAATCTTATTGACATGGTAAATAACATTACTTCAAACAAATAATTCTGTAAAGCTGAGAATCAGTCAAAGGATAAAATATCTCTATCCATATATTACTCCATACTTAGATAAATACCCAGTTCTCTGTCCACTACAATTAAAATTAATTTACATTACCAATATCTTCTTTATAGTAATTAAGCTTCTTTACTATACTGGATTCAGAAACCCTAAACCACAGTAGAGATAATTTTACATATATGACTATAATCACTTTATTTGCAATAGCATTATCAGTTATTAAATATTTTGTAAAATGTAATCTAATTCTACATTACATTTCAAGCACACTACCAGTCTGCTCAACTGTATGCTCCCATGCAAGCACTTAATACAGTTACATGTACACCTTTAAGTATACTCCCAGGTACACTCCTAAGTATACTATCAAGTACCCTTCCAATGTTACTTAATTGCATATTTCCAGCCTACTTGACTGTAAGTTCACAAGTCAGCTCTCGTGATACTCCTAAGTTTGACTACTCTACAAAGTTTACCTCCAACTATGCACTCAAGTATAATTCTGAGCATGCTGTCAAAGTCTCTTCCAATTGCACTTGATAGCACACTCCCATCATGCTCAACTGTATTCCACCAAGTATGTTCTAAAGTCATACCTAGCTACACCTCTGAGAAAACTCCCTGCTGCCCATCTGGGTTTCTCTGACATACAGTTCCATGTGTACTCTCAGTATGCACCCAATTGCACTTGATAGTACACTGCCAGCCTACTTGGCACTCTGCATCCAAGTATACTTTCAAAAGGCAAGACACTTCCCATCTTACCTAACTATATGCTTATATGTAGTGTTAGCAACAGTTCCAGGTTACCCAGCCACAGTCAGGGTTGGAACTGGAACCATGGCCTCGGTTCCGTTCTGGAACCGCCAACAAACCTATCTGCTGAGAAACGCAACAGCCCAATGATGAGCAGTTCAAAACCCGAACCGCACCTAAAACCGTCGTTATTTTGGCCGGATTTTGCATCCAGCAGAGCCTCATTTTCGTGAACTCAGAACTTTGGCTCCAATTAGGTTTTTGAGTTCTGATTGTATCACAAGAAGTTCTATATGTAAAATATGCAGTTTTGGGTGTTCTTTCCCCTCCCGGTCTCCGATTTGCAATCTGAGCAATATTTGTTGAGTCACTGTGAAATAATGCCAAAAATGGGGCATTATCGCAGCAACTCAACAAATATTGTTCTGATTGCAAATTGGAGAATGGGGGGTGAAAGAGCATCCAAAACTGCATGATGTACATATATATCATATTGTGGGACGATCAGAACTCAAATACTCAATAGGAGCAATAGATTTGGGGGTGGAACCAACCAAAAAACAGTGGTTTTAGGTGAGGTTCAGATTTGTGATTGGGTAAAAGCTGTTGCCATGGTTCCGGTTTGGTTCCAACCTGGGACCACAACTGAATGAGGAATGTGGAACCGTTGCTAACAGTACCTATATGTATACTCCAGGATGCTGTATGGAAAAATGTCCTGAGTTACAGATATGACCGACCAGTAGATGTGAAGGTGATGGCAAGTGGCATGCAGTATTCTATGAGTGGTATATAATCGGTAGCTGGTGGTAGATGGCTGGTGGCTGGTAGCTAGTGGCTAGTAGTGGGTAGTTAATAGTAGAATGTGGCAGGCCAGTGGACAGCAGCAGGTGAACAGTAGTAGGTGGCAAGTGGTAGACAGCATATGTTGAATAAAATCATGATGTTAGATGATATTATAATCTGCACCTTATCTTTTGTAAGGCCACTACAATGACATCTCACAATGTCTTAGGTTATTGTGTTTACAATTCCAACTTTAAATTATTTGTAGAAGGTAGAATATTGGATGATGGGGAGAGTAGATCTCCAAGTCAGAATTTCCAGCAGAATCTTCTGCCCACTTCCCATTAATTTTAGGGAAATCTGTGAATATTCAGTTACAGACTGATGATGATGATTATGTTGGCAGTTATGATCCTGGTGATGGTGTTCGTGAGGGTGACTTGAATGCCAGAAGCACTGAAACAAGTTGGTTGGCTACATATACACAATTTTAGATTTATAGACTTGTACTCTGTAGGCTATATATATCTTAAATAACATTGAGTATAGTCAGACAATGGCAAAAAACTTATAGCTTGAATTCATAACAGGTTCAAATTACAGCTACTTGAAATACTTAGCACAGAGAGTGAAAATGTTGTTATCAATTTCAAAAAATTGATATATTCTGCTGAATTCAATTCTACCAGCTCTGAATAAATTTGGCCAATGCTCAAAATGCATTGACTATAGGACTATGGAACTGGGAATATTACTGAAGAGAGTGACATTAAACTGGAGTAGAATAATTTACATACCAGAAGAAGCCATTAGCTTAAAACTTGTTTTAAAGTTCTTACTATGCAGACTAAACAACTTTTGTTTTCAGCCAAGTCAATAAAGACTGCATGAAAGTTTATATTGGTTTTGAAAATATTTGAAATCTATTCTATCTGTATTACTTATATTACTGTATATGGTGTGGTACATGCAGCAGCTACATTCGATATGCTTGTTTACAGATAATGTGCGATATAGGTTCTAATTGAATTTTAGAGTTAAAATATATAAATAGTATCCAAAATAATATTCTTCTTTCTCTCTATCTTGATACAGATAGTGATTTTGAGATTTCCAAATCTGATTTCGGCAGTGAATATTTACTGGATGATAAAACTGAGTTAGTATAGACAAATTTCAAACTGGATCAAATTTATCTAATAATATTGAATCAATCCATATCAAGTAATTCCATATTTGGCAGTAATGGTATTTTGGCAGCGGAAGAGTATTAATTGACATCTGCTTTTTGAAAAAACTAATATAGTAAATATAACGTGAATATTAAATACAAGTCAAATAAGACTGAAAAAATGAAACATAAAAAGTATTGAAAATTGAATACAGACTTTATATTGCAATATATACAATCCACTACCATATAAAGTATAACCTATACACTTTCGTATTGATTTCTAATACTAACAAAAAGTGAGAAATAACTACCCCAGTAAAGAAAATTCCTGTGCCAAGTATTTTACACTCTTCAACTATTGAGATATTGTGCAATGTATTCAGTTTCATCAACAGCATTTAGAAATTATAGTACACAGTAAAATTCATTCTCTATAGCCACAGTCTGTCAAAGGTGAATTACAATACTTTCAAGTATATATATACAGTTAATGAGGTTTGAATTTGCAAGTGATTCAAATAATTGGAACTATTCTACATGGAATTCATTGTAAACACTTGCAATAGCTGTCCTGTTATACAATAACTACAGTTTTTGATAATTAACACTAAATGCACTGAGCCAACTGTCTGGGATATATCAATACAATATCTTTCAATCTTAGTTGTGGTACAATGTATGCAGGTGGTTGATTAATGCCTTTAAGCTATAAAATTAGCATGGATGTATTGCTTCCTATACAACATGTAAATCACTACTATATGTAATATAATACTTAAACTTTATTTTACATGAATACATCATTCAAAAATACTGCTATACCTCTAATATAATAATGTTTACATGTCTCTTCACCTTTCTTTATTATACTAAGAATCTGATTGATTGATATTATACCACCTAGCATTACTCTCTATTTTATATATATAACCAGCTGACTCTTTTAAAAGTACACAACTTGATGCCATCAAACAATCATCATATGCAATATGACAAATTTGGCATACATTCTTCAGTTATGGAAATCTATTAGAATAGCATTGCTAAGATTATCATTTGGCAATTCAGATATGAATTAGTGTTGTGCAGAGTGTGAATCGCTAATAGGACAGAGAGTGTATTTACCGAGAGTATTGAGAAATAGTACAGATGGAGGGTATCATCTGGAATACAAAATTTCATTTGCCAATGCAACTGATTGTTATCATCACATTTTGAACACTCAGTAGTAATATTGTAAATAATTTGATAGAAAGAATTGCATTATTCTGTGAAATTAACAAAATAACTGATATATACAGCAATGTTTAAGTAATGCTGTATTATTTTGTAGATCACACAAAATTGAATAACCTTTTGACTTTCATTTATCTAGGATGTAGCAAGGTGCAGAAAGTACCTATGTGAACATTAATATCACTCTGATGAAGATAGTTACAAATTCTGCAGCCATATAGATAGAGTGGTTAAAATCTACCAAGTATTGTTTTCAGAATCTAACATAACTGCAGTATATAATTTACGATTTGAAATGTATCAATGTAACTGCTAAGTATATAAAGACAGATGTTACTGAGTTTTACTGATACAGAGACAATTTTGGTAATTTCCATAACAATATATCAACAATGAAAGGTGCAAAAATATTAAGAAAGTAGCTAACCTAGAATCTGAAGTCTGATTATAAATATTATACAGCATAGCAAGAGCTATTAGTAACTGCTGAATATCAATCCATTAAAAAATACAAGACTTATATCAAAACAGAATAAAGAGTTCAATTTAAACTTTCATACGATATAGCAGCTGTATTACTTTGTGAAATATATTCATGAACTCAGATAGATTTGAAAAATAAATTCAACACTACTAGGAATATTTGGCATAGATTATAAAGCATTGTACTAACAAGTGAATCTTTTAGACTCATCATGTCAAACTTAAAAAATACCAAAATTACGACAATCTCTACTGCAAAAGCAAGTAATATATCAAGCCAGTGGAGAATTATGATTAGAGGAAGCATATTGAGGCAATATGAGTGGCAGATCAATTGGTTAATGGTTGAACAGTGTATATAAGGGTCTCGTGCTGATCTTGGAGAGTGATTTACCAAGGGATAAGGTGAATATTGGTATTCTATTTCATTATAATATTATACAATTGGCAGCTGGACTGGGTGGGTTCATTGAGATGAGACATTGTGGTAACTAACTGACTATTGTCGGATAGAGTTTGTAGCGATTTTGGGAAGTATAAATCATAGTGGGAACAAGCATTACGATATTGTCTAAGATACTGAAAATAACACTAGTATTGTAGATATATATGTATGAAACTCCACTGCATTACAGTGGTACAGTTTCAAAAGCCATATGTAATCTTTATTAAACTGGATTCTAGTCCATATATTTCACTTTTTTAATACTGTTGAAAGTAGTGGAATCCATAATGCTCAATTAGGTTAGATTACTTTGATAGGTATATATTCCATATTTTATATTTATGGGATGGTGATTATCAAATAGCACAAGTCAGTTCCAATAAAATCTTCATGTAATAAGCAGTACTACTATAACTCGGATTTTAGTTATAAAATCGAATAACCTGTACATTTGCATGAGATTCAGTATTTGGGTAATACACTTTGGTTCTCAACTACATTGAATATGAAATTGTAATATTTAGTTAACATAATTCCTCTATCTACTGTGTAACAAAAGATGACGATGCAAATTGAAGAACTATATGCGAAGAAATGTTACTGCGGTATCTGTTTGGTATCTGAAATAATACAGGATATTGATTTGGTTGCCACCAAGAATATTTTGAAACTCCAACTGAGCATTTCTACACTTCACATAATCTCAGATAAAACTAATTTTGAATACTTCATGACAGTTGGAATATTTTGTATCAAAGATTCGGTGAAGCATTGCCAAGGCTACTTATAATGGTAATACTAATTCTTGTATGATTATGATAGTCAAGATTGGTACCAAGATAAGTCTGTTCGTGTCAGTACAAAATATAATTAATGATATATTACTGCAAATGTCAATATCACAGTATAAATTCTGAATGTTTTAGAAACTAGCTGTCTTCAGAATAGATATTTGTTTCAGACAATGCTGTACATGATGTATCCTCTATTAGTCTAAAAGCGAAGTGTTAGAATTCTCAATTTGAGATATGACTAGATGTAGTTGACAGTAATAATAGTGCGACAAGTAATTTACTCTGTATTGAATGTGGAAAATTGTGCCAGTGTGTAAATAGTAGACATCTTTTGATACTGGTTCTATATGTAGAAGAACTTATCATAGGTATCTACTACATTTGCACTATTGCCAGGGTGAAATTGAAACAGTCAGACCAGTAACAACAAGTACAGTTGAATAAAGATTATATATTCGGATATTGTTAGATAGGGATAACATGAATAACTGAATGTAATCCTGTTACTGACCTGGCAAATACTGATACTTATTTTTCAATGTATTCCACAATACTCACCTGGATGTGGGAAATAGTTGTCCTTGTAAAGATGGAGAAATTAACATCACATTAGTAGATTTAAATATTTTAAAATCAACTAATATTTATTTTGCTGGTATACATTACAAGTTACTGGTAGCAGTCAACTTCAACCATCACAAAAATTACGGAATATAAGAATATATCCCAAAATACAGAATATTTTACTCCCACGATACTTCAGATACATTCAGTTACTGTAAGTATTTCTATTTTCAACCTACAGATCGATTTTGAAATAATACTTCAAATAGATGCTAAGCCTTATCCATGATACTGTTAAACAAAGATCAGCAATTGGTGGCAGAATATTTAGTATCAACTACAAGTAAATATGCCAATTGTACTGGTAATTTGCATTTTTTGAAATATTCACAAAATAAATATTTCAGAAGATCAGCATATCTGGAAACTATATCTAATGAATCCAGATATTTAAAATGATTTCCACAACAACCTAATCAGAGTATGTAGATTTTAATTTTATTCATTTGATATCTTCTAAATGCTGTTAACAATATTGATAAAACAAGGTATTATATAGTTGAACTTAGGCTAGTCTGTTGATAACAGTTTAACTGTGCAAGTCCATCAGCAACAACACTAGTTTCCGTCTGAAACACCCGAGTGTTCAGGACGGCTCTGACAGCTCTGACGGAACCTCATACCCTCTGACGGAGAATTCGATGCTACCCGTCGCCCAGGCAACAGGTCGCGTTGCATACTTACCTCCATTACATTGCGCCTGGTATACGCACCATCAGAACGACACGTGTGTTACACTCTTGGCAGGGGCTGCAGTTATGCTGTAGCCGTTTACACAACGCCTGGCGATGTTTATGCCTTTCTTCAGCCCATAGCTACATTTTACCTCTCCGCTATTGCTATAACTTTATACCGGATGCCACACTCGCCACATATATGTTTAGCTTTGAGATCTTGTCACATATTGCAATACAGTCTTCGCTTCGGATACATCGCTTGCCGTTGCATTTCCTTTGCCATTATTGTATTTTACAGGCCTGAAATATACAGTCTAATCTTCACACTCTCTAGTACTATGCCCATAGTCCTCCACATTCTGCGTTGATCCATCATCGGCTTGCGATGCATCGTTGCCATCCTCGCACTCATACCCGTCGACATCACTGGTTCCCAGGTCAAACCTACTATGCCCTCAGTCCTCCACATTCTGTGTTGATCCGCCATCGGCTTGCGATGGTTCTTCCTCCTCATCCGCATACGCATCTTCGCCATCCTCGCCCTGATACCCATCGACATCACTGGATCCCAGTTGAAACCTCTCGAGTTCAGTGATGGGCCGTTGTCGCCGGCTCGCTGTGGGGATGGCATCGCGCACATCGCTTTCATCACCTTCATCTTCGTAATGCCTCTGCCCCCTGGCATCCCGATATGAAGATCGTCATCCGTGCAATTGTTGTTTATCGGGATGTTTGGGTCAGTGCTTCCGATCTCAGGCTCCTCAAGCGCCACTTTGGAGGTCAAATAATCAAGAAGAATAGCATTGTCAACACACGCTGCTTCCACGCTGAGCACCATGGCAGGGGTTGGGTTCTCCGCCTGTTGGATCTGACGCTTGACTGTAGCAAGAGTGTTGTTATACACCCTCTGTTGGTAGCTCTCAGGTAGTGTGTTCCAGGTATTCATCAAGAATGCATATCTGTCTGCAATGCCAGGCGAGGTTAAGAACTTGCGACCCATTGCAGCGCAGCAGGATGCGTTCATACCACCGTCATTCTTGTAATTGAAGTAGTTTGAGCGATCAGGTCTGTCCGCTTTCAGCTTTGACTTGGAAGCTTTCGGATGAAAGCCTTTGTTCTTTTGCCACTCCAGGAGAGCATGGCGCAACGCAGTGCAGGTAAACATGATCAGTGGCGAGGGTAAATGACCGTCCTTGTCGTCAATCATGGAATTATGAAATCCATCAGCATACTTACCGCGGTTATTCGCCCGATGATAAAATTTGATGTAGATAAACCGCAGGATTGCTTCCGCCATGAAGTAAAGTGGACGCTGGCCATTCGGAATCAGCTTTCGACACTCTCTGCGTTGGATTTGAACCGCGTACACCACCTTCCACACGCTCTGCTCAAGGAAAACGATACTTATTGTCTGCCAGAGGGGAATCAATGAATTCCAAGCGGTGCAGATGATATAGCTCTGCTATATTGTCCATTGAGGATTGAATCAAATGGGATTTAACTTTATCGACTTGTGCGTGAACCTGGAACCAGTTTGAGTGTGTAATATCCAACGTGGGCCGTTGATTCAGCATACCTCTTTCAAGATCTCCTTTGTGCGTGCCTCAAATGCTATGGACCAAATGTTGTTTTGCTGCATTGTGGTGTTGCAGTACATCTCTATCATCAACCGGTGTGGGGCTTCAGCTAATGCTTTCTCAACGCGTCGCATTGCATCACTTACCGTCTCGAAGTTGCTTGCACTCATAACCGGCCGTCTGTTCCACATGTAGAGCGCCAGGAGTCTGCCCGTTGCAAATACAAGACTCATCTTCTCCGAGTATCCACATCACTTGATGCTGCGACTGCCAGAGACCACTGATTGCGGTATAGACACCGCGTGCATTTGCAATTGCCATTGCCTCTGCCTCTGACTCCTCTCTGTAGCTCGCGTTCGCAGTGGATTTGTAATGATTGCGCGGGCTTCTGGATTAGGGATGGGGGTAGGAAGGCTTTCAAGACCGCTGAGAGGAGTGGGAGTGCTAGCAATGCCGGATGCTGGGCTGGATACAACGCGAAGCGTTGATTCTGTCTGTGAGGTTCCGCTGTGTGCTGGTTTGTTAGGACTGCTTGTACCCGGCGTGGCGGTTGGAGTAATTATTGACCGTCGCTGTGTAGTGGACGGGGTGATATCTGCAACGCGAGAATGGTTCAGCGAAGATGAGGGTATGGAGTTCTGACCTTGGATTGTAGAGGCTACAGAACTCCCTCCTTGAGAGGAATCCCTCTCGTCAGCCGGTACAGAAACGCGTCTCTTAGTAGGAGGAGGTTGAGAATTCCCTGAAGGCCCACGCTTTTGTTGATTTTGACGACTTCGAACATTTCATACGACCGGAGACGTGACAGGGTGAGGGCTTAGGGAAGGCATCATCCGATGTGGATGTTCGACTTTAAGAAAGTAGGAATACTATCTTCTGCATGCATATGCAACAGCAGGCGAGGTAGACTCCTATCTGAGCGACCATGGACGGATTCAACAAAAAAGAGAGGCGCAGTGTAGACCGCGCTAGACTTTACACCCTGACAATACTCGGGGACGAGATCCCTTCAAAAGCATTCATATATGGGGCTAACTGGCATCAGATTAAACTCAAATTAAACTCAGAATTGATATTCACTGTTACAGCAACGTCTGAAGGTCTATTTGCACTGCTTGATGGGTGTTTATGCCTTCTTGGCGTGATTATCATCGTATGGCACTCATTCTTGGCACAATACTTTGAACCATCGATTGTTCATATCTTCAGCTTCCTGGTGGAAAACCCCCTTTGGCAGAGCTAATAGCCTCGCACAGCGAACAATGACGTATTCTCTATCCCATGACCTCAGTTGCGTCTGCTTTTTCCACTGCTAGGCATTGGTAGCCGTGTTGGATGGTTGCACAGGTGGGACAACCTGAGAACTACTCAGTTTGCTCCGAGATGCACGAGGTCTGAGCAGTAGAAATAATGTGTGATGCAAACGCCATGCCCAGCGTCGTAAACTGTCCTCTCCACACGTACTGAATCTCATCTCGATGCTTGTCGTTCATGAGGTGCCTGGTGGTTCTGCAAGATGAAGGTTGGGCTATGTTGTGTTCATTAACCAACAAAACTCACAAGTTGAACCAAGAAATCACCGGAACTCGAGTAAATATATCCCTTCTTTCCGCCTACACCTCCTTTCTCTTTTCCTCCCGTATTATACACACCGACAGCATCCTGATCTCGACATCACGTGACTCGCTCAAAACATCGCCTCTCGTTCCCAAACACACCTGATAACCTCACAACTTTGTACATTCCCTCTGGGCTGCCTTCCGCTACATGCAACTGTATCATAATGCTAACGTTTCAGATGTGGATTCATTTTCAACTTACAGCGATGGCACCAAAGGGCAGCAGCAAAGGAAAGGGGAAGGCTATGGCAAAGATGGCCACATCGGTTGTAAATCGACGCTTGTTGTTGGATCAGGACCGTATAAAGGAATTCATCTCGGAACATATCCGTGGACTCATACGGATACACAATGTTTGCGGCATTAAGGTCGAGAGGCCACGGGACCTATTTCATGATATAATCCTTCTTGATCCAGTCGCGACTAGCCACTTTTCACAATTCCAGCTGATGTGGCCGCACCGCAGGAGCAGGAGTTCGCCTTTTTGGGAGTGGTGGGCTGCCTTCCGCTCATATATGGGGAAAATGCTTGACAAAACCCGCGACCAAATGAACAGTTGGAGGTGGGACAACCCCCGTGGTTTCGGGGATCAAGTTGATCGCTCCAATCGGCAGATAATGAGCTCGGGGAAGGTTAAACGCACCGGTGAGCGTTCCTCTTGGTATGGTAGCGATGATCTCAGGGCAAAGATTGAGCCGCCAAGCTGCCAGCGGTACGAACCAGGCGACTTCCTGGCCGTTGGACCACTGAATTGGGATGGGATAATCAACGAGGATGATGATGATGAGAACTGGGCGGATCCCGGAGCGCGGAGCGGTGGAAGGAGCGATCCTGGTGATGATAATGACAATGATGACGGCGAGGGTGAGGAGGACATGCAGGGCGGTGAACAAGGGACTGGGAAAGGGAAGGGAACAAAGCATGGGAAGGGGAAAGGGAAGACGACTGAGGACGGGAAGGGGAAAGGGAAGGGGAAGGGGAACGGAAACGGTAAAGGGAAAGGTATTGTTAAACAACCCCAGGGGCAGGTGATATCTCTGGTGTCGTTGCTTTGCAGTTGCAGAAGGAAATGTCAGCGGCAGACTTGGACACAGAGGGCTAACTAGAGCGGGTATATTGTGAGCCGGAATCATCGCCCGCTGTGTCAATTTCCTCAGATGATGAGACCGACTCTACCGAGTCGGACAGCGCATATGACTCAGAATTCGATTCTGATGTGGATTTGCGCATCGAGGATGATGTGGACGCACTGGACGGCGTTGATCGAGATGGCGATGTGGACATGGAAAGGGACGGTGAAGATGAGGAAGATGAAGAGGAGGAAGATGAAGAGGAGGAAGATGAGAAGGAGGAAGAGGTGGTGGATGAGGAGGAGGATGAGGATGAGGATGAGGATAATGGCAAAGAACCTCGGACGATTGGCCAGGGAGAGATGGTAAATACATCGGCTGACGATGCTGATACGATGGTAGATGATCAGCCAACCGTGCTACCTGAGCAAGGCCAGGAGATGTGCGAGCATACCCCACAGCCACAACCTCCGGCGCCTGCCCCACGGCCACAAGCCCAGGAGCCTCGCCCACGACCACAAACTCCGGAGACCCATATCCTCAGTGGGCTGGAGTTCTTGGGGGTTGTGACACCGCAACAACCTCGCCCAGCGGCGCTAACTCTGCGAGAAGCTGAGGCAGCCGGAAACACCTTAGGATGTCAATGTGGACCAGCAGCTACTGGGCGAATCGGCATGTGGCGAGAGTCTCCCCGATGTCGCTCTCCCTGAGGCGCGCCCGGATGGCTCGGTCGGCAAGGAGTGAACCAGTCCTCGCATTGTCGAGGACGCATGCGTTCGGGTTAGGGTCAGGTTTTTGTCTTGTGAGTCTCCTTTCCTGTAATCTATTGATCTCAGGCACTGATTAAGGCACTCGTGGAGGTGTTTTGTTCGTTTGGGTTAGGGTTGTGGGCTTGGTTGTTTCCTTTGTTCTAGGAAATTTATCTCAGGCATTGAGTAATACACGCGTCGCGAGGTTTTTGGATTGCTCAGGGTTTATTTTTCATTTACCCATAGTATTATGGGACATCGCACATGCAGTGTTATTGCAACTCCTGGCGTGTAAGGAACCTTCTTGTGATTGTGTTGAGGCTCAATAAATCTCTCAAGTATCATGAGCTTATACCCACACCAGACTCCTGAGGCCCAGCACCAACTTTCGTCCCATTCTACAGTGATTACTCCACTCCTCGCATGTCGTGGACAATGCCAGAGAAGACCCCTCCCCGTTGCCCCGAATTTCATGCAGAAAGAAGTTCACCTCAGACAGCTGGCGACTTCAACATATCAAATTACACCATCCGGTACACCTTCAAGTTGCACAGCAGAAGAATCTGACCGTTCGCAGTGCGCCTCAACGCGTTGATCCCGCTGAGCGTGGTGAATTCAATGCTAACAAAGATTCAGTCGAAGACTTGGACGCATTTCCCTACCTCGAACACCTTGACAACATCGCAGACTCGGAGTCTCAACCACCACCACCACCTCCTCCGCCGCGGATGGCATAATACTCCGGCGCCGGCGCTCCGCTGAGCGATTGCATTGCTGAGCCATTGGAACGCGACGCTCAGGGTGTCCTTGAGACGAACATCCAAAACAATCCCTACTACACCTTTGTGACGCGTGAAGAGTACAAATATATCCAGTGTGGGATGAAGAAGAAGGGCATGAAGACGTACTATGACAACGTGCTGAAGGAAGAAAACACCGCTCTGCGTTTCCCAAGCTTCAAAAACGGGGATTGCGTCCAGAAGCTCGTGGCTAGCATGCCAGATGATCTGCCTCTCGGGGAGTGGGAACTACACACTCTCGAGGATATGAAATGGAATGACAATCACCAATGCCATATCAACTACTGGAGTCGACACATCATCAAAAGCATGAGATGGTTGATGGGGCAGCCAGCATATGCCGAGCATCGTATTTACGCCCCTCAGCGTTGCTTTAACAGCGATACGCCACTGAAACGCCTCTATACTGAAATGCACACTGCGGACTGGTGGTGGGAGACACAGGAAACGAGAGATATTCGAGTATGATGACATGCTAACCGACGTTAAGTCAATGCTCAGAGTGCGGGATACACTAGTTCCCTTGATCCTTATGTCCGACGGAACGCATCTCTCAAATTTTGCTGGCGACAGGATAGAGTAGCCTGTAGATATGACAATTGGCAATCTATCTTCGAAGCTCCGCCAGATGCCCTCAATGCACAGCGTCGTAATGGTCGCTCTCCTGCCGATTCCGATCAAGAACTGCTATAATCCTCAGAAGCCGCAGAATGAGCAGCGGCAAACAAACCGAGAGGTGCTGAATGAGGTACTCCGGCAGGTACTCCACTATCTCACCATGAAACAAAATCCCAGCGCCGAGAGCGGGTATTACAACGTTCTCTGTGTAGATGGCAACTTCAGGCGTTGGAAACCTGTTTTAGCAGCATAGCTCGCAGATTGCCCTGAGTAGAGCGACCTAAATCATCTCGAGCGACATGCCTGTTGTTGGTGCGAGTGTCCGAAGAACGAACTTGGAGATTATGTCCCTCCTGACAAGCACCACCCCCGGCAGGATCACAACCTATATCAAACACTCAGCGATGCCAACACCAAGGCAGCCGATGCTGAACTGTCGTCGCACCATGTTCACCGAGGATCCAACGTGTTTCGACAAATTCCCTGTATCCTGAGCGAGCTCCTGAAGCCCGACCTGTTCCATACAATGCAGATTGGCATGCTTGATCACCTGCAGAAGTGCATTTTCCACTTCATGAAGACGCACAAACAGCTCGACATGTACAATGCAATCTGGTTATCCTTGCCTGCTTACCACCACCTCACACCAAAAATTAAGTCATATGAGGAAGTTTCTCAATGGAATGGGAAGGAGATGAAGGAAATGAGCCGGTACCTGCTTGGAGTTGTAACGCAGTCTCTACGAGGAGGAAGCCCCGCTCAGTGTCCCATATTCAATCGCGCATTTCAGTGCACACAGGCATTGTCAGAATTCTATATGTATGCTCGATATAAATCTCATGATGATGCAACTTTGAGCTACATGGAAGACTCCTTGTGTCGTTTTCACACCTTCAAGGTTGGTTTCTTACCCGGGCAAGCCGGCAAAAAGGCAAAGGCCAAAGCCAATACCCGGAGAACGGAGCTCGTGAAGATGCGAAAGGTAGACGAGGAAACGAATGCTGAAACATGGACACCGTCCAAGAAGCTGCACGAAATGAACGCCTGGCGGGATTATATCAGCTACAAGATAGCTGTTTCGAAGGAGTTAGATGCCAACTTCCACTTTCCGAAGATCCACTTGATGTCTCACTGGGTCAACCAGATTCGTCGATACGGAGCTATGCAACAGTATTCTGCCGAGAGACATGAAGAAGCACATAAAATGAATCTCAAGGATGGTTGGAACGCCTCCAATCACAATTTCAACTACCTGCCGCAAGTAATCACCTTTCACCATCGCATTCTCTGCTTTGAAATCAGAGAGCTCAATCTCCAAGCCCTCGCTCAGCGTCGAGAGAACAGCGCTGCCACTTGCAAAGTCCTCTCTTCTGGCGCTGATCTGGCTGCCCCCCTGAGCTCCTAGTCATATGCGAAGCCCGAATTCATGGGACCCCAATACTGCCGTGATGGAAAGCATCCTGACGCTATGATCAAAGACTTCAGAGCATTACTCGATAATATGCAAGACGCAACGCATCTTGTGACAATATACAACGGCACGCGGGAGTTTCTCAAGCATAAGAGTCGTCACAAGACATATATATCGGATGAACAACTGCACGCAATGGAGCTCTGAATTTACCATCGTATTAAGGTTCAAGTTGAGGGTTTAGAAGGTGAACGCATATCTCAGATTTGCCGATGCACAGGAAGCCAGAGCTGGCGCGGAGGGGACCGACAGAAAGACTGGGTGTGGGTAATGCAATGCCCAGGGAGATGTTATGGTGCGCTGAATGGTCATCTCCCGTGGCAACTGCAACGACTATGCAAAATCAAGCCCCTGAACGAGGATTGAACTTTCGTTGAGTACTGGTTAGCCCTGGCGCTCACCACAATACTTGAAGACTCGGGTAACTTGGATACTGTCTCGAAATTTGTACAAGTGAGAAAAGCACAGGCAGCAGTTGCTTTGCAAGTTTTCTGGGTGGGAAACATTGTGGGCAGCGGGCACGTAATTCAAGGGATAGCTACTAGTAGTAAGACAGGAGACGGACCGAACGAGCGATGGATTGTCAATAGCCACCTAGATCTGGCGACTTGGAATGATGTGTATAATTACTGAAAAGAGAATGGCACTTTGCGCGCAGGTAGAAGGAACGCGAGCAGATGTTTTCGCAGTGTCACCCATTGCATTGCAATCCCGATGCAAGCGCATGCCCAATGAACCCATTCCTACGTATGGTCACAGTTGGCCTTCACCGCCAGAGTGTTCGTCTGAAATAGGAGACCGACAGAGCGAGAAGAAACGGTGAAACTGCGATGGGAGGGCGATATGCAATGCGACGCATAGTATTGACGCTGGGCACGGAGTACGCCGCCACCGGGGTGTCTCTGATGGCTCTGATAGAGCGCGTCCACTCTGATGGAGCCATTCCGCCCGGACGGAATTATTTTTTGCTGATGTCTGAACATGAAAGGTGTTTGTACTAATTATTTCTGGTGACATGATTTTCCATTATTGGTTACTGAAACTGAGTATTTGCCAGAAAGTGGGACAATTACTGAAGTGTGATAGGATTCATATGTGATATAATCTATACCTAACGATGCACATGTTGAACATTCAGTTCAATGACTACTGAATTATTTGACTGTTCAAGTCATTTAGCTAGAGCTATCTGAACATTGTATTATTGATACACTGTATGTATTGGAAATCTACCTAAGGTGTAATCAGTTTTTGGAGTATTTCTTGTACAATTGTATATTATTATAGATAACCTAAGAAATTTCATTAGTTATTACAACAATTCGGCAAAATCTTATTATACCAGGGATCAAACTGTCCTAACAATAGAATGATCAAACATCAGTGTAATTAATAATTTACATCAGTACTGTGATATTCTTCTCTCTAACATAATAATGCAATATTAAGTGTATTGCAACAGCATAACCTACCAGAACAGGAGATCCAGGCAATATTTAGAATCCTGGTCGTAAATTCTCACTTTGATTTTACCATACCACTTGAATAGTTGAAAAGTAATGCAGACATTGTATCTACTGAGTTGTTATGGGGAGTGTGCAGACTGCGGTAATTTTCCCTACTTGCGAGGCTGCAGAGTCAATGTGAAATATTTTTCAAAGTGCTAGATGTGGTATTTCCCAGATTTAATAGTTTAAAGGGTATTTTTCCAAAGCTGAAAATGTCAAATTTGCCAATACTGAAGTCGTATTTAACCCAGACACAGAATTACTTCAGTTATAGGGACTAATTCTTGGAAATATTTGAGCTGCAAGTGGGTAAAATATATGGGTGGCAGGCAAGAATACTAAATGAAAATATAATCAATCTGTAGTTTGTGTGATTAGAGTACAATTCACAGCCACTCTATGATTAAGTACTGCTGGATGGAATGGAACAGATTACTTAGTACAACAAAAATACCGTCTTATTCCAGTTACAAGTAAGCTTGTCAACAGAGTATTACTGAGCCAGTAGCAATGGTTATTTCTGGAACTCAAAACTGGAACAACTGAGCCAAGAAGTATGTTTCATCATGAATATATGCATTCAAAGAATCCAGTAAACTATGAATGATATGGTAATATCAACACAACCCCTATCAACTATCGATCAGTTTTGATTTGATAATCAGGAGACCAGATTGCTGTAACACCTGGGGATATCGTCATATGCAGAGTATTATCTACCATCTGGGAAGAGATATTTAAGATATTGTCTTAAAGTAGTAGAACCACGTTAAGATGAAACTCACAACTGTGTTGGTGGAATATAAAGTATCAGAGGAAAAGCAAGGGGTTCAAAAGCTTTAGGAAACTATCACAGTACAGCCAGTATATATTCAGTATTCGAAGTTGCACTCTGATAGCCATATAGTATCAATATGTCAGCTATTCCATTTGGAAGACAACTTATCCTCTGATATAATGGAATTGCTTTATAATTTCAATGTCAAAACAGTATATCATTCAAGCAACAAAGTTAAATACATGTGACAATTTGCTACATAGAGCAAATAATGTATCTCTCTAGAGTACAAGAATTGGATACAATTTGACTTTATACTTTACAGCTGGTATAATGTGGGTTTGAATACTGTTCTGGATCTTCTATCTGCTTCCGATAAATAAATAAATACCGATTTATTGCATCATTCATATCTTTGTGTTGAATACAGCCAGCTATTCTTCCACCTCATATTATGACTGATATACACTGTAAGAGAAATATTTTGTGGGGCAATATATATGATAATTAAACTGGTATATCTTATAGTTAATTATTTTGATTTCAAAATCACCACCTTCAAAGGGAATTTGGTTGATAAAATGAAAAGGACCAACAACAAAGAATATGACATTACATTGTGCATATTCGGTTATCATCATAATATACCTTTAGAGACTATAATTCTTCAACTTTCAATGTACTTGTATACTACCATCTACTATTTTCATCAGCACTATTTAAAATAGTTTACAAGTTATTACTGTATAATTTAGCCCTTCTAAACTGCCACACGAATTCTTCCAGGTGCTTCCAGATACTTCCAGATACTCCCAGGTAGGCTGAATGTGAAGAAAAGCACTTGAAGGTACTCTGCCATACTGCGAAAGTGGTGAGACTGAACTGCAGACTATCTGCAAGAGTGTATAGTTGTTCTCAAAATGATACAATATCAACCCATAAGGTTGGTAAAATGTCAGAACTACTAGGACTATAGACCCTGTCACTGCTGCTATTCTGGCACACGCTGAATGTTGGGTTACACTCCACTGGAGTGATTATTATAATTCGAAGAGCAACCATGCTTCTGTACATGATGTCTAATGTGTTGAATTTATTCTACAGTATTGTATGGATTTAAATTGAAATATTTCTTCACCTGCAATGTACTATCAATGCCACCTGATGTAGTGTACAGGCAGACAAAATTTACTGCTTTAACTATTGCTCTAACAGATACAATATGCATTATGTTAGTTTACTTCATTACTCTAATCAACCCAGTAGACAATCAACCAATCAATGAGGAATTTATCCTGTGTTGGAATCACCACTACATACTCCTAATCTTCAAAGCCAAATTTCAACTATTTAGTCATAATTGATTATTTGGAAATAGTTTCATAGTGTGTTTCAGTCTGGCAGGCCATTCAGGACATTGGGAATGTAATTCTGTAGAGTCCAGTTGCAGTACAGTAACACAAATAATAAGACTTAATCTTACAGATGCGATTGAGATTATTCTCTTTGCGATGTATATTGTGGGTACAGATGTTATGTACTTCAGATATGATTCTACAGTTGTCATTGATATATGCTGCATTGCAGTCAAGTTGAAGGTACTCAACGGAAGAAGAATTATAATATTGTTGACTGTGATGTAGCAGATCAGGCAGATAATTGTGAAATCAACTGTCAATCGGCGATTGGAATCATATCGAAGCATCTACCCAGTAATTCAGCAGCACCTGTCTTGCGCACTCGGTATGTTGAATTGCTGTCCAAAGTTCTGAGTCTTGATATCTACCAATACATTTCAGAGTTAGAATAATTTGATACTTCTGCCATCAGCAAATTTTTTTTCCATCCGGGCGGAATGGCTCCATCAGAGTGGACGCACTGCATCAGAGTCGTCAGAGACACCCAGGTGACAGAATACTCCGCAGCTAGCATCACTACGTCGCGTCGCATTGAATATCGCCAGCTCATTGAAGTTTTACCATATCTTCTCGCTCGGTCAGTCTCCTATTTTAAAAGAAAACTCTGGCATTGTGGCAAACTGTGACCATACATCAGAATGAGTTCATTGGGTACGTGCTTGCATCGGGATTGGAATGCGATGGGTGACAATGCGACAATCTCTCCTCACGTTCCTTTTACCTGCACGTAAAATGCAATTCTCTCCTCACTAATTGTACACATCATTCCAATTCGCCAGATCTATGTGGCTATTGACAATCCATCACTTGTTCCGTCCATCTCCTGTCTTACTACTAGTTGCTGTCTCTGGAATTATGTGCGCTCACATCAACAAAATGTAATTTAGTCACCGGGAGCCTCCAGGAGTGTCTGAGAGGATGTGGAGTGTAAACTTGGATGTGTCAATTTCAGGAGGGTGTCAGACCGTAGGAGGGCATTCCGGCCGGCCTTCGGAGTAACTGGGATCTCTGATGACTTGTACAGGAGTACCATGGGAGAGATTATGATAAGTTTGAGATAACCTGGGAGCACCAGCGACAAGCCTGGAAACACCTCGAATCACTGTAAAGCAGTCTGGGAAAACCGACATCTTTGGGAACGTTGCAGGTGCGCCTGGAAATCATAGCTACTACTCATTGTTCAATGATTTTTAAAACTCATGTAGTCAGTTTGTATTCTCATCTATGTATCAATATAGGTACCCATCTACACACAGTATATCTAGACTGGCTGCAGGCGGAGCTTGAAAGCAATTGGAGGTGCGCCTCAAAATGATGATCGAGTGAACTTAGTGATACACTTTGAGGCTGTGATCGAGCCAGTTTCAAAATGTACTTGGAGGCCGTAATCAAGCGGATTTCGAGATACACTTGGATGCCATAATCGAGTGAGTTTGAAGATGCACTTGGAGTCCATAATTGGGCGAGTTTGGAGATGGGCTTGCAGGCGGTAATCGAGCGTATTCAGAGATACACTTGGAGGCCGTGATCGAGCGAGTGTGGAGATGCATATGAAGGCGGTAATCAAGCGTATTTGGAGATACTCCGAGGCCGTGATCGAGCGAGTTTAGAGATGCACCTGGAGGCGGGAAGCAAGCGTATTGAGAGATACAATTGGAGGCCGTGATCGAGAGAGTGTGCAGATGCACTTGGAGGCTGTGATCGAGCGAGATTGGACGAGTACTTGGAGGTGGTCGATGGAATGTGCGCCCGGTGCTGAGACTCTATTCATCAGTTAGTTGACTCGCAACAGTGGGAATGTGAAAAGGTGACATCACCTTTGCGATCTCAGGGCGAGCTGGCTGATGGCAGTCGATCGTGAAGGGAAGCACGCCGGAAGCTGACGCTAGATTCAGGGGTCAACTCGTAATCATGAGAATGAGGGGAAGACAAACAAACTTGGGCATGCTGTACTGCTTGTATGCTGTACTCGGTGTATGCTGTACTCGGTGTATGCTGTACTCGGTGTATGCTGTACTTGGTGCATGCTTGTACTCAGTGTCAACTCATGATCATGGCATGGAGAGATAGAGAGCGATGACTGAACATTGTGTTCTGCGATGATCGTAGAAGATGTGGACGAGAAAGAGAGATATGGGGGATGATGATGAGAATGATGTGGAGAATACGAGCGAGTATGAGAAATCAGGGGTACGACTTGCCTGATTGGGTTGGGAAGACCTTGTATCGGTGTTATTACACGGCAGATCGGGACTCGTACTTGCCGTATTGAGAATGCTGAATTGAATCTTGCACGAAAGTCTCTTCAGTCCTAGTTTCTCATGATGATATGCCCCATCTCCTCCCGTCTGTCTCCATCTCGTCCTAAACTCTACCATCACCTAAGAACACGAAGCTAAGTCATCCCTCTCTGTCTCTCCATGCCATGATCAAGAGTTAACAACGAGTACAGCTTACACCGAGTACTGTATACACTGAGTAGTACATACGCCGCATACTGCATCATCCCATGCCCGACTGTCTCCTGCCCCCAGCCGGTCTCTCAGCTCTCAGTGGACCGTGTTGTACTCAATTCTCTACATTCCCACAATTACGAGTTAACTAATGAAAAGAGTCTCAGCCTCCATCGCACATGCCTCCCGATCTACCTCCTCCAGATCCACTGCCTCCAGATTGGCCGCCGTCAGATCAATCACCTCCAGATCAACCGCCTCTAAGTACTCCTCCGATCTTGATTGATCATGGCCTCCAAGTGCATCTCTGAGTTGACTCGGTCTCGGCCTCAGTGCATCTCCAAACTCGGTCGACCACGACCTCCGAGTGCATATCTGAGTTCACTTGATCTCGGCCGCCAAGTGCATCTCCTCAGTCGCTCGATCTCGGCCTTCAAGTGCATCTCTGAGTTCCCTCGATCTTGGCCTCAGTGCATCTCAAAACTCGCTTGATCACGGCCTCCGAGTGCATCTCTGAGTTCACTTGATCTCGTCCACCAAGTGCATCTCCAATCTCCCTCGATCTCGGTCTCCAAGTGCAACTCCAAAATCTCTTGATCCCAGCCTGCAAGTACATCTTCAAGAAGCGACGCTAGTTGTACAGTGATACAGGGGTAACCGAGGTGAACAGAGTGACGGGGAGTATATATTCATCAGACCCTGGAGTAGATAGACATCATCTCATTTCCATCTCATCTTATCATACCATGAAAATACACACTCTATCTTTCCCAACTTTTGGTCTCACTCTCTCTGTCGAAGATTTCGTGGATCGATGCAATTGGGTGGATCTTCAACGCCGGGTAGTATCATATCTTCTCACCCGATTCCTACGCTCCTCCAACCAGAACTGCTCTTTGTCGTAATTTCCATTTGGATGTTGCGAGAGAGCGGCGGAGTGTCGATTGTGGGCTCTCTGCATTCTAGCTCCATTGTTCCACCGCAACGGCCTCCAAGTGGTGCATCTCGAAGTTCTCTCAATGCGCGTGTCCCAGGTGCTCCTCCGATTCTGCTCAAGTACCATTTGCAGCCAGATTGACAATATGTATATATATAGCAAGACTTAAATAATGCATGCCATACTGTGATGTAGTGAATCTTGTGACTGTAACAAAGATGGAATGCCTTGTGGTAATGTAAGAACCACTGCTATGGGAATACGGCACCAAGTCTCCCGCTGGGCTGCACAGCAGTCTCGGCTTCCCTCGAAGTCTCTCGGTGATCTGCGCAGTGGTCTCAGGAGCTCAAAATTTGGCCATCCTATCAGTCAAATCTCATAGTATCCTGAGAATGCTCTTGCAGAGTCTGAGAGCACATTGCTTAGCTCCAGGGGGGTCTGGGAGCATCTAGAAGTACTTAGAAGCACTGGTGAGGTCACACGGAGTGTCTGGGAGGATTCCGCGTTGCTTCCGGATCGATTTACATTTTGCTGATGCAGCCAATGATGTATCCAAAGCTGAAAACAAGCAACGCAACGGCTGCCGGTGCATTTCTCACTTGTACAAATTTCGAGACGGGATCCATGTTGCCCGCGCTCTCAGGTATCATGGTGAGGGCCAGAGCTAACAAGTATTGAAGGAATGCTCCATCCTCATTCAGGAGCTTGATTTTGAATAGTCATTGCAGTTGCCATAGGAGACACCCATCCAGCGCGCCATAACAACTTCCCGGGCGCTGCTTAACCCACACCCTGTTGTTCCGTCGGTCCCCTCAGTGCCAGCTCTGGCTTTCTGTGCATCGACAAATCTGCGATATGCATTCACCTTCTAAACACTGAACTTGAAGCTTGATACCATGGTAAATATAGAGCTCCATTGCGTGCAGTTGTTCAACTGATATATACGTCTTGTTACGACTGTTATGCTTGATACACTCCCATGTGCCATTGTATATTGCCATGCGGTGCATTGTGTCTTGGGTATTGTCAAGTGATGCTCAGAAGCCTTTGATCATAGCGTCAGGATGCTTCCCATCACTGCAGTTTTGGGGTCCCATCAATCCAGGCTTCGCATATGACTGGGAGCTCAGGGGGGCAGCCTGATAAGGTCCAGAAGGGAGGACTTTGCAGGCGGCAGTGCTGTACTCCCGACTCTGAGGGAGGGCATGGAGATTGAGTTACCTGGTTTTGAAGCACAGAATGCGACGCTGAAAGGTGATTCCTTGCGGCAGCTAGTTGAGATTGTAATTGGAGGTGTTCCAAACGTCCTTGAGGTTCGTTGTATGTGCTGGTTCATGTATCTCCCGGGAATACAAGTACGAGGCTCCGTATCAACAAATCTGTTCGACCTAATGAGACATTACGTGGATCTTTGGAAAGTTGTAGTCGGCATCAAACTCCTTGGAAACATCAAGCTCGTCGCTGATATAATCCCGCCAGGCATTCAATTCGTGCGGCCTTTTGGACAGTGTCCAAGTTTCAGCATTTGTTTCCTAGTCTATCTTTCACTTCTTCATGAGTATCAATCTCAGGGCATTGGCTTCGGCCTGCACGATTTTGCCGACTAGCCTGAGTAAGAACACATCTTTGAAGGTGTAAAAACGACCCATGGCATCCTCCAGGTAGCTCAATGTTGCATCATCATGAGATTTATATCGAGCATACATATAGAATTCTAACAATGCCTGTATGCACTCAATTGCGTGATTCAGTATGGGACATTGAGCGGGGCTACTGCCTCGCAGAGTCTGGGTTGCAACTCGAGGCAGGTACCAGCTCATTTCCTTCATCTCCTTCACATTCCATTGAGAAGATTCGTCATATGACTCGTGTTTTGGTCTGAGGTCGTGATAAGCAGGCACAGATAACCAGATGGCATTGTTCTTGTCAAGCCATTCTTGCGTCTCGATGAAGTGGAGAATACACTTTTGGAGGTAGTCGAGCATGCCGATCCGAATTGGATAGAGGAGGTCGGATTTCAGGAGGCCGCTCACTATAGAGGGAATATGTTGAAAGATGTTCCATTCTCTGGGAACATGGCGTGACTAGAGTTCGGCATCAGCTGCCTTGGTTGTGCCATCACTGAGACTGTTATATAGGTTGTGATCCCGCAGCTAGTATTAGCCACGGTTCCGGACTGTGGCATCGGGTCCGGGTCAGGGTCGCAACTGAGCCGTCACCACAATGGCGGTCTGGGTCATCAATACAGCCAAACTGCCAGTTCGGGTATGGTTCGAAGGAAATCTCCCAACCAGTCTGAATTGGGCAGGTTGCCCAAGAGTTGTTCAGCGGGTCCGTCTGTAGATTCATAAAATCCTCTTGCTTCTGCTGTGTGATAACAGTTTTTGATTCGAATCACTTATTCAACATCCAGCAATCACATTTTGAACGCTCTACAGGTTGTAATATCAAGTATTTTGCAATCAATGTTTTTTCTGGTGTGAGTTGAATTTTAGACGACACAAGCAGTCAATAGTACAGTTATGAGCTGAAACATCCAATCGATGTCTTGATTATCCACTATATGAAACCAAAAATTGTTGACGCTCAGTTGACGCTCATTTTCAAGATGGGGTAAAGAACATATTGTGCACTGTTTTGGCTGACAATGCCGCCACAACATTGTATATGAATTAATGCCACCAAGTGACTCTTGGATTACCAAGGATGCAAGACCAGAAATCGTTGAGGCTTCGTTGACGCTTATTGTCAGAATGGGGCAGGGAGCATGGTGGTGTTGTTTTTGCACCTAAAAGTGGCGGATGCCTCGTTTATGGATATCTGCAACCAACCGCCATTTAAATCACGTATGATGCAAAGCCAAAAATTGTTGACATACTGTTCACACTCATTTTCAGAATGTGGCAACAACCATGTTGTGTTCTCTTTTGCCTATACACACTGCCATTACATTCGTTATGCATAACCACTACTAGGTCACTTTTCAATTACGTGACTGTTATGCCTTTGGTGATACAGGTATATTTCTGGAATCATTCAGGATCACTCAATGATCCAAATGAAGATACTTGATCCGAAATCATGAACTATCACTCGGATTGCCATCTTGGATCTACCTTTGGGATTAGTCACCTATTATTTATATCTCCATTCCCAAACCTTTGTATTAATGATCCATGATGGCAGTTAAGCCAAAGTTCAAATAAGATGTGTATCATCTTTGGATTAGCAATGATCGTAGGCTCTCTATTCTCAATGGTTACTCCTCATCAGCAGGAAAGCTTATTCATGGTTGTGAACCAAATGACCATTCACTCATGATGTGATGGTTTGTTCCTCAGGAGATGGGGTGTCGTCACTATCAGACTACCATGGCATCTCGAGATATGCTGGGTCATATGAGCCATTAGTCAGTAACCAGTAAACGATTTATCAGAGTTCTGTTGACTGAATTGACATATAACAATCAACCCTTAGTTCGACCACACTGTCGGTGTCTGGGCAAATGAGACCTGGGATTCATATGTCCTGAGAGGCACAGCATACTCTCCGTTTGATATATGGTAAAACGACTCTGATGCAGAACACTGTATATCTGGCTCCAATAAAGCGTAGTCAAATTAAGTATTCTGTTGTTTGCCGCAATTGTTAAACCATTATGTACCCAGTGGGTATGTGAGAGGGCACTCTCACTGGCTCTTGGTGACACAAACCTATTCATTGATATTTGGCTTTAGATAAGCTCATATCCATTCCAGTTATCGCCAATAGCAATAGTGTCGCACAATGAGCATATCCCCTTGATGATGTAGTTAATACTGCTGTGAGTAAGAACTGGACTATCAATGGTACTGGCACAAGATGATGAGGCGGTTATGTATGTGAACCTCTGAAGCAGGCTTCAGCAGTCGTAGGATTGTTAAGGCTGAGGATTGTCTGATAAATCAGTGATACCAACATGGAGGAAGGACATCAACAACATTATCTACAATAAAGATCTGACTACAGACACTTATTGACCTTCTCGACCTGGAGGATGAGCCTTAACATTATTCCCGTGTATTATCTATCAGTTCCGCATTGAAGTCAACCAGGATACTTCTCTCTTGAAGTCCAGAGTTGTATGTTCATCTTCATCTCTATATCACGGATATATCTATCACCTCTTCACACTTGCTTTTTCTTTGTACCTCCGTCAAAGCATCTTGGGGATCGGGAAGTGAGCAAGACGATAATTTGTAGTCCGGAGGAAGTCCGAGAACCAGCCCGATAGAGTGGTGGTCCAGAGGATACTTCTGTTAGGATACTCTCAAGTCGGCACTACTTCTGCTGCTGACGCGAAACTACTTTGCTGTTTCTTATTGACAAGTCGATACTTGGAGTCGTTACATTCTTGGACAGTCGGTCTTCAAGCATATGTGCCAGTTGTTGGGATGATAATTCAGCGTCCGATAGAGGTCCATGAATCAACAGGATTATGTGGTGGTTTAGAGGATCTTTCTATCAGGCTCTCCTTAAGTTGTGTACATTAGTAATTGATATCTTGAGATGATACTCCATAGTCAATACCACTGATTGGGATCAGAGATCGCAACAGTCACCTCGTATTCTTTGCGTGTTGATCATTATACCCATCCTGAGTGAAGCCTTATTTATCTTCTTCTTTATCAATCCGGAACTCATTAGGGGCTTTTATTGATCAGGACCTAGGGTGAATCACCTGGTGTTACACTATAAAGTAAATTACAACACCTTCACCTCAGAAGTTATTAGGGAGTTACTAGTTCGCTATTCTCGACTGCAGCTTCGTCATGGCTCCTACGTAGAAATTCTCGCAATCTATCAAAGTTACAGACGTCGGTAGTTATCTCACCTCGTTATTCGACCATGAACCATTCCATCATTTCAACTCCCTTGAAGAATTGTTCCCGCATGAAGATCATCTCTATTTTGATTAGAATGCCTTTGGAGATCTCATTTGGGATAGTCCGAATGCTGTCTCTCCCTGGCATCAGTATTATTGGAATAGTGCGAAGGATGGAACAATGCTGGAGGTCAACGACCCAGCATTCAAGGAATGGTTGACCAAGTACCCAGGCTTTGATGTTTGCTGTGGGGAATGTCCAGGCTGCCGTGCCATCGAATACGAAAGCGATATGGTATCATCCAAAGATTCGATGCTGGGATCATTTGGGTGGTTTACTTGTACTATTCTTTCCATCGTCATCGATTTGGTCGTAATGTCATTTAGTCAATGGTAAACCAATTTGTCACTGGTTGTGGGACAGACATTCCATGACTTCTAAGTCACCCTGGAGTCATACACTATATTGGTCCAGTCTTCAATATTGCAAAATTCAATATTGCCGCCAAAAGGGATTTGGAAAATGAATTGATATTCTGTACAATTGTTGACTCATTATCGTGTTTTAGAACAGCTCCCTGACATACAATCATACAATCACTATCACCTGCATGGGTTGTGAGGCTTATATCAACGATGACCTCTTGGATGACCCCTGGTGTCAATCTTGCATCGATTCCTATTTAGACATAACGGACTAAGATACTGACAAAGATTATCTTATGGCAGAAAAGGAGGGAGTTTGGTCCTCAGCTTACGAGGAGATATACATTCCAACGATTCTCACACCTTCATCGGATCTTCCCTTGTTCGATCAATTTGTTGCTCTTTCTGTTAGATGGAGTTTCTTCAACAGACATCTTTATGAATCCACATCTGTGGAACTGGATGAAGAATATGCTGAGCTTATGTTTGACTGGTGAACGGTGACATAGCAAGGATCCAGATAGTTCCGACAGTATGAACTAGTAATGGAAACCGATTGTGCTTTGTGTGCCTAGTACACCTTACGAATTTCCTTTGAATAGGTGGGTATTTGGAATGACTGTGATTTGATTATTACGAATTCAATTTACTGTTTTGCTGTTGAGCATACTATATTGTGACTCTATTATATGATGATATCATACAAATTACACCTGTCTGGATGTGGCGCACCATATTACATCAAGGTTCTAGGGGCATAGTCCATATGACGGTTTATATTACAGTCCAAATTGACATCCCTAAAATAGTATATGTTTATGGGATTCCTGCGAGGTGTTGGCTGGGCAGAAGTTGTTGTGGGTTCATGCTTTGACAGTTACTGGAATACTCTTCGATGTATTCATGAATAAGTAGTTTGGCTCTATCATCAACTTCCACCTGGAACAAAATGTTAGTTCATAAGTCGGGAGTAAGATCATGTTGATGGTTGTTCGATTCAGAGAGGTGCTTTATTGTGACCTCTTGGAGTCATTCATTGGCCATGGAACCCAAGCGACAGTGAATATTATGGTTTTGTGTAAAAAGGATATGACAGCAGAAAATGGTTCCACTTTTCAAATTCTTATGTATGACAAGGTTGGGAAAACATATTGTCATGTTAATCCATTTTGCATGTAATCGGCTGCTATCTGTTGATCCATTGCCTTCAGACCCGGATAGACATTGTTATCATTGATATTCCTTGAGAAGGAAATCAACTACATATATTACTATGAAAATGCAGTAGTACACCTGTATGGTATCTACTTATATATCTCTAAAGGGGAAATTAAGGTTGCAGTTAGCAATCGTGCTAAATGATGAGTTCATGAGGCTGATCTTAAGGATCATGTTAATACTCACATAAGTGAGACTTGTTCTCGTCATTGAACAGTCACCATGAGGTATGACTGACAATGTTATCAACCAAGCACCATACCGTATGGTTTGTTGTTCATGGATTATAGGACCAACATGCTTAGGGCATACGGACAATAAGTGCAGAAGGGCTCATCACAGCCATGAATGGTATTCAAAACTTCTGTTTCACGTTAATTGTGAACATGCTTGTGTTAAAATGGTACCGGACTCATTGTGTAGGAGCACCATGAGTATTGAGAATGATCAAAGTAATATATGACACGTTGTGTCATAGGATCTGAACAGTTATGCCTTTCAGCATTGCTTAAATCCTTGCCAGGACAGGATGTGATGATTATGCACAGCAGGTGCTAGTCAATCTTGTAAGAATTGAAATTCGGTTGTTGCCCCATCTATTAGCAGCTGAGAAACTCTTGGTACGGAGCATTGCTAGCAACAATTGCTCTGGCAGAATTATGACTGGTCTGACTGTTTGAATTAAGTATCATACGCCTTATGACCAAGTTCGAAAAAGTGAATGTTCATTATCTTGTTAATGTTCATAGAAATTAGAAAATGAAAGGGCATGGTATACTCTAGAATTAAAGTTGTTACATCTTTTGATCTTGAGGATGGAGTGTGAACTCGTCTCACCATATACAACCAGGCCTACTAGATATTTCATTGAAACCGCCCATGATAGTTGCATTAGCTATCACTTGAGTTAAGTTGCAACATGGGATAGGCTTGTTTGCAGAATCAGCTACGTAACGACAGATTATTGTTGATGCGGTGTTCACTGTCAATTATGCCATGAAACCACAGCACAATGGCTATAATAATCTGTTATCAGGTTAGCTGAACCGGTTGACACATTAATATAGAATAATGGAAACCGACAAGTTGTCTCAATACCAAATATTCACATCTTCAGTGTCGAACTTAGAAAGCATCAGTACTATATTGTATTATACAGCCAAATTGGATTCAACAATCTATCGGAACTACTATGACATTGTTTGCGTTCACTATCAGTACGATAATAGGGGCATGATACGAGACTTTGTCAGAGTCATTACCCCAAATGCCGAGCAGTTCGCTTCTATTACAACAGAGTATAATGACGAGTATGATTATACCGATGAAATTTCAATGACTATCATTTGCTGTTAAGTGCAGAATACTGAAGAATGGTATGTTTGTTACAGTATGTTTGATGGCATTCGGAGCCCGCCTACTGAGCGGGGAGGTAGCCTTGATACAATACAAATTGTTATATTATTTCGAAATCTTGACATACGAAATCTCGAGAGGTTCTCCAATGTTGAGTGAAGTAGTGCTCTAATAGTGAGGAGCACGAACAACCAACATGGGACATAACGAGATATTGAAAGGTAATACCCAATATCAATGGCCAATTGACTGAAGGAAGTACCTATATACTTAGAATGCATATAATAATGGACCAAGATGGAAAATCAGTTGTCCACATGGTTATCAAATTAAAGAAACCATCTATTTTGCGCGTTTTAACACACAATATGGTATTGCTCAATGCGTTGAAATACCTACATAACCCAGACATCACATTTGAAGAGGATAATGCTTGGGTACAGAAGAAGCGTATAGATTCTCGATCGTGAGGATCTCTGCAAATAATTCTGCAAAAAGAATATGACTCTAAAAATGGCTACCTATATTGGCCAGAAGGAGACGATTAAAACAAGTACAATGAAAACTTCTTCTAGTTTCGATGGATCAATGGATTAAGGAATACGTCCGCAGATTATCGGATGGCAAACAGAGTAGGGCAGTCCGTCGCGCTCGTTACACCTTTTATATCTGCAATAGTAAGTATACGAACCATTGGATGGAATATCCAGGAACCTCAAGTCGGCCTTGAGGAGGTCCGGGGGAAGTCCGACAGCCAGCCTGATTGCGAGCTGGTTCAGAGGATACTTCCATTAAGACACCTGTGAGCCGGCTTCTAATGTTATTTGTATGGGGTGGTTATGACTACTATACAAAAATGTCCCAGTTAGTAGATGCCTATGTGTCAATAATCAATAGGTAGAATAGTTTCTATTATTAGACAATGATGGTAGTCAAAACCTTGTGCCATGATGTGTACACTTGGTACACATAAATCATTCTCCAGACTCAGGACTTCGTTGCGTATGTCAAGGGAGGACTGACAATTGTTGCAGCCAAAGCTTTGCCAGAACAGCTGCAGTATTCGGAGAAATTAGGACACTGAGAACGCGTTATACTTTCGAAATAAGTTTATTATTTGTCCTTATGCAAATCCAATGTCATGTCTGGCGGCGAAATGGGATACATGCCAGAATCACAATTGACGAGTTTGTTCATACTCATTAATCATCATACGATACGAAATCTCTATAACTCATTTGTCAAAGATAATATCACACACCTGGCACGCAGAGAAATGTTTCCAATCGGGAAACTTAATACCAGGATACTCACAACCATTGTTTCATCTAAGACAAAGAAGTTTGGACAAATTAGGGAAAACATACATAATCCGAATGATTTCACACAATATGAATCAGTCTGGGATACTATTGATTGAAGAATCTACAGGATACAGAGTACCCAATTGGAAGATTTTTATACATGAATGAATTATGCCTACCGATAATCAGGGTTGAGGCATGAATCAGTATATGAAGTTCCTTGAGATGATACTGGGATAGATCCACCATTGCAACGAGAACAGTTCCAATAGTGATAACTTCTCCTCACAAAACCAGAGATGATTCAGAGTTGTGTGCTGGTACCTTTTACCTTGGAAACCAAGTACCGAGGGTTTTGATGGCAAGCAATTATACTTGTTATGATCAGATTTGGGAGACTAGAGGTTCTTTCCTTGCAACTTGAGGACAAGGCCGAAGAGAGGGGAGGTAGTGTTATGCCTTTGGTGTTACAGGTATATTTCCAGGATCATACAGGATCACTCAAAGATCCAAACATAGATACTTGATCCGAAATCCTGAACTACCACTCGGATTTCCATACTTGATCCACCTTCCTGATTTGTCACCTATTACTTATATCTCCATCACCCAATCTTCGTATTAATGATCCACGATGGCAGTTAAGCCAAAGTGTAAATACGATGTGTATCATCTTTGAATCAGCAAGGGTCGCAGGCTCCTTATTCTCAATGGTTACTCCATATCGGTGGGAAATCGTATTCCTGGTCACCGACCAAATGAGTATTCCCTTATGCTTCAATCGTTTGTTCCTAAGGAGATGAGGTGTCGTCAATATCAGACTACCATGGCATCTTGAGATATGCAGGGTCATATTAGAGATAAGTCATTAAACAATAATCGATATATCGGAGTCATGTCGACCGAATGGACTTATACGAATCAACCGTCAGTTCAACCACACTCTCTCTGACTGGGCGAACCGGACTTAGGATTCATATTTCCTGAGTGGCGCAGAATACTCTCCGTTCGATATATGGCAAAACTACTCAGATGCAAATCACTGTATATCTGCCTCACATAAAGCGTAGTCAAATTAAGTGTTCTGTCCTGTGCCATGATTGTTCAACCGTAGCATACCCAGTGGGTATATGAGAGGGCACTCTCCCTTGCTATTGGTGACAGGAACCTATTAATTGATAATTGGCTTCAGATAAGCTCGTATCCATTCGAGTTATCACCAATCGCAATAATGTCGCAACACAACCATATTGCATTGATGAGGTAGTTAATACTTCTGTGAGTTAGAACTCAACTATCAATGGTACAGGCAAAAGATGATGAGGCAGTTACGTATGTGAACTCCCAAGCAGGCTTTAGCAGTCATAGGATTGTTAAGGGTGTGGATCGTCTGATATATCATCAGTGATACCAACATGGAGGAAGGACATCGATAACAATATCTACAACAAAGATGTATCTACAGATACCTATTGACCTTCTTGAGCTGGAGTTTAAGCCTTGACTGTATTTCAGTGAATTATCCATTGGTTCTGCATTGAACTCGACGTGGATACTTCTCTCTTGAAGTCCAGAGTTGTAAGCTCATCTTCATTTCTATCTCACGGATCTATCTATCACCTCTTTATTCTTGGGTATTCTTAGTACCATGGTCGATGAAAGTCGTGAATCGGGAAATGAGCAAGACATTACTTTGGAGTCTGAGGGACGTGTGAGGACCAGCCTGATAGCGTGGTGGTGGTTCAGAGGACACTTCTGTTAGGATACTCTCGAGTTGGCACTACTCCTTCTGCTCAGGCGATACTACTTTGATGTTTCTTATAGACAAGTCGAGACTTGGAGTTGTTGCATCCCTGGACGGTCTGTCCTTGAGTATAAGTGCCGGTTGTGGGGATGATACTTAGCATCCGATCAAAGTCTGAGAGTCATCACGATAGTGTGGTGGTGGTTTAGAGGCTTGTCGTTTCAGGCTCTCCTTAAGTCATGTACATCAGCAATTGATATCTTAAGACGATACTCTTCAGTTGATACTATCTATCGGGATTAGAGATCAGAACTGTCACCTCATATTCTTTGGGTGTTAATCCTTATACGCATCCTGAGTGAAGCCTTATGTATCTTCTTCTGTATCAGTTCGGAACTCATTATGGGCACTGATTAATTACTACCTAGGGTGAATCTCCCGGTGTTACACCGACTTAGAAGATTAAAAATCGTTGACTCTCCGTTGACGCTCAATTTGACGATGGTGTAATTAAGTTATAACATATTGTTCTGCCTGAACAGGTCGCCGATACATCATATATGAATTATTACCACCAATCAACACTTATATTACCCAAGATACAAAGGCAAAAATCGTTGACACTTGGTTGACTCTCATTTCTGGAATGGGGAAGTGACTGTGTTGCTTGCTATTGTGCCTATAATGGCAGCCAATACATTGGTTATGCTAAACAGTGACGAATTCGCTTTATTATTACCTTTCTTACAAGAACAAAAATTGTTAACGCTCAGTTGACGCTCATTTTAATGTATTGTGCAGTCACTATCTGTGGCAATCCATTATTCTATGAATAATTATTTGAACTTATTGGTTGTGTTTCAGCAATATTGAGACTCAGCACTTTAGCAAAGTCGAGCACAGTAATCTTCTTGCACGGGTCACTCTCATTCTACAAAAATCGAGATACCTCGCTAGATGATTTATTTCGCCCGCTATACTTCCGTTGATGAACAATCATTCACATGCGACTGCTCAATCATCTCACATTATATTTCTCTAAGTGAAATTCTCGGTCAAGCAACATATAGAACCTGGTGAAAGCATATTGACCCATTCTGTCCTACTTTTTCTTGTTTTCTGTATTCCTCGTTGTTTCCATTCCAGTGACCGTCATCAACCCCTCTTCAACCTGTTTCATTGATGTTTGTGTTGGCCGAATCAATCCAGGAATGTTTGATGCGGTACTTACATCCCGGTGCTCTTGGCTTGCCGGAGCTTCAATGTCATTATCAAGTTCAATGTCGGATTTGTTGTCTGCCTCCTAGTCGTCATCCCTCGCATTGTGATTATCCAAGTGGCCATTGCAGTCAAGCCAATTTCCGGTGTCAGAAATGCATTCAGGAGCTCTATCCTTATCACTTTCAGCTGGATGACGGACAATTCATCTGATTGGACGGACATTTAATACTTGAGTTCCTCCTTCAGGGAGGTCCATTGCAGAGAAAGCAGGTGGCAATGGTGATCTTTCTGAAAATTTCAATGCAGCTGCATCATCATGTTGAAAGTTTGACCAGGATGCTTTCATGATCTCTTGAATATCTGTAATGAATCCAACAGCTGTCATTTGCTTGTTTTGGGTGCAAGATTCCTTCTGTGTAGCACGTAGGGTTTGGCTGCCCTGCCATATCTCCAGAAAGTCGTGGACCTTTGCAATTCTGTGCAATTTCCTTTCCTCCTCCTCTTTCTGCAATTCCAAGTCATTCGCAGTTTCCATGGTATCCAATGGTTGGCAATTGCCTGCCAATATGCCGTTATTGGCTTGAGTGCACTGCCTTACTATGACTTCCTCCTCAAGCGTTTCGCTGGTGGTTTTAGACTGTCTCCAGCCGATAACATCATGCCCAAGGGAGAAATTGGCCTCCACACTGAGACCTTGTGGTATGATAGAGAATATGCCGCGTGCCACATTGGAGAGATTGGCATACTTTGAGTATGTTTGGTATTGTTGACTCCAGCAGTTGGTGATATCCGGTAACTAAAATGTACTGCTGATCTCCATGGCGTCGGAGTTGTAATCATTAAGACTGGGATTAAGTTGCCCCCAGTTTTTGGACGTTGAGGCGGTGAATTCAAATTGAGCCTTGAGGTGGTCAATTAACGTGCTGCACGATCGCTCCATGCAGGTGTCATCTCAGCCATGCTCTGAGGCGTTGAGTATCCTTCATCATCGCCGGACAAATCATATGGATCAAAAGAAGATTGACCAAATCCAGATGCCTTTGCAATGGGGAAAAGATTGCTGCCCGGAATATTTTCGGGTGTAGTGACGGACATTTGTCAATATCTGGCACAATATTTACTCTCCACATACTACAGAAATGTCTCTTGATATTGGGTAGTATAAGAAGTCCATCTGTCCACCACATTCAGACCCCCACTCTGAATTTGGCTGCTTTCTCTGTTGCCCAGTGCTGTGCGGCTCTCTTGGCTGCCAATTTGTTGTCCAATACGATGGTCCTGCCCACTGATGCTTCGCCTGGAGCTGCCCAGGTAATGCCTTCTGTTGTCCGGCCATGCTCATGCTCTGTCTTGACTACTCTGTGTATCGGTGCACCAGTAGAGGGGTTTTGGTGTAGCTCCTTTGACTTGTTACTGCATGCGTCTGCCAGTCTAGCTTTGAATCATTGTCGTCTGCAGTCTAAGATTCCAGGCACAGGTGTAAGCCCTGCTTCTCTCATCAGTGCCCCTCATGGTGTCATGGGCAGCACACCCAAACAATTGTTGTTTATGATGTTGGATATCTTGATCCCATAGCTTTGATATAACTGGTATATCCTGCCAATTTGCTCGCACAAATTGCTCTATTGTTGTCTGTTGATCAGTAACCAACCATTTAGTAGCTTCTATTGAGACTCTTCATACATGTACCAGATATTTTGTGTATTTTATTTTGGTAACATTTTCAGCCTCATATTCAATAACCTCAGTTAGAGTGGACATTTTCAGAATTCTATGTTCCTGTCCTTGAAGGGATACTATTGCCAACTACATATTCTCTATGGTCTTGGCAGACTATAAAATTTTCTATACTTGAAAATCTCTGGTGTTGAGGTAAACTTTCCAGTCAGCATCAACCAGTAATTGGAGTGATATATCCCAGTAATTATATTGACTAACACTCAGAGAGAATTTATACATTTGTGGCTCAACACCCACTACTATTTCAGTACATGGTATTTCAGCTATATAGTTACTATGATTCTCAGGAAAGAGATGAAATGGATGGCAGTTCATTACCAGAGTTCTGACCATTCCCCTGATATCATTTCCCTCCCACATGTCACTTCTCAATAGGTTAGTGGTATCTTTATACTATCATGTGCTGAAGTTATATAAATCATTATCTGCTCAACTTTCAATACCAGGTCCAAATCTAACTTCTGAGAGGAGCTTGCACATGGCATCTGCAGATTACAAACATTCAATTTTAAAGCTGTGGAGTACACACATCAGATGTTAATTGACATATGTTTTTGTATAGCAGCTAAATGATTGGGCCTATTGAACAACATAAGTGGACCAATATGGATACTGTGAATTCCTTTTTTCTCAGCACTTGTGATTCTGTTTATATAATTCTGTTGTATTCTAATATATCTTTAACCCAGTATTTTCAACTTTAACAGTTTGTCCAAGTACTCCTCATTCCATGGTGTCATGTGTTTACAGCAGATCAGACTTTTAAGGGCAATTAACTATTCAGAGGAAGAATCTTCAGGTTGTAATCTACTGGGAACAGAATATATAGGTGAAGTGTTCATTGAGAAGCTTGACAATGGCATTTTGGATACACCTACTGAAATCGAACCATGATGGCTTGGGGCCATCCCAGCCTGCCGGTTGCACCTTTCCAATGAGTATTAAGCATTCATCTCTTGATGTTGTGATAAATTTTGAATTGCATAACTCTGGTTGGTCCATGTTGTTTAATTTCATGTTGCGGATAAGGATGTTAATATTCTTATAGCCCATGCTGACCATGTTCAACAATGCTCTGTGGTTAGTACTTTCAATCTGAAAAATCCCAATTATACTTCCAGTAGTGATAGTTTGATACTTTTTCAGATCCTCAGGCATATGTGGTTCATTGTAAGCTAGATTCAGTTAGCATATCAGTTGTGTAGCCCCATTGCTGTACACAAATATGGGGTTTGGTAAAATCAATCTTGCCTTGAAATCAGTTGTCTGCATAAATGATGATATATATATTTCCTTCCAAGTACATCTTCCACTGCAAATAATTCTCAGGACAGTATAGACTTCTTTTGCCACATACTGCTAGCTACTTGAATATATGCTGTGTTTCATGTGCTGCTGCAATTACAAACAAAAGACTCACATTATACCTATAAGATTATGAAATAATATCTGTTATACCACAACTCAAACCTAGAGCACCTGATATTGTAGATAGATCATCCAACTTCAATAAATAGGGAAGAGTTGTAGACAGCAGTATGGCTGCTCAATGACTGTGGAGAATAGATTGACTTTCCAGAAGCATATTTCAGGAACTATCCTATACCAGTATGTATATCATGTGGAGAAAATCTAATTGTCATACAGGGCTCAATCAAAGCACACATTAATGTTGCTCCACTGAATGGCCTGCTATACAATGAAGTTGTGAGGTCATATATGTACATTTTATGTGAAATAACTCTAGTAGTAGGTACTATATAACTAGAGATAGTCCAGGTTGATTACCAGGAAATAATATATTATATCCTGTCAATCACCATTGCATAGTTATAAATGGTACATAGGTGATCTGCCATCCAGGATTCTGGTTTACGAATTTGAGCATACAACAAAGTAAGATAGGTACAGATATAGATTCCTATTTCTTAGTAGAATTATATAGAAACAACTTATAGTTTTAAACTACTTTGTGTGACGATATTCATCAGCAAAAGAGATTCCATCCGGGCGGGATGGCTCTGTCAGGGTCGACACGGTCCATCAGAGCCATGAGAGACATCCCGTTGGCAGCTTACTCCGCCCCCGGCGTCATCACCACGCGTTGCGTTCCATATCGCCCTCAGATCTCAGTTTGGCTATTTCTTCTTGTTGTGTCAGCCTCCTATTATACATGAACACTCTGGCAGTGAAGCCAACTGTGACCAAACATCAGAATGGGTTCAATGGGTACGCACTTGCATCGGGATTTTAATACAATTGGTGACGCTGAGAAAACATCTCCTCACAATCCTTCTACCCGCGCGCAAAATGCAATTCTCGCATTAGACGTTATACACATCATTCCATGTCGCCAGATCCATGTGGCTATTGACAATCCATCGTTCATTCCATCCATCTCCTGTCTCACTACTTGTAGCTATCTCTGCAATTACGTGCGTGCAGCTGACAATATTTCCCACGCTGTAAGCTTACAAAGCAATGGCTGCCAGTGTGTTTCTCACTGGCACAAATTTCGAGACAGGAGCCAAGTTACCCGAGTTTTCAGGTATTGTGATCAGTGCCAAAGCTAACCAGTACTCAACGAAAGGTCCATCGTCGTCCAAGAGCTTGATTTCGAATAGTCATCGCAGTTGCCACAGAAGACGACAATTCAGCGCGCTATAACACCTCCGCGGGTGTTGCTTTACCCACACCCAGTCGTTTCATTGGACCCGTCTTCGTCAGCTCAGGCTTCCAGTTCATCGACACACCTGAGATATGCGTTCACCTTCTAAATCCTCAAATTGAACCTTAATACCGTGGTAAATACAAAGCTCCATTGTGTGCAGTTGTTTATCCGATATATACATCTTGTCACAACTCTTATGCTTGATAAACTCCCATGTGCCTTTGTATATTGTCACTCGGTGTGTTGCATCTTGCGTATTGTCGAGCAATGTTCTAAAGTCTTTGATCAAATCCTCAGGAAGCTTTTCATCACGGCGGTTTTGGGGTCCAATGAATTCGGGCTTGGAATATGTCTGGGAGCTCAAGGGGGCAGCAAGCTCAGCACCCGAAGGGAGAACTTTGCAGGAGGAAGAACAGTTCTCCCAACTCGGAGTTAGTGCTTGGAGATTGAGCTCTGTAATTTGGAAGTAGAGAATGTGATGCTGAATGGTGAGGACTTGCAGCAGGTAGTTGAGATTGTGATTGGAGGCATTCCAACCGTCCTTGAGGTTCATTTTAAGGGCTGGTTCATGTCTCTCGGCAGAATACTGTTGCAAGGTTCCGTATCGACGGATATGTTTGACCCATTGAAACATCTAGTTGATCTTTGGAAAGTTCAAGCGGGTATCAAACTCCTTGGAAACATCTATCTCGTGGCTGATATGATTCGGCCAGGCATTCATTCTGCGCCGTGTCTTCAACGGCGTCCAAGTTTCAGCATTTGTATCCTAGTCTACCCCCGCTTCTTCACAATTTCTATTCTCAGGGCATTGGCTTCGGCCTTTGTCTTTGTGCCGTCTCGCCTGAGTAAGACAACATCTTTGAAGGTGTGAAATCAATGCAAGGCATCTTCCATGTAGCTCAATGATTCATCATTGTGAGATTTATATAGAGCATACATATAGAATTCTAACAATGCCTGTGTGCACTTGTTTGCGCTATTGAATCTGGGATGCTGAGCGGGGCTTCCTCCTCATCGAGACTGGGTTACAACTCCAAGCAGGTACCGGCTTATTTCCTTCATCTCCTTTCCATTCCATTGAGAAACTGCCTCATATGACATAATTTTCAGTGTGTGATCATGGTAAGCAGGCACAGATGACCATATTGCATTGTACTTGTCAAGCCGTTCATGCGTCTTCATGAAGAGGAAAATCCACTTCTGGATGTGGTCTACCATGCCAATCTGCATTGTATGGAGGAGGTCAGGCTTCGGGAGGTCGCTCACAATATATTCACTATGTCGAAACACTTTGAATCCGCGGTGAACATGGTATGACAAGAGTTCGGCATCGGCTGCCTTGGTGGTGGCATTGCTGAGCGTTCGATATAGGTTGTGATCCCCCTGGGGTGTTGCTTGGCACGAGGGATATAATCTCCAACTTTGTTCTTTGGACACTCACACCAACTACAGACATGTCGCTAGAGATGATGTAGGTCGCTATACTCAGCGCAATCCGCAAGCCATGCTGCTAAAACTGGGTTGCAATGCCTGAAGTTGCCATCTGCACAGAGAACGTTGTAATACCTGCTCGAGGCGCTGGGATTTCGTTTCCAGGTGAGAGGCTGGAATACCTGTCGGAGTACCTTGTTCAGCACCTCTCGGTTTGTTTGCCGCTGCTCATCCAGTGGCTTCTGAGGATTATTGCAGTCCTTGACAGGAATTGGCAGGAGATCGACCATTTCGACGCTGTGCATTGAGGGCATCTGGCGGATCTTCGAAGATAGATTGCCAATTGTCATATATACTGGCCACTCTTTCTTGTTGCCAGCAAAATTCGAGCGAATTGTTCCATCGGACATGAAGATCAACGGAACCGGTGCATCCCCCACTGTGAGCATTGACTCAAAGTCCATCCGCATGTCATCATCCTCGGGTATCTCTCCTTACCTGTGTCTCCCACCACCATTCCACAGTTCGCATTTTGGTATAGAGGTCTTTCGGTGGCTTATCGCTGCTAAAGCAACACTGAGGGGCGAAACTATCATGCTTCGCATAGGCTGGCTGCCACATCAAAGATCTCATGCTGTTGATGATGTCTTGACTCCAGTATTTGATAGGGAGTTGGTGATTGTCATTCCATTGTATATCCTCGAGAGTGTATAGTTCCCACTCCCCGAGAGCCTGATCATCTGGCATGCTAGCCAGGAGCTTCTGGATGCCATCCCTGGTTTTGAAGCTTGGGAAACCCAGAGAGGTGTTTTCTTCCTTCAGCACGTTGTCATTGTACGTCTTCATGCCCTTCTTGTTGATCCCACATTGGATATATTGGCACTCTTCATGCGTCACAAACGGGTAGTAAGGAATGTTTTGCAGGTTCGTCTCAAGGCAACCCTGAGCGTTGCGTTCCTATGGTTCAGCAATGTAATCGATTAGCAGTGCACCGGCACCAGGGTATGGTTCCGTCAGCGGCAGCGGAGGAGGCGGTGGTTGAGTCTCAAAGACGGCGATGATTTCAAGGTGTTCGAGGTAGGTAAACACGTCCAAGTCCTGGACTGAATCATTGCTAGAGTTGAATTGATGATGCTGAGTGGGTTCAATCTGTTGGGGCGCGCTGTGAAAAGTCAGATTCTTCTGGTGTGCAACTTGAATGTGTTCAGCATGGTTTAATTTGATATGTTTGAATCGCCAGCCATCTGAGGTGAAACTCTTTCGGCATAAATATTTGGGGCAGTGGAAGCAGGTCTTCTCTGGCATTGTTGACAACTCATCAGGGGTGGAGTATTCACTGAAGACAGGGACAAAAGTTGGTGCTGGGCCTGAGTAGTCTGGTGTGGGTGTAAGCTCACGAGACTTTCAGCTAACTTGAGAGAGTTATTGAGCCTCAACACCATCACAAAGAGGTTCCTTACACGCCAGGAGTTGCCAACACGCTGCATGCATGATGTTCCATAATACTGTGAAGAAAATACAAAATGAACCCTGAGCGATCCAAAAACCATGCGATGTGTGTAATAATCAATGCCTAAGATGAATATATTTGAACAAAGGAAATGAAGAAACCCACAACCCCTAACCGAAACTAGCCGGAACACAAAACAACCCTATGCGAGCAATACATCTCCACTTGTGCCTTGATTAGTGCCTGAGATGAATCGATTACAGCAAAAGAAACTCACAAGACAAGAACCCGACCCTACCCCGAATGCAACAACCATCGCCTCCTCTGCAACACTAGGACTGATTCACTCCTCGCCTACTGAGCCATCTGGGCGCGCTTCAGAGAAACAGACATTGGGGAGAGGGATACAGGGGAGTGGGACATTGGTGAGTGGGACATCATGGAGTGGGACATTGGGGAGACTGTCACCGCCTCCCGATTCGCCAAGTAGCTGCTGATCGACATTGACATCCGAGGTGTTTCCGGGTGCCTCAGCTTCTATCAGAGATTGCGCTGCTGCGCGCGGTTTTTGTGGTCTCACACGCCCCTAAAACCCAAGCCCACTGAGGGGATGAGTGTCCAGAGTTCTTGGTCATGGGTGATGCTCTGGGATTTGTGGCCATGGTGCAGGCGCCAGAGGTTGTAGCCATGGGGTACACTTGTGCTTCTCCTGGCCTTGCTCAGGTAGCATGATTGGCTGATCGTCCACCATGGTATCGACATAGTCAGCCGATCTATTTCCCACCTCTCCCTGGCCAATCATCCGAGGTTCTTTGCCATTATCCTCATCCTCATCCTCATCCTCATCCTCATCTTCCTCCTCATCCTCATCCTCATCCTCATCCTCCTCCTCCTCCTCCTGCTAATCTTCCTCCTCATCATCTTCCTCCTCTTCATCGTCCCTGTCCCATTCCTTATCCACATCGCCGTCTAAATCAACGCCGTACGGTGCATCCACATCATTGTCCATGCGCATATCCACATCAGAATCATGTTCTGAGTCAGAGTTGCCGTACGACTCCTCAGTAGAGTTAGTATCATCATCGAGGAACTTGACATGGCGGGCGATGCTTCTGGCTCTAAATATACCCGCTCTAGTTAGCCCTCAGTGTCCGTTCCCCTTGCTCCCTGTAGCCTTTCCACCGCACTGCGAGAGTTCACCCCTTGGGGTGAGTTTCACAATTTCTTTCCCTTTCCCGTTTCCGTTCCCTTTCCCCATCCCCTTTCCTTCCTATGTTACATTCTCCTTCCACTTCCCGTCCTCAGACGACTTCCATTTCCCCTTCCCATCCTTCATTCCCTACCATTCCCCAGTTCCTATCTCACCACCCTACGTGTCCTTCTCACCCTTGCCGTGATCATTGTCATTGCGATCGCCAGCATGGCTCCTTTCAATGCTCGGCGGGCCGGAATCCGCCCAGTTCTCATCATCATCATCCTCCTCGATTATCTCATCCCAATTCAGTGGTCTAATGGCCAGGAAGTCGCCTGGTTTGTACTGCCAGCAGCATGGCGGCTCAATCTGTGCCCAGAAATCATCGCTACAATAGCAAGATGAACACTCCCCGGTGCTTTCAACCTTCCCCTAGCGGGTTGACTGCGGATTGGAGCGATCGATTTCATCTCCGAAGGCATGGGGGTTGTCCTGCCTCCAATCATTCATATTCATCAGCAAAATGTAAATCTGTCCGGAAACTACACGGAAACCTCCCAGCCACTCCGGTAGCCCTCACCAGTGCTTCTAAGTACCTCCAGATGCTCCCAGGCCCCCCTGGAGCATTGCAAAGTGCTCCCAGACAGTGCAAGAGCATTCTCAGGACGCTACGAGCGTGGACTATTAGGATAGTCAAATCATGGAGCAGCTGGGACCTCCGCGCAGATCTGTGGGAGACTTCGAGAGCAGCTGAAACCACTGCACAGCTGTGCAGGAGACTTGGTGCCGTATTCTCACAGCAGTGGTTCTTAGGGTTTTATAAGCACAAGGCATTTCATTGATCATATTGGTCATTGTTACAGTCACAAGATTCGCTTCCTCATGATATGGCATGCATTATTTAAGTATCTCTATATATATACATACCGTCAATCTGGCCACAGATGGTGGTCGAGCATAATCGGAGGAGCACCTGGGGACACCCATTGGGATGACGTAGAGATGCACCACTTGGAGGCCGTTGTGGTGAAACGACAGAGCTGGAAGTCAGAGAGCCCAACAATATTGTACCACACCTCTCGCGACATCCGAACGGAATTGGTGGCAAAGAGCAATTCTAGCTCCAGGCTCGTATGACGAAGGTGAGAAGATATGATACTACCCGGCCGAGACGATCCATGCAATGGCATGGATCCACGGAATCTCGGAAAGAGCGAGTGAGACCAAAAGTTGGGACAGATAGAGTGTGTATTGTTATTGTATGATAAGATGGGATGATGTCTATGTACCCTGGGGTGTCCCGAGTATATACTCCCTGACGCTCATTCCACCTCCGTTACCCCTGTATCTCCATACAAGCGCCGCTGCTGCTTACAGGTGTACATGGAGGCCGTGATCGAGCAAGTTTGGCGATGCAGTTGGAGGCCGGGATCGAGTGAACTCAGAGATGCACTTCGAGGCCGTGATCGAGCGAGTATTGATATGAACTGGGAGGCCACGACCGAGCGAGGTTGGAGATGCAATTGGAGACTGAGATTGAGTGAACTCAGAGATCCACTGTGAGGTCGTGATTGAGCGAGTTTGGAGATGCACTGGGAGGACGTGATCCTGTGTGTTTGGAGATGCACTTGGAGGCCGAGATTGAGTGAACTCACAGATGCACTTGGAGGCCTTGATCGAGCCAGGTTGGAGGTGCACATGGATGCCGTGATCGAGCGGGTTTGGACATGCACTTGTAGGCTATGATCGAGCGAGATTGGAGGAGTACTTGGAGTCGGTTGATTTGGAGGGAGGCACAACAGCAGCTGGGACTCTATCCATTGGTTAACTTGTGATTGTGGGAATGAGGAGAGTTGAGTACAACAACATCCGCCGACAGATGAGAAACTGGCTGGGAGCAGGAGACAGTGGATCTTGGCATGATGGTGCACTTGCTGTATGCTGTACTCTGTATTAACTCATGATCATGGCATGGAGAGATCGGGAGGGATGACTCAACTTCGTGTTCTTAAGTGATGGTAGAGTTGAGCACAAGAAAGAGAGAGATCAGAGGAAATGGGGGAAATCATCATGAGAAACTGGGACTTAAGAGAATTTCGTGTGTGAGTGAATTTACCATCCCCGAAATGGCAGGTACATGTCCCTATACGAAGGGTAATATCACAGATACGAGGTCTTCTAAACCCAATGAAACAAGTGGTACCCCTGATTTCTCATATCCCCTCATATCCTCCATGTCATTCTCATCTGCATCCCCCATCTCTCTCTTTCTTGTCCACAACTCAACCATCATCACAGAACACAACGTTAGGTCATCCCTCTCTATCTCTCCATGCTGTCATCATGAGTTAACACTGAGTGGAGCATACACCGAGTGCAGCATACACCGAGTGCAGCATACACCGAGTGCAGCATACACCGAGTGCAGCATACACCGAGTGCAGTATACACCGAGTGCAGCATACACCGAGTGCAGCATAGACTGAGCCCAGCATACACCGAGTGCAGGATACACCAAGTATGGCACACACCGAGTGCTGCATACCCCGAGTACAGCATACACCTTAGATTATCTGTTATCCCTTCATTCTCGCGATGTGGAGTTGGCCCCTGAATGTAGATTCAGCTTCCGGCGTACCTCCCTACCGATCGACCACCACCAGCCAGTTCTCCATGAGAGCTGCAAAGGTAAAGGCACCTCGTCACATTCCCACGGTTTCGAGTTAACTTACCAATGAATTGAGACTCAGCACCGGGCATGCCTCCCATCGGCCGCCTCCAGATCGACGACCTGCAAGTACTCCTCCAATCCCGCTCGATCATAATCTGCAAGTGCATCTCAAAATTCACTCCATCACAGCCTCCAAGTGCATCTCTGAGCTGACTCCATCTCGTCATCCCAGTGCATCTCCAATCTCGCTCGATCATGGCCTCCCAGTGCATCTCCAAACTCGCTCGATCACGGCCTCCCAGTGCAATTCTGAGTTCACTCAATCTCGGTCTCCATTTGCATCTTCAAACTCGCTCGATCACGCCCTTGCAGTGCATCTCTGAGCTCTTTCGATCCTTGCATCCACGTGGATCACCGAACTCGCTCGATCACGGCCTCAAAATGAATCTCTGAGTCCACTCGATCTAGGCGTGCAAGCGCATCTCCAAACTCGCTCGATCACGGCCTTCCAGTGTATCTCCAAACTCGCTCGATCACAGCGTCCAAGTGCATCTCTGAGTTCACTTAATCATGGGCTCCAAGTGCATCTCCAAACTCTCTCAATCACGGCCTCGGTCTGTATCTCTGAGTTCCCTCGATCGTCATCTTCTGGTGCACCTCGAATTGCTCTCATTCACCGCCTGCAGCCAGTTCAGATATACCGTGTGCGGATGAGTAGCTATATAGATACATAGATACATAGATGAGAATACAAACTGAATACATAAGTTTTAAAAATCATTGAACGATCAGTTGTAGCCATGATTTCCAGGCGCACCAGCAGCGCTCCCAAAGAAGATGTCTTTCCCAGACTGCTCTACAGTGATTCAAAGTGCTCCTAGGCTTGTGGTCGGCGCTCTCAGGCATGTCGCTGGCGCTCCCAGCTGCTAACAGGATTTGTCACCGGCTCTCCCAGGTGCTTCCAGGCTTGTGGTCGGCGCTCCCAGACTTGTCGCCGGCCCTCCTGGGTGCCCCCAGGTGCACCTGAAGGCCTCTGCATCAATCTAGTAAACTTTGGGATTTGACTACCCTGGGATTCTGGTCCGACAACTCTCAGACACTCCCTGAAGCTCCCAGTGACAAAAATACATTTTGCTGATGTGGTCGCAGGTGTTGTCAAACCTTTGCGCAATTTATGAGCGGAAGGCAGCCCACCACTCCCGAAACGGCGAACACCTACTACTGTGGTGCAGCCACATCAGCTTGAATTGTGAAAAGTGATGAGTCGTGACTGGATCAAGAAAGATTATATCATACATGAGGTCCCATGCTGTCTCATCCTTGACGCCGCAAACATTGTATATCCGTATGAGTCTGCGGATATGTTCAGAGATGAATCCAATTATATGGTCCTGATCCAATGACAGGTGTCAATTTATAACTTATGTCGGCATCTTCGCCCTAACCTTCCCCTTTCCTTTGTGGCTGCCTGTCGGAGCGAATCGCCGTGCGTTGAAAATGAATCTATATCCGAAGCGTTAGAATTATGATATAGTTGCATGTAGCGGAAGCAGGCCCAGAGGGACAGTACAAAGTTGTGTAGGTTGTCGGGTGTGTTTTGGAACGAGAGGCACTGTTTTGTGGAAGTCACGTGATGTCGAGATAGCGCAGGATGCTGGCAGTGTGTATAATATGTGAGGAAACGAGAATGGCGGTGTAGGCGGGAAGATGGGATATATATACTTGAGTTCTGGCGATTTCTTGATTTAACTTGTGACATATGATAATTGTGATTCATATACTGTGTTGTGTTGGTTAATAAACACAACACGGCCTGGCCTTCATCTTGCACAACCAAAGACACCTAATGAAGGACAAGCCCCGAGATGGGATTCAGTACTCGCAGTGAGGACAGTTTACGGCCTTGGGCGTTGCGTTGCATTACACACCACATTTACCACTCAGACCATGTGCATCTCGGAACTAACTGAGTAGTTCACAGGTTGTCCCAACCGTGCAACCATCCAACATGGCTACCACAACGCCTAGTGGTGGAAAACGCACATCTAACTGATGTCATATGATAGAGAATACGTCATTGTTCGCGGTGCGATGCCATTAGCTCTGCCAAAGCGAGATTTCCACCGGGAAGGTGAAGATATACACAATCGATGGTTCCAAGTACTGTGCCAAGATCCAGTGCAATACTATGAAAATCGCGCCAAGAAAGCACAAACACCCTTCAAGCAGTGCAAATAAACCTCCAGACGTTGCTGCAACAGTGAATATCTATGCTGAGTTTAATCTGAGATTAATCCGATCGCAGTTAACCACATGATTGAATGCATTTCAAGGCATCCCATTCCGGAGTATCGTCTCGGGCGATAGTTATTCAGAGTCTAGAGCGGTATACACTGCGCCTCCCTTTTGTTCGAATCCCTCCCTGGTTGCTCAGAAAGGAGTCTACCTTGCCTGCCATTGCATATGCATGCAGAGGAAATTAATCCTACATTCTTAACATGGGACATCTATATCGGATTATGCTGCCCCAAAGCCCCCATCATGACACAACTCCGGTCGTACGAAACGTTCAGAACCAACAAAAGTTTAGGTCTTCTGGGAATTCTCAGCTTTCCCCCGCTAAGAGACGCGTTTCCCCACCGGCTGGCATGAAGGATTCCACTCAAGCTGGGAGTTCCGTAGCCTCTACAATCCATGGTCAGAACTCCACCCCCTCATCTTCGGTGAGAAATTCTGGCGTTGCAGATATCACTCAACGCGTTACTTCCACCCCGTCCGCTACACAGCGACAGTCAATAAATACTCTAACTGCTATGCTGGGTACAAGCAGTGATTGCACACTAGCACCCGGAGGAACCTCACAGACAGACACAATGTGTCGCGTTGTATCCAGACCCACATCCGGCATTTGTAGCACTCCCACTCCTCTCCGCGGTCTTGACAACCTGCCTACCCCCATTCCTAATCCAGAAGCCGAGGCGATCATTCCAAATCCACTACAAACATGAGATAGAGAAAGGAATTGGGGACACAGGCAGTGGCAATTGCATCCGCAGGCGGTGTCTACACCTTGATCAGTGGTCCGCGGCAGTCTCGGCATCGATCTATTTGTTCACTAAGATATGACGCGTCTTGTATTTGCAACGGGTAGACTCATGGAGCTCTACCTGTGGAACAGACGGCCGTGTATGAGTGCAAGCCACTTGGAGATGGTAAGTTATGCAACGCGACGCGTTGCCAAACCATTAGTTGAAGCCCCACACTGGCAGAAAATAGAGAAGTACTGGAACACCGCTATGCAGCAAAACAACATTTGGTCCATAGCATTTGAGGCATGCACAAAGGAGATCTTGAAAGAGGTATGCTGAAGCAATGGCCCATGTTGGAGATTACTCGTTCAAACTGGAACCAGGTTCGAGCAGAAGTCAACTTAGTCAAGTCACATTTCATTCAATCGGCAAGGGCCAGCATGGCAGAGCTTTACAATCTCCACTGCTTTGAAACCGAGGCAGAGTGTTCAGAATCCATTGATTCCCTTCTGGCGGACAAGAAGTATCGTTTTCTTGTAGCAGAGCATGTGGAAGGTGGTGTACGCGGTCCAAATCCAACCCAGAGAGTGTCAAAAGCTGCTAATGAATGGCCAGCATCCACTTTACTTCCTGGCGGAAGCAATCCCAGGGTTGATCTTCATCAAATGTTATCATCAGGCGAATAACTGTGGTAAGTATGCTGATCGATTTTATAATTCCATGATTGATGATATGGACGGTCATACACCCTCACCACTGATCATGTTTGCCTGCACTGCATTGCGCCATGCGCTCCTGGAGTGGCAAAAGAACAAAGTTGTTCCTCCGAAAGCTTCCAAGGAAAATCTGAAAGCAGACAGACCAGATCGCTGGAACTACATCAACTACACAAATGATGGCAGTAAGAATACATCCTGCTGTGCTGCAATGGGTCGCAAGTTGTTAACCTCACCTGGCATTGCGGACACGTATACATTCTTGATGAATACCTGGAACACACTACTGGAGAGCTACCAACAGAGGGTGTATAAAAATACTCATGCTACGGTCAACTGTCAAATCCATCAGAAGGAGAACCCAATGCCTGCCGAGGTCATCAGCACGGAAGGATTGCGCGTTGACAATGCTAATCTTCTCGACTATTTGACCTCCGAGGTGCCGATTGAGGTGCCTTAGATTGGACGCACTGACCCAAGTATCCCGATAGACGACAATTGCACGAATGATGAACTGCATGTCGGAATGCCAGGGGGCATTGAGGATTATGAAGATGAAGGTAACAAAATCGACCAGAGCGATGCCATCCCCACAGCCAGCCGGTGACGACCGGCTGCAATTGAACTCGAGATGATTGACCTGGGAGCCAGTGACGTCGATGGGTATGATGGCGACGATGGGGATGATGCAGTTGTGGATGAGGAGGAAGAAACATTGCACACCGATGATGGATCAACACCGAATATGGAGGTCTGCGGGCATAGTACTAGAGACTGTGGGCATAGACCTAGAGAGTGTGAAGATTGGACAGTATATTTCAGACCTGTGAAATACGATAATGGCGAAGCAAATGCAACGGCAAGCGATGAATCCAAAGCGAATACTCCATTGTAATTAGTGACAACATCTCTAAGTTCGACATATATGGGAGAGTGCAGCACCCAATAAATATTAATAGTGGAGCGGTCTAATGTGGCACTCAGCTGGAGAATGGCGTAAACAGCGCTAGGCGTTGGACAAACGGCCACAGGGTAACTGGAGCCCTTGCGAAGAGTGTAACCCACATGTCGTTCTGATGTTGCGTATACGTCACCATATTCCGCCCGGACAGTAAAGATCGCACAATGCCGGGAAGGCAAGCATCCACATGGTAATATACAACGAGACTCGTCGCAAGATTGTGGAACATGGTATGATAGCCGCCACACAGTGAGTATGCATCGCAACCCATTGCTTGGGCGATGGGTCGCGTTTTATTCACCATCAGAGGGTAGGAGCTTTTGTTGCAGCCATCAGGGCTGTCAGGAACACCGGGTTGTTCCTGACGGAAACTAGGTTTGTTGCTGATGTTAGAGGAATATAAGTGCCCTTCATTCTACTCAATACCACTGTAACCTGCATAATACTGAAAGAATTCGTCCATTAAAATCGATTCCACACTTATATGATATTTGTGTATATTCAAACCGGAATGGGAAGAAATCAGCTTCGTGAATAAGTCAACATCCTGTCCCAGTTGACTGGGCCAAGTTCTTGCCCGTCAACTGGGACATGAAGTACATTGCTTCGTGATACAGTCAACTCACCTGTGAACCTGGGGTTTACTACACAGTTGCATATATACTATGATAGTCAGCCTCTGTAGGGAAAACACTGTAGGGCACACACTGTAAGCCATACACTGTAGGGCATATGGGCATGGGCTTATGGTGTCCATATGGAAAATTGAGCAGAATGAAATATTTGTGTTTAGTTTTGCATATATACTTTGAAAGTCCACCTGAGTTGGGCATACACTGTAGGGTATATGCTGTATGGCATACAGAGTAGTGCATATGGGTATAGGCTTATGGTATCCATACAGGCTTTTGGCTTTCAGCTGTCTCATCAGCCATATTGGTAGATCAATGTGCATCAATTCATATGCGGGCTTGCTGTATATACTTGGCCGAAGATAACCTCGAACAATAAATATAAGAATTATGTATTTCTCATTCAAAGCTTGCAATCCATACATTTCATATCATTTTGCAACCTCTCCCACTCATCCACTACAACCATTTACTAGTATATTTCTCTGCACTTTCAAAATGTTCACATCTACCTCTGAGTCCCATATGGTCATGTCTATATTCAGTGGAACTACAGACATTGGTTTTACGGCCCAAACAAAGTTACAGTTTCATGTGATGTTAGCAAGTCCAGAACAAGTCAACATGATGATGTTCAACGCACTCAAATAACGGACTGATTTCCACGGGCTTCTCCTTCCAAAAAAGAAGGTTGTGGGAACCAATAGTTACTAACTTATTGTGGAGAATAGATGGATTCAAATGTGTACTGAAAGATTATTAGAACAGAAGAGGCAACACCAGTACAATGATCGAAATAAGGCACTCAACGGCTTTGTCTTACACAAGGGAATACTACACAGATGGGCAATTGTTGTATCAGATGGAAAACCATGAAGAGTGATTCCAACAAATGAAGTTTTTGACTGTATTGGCCATGTCCACTCTGAACTTGACCATGCAGGCTATAAAAGAACACACAAATGCATACATGAGTGGTACTATGGTATTTCTCAAGAGGAAGTTGCATGGTTATTGGGATAATGTCAGACATGTCTTATCAACTGCAGCAACAAATCAAAAGGCCCACTTGAACCGAATATCACCAATTATATTCTTCAATGAGTTGAATGTGACCTTGATGACATGTGTCCACAGGCCGATAGACAATTCAAGTGGATCTTATATATTGTTCATCACTTTAGCAAAGTTACAGGATTGTTTACCGTATCTAGCAGATTTGCAGTTGAGTTTGCATAGTCAATGGCATTGTTTCTCGGATTATTTGAACCTCCAAAATACCTTCAGTGTGATACTGGGAAAGAGTTCAATGGTTTACTGGCGGGTTTAGCAGAGTTATTTGGAATTTGAGTTATCAATGGAAGGCCCCAGAATCGATCCACTTAGGGGCTTGTTGAGCAAGCAAATGGTACGATAAAGACTCGTATATGATCCTGTATGCATGACAACAACAGCAAGAAGTGGGCCACCTCATTGCCCAAAATATTGATAGCAATAGACTGATCTGTACATGGAACTTCCGGCAAAACCCCACATGAGGTTATGTTTCGTTGGAAGCCAAGATGGGAGGATAGTTCTGTGGTACCAGGTATAAATATTGTTATTGAAGATGAACAATCTACATTGGAAATGATTGAAAAATCTGCCTCTACAGATGAATTGACAAGAATTGTGGAATGTATGCAGTATTATCAGTTCAACTTCAACTCAATACCATCTATTCTGTGATCTCAATCAGAAGTACCTACTTTGCAAAACGTATTCTGAAGTACACCATCAGGATTGCCACTTCCAATCGCACCGCTTATTTCTTCCAGTCAAGCTATGGTTCTCGGTAATGCACCATCCCTACCTCCATGGCCACAAAGTGCTCTACAAGCAATGATCAGATCAATTGATTCACCAGTAAATTCTAATATATCCAATCAATCCAACTATTCTCAATCGAGTTCACCTCTATCATCTCTGCCCTCAAGTCCTGAAGTAAATTCAAGCATGTTTGGAGGTGAACTATTGGAAATTTCTCCGTCATATACTCAAATATGTACGGATGGATCATTAGACCCAGCATTAGGAACTCAGCACGAGCGAGAAATACAACTGCGGAACGTACATGAACGGGCAAAGATGCAGTGGAAGCATGCAGAGCAACACACTATTGAAGTATTTCTCCCTGGTGATTTGCTATCTCTCAAGATACCAAGAGAAGATCATGCAGCAACCGATAATTTAGGTGTATTTTGCCATGTTGTCAAACAATCAAGACCAAACTGTTATCAAATTCTTACAAGTCATGGCCTACCAACCAATCACAATACAGTCAATGCACTTCTTCATGTACCACCTGCTGCACAAGAGGATCTTGGAAAACTAATGCCATCTTTACCTGCTTGCAGTGATGATATTGGTGGTGCAGGATCCTCAAACCCTGCTGTACATACATTATTTCAGAATAAAATCACATTGCATGTGGTGGCAGATTTACAATTACATAGCGAGTCTGTTGGAATATCCTGTGACTGCAAGGGAATTTGCACAGGACGATGTTGGTGCAAATTGAACCAGCGAGAGTGCTCCGTTCATTGCCATGCAGATGAGCATATCTGTCAAAAAGTCTGTCCACTTGAGAGGCATACAGAAATGGCAATTATTTCGCCGCAGGCTATCCGACCAGATGCTGCAGGTGACTCTTTGGATGAAGATCCACCACTCACAGAGGACTGGGATTATGATGAACAAGGTAGTTTTGGACTTAGAACACAAAGAAATGTCAGAGCAAGCAGACAGGGTATAGCACTTGCAGGGCAAGGCAGTAGAAGTGGAAACAGAGGAAATCAAAGCATGAACTTGAAATGGAAGCAATTGGCATCAGATACTAATTCTTCAGTCAGCCGTGTTACCCACCAGGGTAGATACCGAGTGCTTTAGATATCTTCTGCACAGAGCCTGCATGATAAGTGTGAAGTCTAAGTCATGTTGCAGTCTTTAATTCAATAAACAGAGTATGGCTTTGGCAGTTGTATTAAACTTCACTTGGTGGCCTTGAAGATTAATAATAACCCGCCTAACGTCAATATACGATAGCCTGAGAGTTTGTTAACTGCAGGACAAGAGGTTGCAGCACCAAAACCATGTCACATTACCAGTTGACTGGGTGATACAGCTGACTACTGTATCATATGGCCGACTTCTCTCAGCACCAGTTGGCTGGCAGAAACTGCTTCTGGCTTCAGCTGGCTGGTACACAAAGCTGACTTATTCAAGAAGCAGCAGGCTAATTCGCAAAGCAACTGGCATATTCATAACTTGAATTTCTCCGCAGTTCAGTCAGAACATGTATTACAATTATAAGAAACACTATACAAGAACACATCACCAATAATAACAACTAAGATTGCTCCAAATGTTTGCAGGATTAGCAAAGCACAATACTGGAAGACTATTTAAAATTACTGAATAAGATTGGTGATTATTCTACACCATCTGATTGTCTATATGTGCAATCAATCTATCAATTACCTTTGTCTACTGGGTATGGTTGCCCTTTTTTGGAGCAACTTTTTTCCAGATTCAGTCCTATTCAGCACTACACACACAACATAACACCAAGTGCACAATGAACTGTGTTGCATGCAAAGTGTTTCCAGGATATGGGTCAACATTGTAAGGATTTTACATTCCTCAAGATGGCTAGGATGGACATCAAATCTTCCCACCAATGCAGTTTTCAGGTCAAGACTCATCATTTTCAGATTCAGGTACAGTGTTTCCAGCACTGCCTGGGACCAATCCAGTCAAACAGCCAATATCATCCAGCTGCGCTCCATCATAACCTCTACCCAGCGCAACTGGAAATCCTCCATTCAGTCTCTAATTGAAAAGATTCTTGACAGCAGCAGAACTGCGAACAACGGATATTGTAAGTGATCGAAAATTGCCCCCTTTACTTGCAATCTCATATATCGAATACAACACAGACAATGAGAAAGAAATTTCCTCAAACTGGGTAGGTGTTGAAGGCTAGGCTCCAATGAGGCCAAGCTAAACTGTAATATCTTTGAAGCAATTTACCAAAAGGATAGAATAGCCTATCTTCAGTACTATCAACAAGTGAATGAATAAATAGATGGCTGAGTTGCCTGAGAAAAAGGTTCAGAAAATGTCCAGTAATACATTAGTATCAAAGAGCTGAGAAATAAAACCTTATAAAATGACCAGATAGTTGCACATTGATTAGTAGCATCCACATTTTGAATACGATTGGTATTATTTGATAAAGCTGGATGAATATGATGACAGTGGGTAGAAATTGTTTTGAAGTCATGTACAAGCCAGATTCAAGAGGTAAGAAAGAACAGTAGGTGACATGACATTGTACTGGTGATTGTTGGGAGTAACCACACAGGTATAATAGTTAAAATTGATATCACAGAATTGCCAAATGCAATATTATCTATTTTGGAATGCTTGCTGGCAAACATCAACAACCATGATGATATCCTCCACACACAATTCCAAGTGTCATACCCATATTCCCATGTTTAACATTATGGGAGAAGCTTATTAATTTCAGTGAATAGAAATAGTGGCCCACATTTGCCACCTCATCTGACCATAATGTACAAGTACACCTTGAAGCTGGTAGAATTGAACAAAGGGTATATGAAATTACATGTCCCATGGCAAATTATAAATTACTCCCTATATGACTGCATGTTATTAAACTATTACCTGCCAAATACCTTTAAGTTGAAATATTGACACACTTTGAATATATTTGGGGTAGAAAGGAAAGTAATTACCAGAAAGCATAGTAACAATTACATATAAAGATTAGCAAATATAATCTGTGCTGGTCTTGTTAAGTCAGGATATAATATTCTCTACATACTTATCTATCACCATCAAAGAGTCATAAAGATGATAAACATTTGAAGAAACCGACTGATGTATGGGAGAATCATAGTAGAGTTAAAGTAAGTTCTGATTGAATGAATCGAATTGATTATATTCCATATATATTATTTCATTGCAATGCATGTCTGTAACATGTCTGACATCATATTGAATATTGGCATAATTCAAGTATCAACCCATCTATCTAACTAGTTATAAAGCAATTAAAGAATGTCATTAAGGATGAAAAGTACACAGAGTACTGTACAAGGGGGGGTTCAGGTGCAACTTGATGGTAAGGTGGAGGTTCTGGGTCATCACAATAGCAATATCATATTGCGTACTGTTTAGAAAACAGCAAGTGACAAATCTGACCATCTTTGACTTAACAATGTGGTGAAGCTTCTAAATGTTTGCCCCAATTGCCAATGTAAGAATGACAGAGTTCCAGGCTATCAGTGAACAACTCCAGATATACCAGTAACAAGGTTGCTAGTAAAAAAGACAAGGGCATGAGGGTTCATTTCCAGAAGATGGGTAAGAGATTCTGATATGCCAGGAGTAGTGGTCATACATTATAGGGGTTTTAGCAGCATGTTTGAATTCAGTTGCAGCTGCAATGATTTTCCGATTGCTAATACAGCTAGTTGTTCTAGGGTGTTGGCTGTCAATTAATTATGGGAATATACTTGACAAATAGCTAAAAATGGTCAAGAATAACTATTACAGAATAATTAGTTGAACTATAACATTTGTATGCATTCAAGATATTGAATGCAGTACCCTGCCATTGTTTAGAAATCTAAGCAACTCCCCATCCAGGGTATCTAACAGTTACATTAGCCCATGAGCCAATTCTTATAGTTACATTTGCTGGAGTGGTAGTGTCATTCAAGAGTATCTTTAACTAGATAGCTGATAGAACAGATTTTAAGTGGGTAAACTTGTTGTATCTAAAAACAAAGATGTTAGATATGAAGATTTGAATACCATTATTAACAATCTGGAATACTGATAGAATATCCACCTTCTATTGTACAGTACCTTAACATCCAGTGTGAAAACTTTAAACAATGGCCAACTGTCCTACTGTTCATAGGGTGTTTGTATTTCTTACTACTCTCATTGGGTCAAAACAAACCATAGTATACACTAGCAAATTGTGATGAATACTGCAGATAGATTTAGAGTTCGAGTAACAGCAATACTGCGATGTCAGTCACATTTTGTTCAATGTTGCCAGTTACTGTGGATATTTTTAACTGCTCCTAAAGATCCGGAATTATATAATATACAGACCAATCATAGTGCAGCGACACTACATTCAGCGGTGAAAAGTATAATACATACCATCATGACTGGAGATGAAAAATCTTGAATGAATATTGTACACCGAATGATATATATTGGAAAGCACAAGATGGTTAGGAGAAATTCAATACTGACAAACAGGAATGGGAAACCTCTAGTGCAGATTCTGAAATCAGAAGAAAACATTCTTATCCTTATAGGAACCAAAAGCAATTATATAACACTGGAGATTCTGTTTGAATGAATAACTTTGTGTTGTACATGAGGAGAATGGAGGGTACACACATGGCACTGTACATATTGGTTATTAGTTCAGGGAAATATATCAGATCGCAAAATGCTGTCAGGTTATTAGTATGATTTATCATACCTCAACACTTGGACATTTCTCTAGTTTCCTGACAGCTGACAGATACATCTCTGACAATAGTAGTCAACAGGTCTCCTGAGTTTCTGAATGTCACAGTGCACAGATATCAGTGATAGCTGAGGTTATTAATGACAAATGATGGTGTGCGTTATGGATATATGTTGATGTCATGCAACATGAGAATGGTGTGAGAATAAAAGAATGTTGTATATGGATTATTTAGTATAATAAGGAAGTGGTCTGATGTGTTGCAGTGTCAAATTTTGTGATGTGGTTCTTTTACTAACAGTTTAGTGGGTGGTGTATAAGAACAAAGGTAAGAATTCAAATGGTATAACTAAACATAAAAGAGAATTTGGTGTTAACAGATGGTATATATTTTAAGAGAAGTTGTTGGTGTTAGAGGATATCATTTTTTCCTTCCATTACATATTCTCTTGTAAACAAAAGGGATATATAACAGTGTGTATAACCTTGACCCCCTTGTCTTGTGTCAGGTAATGAACTTCAAGATTTGATTTAACTTGAATTACATTATGTTACTGATATCATCTAAGTCTAGCCTCAACCACAATATCTGAATCTGTTCATCATCATACATTAAGTAAAGCGTTTCCTCACTAACCAGAAAGAACTGAAACCACTATCCATATTGTATCTTCTTCTCAAAAGTCTGACCTTCTTTGGTCTCTACTTTACCAGGTGTACTATGTGAAGCAATGGCTAATGTAGTATTTTACGGTGGTTTTGAATATTGTCTGTATGTATGCAGCAATTAGCACGGATAATCACACATAAATGCAGGTTAGATTTCAACATTTATGAAATCTCTCAGTAATTATAACTAAACCCAGAGTGGGTAGTACACTCCTTGATTTTGCAGGGCCAATGAAGTAGGAATTACTCATCTGTTCTGAATACTTTGTAAGCGGTACCAGGCAATTTCAGTGGTTATTGCCTGGCTACAGGAACAAACACAGTTCCACACACATGACTACTGAATTTGAGTTCCAGTAGGTATTATACCAAATCAAGAGAATTCTGCAAACTGTCTTCAGTAGCTTACATACAAGTCTTACACTGTACAATCAGTCCACCAATCATCAAGACCTTGATCATTTCACTGTATTCACAAAGCATATCAAGTCCACATGAAGCAGTATACATAAAATAACGTCTGCATACAGTATGATCTGGACATTGTGGAATATTCTAAAATGACCAAACAGTGAGATTCAGATATTCCTCTTTCAATATTGTATTATCACAATGCGAATAACGGATACTCTCAGCAAGCTTAACCTGCTTGCCTAGAGACACATGGGAATTCGCTTCTGTTGAAATGTAGTGAGACTGAATACAGTACGAATAAAGCACAACCGAAACAAAGATGACTGATACTCACCTGTTAAAACTGGTCATTTGCAGGTACTCCTGTCCATGTATTTATCTCTTTTCCCTGGCATCTTGAGTGTACTTTAGATACCCATGCATCTTGTACTTTTGTCATATGGAACAATTTATCGGATTGTGTGACATTCTGTATGTGTTGATTTAGTTTTCTAAGGGATTGAAATAAGATGAGTATGTAACATTACAAACATGATTAAGCCAGCCTGCTGGTAGAACAGCATAAATGTATTGGTGCTGACAATATTTAATTGATTCAAACTCCTCTATATAACATATTGTCATTATTAGAATTGTAAATATTCTTTCAAGTTGTAGGTAAAAATCAGCAGTCCAGACTTTCCTCATATCAAAATAATTGACACAAGTGAAATACACTTCATTGATTCATAGAAATATAATAAATTAATCGATTTCATATTTGAGGTACAGATGAGATATCAGACTGGCAGTTGAGCCTCCGAATGAAGATTTTCCCTTATATATTTTCAGGTGTACTTGAGAATCAAGGGTAATTTGAAGTACTCAGTATGAGGGAAGTTAGACCAACAATGGCCCCATCCCAGTGGAAGTCAAAGGCAATCTGGATCATATTAAGTTCCAGTATCTCAACTGGTGATACACTGTTAGCATATTTCCAGTTCAATTTATACTGGAGATTGCAATATACTTTCTAGCTTACAATTGAGGTTCAGATACATGTGTGATTCACAATTCAGGAAAGTTTTGACTTTTTAGATTTATCTCTACCTGCATGTTTGTTGTATTGTACCAACTCTGGCCACCTGCAATCTCTGTTATTAAAGTTTATATACCACACAAATACTCTTATCAGACGTATCTTGCCAGTACTATTTGTACTGCAAGTAGCAATGATTCAGTGTGCTTTATTCTGGAATATAATATCTTCTCCAGGAACAGCTTGTAAACAATGAACTGCAGTGTGTACATATTTTCCACTATAAGGTGGATAAAAAACTAAACTATCAGGTGCAGGCTGATTATCCAACTCTGTCTCAGCTACTTTCTAATTCTATGCGTCATCTCCCAGTGATGGCCACTGTGACAATTCATTGATTGTCATTCTCCATGTCAACTGTCTTTTGTAGGAAAGTAACCACCCTATGCTAAACTTTAATATATAGTACAGATAATCTCACTTAACTAAATTTTGACCAAGATTGTATATTTGGACCTAGGCTAGGCAGATCCTAAAGAAGATTTAGTTATTTAGACAGCATCCATTGAATCGTAGCTTACAAAGGAGAGAATTTGAGGAAGATCCATCCTCAGCAGATAATTGGCAACTCCGATTTACTTCTATACTGCATTTGTTCAACTTTTTATGTTAATAATGTTTCTAAAACAAATCAACAAATTTTCTTGCAATATTTTATGTCTGGGTCCTCCATTGACCATATCATGAAATAATTCGTTTGATTCCATCTCTATCACCGGAGATCTGAGTAAGATACCTAAAAAAGAAAAATTTATCCTGCAATCTAGTAGGGCACTCTCAACTTCAATCTAACCTCTATACCATATATTCCAAAAGGCTTATGATTACAACGTATCTTATCTAGTTTTCATAAAGTTTTATACTCAAGATTGCAAGATTGTTAATAATAGTTTGTATTAAGAAAAGCCAGTATCTGAGAGTGCATGTAACTGTCAGTATAAAGCAAGCCAGCAATCCCATCCATACAGTGAAACCTAGATATCCAATCAAGACTCAGTATATGTCAATTCAGTATTACTATATTCTTATCATTCATCCGACCAATGACAAACGTTACCTCACTCCAAGTAATATTATCATTAATCGACAGAAGTTTTCAATCAGATCCTGTATTATCTAAGGCAACAATTGCTTCTTTAAAAATCCCAATGAATTTGTGTTTCCATGATGTGCTATTTACCAAGATCACTATTGAATATGAATTCTATATATAAGTAAGTATATATGAGCCATTTGTTAGCAATCTTGGCATTAACAACAACTGGTACAATGTGTTTCCCTCTAAATTGCCACTGTATCATACTGTTCTATCTCAATGTTGATGTCTTCCTTTTGGCACGCTAATTGTCTAGCTTATAGAATAACTGCACACTTCAACAGCAATTGTATCATTCTAATCATCTATTCAGATGGGAAATGTAATGTTGTTTCCACAGGTGTAAGTTCGGATTATGGAATGAAGGTAAGATAACACCTGCGATAGTCTCTTATGGACCAATAGTATCACTATAGCTCTATGAAATAACATGACAGCTTGAAATATATGTATTCTGCTAGTGGATAAACCAGTTGGAAATATTAATATTGATTTAGTATTCTTTACAAACTCTATTTGAATCTGCCTGACTCAAAAATCTGATCTTACAAGGCAGATGTAATACCGCGCCGGGACAAGGTTTGGCATTACCACCACCAAGATTCATCATTGCCCTTTGCCTGGTTCGATGGTATCTTACTGAGAGTACTGCCATGACACGGTGCATTGCAGGTTTGCCATTGTGAGTTATGGGATTCCATGGTATGTTCGCATACATTTTCACTGTTATCAACGCATTATGGCATGTTGTGTGTGAGAACCTCACCTTATGCAAATGATTTTATATACCTATTTGGATACCAATCAGTTGTTGATCACATACAAAAAAAAATAAGGCACAATCGTGTGTTATATCGGAGCAATCATGCAATTAATGATGATATATACTACTCTTTTGTTGCAGAATCTCGTGTAGCAAAATATATACACAAAGCTTGCCTACTCTTCCACCACTCTCAGCAGCAACTCTGAATACTCTGGCAACGCGATCTCAAACTAAAACGATCCATGGTTACTGTTGCCATTGGAAAACAAGTCGGTTTGAAGTAAGCGGATACTCAAGACGTATACATCAACTACTGGTAATGTACACGTACTGAAGATGACTTGGATTGACTTGTCTATCACCAGAAAGCGACCATCCTGAAATGATCGATATCATTCCCATGAGTTTGGTACTCCAACACTACCTGGTATTCATTACCACTCTACTACCACAAGTGCAGCTCCTATATGGTCCGCCAATCCAGGTCTGATTGATGTGACTCTGACAAGTGTGGCTCGGACATAGTCTCTCATAATGCTGACTATGAAAGTATGCACTGGCATAGTCTCTGACAATTCTGGCTGTGTGACAAGTGTGGCTCTGACATGGTCTGAGATGATCCCGGCTATGAAAGTATGCTCTGACATTGTCTTTGACAATTTTGCCTCTGACACTGTGGCTCTGACAAGTGTGGCTCTGACAAGTGTGGCTCTGATATGGTCTCTGACAATCCCGGTTCTGATTAGCATTGCTCTGACAGGTGCGCTCTGAGATCATCTAATAATCCTGGCTGCGATAAATGATACTGACAAATGCAACTCTGACATGGACTCTGACACTGAGACGGTGCAAACTGCAGCACTGACAAGTGGTGGCTCTGGATACCAGGCATTTCTGTTGAGATCAACATATCTGGGCCATCAAGTATATCTTGTTATATGATTCCAAAGATGCGTACTGATTCGGTAGGGATTGATTACCTTCACTGCTCAGAACAAGTTGAATGGGTGTAAGAACTGAAGAAACATCTACAGTGAGTCATACTCTTTGCAGCGCATTGCAACACATTATTATTCCATGGGCTATGTTTGGTATCACAGACAATAGATACTCCAAATCCTCTACTAGCAATAGATCATGATGTAACATCTACCATGTTACACGGCCATGAGTTTCACCTTCCTGTGCATGCACTCTATTCCAAAAACGAACAGCATATAGCAGATTGGCAGGGCATTATCCTAGTTGATGTACGCAACCATTGTTTTGTGGTGCTCGATCTGATTGTATCAAAATACTGTCAAATGCATTGTCGTGTTCTCGCCATTTCTCCACACACCTTGTCTTTTGAACTGAAACTGCTTCAGGATTATTGTGCTGCTGTATACTGACTGTGACACCGTTCACACAGTGTATCTTTTGCCAGAGAATCCACAATGCATGGGATCTAGAGGTCCGTAGGTCTAGACTGGTGCTCACATCCACTTGGAATGTCGAAAGATACGATCTCAGTACATGAATAATATCTTATATGCTGATACCCCCTGGAAATGTCTGGGGTAGAATTGTGCTGCATTTGCTCATAACTCCATCGATGCGAGGTATCAAACTAGGTGTTAATGTTTTAGATACTTGAGAATGCCCCACAAGAAGTTGTCTAGAAATATATCTGCCTTCAGCCTGAGGGAATCTGATTTAACGATATGCAGCTTCCTAATGACTCTGCACTTGATATGAAATAGGCACGTTTCCTATCATAACATCTGCAGAACATATTTATCCTTGTTGGAAGAACACTAGCCATCCTTGAATAGGTTTTTATGAGTGGCTTCAGATATTTTGGTGTCAATGTTATCTCCAGAGCCCACTTCCCTATCACATTTGATATGGTGGAGGAGGAAATTACTTTTGGGTATGTTTCTGATACTGTGGTGCTTGTGGTATCGTAGGAAGAGGTGGATGTTGCTGCTGATGGCACTAAGCACATTGTGTAGGTATTTGAGCGCAGTTTCAGTGATGGAGTGGTAGCAGGTAATTAATATAAAGTTGGTGACAGATTAGATAAACTTACAGTGGTCAGGTTGCCCTTCAAGAACAGCGGCTAGTGGAGAAAGCCAGACCATCGCCATGTCATATTACTCAGTGCCGGTTGATTTTATCACGAAGGGAACTTTGTCTCCAAACTGGCATAGGTCTGCGAAGTGAGGAATCTTTGAGAATTGTTTATCTATCAGGTTGAAACCATTTTCCTGGCCATAGATGTTCTTCAGACAACCAACAATCAAGTCCCAGGTGTATTCTTTGAACAAGCACTCAAGCAGCTGGTGCAACCGGTCAACATTCATGAGACGATATATATTATAACCTGCGTGAGCATTGGCAAACTTTGGAATGTTGGCAAATGCCACACCCTCACCTTCTCAGCAGCCATTGTTAACAAATGAAGGTATCATTGGGGATGGTGTTGTCTGGGCCTGAGGGTCAAACTGAGCATGTCATTCAGGCATATCTCGCATTGACGGTACCAACCATTTTTCATCTTAGTTATGGTGCACGGTTCAGGGATGGCTGCAAGGAATGATGTAATTCAGGGAAATGTGTGACGAATGCAACCATCTGCACACTGAACTGCAATTTTGCTCCTTGCCAGGTTGTCCAGAGTGTGCAATCTCATTTCAATAGATTGAAGACAGGTAAACCAATTGGGGTGGGATTTCGCTCCATTTGGACCTTTCCATAAAAGACCTGGTAGTATGGATCCATTCATCCTAACTGATTGTCTCTTGGCTTTAGAGAGGTTGCTAAAACTAAGAAAACCGGCCAACCCAATTTGTTGCCGCCTAGTGTATACCGCATATTTTTTTTTTCTGAGTATGATGGTGACAATTGTTGACCCATGTGGCAAAGATTCCTAGGATGTGTTTGCAATAAGTGATGTGGTTCTACTATCTAGAGAAATCCTGTCAACACTGGCACTGACACTCTGGACATGCTGCCCAATCTAACACAATGATACTTTCATATGCAATCTCTCATTATCTGACTCTGATGCTCTCTGATATGCTCTCTGACATGCTCTCTGACACACACTCTCTGACGATCTCACTTGGCCGCTTTCTGACATGTTCTCTCGGACACACTCTCTCTGCTAGGTTCTCTCTGACATGATCTCTCTGGGTTCAATCAATGACGAAACAAGGAACGTTGCCTGCATTTTCCGCCATGAATCTGTGGTCCCCATCATGGTGTATATATGTTCGTGATTGGAATCTATTTGTTTTACTGCCGTGTGCAAAATATGGTCTGTAAATCGGGGATGTCCTTGAATATATTGTACCACTGCAATGGGGTTCCGATACCAGAACAGAGTAGCTTTTCGTTCAATATTAATTGACCTCTCCTCCAATCTTCATCGAAGTCCATCCATTTCGTTCATGTCAGTAATGAGGTGATCAAGCTGATCTGGGTTTTCAGCATTGGAGTCAGGTACAATAAGTCTTCGTTTGAGAACGTTGTTTAGTTTCATATTACCTAGGTTGGTATCCACAATGGAACTACAAAGTTGCCATTGTTTCGGTGTAGCAAACACAGCAAGGGGGTACCAGTCTTCATCTTCAAATAACTGAATTCGTACAGTGTTATTGATTGGCGCTCCCATGTGGGGGAGTATGTCTGTTTCAAGTCACTGGCTGTGTCTATCATTATCACATTGGGGAATGTCATCTGCTAGTTTGTAGTGAAGCCCATCTGTTACCATTGGTTGCTGAAATTCCGGTGAAGGAGTGAATGTGTTAAACGGTGGTGAAGGGTGAGACCACTTTCTGAGCAAAAGACTTGGCCACATCAAGTGCAAATAAAGGACTGCATTTTGGAAGTTGAAATGTCGCGATTGAGTGCCACTCCGCCTGGAAATGCTCATAGTGAGGCTGCCATCTCATGTTCCAATGTTGTGTGTGCAGCCTACCCCACACGGAGTGGTATTTTTGCCTCACCTCATAATGTTTGATGTACCACATGCTATTTGCAGCCGCACTTGTTTCTTTGTGTGGGAAGTTCCGCTTCTAAGAACCATTTTCTGCTTCCCTAAACAGAAAAGTGTGAGCAGTTGTTTTGGCCATCAACCAAGCAGCATTTCTACACCACTCAACCCTTTACTTTCCAAACCCCATTGTGTTAGGTTTTTAAAAAAACCACCAACATTTTTGCATCTTAGCAATTTGACTTGTTTCAAGTAACTAGCATTTTGCGTCTTCAGACCCTTCACACTTCAATCACTGGGGATTTCTCACCTGATTCGACTTGCTCATTTGCATTACCATGACAATGTGTGTTGGAGTGGTCATCCCTTCAAGTATGGGTCAGAGTGCATCTAGTAGTACTAGTTGGTAAATAACACCTACAATCCTCACCAATTCACTCAGATCAATTAACGTTAACTTGATAACTGCCAGATCTGCTCAGCTATCCTCCTATCCACGCTGCAAGCCTCATATCTGCCGAAAAACCATCTTTATAGCACCACGACAGGTCCCTTGGAGATTGCCTACCCATGCTGCGAACTGGACTAAAGAAATCAAGGCCCCCGTGCTCAAGAAGACCACTCATGACCTGGATGCTGCCAGTAGCCAGTCTGCATTCACTGAAGGCCTTGCAGCAGTCCAGGAATCGAAAACTCAACTCGACAAATCTGGTATCCCTTTGTACACCATTATCGAGTTGTATACCCAGGTGGGAGGTATAGCAAAGACATGTGATCAGCTTAGTACATCCATCTCTGACATCAAATCTCTGACATTGAGTCTCTGACATTGAGTCTCTGACATTGAGTCTCTGACATTGAGTCTCTGACATTCAATCTCTGACATAGACTGATGTTGACCTGACAAATAGAAGTGTACCGAGATCTGCAGGATGCTTGTTGAAAACTCTGAATATCTCCTGGGACTTACACCAGACACAATGATAAACTGTGGTGATGTCGATGCAATTCAAAGACTCATCTCATGCTTACAGAGAAGAGGCACTCGAAGGGCCACCACCACACCCAAGATAGCCCCACCATGCTGAGCTAGAAAGTTACAGACTACCACAAGCCCTACTGCAAATCCAAAAACTGCATCAAGCCCCATGCCAAAGACAAAGATCACATCAGCTCTTTCATTAGACCACATTGTGGTAACTCCTACTGCACTGATCAAACACACTTCAGATGTTTGTATTGTGTCTAGTAACCCTGCAATTTCAAGTGCAACCTCATTGAAGCCAAGGGGAGGTTTGATAGTGCTGAGTAGGAATACCACCTATAGAGGTAGTACACAATTGGTGGTATCATCTGCGATACAGTCTCCTGCAGCATCAGCAGTTTTGGGGAATGCTCTGCTGTCTCGATTTGACCCGTTTCAGATCAATAGCTCTGGGAGAGCTCTCCAGTAATCCTTTTTTGGACAGAATGATCCATGTGATCCCTCACCACTTTCAGTTGTAGATCTCAACTGCAGGTAGCCTAAACATGGTGCAACCTGCTAACCAGATCACTATGCTGGTGGAGGCACCTCACCTGGAAATCAATACCAAGAAGCCCGAGAAGACCATATTGATTGTTTTATCTCCTGGATGGAAGCTGATCACCCTGTAGATATTGCAGAAAAGTTGAAAAGGCCTTGAGTTCTGTGAGACTTCCCAAAGAATCCTAATGTGCCCTAGTATTTCAATGGACTTGTTGCCTGGATCACTTGGCAATATGAATGAGCGCCATCCTTGCTGGCTGTTGACTTCTGTTTGATGTGCACAAAGTCCACTCAGGGTGAAAATCCATTGTCCAGAATTCCACTAATTGATTGTCCATTGGACGGATTGAGCTGGAACTACTGTCTGACATTTGCCGAAAGCCAACGTTGTCTGATGGTGACATTTGTTACCATCAATGAGATTGTCACATCAGCAAAATGTAAAGTGGTTCGGAAGTCATAACTCAATTACTCAGCTATTCTGAACAGCCACACCGATCCTTCCAGATGCTCCCAGAAGCTCCCAAACAGGCTGAATGCAAGATGATGTGCTTCTCAGGTGCTCAGAGAGTACTTTCAGGTGGTCCTCAACGCTTCCGAAGCAGCAGAACAGAATACAAGAATATTCTAATGAGTATGAAGTCATGTTCAGAATGCGATAAAATCATGCGTTTAAGTTGGTAAAATTTCGAAGCTGCAGAGACTACGACACTCGTCATCAAGATAATTCTGGTGCAGCTGGAGTCGGACTCTCAGGGAGTGATGATATATACTGTCTATATCGAATAGTATAATTCAATAAATTATCTCACAGCTACACACCTGAATCAGGCATTCTAATCCAATCAATATACAGTCCAGTAGGTATCTAAATTGACATGATTGTTTACACGCCATACGCTATCGATGCCGCCTGATGCAGCATTCTCCCACACCACATGTGGCGGTCCAACTATTGCTCCAACTGGTACAAAATGCATCATATTTATCCGTTTGACAACCCGGATGAACCCGTCAACACACTCAGCCCAACCATGAAGATCTTTGTACTTTGATGGAATCACCACTGCATATTCTTGAGCTTGAGGACGTAATACCCATTGTTAGGTCTTCTTGCACCTCCTAGAAAAGGTCGATATTGCGTTGCTGGCTGGCAGGCGCTCCTGAAATTGGAGGATCCGATTCAGTGGAGTCCAGCTGAAGTATAATCCAGAAGAAGAAGGAATTTGTACTTTGAAGGTATTGTTGAGGTCATTCTCTTCACTTTGGGTATACTTGACCCAGATGTTATGAGCTTCAGGCATGATCCCTTGGTTGGCATTGGTATATTCTATCTTGCAATTAAGTCCCAAACACTCAACAGAAGTAGGGTTGTGAAATGGTTGATGGTAATACAACAGCCCATTCCGGAGTATGATAAATATACTGTCTATGAGTACATTCTGATCATATCTGAGGACGAATCCACTAACATTGGGTCCCCAGTCCTCTTCAATTTGGGCGCATAATAGCTGTCCAAAGCTGCGAATTCCGAAATCTTCCGATGCATCTCTGTGTGAGGTTGATTTGATACTTCTGCACATGCCACAGACTTGCATTTTTCTCAAACGATATACCAGCTGTGATACAGGGCGGATAAAGGGTTCGTCCTGAATTGTTCAGAGACATCACTGATGGGCTCTGCATGTACTTCGCCATTCATTGGTAGCAGACAGTATGTTGAAAACTTTTGCAGAGTCAATATTGTACCAGCCTTGAAGTGCAAGATATGACTGTGTCTCCTCCATATAATCCAGACTGGTACACCATTCATTATGCTTAAACATCTGTCGAATGTAAGTGACTTTGTTGCCAGATCGATATGCCTCTTTCACTTTGGTGATATGTAGCTTTTCGGAAATGTCGGTGGTAAAATTGTCACCGGAACCCATTTGCCACATTGACTCTGATATCTGGCTTGCAAGATGCATCTTTGGATATCCAAAATGTAATACACATTGTTCAATCATTTTCCGGAGCACCTGAATGCAGATTGTGTCCGACCAAGCTTCAAACTCGACTAACCAGATGGACAATTCCTTGCTGGAACCTCTTCTATTCATTCAAGCTGTTGCCATAACTCTCTCTCTCCAGTTGGTTTGTAATGCACTGCATATCAGCCAACTTCCAGGTTGTGGCTTCCATCTCAGCACCGGATAGGCGGATCTGAAATTGTAGTAACTTGTTGGCGGTCATGTTTGCCACAGTCTAAGCCTCATCTTCGGCCGCAGTTTCCACTAGGGCCAGTTCTTTGGCGAATATGCTTTTGGTACTGGTTGCCTTATTCCCGACTTCCTGCAATAGTTTTTGTTCATGATGTTGGAATAATTTATCGAAAAGCTTCCGTTTAACATGTGGTACTTGATGCATTTCCTACTCCAATAGATCTATTGCCTTCTGATGATCGGCATCTTTTGAAGTGGTTACCACTTGTTAGGGTCCATTCAGGCAGACCTGAAATTGCCTACGTTTTGTTGTGGAAACATTTTCAGCCCCATACACCAGGGCCGCCATTGCAGCACAAATCTTGTTGATCATTTGTTTGCATAACTGTTGGGATTCCATTGCCAACAGGTCATCAACTTGGGCCTTTGCAGACATTGGTATATTCTGTTCTCGCAAAATACCCTTGTTCTGGTAAAATCACTTGAGTGCATCGTCTAGTGCTGTGAGGGATAGATCAGAGTTAGTTTGTTGGCTAACAAGTAGAGAGTATTCACATAATTCCTGGACGGATCCCATTACCATTTCATTGGAGGCTTTTTCCACCACAGTGTTCCTGTCATCTTTGGAGCAGACAAGAATAAGCGCACTATTTACTGCCAGTGTTCTGATCATTCCCCAGATCTCTTTACCTTGCCAGGTGCCGCATTTCGATGAATCCAATGGTTTAGAGAAGTGCAGTAGGCCGGGATATTGTGGCACAGATACGAATCAATCGTCAAATTGATCCTTGTCATTTCTTGCTTTCAGTTATTGGAGCTGCCAGTTCAATGAGTCTTTAACTATACCCAAGAGCAGCTGATGCAATTCATCAGGCTGCCAAAGTGGAAAAACATTGCAGAATGAGTATTGCCAGAACTGGTTGCGGATAGGGTGGACACCTAGAGTGTGCAGAGCATCAATATCATTGTCCTCCTGCAGCTCCATGTGAATATGCTGGTCTCTTGAGTAATTGAGTGGTCGACAAGTTGAAAGCCCCATCAGCGCACCTTTTGGAATTTCACACATTGGGCATTACCCATATGTGACTTCAGCAACCATGACTTGTTCCGGATAATCCCCAACCCAGGCAGCTAACAGAGGATATCATTGTCGCTGGAATCCATCTGCACTATCCCATTTCAAGCCAGGGCCAGTGATGTCAAGATGACAGAGTTGAGACAGCACAGTTCAAACCGCGTTATGCAATGCTTAGTCCATGTATTTGGCACGTTTTGGGGGACATGAGTTCGGCCCGGCGCATATCCAGGCGCTATTTTTACATGTGCAGCGGATGTCTTTTCGAATATTACCTACCGTGAGATACAGTTGCCAGGCATGCTGATCACCTGAAAAATTCGTCAATTGAGTCTTGTATGATGCACTATGACTGGCACAATCATCACTCCGGCAAGGAGGTGATGCAGCGTATCCCACCTCCAATCGCCCATGTTCATCTCGGTGTAGATTGGATGACCCACAGATTCAGCAAGGTGCACCAGTTCAAAATCGAGGTGTACTTGAAATAGGAGATATGCTAGGAGCAACTGGATACATTTGAAACTATCTCTGTAGTATAATATTCAGAAGATATGTGAGTCATCTTCAATCCAACTATCACCACTGAGCCAGAAATCGAATTCGGGGTGGAGTTTTCGCATGGCATCTGCTGATTGGAATGATTCGATTTAGACTTTGTCCAGTCCATGCCAGAGATGTTGAATTATCCATATATTCGTTTGGTGGCTAAACGATTGAGTCTGCTGAATGTCATGTGCGGACCGAAATGTATTCCGTGGCTTCCATTGTTCTTAGTGCTTTCGATGCTTGTTGTACAATCCAGTTGCTTTGCCATACGCTCTCCCCCCCGCATTTTCCACTCCAACAACCTGCCTATGAGCCTTTGTCTTTGCTGGATCAGGGGTACAGGTGAGATCAGGCTGCTGAGAGTCTATAGGTTCTTTGTTGGAAGTGACTTCAGGTGGTGGTGCACCCGGTACGTTGTCTCTGAGTAGATCATCAATTGACAGCTTGTCGATGTCCATTCAGGTGCACCTACTGTAGGCAATCCATAATGGGTAAGGGTGATCCCGGCCAGCAGGTGGTAGAAGCCTGTCAGCCAATAGTCCTTCATTCATCGATATTGGGTGATATTCTTGATAGTGAGCTTCCAGTAAGTTCTCATCAAATCATGTCTTTTTGCAGATAAAGCATTTATCATGTTTCCGGTGGGTGTTGACCATATTTGGGAATCGCTCAGTATTCTGACAAATCTCGATGATGCTTTAGGGGGTATGGTTTGTTGTTGGATTTGAGCCTCAAGGATATTTAATTGATAGCAAGCTGACTCAGGTTAGTGTATCACTTTCAAAGCCACATCACACCCTGCCACATGTAAAGGAGGGGTAGAACAAAGTCACCTTAAGACATCAGCAAAATAAAATTCCGTCCAGCCGGAATGTCTGCCTCAGAGTGGACGCGCTCCGTCAGAGCCGTCAGAGACACCCCGGAGGTGGATTACTCTGTACCCAGAGTCAATACCACGCATTGCGTTGCATATCGCCATCCGATCGCAGTTTCGCAGTCTCTTCTCGCTCTGTTGGTCTCCTATTTTGAACAAACCCTCTGGCTTTGTGGCCATCTGTGACCATATGTTGGAATTGGTTCATTGGGTAAACGCTTGCATCGGGATTGCAATGCACTGGGTGACACTACAAAGATGTCTCCTCGCGTTCCTTCTATATTGAGCTCGATGAGCGTGAAAAGGTGAGAAGATATGATACTACCAGGCCATGAGGATCCGCGGAATCTCGGAAAGAGCGAGTGAGACCAAAAGTGGGGAAAGATAGAGTTTGTATTTTTGTTGTATGACAAGATGAGATGAAAATGGGATGCTGTCTATCAACCCCGGGGTCGCCCGAATATATACTCCACCTCATTCATTGCACCGCCGTTACCCCAGTATCTCCGTACACCCACCGTCGCTTCTTAACGATATACTTGGAGACCGTGATCGATCGAGATCGGAGATGCACTTGGTGGCCGTCATTGAGTGAGTTTGGAGATGCACTTGGAGGCCCAGGTCGAGTGATCCCAGAAAAGTGCTATGAGGCCGTGATCGAGGGAGTTTGGAGATGCAGTTGGAGGCCGGGGTCGAGTGAACTCAGAGATGCACTTTGAGGCCATGATCGAGTGGCTTTGGAGATGCAATTGGAGACCGAGATGGGGTGAAATCAGAGACACACTCCAAGGCTGTGATTGAGCTAGTTTGGAGATGCACTTGTAGCAGGCTATGATCAAGCAAGATTGGAGGAGTACTTGGAGGCTGTCAATTTGGAGGGAGGTGTGATGGCAGCTGAGACTCTATTCATTGGTTAACTTGTCGTTGTGGGAATGTGGAGAGTTGAGTACAACATCCGCCGAGAGATCAGAAACTGGCTGTGAGCGGGAGCCTGTCGATCTTGGGATGATTCTGTACTCGGTGTCAACGCACAATTATGGCATGGAGAGATAGAGAGGGATGACTTAACTTCACGTTCTTAGGTGATGGTAAAGTTGAGCACAAGAAAGAGAGAGATCAGATGAGATAGGGGAAATCATCATTGGAAACTGGGACTTAGAGAATTTTGTGTGGGAGTCAATGAACTATCCCCGATACGGCAGGTACGAGTCCCGATCCGGTGGGTAATAACATCGAGACGTGGTCTTCTAAACACAATCAGGCAAGTCATACTCCTGATTTCTCATCGCCGCTCGTATCCTCCATATCATTCTCATCTTCATCCCCCATCTCTCTCTTTCTTGTCCACAACTCTACCATCATCGCAAGGACACAAAGGTAAGTCATCCCTCTCTATTCCTCCTTGCTATCATCATGAGATAACACTAAGTGCAGCATACACCGAGTACAGCATACACCTAAGATTGTCTGTCGTCGCTTCTTTCTCACATTCTCGAGTTGACCCCTGAATGTAGCTTCAGCTTCCGGCATACCTCCCTACTGATCGACCGCCACCAGCCAGTTCTCCATAAGAGCTTCCAAGGTGAAGTCACCTCGTCACATTCCCACGGTCTCGAGTTAACTAACCGATGAATTGACTCTCAGCACCTGGCGCGCCTCCCATCAACCACCTCCAGATGGACCACCTCCAAGTACTCCTCCAATCTCGCTCGATCATGGCCTCCTACAAGTGCATCTCCAACTGTGCTCAGTCACGGCCTCGGAGTGTATCTCTGAGTACACTCAATCTCGGTCTCCAATTGCATCTCCAAACTTGCTCGATCCCGGCCTGAAAGTGTATCTCTGAGTTCACTCGAACTTGGCCTCCAAGTGCATCTCCAAACTCACTCAATCACGGCCTCAAAGTGCATCTCTGAGTTCACTCGACCTCAGCCACCAAGTGCATCTCCAAGCTCGCTCAATCTCGGCCTCCTAGTGCATCTCTGAGTTCACTTAATCTCGATCTCCAAATACATCTCTATACTTGTTGATCAAGGCCTCAGAGTGAATTTCTGAGTTTACTCGAGCGTCATTTTCAGGCGCACCTCGAATTGCTCTCAAGCACCGCCTGCAGCCAGTCCAGATATACCATGCGTAGATGGGTAGCTATATACATACATAGATACATAGATACATAGATGAGAATAGAAACTGAATACATGACTGTGATTCGAGGTGCTCCTAGACATGTCGTCAGCGCTTCCAGGCTTGTCGCCGGCGCTCCCAGTCACTCTGAAGGCCAGCAGCAATCCCCTCCTAGGGTCTGATACTCTCCTGAAATTGACGCATCTCAGTTTACACTCCACATCCTCTCAGACACTCCTGGAGGTTTCCAGTGACTAAAATACATTTTGCTGATGCTATGCAACACATCGCGTCGCCTGGGGGATGGGAAGCATGTAATTCTCCGTCAGAGCGTACGAGGTTCTGTCAGAGCCATCAGAGCCGTCGGGAACACCTGGGTGTTTCTGACGGAAACTAGAGTTGTTGGTAATGGATCAGTTTTCTTCACAAACAAGGATAATATCTATCAAATCCTGCACAGTAATGCCCTGCGATCACCTTGTAATACTGTTCGTCAGGTGCTACTATGCTCGACCTTATCATATACTACGTCATAGCGGCTTTGTGCAGATTTTGTCTACAGTCGAGCCTCAAGCAGCGAATCACATCAGCATAATATAATGAGCAGGTAAGTTTCCTAGCTGGCTGTATGCCCATTCAATAATAATTGAGAACTGATAGGCTGGTAGGATGTTCTCTTTAGTAATGATCCTTGACTGGTGGGTGGATCCTGAGGAGACAACAATGTTTACACAAGGCGCTCAGAAGGAAGCAATCACTGTTGCTGCTCAACTAACAAGGCCTCATATTGAATCAACTGCAGGTTGTACACACACATTTTGAGTGTAAAATGCCAAGTTGTGCTAACCTTCCAACTGGATATAGTTCATGTTGGGTTCCAGGAGATATCATGTAGTATCCCTTCAATGACCTCTACTGTCATCAACCGAACAAAGGTGAGCTTCTATCCAAGATCCTACTATATGAATTCGAGCATATAACCAAGAAAGGTGGGATGTGTGTGATTATGATATATTTTTCTCAGCCGGGTTCCTGGGATCGAAGGGGAAGTGAAACACCACAGTTCGTCACTGATAAGATGGATATTAGAAGCCTTCATTCCGCCGAAGGTGACCGCTAACTTCAATAGTCTTAACTATACTCCGCTGCGTTTGAAATCCCAACTTGAATTGATAGTGTGTTCACAACCACATCATCAAAAAACATTTCCGTCCGGGCGGAATGGCTCCGTCAGAGTGGACGCGCTCCCTCAGAGCCGTCAGAGACACCCCGGTGGCAGACAACTCCGCGCCCGGCGCCAATACGACGCGTCGCGTTGCATATCGCCCTCCGATCGCGGTTTCGCCATTTCTTCTCGCTTTGTCGGTATCCTATTGTAAATGAACACTGTGGCGTTGTGGCCAACTGTGACCATACGTCGGAATGGGTTCATTGGGTACATCAGCAAAATGTAAATCGGTCCGGAAGCAACATGCAGGGTTCCATAAGCACAAGGCATTTCGTCTATCATATTCGTCTTTGTTACAGTCACAAGATTCGCTACCTCATAATATGGCATGCATTATTTAAGTATCTCTATATATATACATACGGTCAATCTGGCCACAGATGGTAGTTGAGCATAATCGGAGGTTCTAGCTCGAGGAGCCAGGGAAGAAAGTGAGAAGATATGATACTACCCGGCCGTGAGAATCCACGCAATTGCGTGGATCCAGATGAGATGAAAATGAGATGATGTCTATCTACCCCGGGGTCTCCTGAATATGTACTCCCCGTCGCTCAGTCCACCTCCGTTACCCCTGTATCTCCGTACACCCGCCGTTGCTCATTAACGATGTACTTGGAGGCCGCGATCGAGCGAGTTGAGAGATGCACTTTGAGGCCGTGATCGAGCGAGTAGAGAGATGCACTTTGAGGCCGTGATCGAGCAAGTTAGGAGATGCAATTGGAGACCGGGATTGAGTGAACTCAGAGATGCACTTGGAGGCCGTGATCGAGCGAGTTTGTAGATGCAATTGGAGACCGAGATTGAGTGAACTCAGAGATGCACTTGGAGGCCGTGATCGAGCGAGTTTGGAAATGCACTTGGAGGCCATGATCGATCGAGATTAGAGGAGTACTTGGAGGTGGTCGATCTGGAGGCGGTAGATCGGGAGGGAGGTGCGACGGCAGCCGAGACTCTATTCATTGGTTAACTCGTAATCGTGGGAATGTAGAGAGTTGAGTACAATAAGGTCCGCCGAGAGATGAGAGCTGGCTGGCGGCGGGAGACAGTC
>Ga0307515_10000287_pt1 | contig 123976 bp, 117 predicted proteins | sample 17_EM_MG_FD_194513 | JGI IMG/M metagenome (GOLD analysis project Ga0307515, IMG submission 194513) | Populus trichocarpa ectomycorrhiza microbial communities from riparian zone in the Pacific Northwest, United States - 17_EM | ecosystem: Host-associated > Plants > Roots > Unclassified...
GGGACGTCGACCACGACTTCGCCTACGCAGGCGACGGCATCAACGGCCTTCTCGCGGCCTGGGGCCGATCCGACAACAAGCCGAAGTTCGTCCAGTCTCGGCACGAGGAGATGTCCGCGTTCGAGGCGGTCGGCTACGCCAAGTTCTCCGGCAAGGTCGGTGTCTGCGCGGCGACTTCGGGCCCCGGGGCGATCCATCTCCTCAACGGTCTCTACGACGCGAAGCTCGACCACGTTCCGGTCGTGGCGATCGTCGGGCAGACCAACCGCAGTGCCATGGGCGGTAGTTACCAGCAGGAGGTCGACCTGCTGAGCCTCTACAAGGACGTCGCCTCCGAGTTCTGCGAGATGGTGACCGTCCCCGAGCAGCTGCCCAACGTCATCGACCGCGCGATGCGCACCGCCTACGCCAAGCGCACGGTGACCGCCGTCATCATCCCGGCCGACGTCCAGGAACTGGACTACTCGGCGCCGACCCACGCTTTCAAGATGGTGCCGTCCAGCCTGGGCCTGACGCACTCCGCGCCGGTCCCGGCGGCTTCGGACCTCGCGCGCGCCGCCGAGATCCTCGACGCGGGCGAGAAGGTCGCGATCCTGGTCGGTCAGGGTGCGCGCGGCGCACGGGCCGAGGTGGAGGAGATCGCCGACGTGCTCGGCGCCGGGGTGGCCAAGGCGTTGCTGGGCAAGGACGCCCTGCCGGACGATCTGCCGTATGTGACCGGTTCGATCGGCCTGCTCGGCACCCGGCCCTCCTACGAGCTGATGCAGGAGTGCGACACCCTGCTCGTCATCGGGTCCAGCTTCCCGTACACCCAGTTCCTGCCGGAGTTCGGCAAGGCCCGCGCCGTCCAGATCGACATCGACCCGTTCATGATCGGGCTGCGCTACCCCTTCGAGGTCAACCTCGTGGGGGACGCCGCCGCGACCCTCAAGGCACTGCTGCCGCAGCTGAAGCGGAAGAAGCACGGCAAGTGGCGCAAGGAGATCGAGAAGAACACGGCCCGCTGGTGGGAGGTCATGGAGCGCCGAGCGGCCGTCGACGCGGACCCGATCAACCCCGAGTACGTCGTCCACAGCCTGGACGCCCTCCTCCCGGACGACGTGATCCTGGCCGCCGACTCCGGCTCCGCCGCCAACTGGTACGCACGGCACCTGCGGATGCGCGGAAACATGCGCGGCTCGCTCTCCGGCACCCTCGCGACCATGGGGCCCGGCGTGCCGTACGCCATCGGCGCCAAGTTCGCCCACCCCGACCGCCCCGCCCTCGCGATCGTGGGCGACGGAGCCATGCAGATGAACGGCATGGCCGAACTCATCACCGCCGCCAAGTACTGGACCGAGTGGCAGGACCCGCGCCTGATCGTCGCCGTCCTCAACAACCAGGACCTCAACCAGGTGACCTGGGAGATGCGCGCCATGTCCGGCGCCCCGCAGTTCCTGCCCTCCCAGGCCCTCCCGGACGTGCCCTACGCCGACTTCGCCCGCTCGATCGGCCTCGGAGGGGTGCGCGTGGAGAAGCCGGGGGAGGTGGCGGACGCCTGGCAGCGGGCGCTCGGCGCCGACCGGCCGTTCGTCATCGACTTCCGGACCGACCCCGCCGTACCGCCGATCCCGCCGCACGCCAGCCTCGACCAGATCGAGGCCGCGGCCTCCGCCGTCATCAAGGGCGACAGCGACCGGACCGGCATGATCCGGCAGGGGCTGAAGGCGAAGGTGCAGGAAATGCTCCCCGGCGGCAAGCAACGTCAGGACGAGCCGGAGAAGTGATGACCCCGTGCACCGGCGGCGCTGACGAACCGCTCGTGGACCGCGTCGGGACGGCCGTCTGCACCGTCCCCACCGACGCGCCCGAGGGCGACGGCACGCTGGCCTGGGACTCGACGACCATGGTCGTGGTCCAGGTCGGCGGCGGTGGCGCGACAGGACTCGGGTACACCTACGGCGCGGTGGCGACCGCCCAGGTCGTCGAGCGGCAACTCGCCGAGGTGGTGACCGGCCGCTGCGCCTGGGACGTACCCGCCGCCAACGAGGCGATGAACCGGGCGGTCCGCAACGCCGGCCGCCCCGGCCTGATCGCCGGCGCAGTCTCGGCCGTCGACATCGCCCTGTGGGACTTGAAGGCACACCTCCTCGGCCTGCCCCTGACCCGGCTGCTCGGCACGAGCCGCACCGACGTGCCCGTCTACGGCAGCGGAGGCTTCACGACGTACGACGAGCACCAGCTGGATCGTCAACTGTGGGGCTGGGTCGAGGAGTTGGGCATTCCCCGGGTGAAGATCAAGATCGGGGAGTCCTGGGGCCGCGCCGAGCAGCGGGACCGGGAACGGGTAGCGCAGGCCCGCCGGAGCATCGGCGACACACGGGACCTCTACGTCGACGCCAACGGCGGCTACACCCGCAAACAGGCGATCCGGATGGCCCGGCACCTCGACGAGCACGGCGTGACGTGGTTCGAAGAGCCCGTCTCCTCCGACGACCTGGCCGGGCTGGCACAGATCCGGGCAGCTGTCGCACCCGAGGTGACAGCCGGCGAGTACGGCTACACGCTCCCGTATTTCGGGCACATGCTCGGCGCCGGAGCCGTCGACTGCCTCCAGGCCGACGCCACCCTCCCCCACTGCCTTAAGGGCGTGGGCGGTGCCCCCAGCGGCGGCATCACCGTCTGGCTGCGCGCGGCAGCCCTCGCGGAAGCCGCCGGACTGGAACTCTCCGGCCACTGCGCCCCGCACGCCCACGCGCACGCGGCTGCCGCGATCCCCAACTTGCGCCATCTGGAGTGGTTTTACGACCACACACGCATCGAGGACCTCTTCTTCGACGGGACCCTCGACCCCCACGGCGGCAACATCCGCCCGGGTGCCGACGGCGCACCCGGCCACGGTCTGACCCTCCGCGCAGAGCAGGCGGAGAAGTACCGGGCCGGATAGGCCGGGACAGGGGACAGGAGAGGAACGGAGCCGCGACGAACACGCCGGGACGAGAGGACGAGCATGAACCAGCAGACCGTCGTCATCACCGGGGCCAGCGCCGGAATCGGCCGGGCCACCGCACGGCTCTTCGCCGGGCGAGGCGCCAATGTTGTACTCCTCGCCCGAGGCAAGGCGGGCCTCGACGCCACGGTCGCCGATGTCGAGGAACGTGGCGGCCGTGCCCTCGCGGTGCCCACCGACATGGCCGACCCCGCACAGGTCGAGGCGGCGGCAGTGGCCGCCGAGGAGGCATTCGGGCCGATCGACGTCTGGGTCAACAACGCCTTCACGTCTGTGTTCGCGCCGTTCATGGAGATCGAGCCCGACGAGTACAAACGGGTCACCGAGGTGACCTATCTGGGCTTCGTGCACGGCACCCGGGCCGCGCTCCAGCGCATGATCCCGCGGGACGCCGGCGTGATCGTGCAGGTCGGTTCTGCCCTCGGCGACCGGTCCATCCCCCTGCAGTCCGCCTACTGCGGCGCCAAGCACGCGGTGAACGGCTTCACGTCGAGCGTCCGTACCGAGCTCATGCACCGGCACAGCCGCGTGCACATCACCGTGGTGCAGATGCCGGCGGTCAACACCCCACAGTTCTCATGGGTGTTGTCCCGGCTGCCGAGGCACCCCCGGCCCGTACCGCCGATCTACCAGCCCGAGGTGGCAGTCCGGGCCGTGGTCAACGCGGCGGACCATCCGCACCGCAAGCAGTACTACGTGGGCGCGTCCACCGCCGCGACCATCCTCGCCAACAAGGTGGTGCCGAGCCTGCTGGACCGGTACCTCGCCCGCACGGGCTACGCGTCGCAGCAGACCGACGACAGCGAGCCCGGTGCCCGCACGACCAACCTCTGGCTCCCTGCGGACCAGGCCCCGGAACACGACTACGGAGCACACGGCACCTTCGACGAGACGTCCCACCCCCGCTCGGCCCAGGCGGCACTCGCGCGACACCCCGGGTTCGTACTGGCCGCCGCGACGGGAGCGGTGGCGACGGGAGTGGGAGCGGTACTGCGCCGCAGGCGTCGAAGGTGAGACCGGCTCGCCCCTCCCCGCCCCGCATCACTCAGCGCAGGGCGATCAGGCCGATGGCCAGTACCGCGCACATCAGGCCGAAGCCCTGACGACGGTTCAGGCGCTCCCCGAGAAACAGCAGAGCGAGGACGACGGGGACGGCCGGATACAGCGACGAGAGCACCGTCGCCACGGCCATGAGCTGCCGTGTGGTCGCCTCCAGATACAGCACGATGGCGGCGGTCCCGACCGCGCCCGCGATCACCGCCGCCGCCCACGCACCCCTCGGCATGGTCCAACGGCCGCCGTACGGCGCCAGAACGCCCGCGATGACGACGACGGACACCACGCGGCTCAGCACCACCGGCCACAGACCGCTGTCGCCGCCCACCTGAGCCATCGCCAGGAACTGCAGACCGATCCCCCCGCTCGCCACCAAGGCGCTCGGCACCCCGTGGGGCATCGCCCCTTTTCCCTCCCCGCCCGCACCCGCTGCGTCCTGCGAGACCAGCCACAGCGCCGGTAATACGGCGGCCATGCCCACCCACACCAGCGCGGCCGGGCGCTCCCCGAGCAGCACCACGCCCACCAGCACCGGCAGTGCCACGGCACCGACGTCGCTCCAGGGGACGACGACACTCATCGCCCCCTGCGACATCGCCCGGTAGAGAAACGCGACCCCCACCCCCGTTCCGGCCCCCGACAGTGCTCCCCAGCCGTAGTCCGCGAGCGAGGCGGAGCCCCCGGGCAGACTCGGCGCCAGGACGAGCGCGAGCGCGCTGCCGCCCAGCTGGGCATGGAGGGCGACGGTCATTCCGCCGACCCGCCGGGACAGCAGACCGTTGACGAAGTGGGTGACTCCGAAGCACAGCGCGGATATCAGGGCGAGGCACTCACCCATCACACGCGTTCCTCACGGTCAGCGGCCGAGGGCCCTCTGCAGCTGTTGTTTGTCCATGGAGGAACGGCCGTGGATGTTGCGCTTCTTGGCCTCCGCGTACAGCTGGTCCTTCGTGGGTCCCTCGGCGCCGCTGTGTGAGCGCTGCCCGCCGCGTTGCGAGGCGGACTTCGGGTCACGGGTGGAGGTCTTGCTGGAGGTCTTCGCCTCGCCCGCGCGGGCGCGCTCCTTGTTCACCGTGCGGGACGCGATCTCCTTCGCCCGGCGCGTGGACTCGCCGCGCTTCTCGGCACTCTCCTTCACGTGCTCGTACTGTCGTTCCCGCTTCTTGTTCGATCCTGCCGGCATCGTGTTGCTCCTTTCCTGCGCTGATCGACTCCTGCGCTGATCGACGGGTTCCCCTCCCACGGGTCGCGTAACGCGTCACGCGTACGGCGCTCTCGTCAGTCTCCGAGCCGGGGCAGCACCTTGGTGCGGTAGAAGTCGAAGAAGCCCTGTTGGTCCGGCCCGATCTGGTTGACGTAGACGGTGTCGAAACCGGCGTCGACGTACTCCTTGACCGCCTCCACATGGGCGTCCGGATCGTCGCCGCAGGCGAGATTCGCCTCGACGCGATCGGGGCCGACGAGCTCGGAGGCCTGCTCGAAGTGGCGTGGGGTGGGCAGGAGTTGGGCGAGTTCGCCGGGGAGCTGTTCGTTGGCCCAGAGGTGGTGTGCCGTACGGACGGCTTCGTCCTTGTCGGTCGCCCAGCAGACCTTGAGCCCCGCGGAGACGGGCTTCGTACCGCCGCCGCCGCGTCGGAACCGTTCAATGGCCGTGGCGTCCGGCGCCATGGTGATGAAGCCGTCTCCGATGCGGCCGGCGACCTCGGCGGCGTGCGGGCCGAAGGCGGAGACGTCGATGGGCACCGGTTCGTCGGGGACCGTGTACAGCCGGGCGTTCTCCACGGTGTAGTGCTTGCCCCGGTGGCTGATCTGCTTCCCGGTGAACAGCTCTCGCATCACCTGCACCGCTTCCTCCAGCATCTCCAGGCGTACGTCGGCCTCGGGCCAGGCGTCACCGAGGATGTGCTCGTTGAGCGCCTCACCGCTGCCGATGCCGAGCCGGAAGCGTCCACCGAGTTGCACCGCGCCGGTGGCTGCCGCCTGGGCGACGACGGCCGGGTGCATACGGATGAGGGGGCAGGTCACGGCGGTCTGCACGGGCAGTGAGACGGCTTGGGAGAGGGCTCCGATCACGGACCAGACGAAGGGGCTCTGTCCCTGGTTGTCGTTCCAGGGGTGGTAGTGGTCCGAGATCCACAGTGAGGTGAATCCGGCCTGTTCCGCCATCCTGGCCTGCTCCACCAGCTCGGCGGGACCGTGTTCCTCGCAGGACAGGAAGTACCCGAACTCCGTCATGGCGCTCTCCTCGGGGCAGTGGATCGTCCGCCCTCCGGGTGGCCGCGCAGCGCGCCGGGAAACGTCCGCTCTACGCGGGGCGGGAGCCCTCGGCCACCGCCGTGGAGATCCGCTCCTGCACATGGCCGGGCAGCGGCGTTCCGTTGACCGAGTCGACGAGGTCCTCCGCGAGCTGGTGGAGTTTGGTGTTCGTGTGCTGGGAGACGTCGACCAGAACGCTCCAGGCCTCGTCGGGGCTGAGGCCGAAGGAGGCCATCAGGACTCCGCGGGCCAGGTCGATGACCGGCCGGGTCACCATCGCGCGCTTGAGCTGTACGACCTCGACGCGCAGCTCCTCGGCCTCGTCGGACACCTCGTTCTCCTCCGTGGGGTTGTGCGTCGCAGCGGAATGTTCGTGATGTCCGTGCCAGGCGTTGACCACCCCGTTGACGGGCGCTCGGGCGTGAGTGAACAGCGGCAGCGTGTCGGTGAGGGTGAACAGCCTCTCGACCCACGGACTGAGAGCCCGGACGCCGAGTGTCTTGCCGTCGGCCAGGGCGATCCGGCGGACGCGCAGCAGGACGCTGAGGCCGGAACAGTCGCAGAAACCGACTCCGGTCAGGTCGAGGTCCACGCCTGCGGGCGACCGGGCGAGTGCCAGGCGCAAGGCGTGCTGCATGGTCTGTTCCGTGTCGATGTCGATCTCGCCGGAGACCGTCACGAGCGTCCGGGTCCCGGCCGGACGCGTCACGATCTCCAGGAAGGCCGACGGGGCAACAGTCGCTGGGACGCGCGGCGTTGCACAGACAGCTGGGCTGCTGTTCCTGGGCGGGGCGGAGAAGTCGTGTTCTGACATGGCAGTCGCTCCCGAAGCCTTCGCCTGTCCTCTGCCGGTACAAGTTTCATGCGGCGTGCGAAACGCGTCAAGAGATACCTGAAATATATTTCGCTCCTTTGAATACGCGAATGTTACGCCCTAGGCTGGGGCGCATGGGTGGAGTATCCGAGACAGGTGCCGGATGGACGTTCCTCACCAGCCATGCCCGGGTGCTGGCTGCGATAGCCGAGGATCAGCGCATCCGCATCCGTGACATCGCCGCGTGGTGCAGGCTCACCGAGAGGGCCGTCCAGAAGATCATTTCCGATCTGGAGAAGGACGGCTATCTCACTCGCGCACGGGAGGGGCGGACCAACGCGTACCGGATCCAGCCGGGGACCATCCTGCGACATCCGGCCGAGGCGGGGATGACGGTCGAAGCGCTGCTGTCCGCCCTCGCGCGGCACGACGATCAGCGTGACGGACGGCCGCCACGGTCACGGACGGTACGGTCGCGCGAGCGTGATTCCGGATCGGCCGGGTGACGGCAGTGGCTCGACCGCGCGCCGCTGTTTGAAGCGTGCGGCAAGGGGGACCCGGCCGGTGCTGGGTGGTCAAGGGGAGTGGGGCTGCGGAGTTGCCTCCCCACCCGACACGGTGAGATGCGATCCGCAGCCCCACGGGCCCGTCCGCTCCGGCTTGCCGCCTTCCGGCTGATCTGCTGCGAGTGGCAGGCGCCGTAGAAGAGTGCGGCCGGCTCCGGCCTCACGACCGTCGCGCCACCTCGCCCCGTTCATCACGATTTGTTGGTTTTCTCTGGCTCTGCGTGATCGTGTGCGTGGGCCCGTTTCGGGGCTCTCCATGCGGGAACGCGCCATAGGAGTGCTTCGGACAGGAGGCACGTCCGTGGGAGCCGGTGGACGCCGGATCGCGGGTGTGTTCCGCCCGGTCAGTGCGTGCTCGCTCCCATGGGACCGTCCAGTCGACAGCCCCTTGAGGGAGTTGTGAGCACTATGACCACAGTCACCAGGAAGCGTCATCCGCACGACGACGCTCCGAACACCGCCGCCGCCTTCGTCCACCTCTCGCACCTGCCCGACGGACCCGAGCGGGACGTGGTGCGCGACGAACTCGTCCGGGCGTGGCTTCCCATGGCGGAACGTATCGCGGGCCGCTACCGGGGAAAGGGAGAGGACTTCGAGGACCTGTGTCAGGTCGCGGCACTGGGCCTGGTCAAGGCCGTCGACGGTTACGACCCCGGGCGCGGCCACGCCTTCGAGAGCTACGCCGTCCCGACCGTCACCGGCGAGATCAAGCGCCACTTCCGCGACCACATGTGGGCTCTGCATGTGCCCCGGCGCGTCCAGGAACTCCGCAACAGGGTGCGCATCGCCCTCCGCGACCTGTCCGCGAAGGGCCCTGGCCAGCGCCCGGGTATTGCCGAGATAGCCGAGCACACGCAGCTGAGCGAGGACGACGTCCGCACCGGTCTGGAGGCGCTGGACAGCTTTGCCGCGCTCTCCCTGGACGCCGAGGCTCCGGGTGAGGACGCGGGCATGACGCTCGCCGGTGTGCTGGGGGAGCGGGACACCGGGTTCGACCTGGTCGTCGACCGTGAGGGGGTCAAGCCCGCTCTGCGGACGCTGCCCGAACGCGAGCGCACCATCCTCTACTTGCGCTTCTTCCGGGGCATGACCCAGAGCTGCATAGCGGAGCAGCTGGGCGTCTCCCAGATGCACGTCTCCCGGTTGATCAGTACGTCCTGCGCCCAGGTGCGCGAACGCGTGCTCGCCGACGCCGCCTAGCGCTCCGAGAGTGAGGCCGGCCGCCCTGCGGGACTTCTCCCGGGGGCGGCCGGTGGCGGGCTCACTGCCGAACCCTCCCGGGAGCGGTTGGACAGTTGTCCGCCTTCCTACGACTACCGGGCTGGAGCCGCCGCAAACGACAACCGCGGATCACGGTGGGGGCGGAGCTCCGGGAATCTGGGTGGGCCCGTACTTGTCGAGGGCCTCTTCCAGGGGCGCCCGGACGTCGGACGGGAGGTCTCCGTTGCGCCCCCAGATGAGGATCAGTTCCGCGATGTTGCGCAGCTTGATGTTCGTGCGCTGGGAGACCTCGCGAAGTACGGCCCACCCCTCGTCCGGCGTGACACGACCGAGGGCGACCATCATGCCGATGGCCTGGTCCACCGTGGCGTGCGAGGTGACGGCCTCCTTCAACTGGTCGACCTCTTCCCGCAGTTCCACGATCTCCTCCACTACCTCCCCGGGCACGGAAGGCTCTGTCGGGACATCATGTGGCACGCCGTCTCCCGAAGGGGCGTCTGAAGTCATCGTCTTCTCCGAGGTCGCGATCCCGGTCCTGTGTCGTCGTCCTTCAGGTACATGGTCGCTACCCGCGCGCGCCAGTGCCAGAGGGACAGGGGGCGCGAGGCGCCGGAGCCCACGTCCGGAAACCAACCCTCAGCCCTCGTCGGGCTGTTCGTCGGCCCGTTGGGGCACCACGGTGTACTTCGGGTCCTCCGCCGAGGCGACCCCGGCCGCGAAGATGCCGAAGCGGGTGCACGCCGAGCCCGCGAGGAGGGCGAGTCCGCTCGCCACGGCGGCCGGGCGACTGCGGCCGAGCAGCAGGCCGCCCGCGGCACCGGCCGCGGTGAGCAGGCGGGCCGCGCGCAGCAGGGTTCCGGCCCGGCCCTGGCGGTGGGTCTCGGCGACCATGCCCAGCCGTTTCTCCGCAGCCTCGGTCGCCGTCACCTCGGCCGCGGCGGCCAGCAGCGCGGCGCAGCGGGCCGGCGCGGACTCGGTCACGGGGCCGAGGACCAGTCCCATCCCGGCTGCGGCAGCCGTCGCCGACGCGGCGAAGACGTACGGGAGTTCGCGGTGTGCGCCGTGCCAGGCGGGAACGGCGGTGTCCGCGGCCAGGACGGCCGTGTACGAGGCGATCGCCGGGCCCAGCAGCGCCGCCGCCGAGGTCGCCGCGGCACCGGCCCGGGGCAGCCGCCCGGTGACCGCGCTGAGAGCGGCCGCGCCGGCGGCCGGACCGTAGCCCGCGAGCAGCCACGAGCCCACACTCATGGGCGAGGTCGGCTTCAGCACCCGGAGCATGTTCGGGAACCGGCTGGGCACCCCGAGGTCGTGCACGAGCGCGGCGGCGGACAACGAGACCGCGGCGAGCGAGGACACCTTCATCGCCGTGGCGGTGTGCGTACGTCCCGTGAGCTGGGCACCCGCCGCGAGCACGGAGCCCGCGCCGGCCAGGCCGCCGAGGAAGAAGTACCCGGCGATGTCCCGGGCGGCCCATGACGGTGCCTTGATCACCGGGCGCCCGTAGTAGGACTCGAACTCGACGCGGGGGACCATGAGTTGCTCCCCGCGACGCCCGCGGCGACCGCGATGGCTGTCCCGCCCGGTCTGCGTCATCGTGTTCCCTTCTTTCCCCGGAAGGCCGGCAGCACGAAGGAGAGGGCGAAGCCGCCGACCAGTGAGAGGGCCGCCGCACCTGCGTGCTTCCACATGGTGGGGAGATCGCGGGTGGTGACGACCGGGTTCGGGGGCAGCCCGTAGACCTCGGGTTCGTCGAGGAGCAGGAAGAACGCGCCGTCGCCGCCGACCCCGTCGTCGGGCTCGTGGCCGTAGAGCCGGGCACCGTCCACGCCCGCCTCGTGCAGTTGGTCCACGCGCAGCGCGGCTCGTTCGCGCAGTTCGTCCAGCGGGCCGAACTGGATGGACTCCGTCGGGCAGGCCTTGGCACAGGCGGGTTCCTGTCCGGCGCCGAGGCGGTCGTAGCACATGGTGCACTTGAACGCCCGCCCGTCGCCGGGGCGTTGCTCGATCACGCCGTACGGGCAGGCGGGCACGCAGTAGCCGCAGCCGTTGCAGATGTCCTCCTGGACGACGACCGTGCCGAACTCGGTCCGGAAGAGGGAGCCGGTCGGGCAGACGTCCAGGCAGGCCGCGTGGGTGCAGTGCTTGCACACGTCGGAGGACATCAGCCAGCGCAGCTCGCCGGGCTCGCCGCCGGGCGCTTCCGACTCGGCCTCCACCAGGGGGAGTTGAGTCCGTCCCTCCGGTGCCGGGACCTGTGGTTTCTGCTGTTCGATGAAGGCGACATGGCGCCAGGTGGAGGCGCCGAGTGCCTGGGTGTTGTCGTAGCTCATGCCGGTGAGGGAAAGCCCGTCCTCCGGGATGGCGTTCCACTCCTTGCACGCCACCTCGCAGGCCTTGCAGCCGATGCAGACGGAGGTGTCGGTGAAGAAGCCGACGCGGGGCGGGGGTTGGGGGTGTCCGGCGTCGCGGGCGGGGTCGGGTTCCGTGCCGCTCAAGAGGTGACGGTCCGTCATTTCCGTGTCTCCGTCCCTGTCTTGGCGGTGATGCCCGCGCGTCTGCGGTACTCGGCGACCAGCTTCGGCAGGTCGGGGCCGCGTGGCCGGCGCCCCGGGCGGATGTCGGCGGTCAGGGCCTTGTCCTCCTGGATGTGGGCGTTGGGGTCGAGGGCGATGGCGACGAGTTCGTTGGCGGCGTCGCCGGTGGCCACGCCGTTGGGGCCCCAGTGGAACGGCAGTCCGATCTGGTGGACCGTACGGCCGTGCACCGTCAGAGGCCTGATCCGCGCGGTGACCATGACGCGGGCCTCGACGGCGTTGCGGGCCGTGACGATGGTGGCCCAGCCCAGGTGCTCCAGGCCGCGTTCGGCGGCCAGTTGAGGGGAGACCTCGCAGAAGAACTCCGGCTGGAGCTCGGAGAGATACGGCGACCAGCGGCTCATGCCGCCCGCCGTGAAGTGCTCGGTGAGACGGTGCGTGGTGACGACGTACGGGAAGACCTCGGCACCCTTGTCGTCGCCGCTCGGGTGGTAGCGGTTGCCCTCGCGGGGGAGCAACTGGCGTACGGGGGAGCGTGGTGTGGACGGGTGCAGGGCGTTGGTGAAGGGGGAGTCCTGCGGTTCGTAGTGCGTGGGGAGCGGGCCGTCCTCCAGCCCTGCGGGCGCGTACAGCCAGCCCTTTCCGTCGGCCTGCATGATGAACGGGTCGTCGCCACGCAGCGCGTCCGGGCCGGTCGCGTCGTCGTCCGGCACGAAGTCGGGGGCGCGGTCGGGCACGAAGTCGGGGATGTCGTGTCCGGTCCACTTCCCCGCGTCCTCGTCCCACCAGACGTAGGCCTTGCGCTCGCTCCACGGGGTGCCGTCGGGGGCGGCCGAGGCCCGGTTGTAGAGGATGCGCCGGTTGGCGGGCCAGGCCCAGGCCCAGTCGGCGGCCACCCAGTCCTGTTCGCTGCCGGGCCTGCGGCGGGCGGCCTGGTTGACGCCGTCCGCGTACACCCCGCAGTAGATCCAGCAGCCGCACCTCGTCGAGCCGTCGTCCTTGAGTTCGGTGTACGCCGACAGCGGTGCTCCGTCCGGGCCGTGGCCGTTGATCTCGGCCAGCACGGTGGCGGCGACCGGCTCCCGCAACGGACCTTCCACCGGGTAGTCCCAGGTCAAATCCTGTACGGGCCGGTCCATGGGATCCGTGGAGCCGGCCAGTCTCTCCTTGATGCGGCGGCCCAGGTGGTACATGAACCACAGGTCGCTGCGGGCGTCGCCCTCGGGTTCCACGGCCGCGTGATGCCACTGGAGCCAGCGGTTGGTGTTGGTGAAGGAGCCGTTCTTCTCGGTGTGGGCGGCGGCCGGGAAGAAGAACACCTCGGTGCCGATGTCCTCGGTGCGCAGCTCGCCGGTTTCGATCTCCGGGCCGTCCTGCCACCAGGTCGCCGACTCGATGAGGGAGAAGTCGCGCACGACGAGCCACTCCAGGTTGGCCATGCCGAGGCGCTGGAGCCGGGTGTTGGCGGAGCCGACGGCGGGGTTCTCGCCCATCAGGAAGTAGCCCTTGCACGCGCCGTCCAGCTGGGCCATCACCGTGTCGTAGGTGGAGTGGGAGCCGGTCAGGCGCGGCAGGTGGTCGAAGCAGAAGTCGTTGGCGGCGGTGGCCGCGTCGCCGTAGTACGCCTTGAGGAGGCTCACGAAGTAGGCCCGCATGTTGCCCCAGAAGCCCTTGTCCGTGCGGCTGGCCTCGATGAACGCGTCCAGGTTCTCGTGCGCGTGGGCGTGCGGCATGGGGAGGTACCCGGGCAGCAGGTTGAAGAGGGTGGGGATGTCGCTGGAGCCCTGGATGGAGGCGTGGCCGCGCAGGGCCTGGATGCCGCCGCCGGGGCGGCCGATGTTGCCGAGCAGCAGCTGGAGCACGCTGGCGGCGCGGATGTACTGGGCGCCGACCGAGTGCTGGGTCCAGCCGACCGCGTACGCGAACGCGCTGGTGCGCTCGCGGCCCGAGTTGGCGGTCAGGTCCTCGCACACCCGGAGGAACGTCTCGCGCGGTACTCCGCAGATCTCCTCGACCAGCTCCGGGGTGTAGCGGGCGTAGTGGCGCTTGAGGATCTGGTAGACGCAGCGCGGGTGCCGCAGTGTCTCGTCGCGGGGTGGCCTGCTCGTGGTCTGCGCACCGCCCGAGCCGTGTGTCTCGGAGCCGCCGGAGCCCTGGACGCGCTCCTCGTACTGCTCGTCGACCTCGCCCGTGGGCTGCTGCACCTCGACACCCTCGTACTGCCAACTGGACGGGTCGTAGTGGTGCTTGTCCTCGTCCAGACCGGAGAAGACGCCGTCGAGATCCTCCGTGTCACGGAAGTCCTCGCTGACCAGGGTGGCGGCGTTGGTGTAGGCGAGGACGTACTCGCGGAAGTCCTTCTCCTCGGTCAGGACGTGGTTGATGATCCCGCCCAGGAACGCGATGTCGCTGCCGGCGCGGATCGGGACGTGCAGGTCGGCGAGCGCGCTGGTGCGGGTGAAGCGCGGGTCGACATGGATGATCCGGGCGCCGCGTGCCTTCGCCTCCATCACCCACTGGAAGCCGACCGGGTGCGCCTCGGCGAAGTTGGAACCCTGGATGACGATGCAGTCGGCGTGCTGGAGGTCCTGCATGAAGGTGGTGGCGCCGCCCCGCCCGAAGGAGGTGCCGAGCCCGGCGACCGTGGAGCTGTGGCAGACCCGGGCCTGGTTCTCCACCTGGACCACGCCGAGGCCCGTCAGCAGCTTCTTGATGAGGTAGTTCTCCTCGTTGTCGAGGGTCGCGCCACCCAGGCTGGCGATGCCCAGCGTCCGGGCGGTGCGCAGCCCCTCGGACTCCCACTCCCAGGTCCGGCGCCGCGTCTCGATCACCCGGTCGGCCACCATGTCCATGGCGGTCTCCAGGTCGAGGGGCTCCCAGTCGGTGGCGTACGGCCGCCGGTACAGCACCTCGTGGCGACGGGCCGGGCCGGTGGTGAGCTGGAGTGTGGCGGATCCCTTGGGGCACAGGCGGCCCCGGCTGATGGGCGAGTCGGGGTCGCCCTCGATCTGGACGACCTTCTCGTCTTTGACGTAGACCTGCTGTCCGCAGCCCACCGCGCAGTAGGGGCACACGGAACTCACCACCCGGTCGGCGGTGTCCGTGCGCGGCCTGAGCCGCTCGGTGCGCGCCGACATGGCGGCCCGGCCCCGGCCCAGCGGGTCGGATCCGGTGAGCTGACGGAAGGCGGGCCAGTCACTGACCCAGGTACGCACACCCATGGTGTGTCCTCTCGGCGGCTGGGATCTCCGACGTCGGCGGTGGGCGCCGTTTCCAGACTGGCCCACTGAGGTGCGGACGGCGCGCGGAGCGTCAGTCGGACGGCTCGTCGGGCACGGGGTGCTCGGGCCGGGGGCTTCCGGAGCGCGGAGCGCCGCGCCGACCCGTTCCGGCCTCGTCCGTGTCGGGCAGCTCGGGGTCGGGCCGCTCGTCCTCGTCCTCGGTCGGCCGGGGCGCGTCGGCGGCCGGCTCCCAGGGGTCCCCGTCGGACCCCGCCTGCTGGTCGGGCATGTCCCTCGGCACGGGCTTGGTCTCCCGCCCCACGCCGTCGCCGTGACTCCCCGGACGGTGAACGCTCACGCTGCTCTCCCCTTCTCGGCCGGACCCTGGTCCGACCCCGGGTACCCCGCACGAGGCATCGCCATACAGGGCCGTCAGCTCTTTTCGTCCTTGAATCGTGGCGTGGGCACGCGCCCTTGTCGGTCTCCCGCCGTCTGCCCGGTGTGCCGTCCTTCTGTCTGCCCCGCGTCCGATGAAGCTCCCTCTTGATCGTGGACACCTGGAGACTGGGGCATGAGGTTCCCTGCACACACGGGCGGGGACGGCCGACCGGGCATGCTCCGCCGACCTGTTGGAGCCTCCGTGGGCGTGGTGCGGTCGGGCGGTTCGCAGGAGGTCGCGTAAGCCATGGAGGTCGCGTAGGCCATGGAGGTCGTGGCTGAGATCGCCGAACTGCGGGAACAGGCAGACCAGTTGAAGGAGGCCGTCACCTCGCACGCCATGGTGGATCAGGCCATCGGCATGATGGGCGCCCTCGGCCGTGGCTCGCCCGACCAGGGGTCGGCCGTACTCCGTGAAGTCTCCCAGCGCACGGGAGTCTCCCCAGCGCACGAGCATCAAGCCGCGCGACATCGCGGAACCGATCCTCACCCGGGGAGGCAACGACGATCTGCCACCCGACATCCGCGCGATCCTGGAAAACACCCTCGACAAGTGCGGGCCGCCCCAGCTTCCCGGGCGTCCGACCCGTACTCAACACCGTCGGACGGGGTACCCGGGTCACCCCGTCCGACGGTGTTGAGTACGGGTCGGGGAGTTCTCGTGCAGGTCGTGTTCGCCACCGTGGCGTTCGCGCCCCGGGTGTCGGCGGATGAGCGGGGGCTGACGCACGATGGACCAAGTCGTTGTCGCCGGAGGTGGGTGTGTGAAGTCCGGTCGCCCGGACGAGGGCGGAGAGCGGGGCACGGAGTCGGCGAGCGGCTCGGGTGCTTCGGATCATCGTTCCGTCATCAGGGCACTGGCGGGCGCGCTGGAGGTGTCCGACGCCGCCTCGGTTCCGGCGCGGCTCTGTCAGGTCTGTGTCGATCTGCTGGACATCACGGGAGCGTCGGTCTCGCTCGACGGAGGTGCGTCCGGGGAGTCGGCGGTGTGGTGGTCCAGCGATCCGGTGGCGGCACAACTGGCGGAGGCGCAGTACAGCCTCGGCGACGGGCCCTGCACCACCGCCCGGACGTTGGTCGCTCCGGTACTGGCCGCGGACCTGACCGGTGGGACCGACGCGCGTCGGTGGCCGATGTTCGCCCAGCGAGCGGTGGAACTGGGAGTACGCGCGGTGTTCTCACTCCCCCTGGGCAGCGACGCGGTGGCGATCGGCTCGCTGGATCTGTACCGCCGCGGCCCGGGGCCGCTGAGTCCGGGGGACATCGCGGGTGCTTTCACCGCTGGTGACGCGATCACCCTGGCGTTGATGCGTGTCCAGTCACAGGCGGAGGACACGGCCGCACGCGGCGGAGCCGAACTCACCTCCTGGCTGGACGCCGCGGAGTCGGGCCACGAGGAGGTGCACTACGCCACGGGCATGCTGATGGTGCAGTTGGGTGTCGGTCCGCAGCAGGCTCTGGCCCGGCTGCGTGCCTACGCTTACGCACAGGGCGTGACGGTGACCCAGGCGGCGCGTGAGGTACTGGCCCGCAGAGTGGAATTCGACGAGTAGGCCCGGACCGACCGAGACCGGGGACAGCGACATGGGCACGAGCCGGGTACAGCGTGTCGCGGAGGCCTTCATCAGTGTGGCCGACGTCCTCGACGCCGATGTCGACGCGCTGGTGCCGGCCGGCTGGTGAACCACTGCACCGAACTCACCGATGCCGACACGGCGGGACTGCTGCTCGTCGACGCACGCGGTCGGCTGCGCACCGTCGCCTCGTCCGACCGGCGCGCGGAGGCGCTGGACAGGCTGCAGGCCCGGACGGGCTAGGGACCGGGCGTGGACTCCCGGCGGAGCGGGGAACCCGTCCGCGCCCCACGGCTCGACACCCGCGCCGAACGCTGGCCCCAATACCATCGGACTCGCCGGCGACGTGGGTGTCCACGGCGTCTACGCCCTTCCCCTCACCGTGCGCGACCAGCCGGTCGGCGCACTGAACCTCCTCGTGAGCGACACCCGCGAAATCCCCGCTGAAGACCTCACCGTGGCGGCGTCGCTGGCCGGTGTCGCGGTCGGTGCCATGCTGCGCTGGCGGCCCGAGCCACTGCGCCCCTCGGACATCTCGACCCGGATCCAGTCGGTGATCTCCTCCAAAGCGGCGCTGGAAACAGCGATCGGAATGCTCGCGGCGAGCGACGGCCTGACCGTCACCGACGCCTCACGGGCACTGCGAAACCACGCCCGGCGCAACGGGACACCGGCCGTGACCGTCGCGCAGCGGTTGCTGGGGCGCACTCTCGCCCCGCAGGAGGTCCTCGGTACGGCACCGGCCGCCCGGTCTCCTGACCCGACGGGCTGAGTCGGCCGCTGCCGCCGCGGACGGACCGGCCTTGTCCAACAGGCCTTGTCCGCCTGGGACCGTCCGCGCGGTGGGACAGTTGGAAGAAACACCGGTCGCTTCTCCCGCCCGGGCCTTCGGCGGGACGACCGGACGGCGCTGGAGCTTCCCGGGACCGGAGCCCGACCCCAGCGGCATGCTGCCATGCCGACCAGCGGAGAACGCTCCGCGAGGGGACGACCATGACCGGCCCACCCGACCCGCCGTACCGGACCTCACCGCGCTCCTTCTGACCACCAGGACGATGGAAGCCTTCCTCACCACACTGGCCGAAACCGTGCTGGACATCTCACCTGGATGCGACGGGTGCGGCATCACCCTGGAACGGGAGGGTCACCCGCTGACGGTGGCCAGCTCCGGCAGGAGCGCCAGGCGGCTGGACGAGGAACAGTACGGCCAGAACGACGGCCCCTGTCTGCAGGCCCTGCGCACCGGTCAGGAGATCTTCGTCCAGGACACGCGTACCGACCGGCGCTGGGGCGGATATCCCGCATACGCCGCGGCCAACGGGGCCCGCTCCTCCCTCTCCCTGCCGATCGCGGCCCGGACCCGGACACCCGGCGCCATCAACCTCTACGCCTCCGCACCGGACTCGTTCGCCGGCGCCGACCTCACCGTCCTGCGGGCCGTAGCCGCCCAGGCCACGGGAGCCATCGCCCTGGCCCAGCGGCTGGCCGACGTCCCGGCGTTCAACGACGAACTGCAGACCTTCATGGCCACCCGCGCCCTCATCGACCGGGCGATCGGCGTCACCATGGCACGCCAGGACTGCGCCTATGACGAGGCGCTCGCCTTCCTCAAGGACACCGCCCGCCGCCAGGGCACCACACTTCGCGCCGTGAGCGCCGCGGTCCTGCGCCATTACGGCGAGCCCCCGAACCCGAGTGAACCCCCGGTCCACCCATGACGCGACCCGCCGAGTTCATTCCGGTCCGAGGGACGATGCCGACGCGTGCGGGGTGTCTCGATGTCTTTCGTCGAGCCCGGCGTGCCCTACGCGTCGTCGGAGCGGGAAGGGCACACGGGCCCGGTTGGGAACATCGCCAGGGGCGAGTTCTTGTACTCCGGTGCGGTGCGCGTTCTGGGTCCGGTGGCGTGGTCCGCGCGCCATGCGAGGCGACCGGGCGTCCGAGAACCACGGACCGTGTCCGGGGCTCACCGGCCGTAGGCCCTCCGGAGTCCCTTGTCGCGATTCGACGGCGCGCTCCCGGCGTAGCACGCTGGAGACATGGCAGAGGTGCCGATAGTGGTGCACCGGGCGATCGCGCAGGGCGGCCGGCCCGTTGTCATACGGAACGAGGTCGCCGGTCTCGCCCACTGTGACGGCGATGTCGTCGAGTTCGTCCGGCGGGCCGGTCTGTCCCTGGGGGAGGACATCCTCGACGATCCGGTGTGGGTGAGGTGGAAGGGCGGGCGGGCCCACGACTACGAGGCCGTATGACGTCGCCCCGGGCGGTGCCGGGCCCGGCCGTCCGCTATCGGCCGGTGGTGTCGGAGAAGCCGACGTCGTCCGCGGTCGTGATGCGCGCGGCCATGTTGCGTTCCATCATCCTCAGGGCGGCCTCGGCCAGGTCCTGGTGGATGTGGGCGACCGCGTCGCGCGGCACCGTGACCTTCAGATGCCGGATGTGGGCGTCGAGCGCCGAGTACAGCACGCACTGCTCGGTGACCTGCCCGCACAGCACCACGTGGTCGACATCTTCCTGGCCGAGCAGATAGCTCAGCGGGGTTTCGAAGAAAGCCGAGTGCCGTGCCTTGACGACGAACAGCGACGCTTCGTCGGGGGCGACAGCCCGTACCAGGTCCGTATGCGGTCCGCGGAGCGCGGCCTCCAGGAGTTCGCCGTGGTGGGAGCGCCATTGCCCGAAGTTGTCGTTGACGTAGATCACCGGCACGTCGCACCGGCGCGCGCTCTCCAGCAGCCGGGTCACCCCGGGCAGGCACGCCTTCACCGAGGGCAGTAGCAGATCGGCGTCGTCGTGGTCGTACGTGTTGATCATGTCGATGACGATCAGCGCGGTCTTTGCCATGTCTCCCAGCCTGCACCGTCGAGCGGATTCTTCGCCTCCCGTCGTGTGGGTCGGGCCGGAGCGGGCGGGGTACCCGGAGCGCATGGGGCAGACCCGGCGCCGGGACATCGAGGTCGCGGCCGTTGCGCAGCCGCAAGTCCCTGCTGCGCCGCGCCCTGACCTACCGGGCGCACCTGCGGATGCCGGCCGACGCCTGCGCCCGGGGATGGGAGGGGCTCATCGCCAAACCTGCCAACGGCCCCTACCGGCAAGGCCGTTCGACGGACTGGCTCAAGCTCAAGTGCTCGCTCGGCCAGGAGTTCGTCATCGGCGGTTTCACCGAACCGGCGGCCAGCCGGGTCGGGTTGGGCGCGCTGCTGCTGGGCTACCACGAGGGCGGGCGGCTCCGGCACGCGGGCAAGGTCGGCACCGGTCTCGACCAACGGCCCCTCCTCGACCTGCGGGCCCGGCTCGACGAACTGAGCGTCTCCGAGCCGCCGTTCGCCGACCACGTTCACGAGACACGCGCCCACTGGGTCGAGCCGGCGCTCGTCGCGCAGATCGCCTTCACCGAGTGGACCCGCGACGGCAGGCTGCGCCATCCGCGCTTCCTCGGGCTGCGCGACGACAAGGCGGCACGGGATGTCGTCCACGAACGTCCCTCCGAGCTCACCGCGCCATGAACGACGGCAGGCCCGTCAGTACGCGGTCCGGTGTGAGGGGCAGTTCGCGGTAGCGGACGCCGGTGGCGTGGTGGACCGCGTTGCCGATGGCCGCCGCCGTGCCGACGATCCCGATCTCGCCGATGCCCTTGCTGCCCATCGGGTTGAGGTGCGGATCGTCCTCGTCGATCCAGTGCGCCTCCACGGCGGGCACGTCGGCGTGCACGGGGACGTGGTACGCGGCCAGATCCGACTCGGTGAAGTCACCGAACGCGGCGTCCATGGTGCTGCCCTCGGTCAGGGCCATGCCCAGACCCATCGTCATGCCGCCGATGAATTGGGAGCGCGCGGTACGGGAGTTCAGGATGTGCCCTGCCGCGTATACGCCCAGCAGGCGGCGGACCCGGACCTCGCCGGTGACCGTGTCGACGGCGACTTCGGCGAAGTGCGCGCCGAAGGCGTGCCGGGCGTAGTCGCTGTCGGCGTCCGCGGTCCCCGCCGTGTCGGCGCTCGCGGTGAGCCCCGGCTCCGGCAGCGGCCCCGAGCGCTCCGCGAGTCGGGCGCGCAGCCGGGTGCAGGCCTCGTGGACCGCCCAGCCCCAGGAGGCGGTGCCGGAGGAACCGCCGGCCAGCGAGGCCGACGGCAGGTCGCTGTTGCCGATCTCCGTACGGACCCGGTCCAGCGGGACGCCCAGGGCGTCGGCGGCGACCTGCGCGAGGACGGTACGGGCGCCGGTGCCGATGTCGGTCGCGTTGACCCGCACCGTGAAGTTCCCGTTCGGCAGCGCCCGCGCGGTCGCGGTGGAAGGCTGGATCAGCACGGGGTACACGGCGGCGGCCACCCCCGACCCCACGAGCAGCGGGCCTGAGGAGTGCGGGCCCGGGTGGGGGTCGCGGTGCGCCCAGCCGAAGCGCCGGGCGCCCTCGCGCAGACAGCCCACCAGGTGTCGGCTGCTGAAGGGCTTGCCGCTGTCCGGTTCGGTGTCCGGCTCGTTCGCGATCCGCAGCTCGACGGGGTCCGTGCCGAGCGCGACCGCGAGTTCGTCCATTGCCGACTCCAGGGCGAACATGCCGGGTGCCTCGCCGGGCGCGCGCATCCAGGAAGGGCTCGGCACATCCAGCGGGACGACACGGTGGGCCGTACGGCTGTGGGGTGAGGCGTACATGACGCGGGCGGGCACGGCGGCCTGCTCGACGAACTCCTTGATGCGGGAGGTGTGGGTGGTGACCTCGTGCAGGAGGGCGGTGAGGGAGCCCTGCTCGTCGGCGCCCAGGCGGACCCGGTGCAGGGTGGGCGCGCGATGTCCGACGAGCGCGGGCAGGAAGCGGCGGGGGAGGACCACGGTGACGGGCCGTCCCGTCCGCCGTGCCGCCATCGCGGCGAGCACCACGTGCGGGCGGGCCGTCCCCTTGGACCCGAAGCCGCCGCCGACATGTTCGGCCACGACGGTGACCTGGTCCTCAGGGAGCCTGAACAGCGCGGCGAGCGTGGCTCGTACCGCCGTGGCGCCCTGGCTGGAGTCGTGCACGACGAGCCGGTGGCCGTCCCACTGGGCGGTGGCGGCGTGCGGCTCCATGGGGTGGTTGTGCAGGGGTGGCACACGGTACGCGGCGTCGACGCGGACCGCGGCGGATGCGAACGCGCCCTCGGGGGCGCCGCGTTCCCGGTGCCCGGGATACCCGCCGTTGGCCTCCTCGGGAGCGTACGCCCCGGGATGGCTGTCCGTGAGCGTCACGTCGTGGTCCTGCGCTTCGTACTCGACACGGACCGCCGCGGCACCGGCCCGGGCGGCTTCCAGCGTCTCGGCGACGACCAGGGCGATGGGCCAACCCCGGTGCGGCACACGGGAGTTCTGCAGAACGGCGAGCGTGGGGTCGTCGGCGTCGGCGAGACGGGGAGCGTTCTCGTGGGTGAGTACGGTGATCACCCCGGCCGACCGCAGCGCTTCGGTGGTGTCGATCGCGCTGACCGCGCCACAGGCGATCGCGGCGGTCACGGGCCAGGCGTGCACGCGTCCGGGGACGGTGTGTTCGGCGGCGTAACGGGCCGTGCCGGTGACCTTCTCGCGGCCCTCCCGGCGCTCGGCGGGTGCGCCCAGCGCGGTATCGGTGTCGGACATGGAGTCCTCCTCGTGGTGCCGGGGCGGAAGTCCCGTCAGGTGCTGGTCGTCGGCGGTGCCAACCGGGTCAGGACGTCGAGGGCGAGATCGCGGGCGAGGCCCACCTTGTAGGCGTTGTCGGACAGGGGCTGGGCGGCGGCGAGTTCGAGGTCGACGGCCCGCTCGAAGGCGGCGGCCGTGGGCGCGGCACCCAGCAGCGCCTCCTCCGCGCGCCGGGCGCGCCAGGGCCGGTGGGCGAGCGCGCCGAAGGCGACACCGACGTGCTGGACGACGCCGTCGTCCGCCCGTAGCACCGCCGCGACGGAGGCGAGGGCGAAGGCGTACGAGGCACGGTCACGGGCCTTGCGGTAGCGGGACGGCAGCCCGGCCGCCGCGGCCGGCAGCACGACGCCGGTGATGATTTCGCCGGGGCGGATCTCGGTGTCGCGCTCCGGGTGGTCACCGGGCAGCCGGTGGAACTCGGCGGCGGGGACCGACCGTTCGCCGTCGGCCCCGTACAGCTCGACCTGCGTGTCGAGGGCGGCCAGCGCGACGGCCATGTCGGACGGATGCGTGGCGATGCAGTGCGGCGAGTGCCCGAGCACCGCGTGGTCGCGGTGGACGCCGTCCCGGGCGCCGCAGCCGCTGGCCGGCTCGCGCTTGTTGCACGGCTTGGAGGTGTCCTGGAAGTAGGGGCAGCGGGTTCGCTGGAGCAGGTTGCCGCCGGTGGTGGCGATGTTGCGCAGCTGCCCGGAGGCTCCCGCGAGGAGCGCCTGCGAGAGCACCGGATAGCGGTCGCGGACCAGACGGTGGGCCGCGAGGTCGCTGTTGCGGACGGTGGCCCCGATCCGCAGCGCGCCGTCGGGCAGTTCCTCCACCGAGTCCAGGGGCAGCCGGCTGACGTCGACGAGGGTGGCCGGCTGTTCCACGCCGAGCTTCATCAGGTCGACCAGATTGGTGCCGCCGCCGAGATACCGGGCGCCGGGATGCGAGGCGTACGCGTCGGCCGCCTCCTCGACGCTGCCTGCGCGTACGTATCCGAAGGGCTTCACGGGATCACGTCCTCGACGGCTTCCACGATGTTCGGGTAGGCACCGCAGCGGCAGAGGTTGCCGCTGAGCCGCTCGCGGATCTCCGCCCGGTCCAGCGCGACGGGCGGCCCGGAGGGGGCGCCGGGGTCGGTGACGTGGGAGGGATGGCCGGCGGCGGCTTCGGCGAGCGCGCCGATGGCGCTGCAGATCTGCCCCGGGGTGCAGTAGCCGCACTGAAAAGCGTCACGGTCCAGGAAGGCGCGCTGGAGCGGATGGAGTTCCTCGCCGTCCCCGCCGAGTCCCTCGACGGTCGTGATGTCGCCGCCGTCGAGGGCGACGGCGGGCAGCAGACAGCTGTTGGCGCGGCGGCCGTCGACCAGAACCGTGCAGGCGCCGCACTGGCCGTGGTCGCAGCCCTTCTTGGCGCCGGTCAGGTCGAGGTCCTCGCGCAGCACGTCCAGGAGTACCGAGCGGTGGTCGACGGTGAGTGTGTGCGGCTTTCCGTTCACCCGCAGAGTGATCTCCGAGTGGTGGTGGTCGGGTGGGCCGGTTGTGGGGTGTGCGGTGTCGGTTTCCATGAAGGGCCTTCCGTTCGTACAGGCCGTCGGACGGCGATCGAGGTATTCCGAAAGGTGGCGCCCCGAGGGCTACGGGGGTGTGTCGTCCTCGTCCGGGATCCGATGGACGGCTGCCTCCTCCGCGGAGGCCGCGCCGCCGTCGATGCCCACGTCGTCGGCGAGCAGATCTTTCTCCTCGTGCGCGCCCTCGTCCGGAGCCACGAGACGACCGGCCCGGTCCGCCCCCACCTCGTCGTCCAGCGGTTCGCCCTCGCCGCCCGCGAGGTCCCCGACGCCGTCGTCCGCGCCGGGCTCCTCCAACGCCGGGTCCCGGCGCTCCTCCGCCAGCCTCTGGTCCAGGCTCTCGCCCTCGCGCTGCTCACCCGCCGTCGTGCCCTGGTGTTCCACCCCGAGCGGACGCTCGGGCGGTGACCAGCCCTCCTCGTAGGGATCGGCGCCCCGGTCGTTGAGCGTGTCCTCGGGGTCGAGGATGCCCTCGTCCTCCCGGTCGTCGGGGCCTTCGGGCTGGTAGACCTCGTCACCCATCACGTCGTCGTGGTTCTGGCTCCCCATGGTGTGCGTACCTTTCGGACGATTCGGATTCCTCCAGTCCGCGTATCCAGGCCGGCCTGGATCACACGCCCGTATGCCGACGTGTGTGCCGGAGAGCACCGGGTACCCGCCGCTCTCCGGCAAAGAAGCGCACCCCCGGAACACGAAGGAGGCACGGATGACCAGCAGCACGGAGACCGGCGGCGCCACAGGTACACCGGACAGGGACTACAACCTGATCTGGTACGTGGAGGCCTGCTTGAGCAACGCGCTGCGACTGGAGACGTACATCGCGGACGCGGAGCGCGGGAAGGACACCGAGGTCGCGGATCTCTTCCGCAAGGCCCAGGCCGACAGCCGCAAGGGTGCCGAACTGGGCAAACGGCTGCTCCGCGCGCGGCTGGACGGTGACTGAGAGCCCCGTACGGGAACGCGTGCGGGGCTGTGACGACAGGACTCAGCGGTCTTCGGTCAGCACCGAGTCCGGCGCGAGAGTACGGTCGACGAGCGCTTGGGCGATGTCCAGGAGCCGGTGGCCGTCGAGGGCCGAGTGGGCGCGCAGGGCCGACCGGGCCTCGGCCAGGGTGAGACCTCCGTGCTCGGCCACCATGCCGGTGGTGGAGTTGTTCCTGCCGCAGGTCCGAGGAGGCCCCCTGCCTCGACTGCTACCGCGAGAACCGATCCTGGGCGAAAGCACCGGCCGCTGGCCACGGCTGGCACCGCTCGCGACCCGCTGCGGTTACCGCGCCGCGCACGCCCTTCCGCTGCGCGTCCGCCAGCAGACCATCGGGGCGCTCAATCTCCTGCTCACCACGCTCGGCGGCCTGCCGGACACGGAACTGAGCCTGGCCCAGTCGCTCGCCGATGTCGCCGCCGTCGCCCTGACCTGGTCGCCCCTTGTGCGATCAGCCTCTGCGGCGGTCACCCCGGACGCTACTCCGTCCGGGGCATCCCCGGCGAAGTGGGCGACGAAAGGATCCGGAGAATCCGGATGCGCAGTCACTCAGTCGGCACGCCGGCGTCGCCGGCGCCACCTTCGCCGCGGGCTCCCCGCACTCCCCGCCTCCTACGGCGTGCCGGCTTCCCTTGCTCCCCTCACGTGAGCGCCTCGTGCGTCGGCCGGGCCACGGCCGGGATGACACCGCCGGCCAGAACGGCCTGCCGTTGCCGGGGCGAGAGGTGGTGGTGCAGGCGGTATTCCTCGGAACGGGTCGTGTTGCGGACGGTGAGGGTCGGCGGAGCGCCGGCGGTGAGAGCGGTGTGCAGGTCCTCGATGCGGAGCCGGTCGCCGGACTTGATGCGGTCGTGGTCGGCGGGGTCGTCGAACTCCAGCGGGAGGACGCCGAAGTTGGCGAGGTTCTGCCAGTGGATACGGGCGTACGACTTCGCGATCACGGCGTGCAGCCCGAGGTGGCGCAGGGTGAGCGCCGCGTGTTCGCGGGAGGAGCCCTGGCCCCAGTTCTCGCCGGCGACGATGATGTGACCGCCGTGCTCGCGGAGTTCGGCGGCGCGGCCCGGGTAGTCCGGATCGAGTCGGGTGAGGGTGAACCCGGCGAGTTTGGGGAGGTTGGAGCGGTACGGCAGGGCCCTGGCGCCGGCGGGGGAGATCTCGTCGGTGGAGACGTCGTCGTCGGCCTTCAGCAGGACCGGGGCGTCGAGGGTGTCCGGCAGGGGATCGAGGTCGGGCAGCGCGGAGATGTTGGGCCCGCGTTCCAGACGTACGTCCATGGCCTCGTCGGGCGGCGGCGGTGGCTCCAGCATGGCGGTGTTGACCTGGGCGTGCTCGGGCAGGTCCGGTCGCGGGTACGGCACCTTGTGCTCGGCGCCCCAGTCGCGCGGGTCGGTGATGGTGCCGGTGAGCGCGGAGGCGGTTGCGGTCTCCGGGGAGCAGAGCCAGATCGCGTCGTCCTCGGTACCGGAGCGGCCGGGGAAGTTGCGGGGGAAGGTGCGCAGCGAGTTGTGGCCGACGGCGGGGGCCTGGCCCATGCCGATGCAGCCCAGGCAGCCGGCCTGGTGCAGCCGCGCACCGGCCGCGATCAGGTCGAAGGTCGCGCCGCTGCGGGTGAGGTCCTGGAGGATCTCCCGGGAGCTGGGGTTGACGTCGAAGCTCACTCCGGAGGCCGTCTGCCGGTCCCGGACCATGGCGGCGGCGACGGCGAAGTCGCGCAGGCCGGGGTTGGCCGACGAACCGATCACCGCCTGCCCGATCGGCTCGCCCGCCACCTCCCGCACCGGTACGACGTTGCCTGGGGACGTGGGCCTGGCGATCAGCGGCTGCAGGGCGGAGAGGTCGATCTCCTCGTCGAGGTCGTAGCGGGCGTCGGAGGCGGCGGTGACCTCGCTGAAGTCGTCCTCACGGCCCTCGGCACGCAGGAAGTCGCGCACGGCGTCGTCGGCGGGGAAGACGCTGGTGGTGGCGCCGAGTTCGGCGCCCATGTTGGCGATGACGTGCCGGTCCATGGCGCTCAGGTGGGCCAGCCCCGGTCCGTGGTACTCCAGGATGCGGCCCACCCCGCCTTTGACCCCGTGACGCCGCAGCAACTCCAGGATCACGTCCTTGGCGCTGACCCAGTCGGGCAGGGCACCGGTCAGGCGGATGCCCCAGATCTGCGCCATCCGTACGTACAGCGGCCGTCCGGCCATGGCCAGGGCGACCTCCAGACCGCCGACGCCGATGGCCAGCATGCCGAGGGAACCGGCGGCGCAGGTGTGCGAGTCGGAGCCGGCCAGGCTCCGGCCCGGGACGCCGAAGCGCTGCATGTGGGTGGGGTGCGAGACGCCGTTGCCGGGCTTGGAATACCAGACGCCGTAGCGGCGGGCGGCCGAGCGGAGGAAAGCGTGGTCCTCGGCGTTGCGTTCGTCGGCCTGCAGGACGTTGTGGTCGACGTACTGCACGCTGACCTCGGTGCGCACCCGGTCCAGTCCCAGCGCCTCCACCTCCTGCATGACCAGGGTCCCGGTGGCGTCCTGGGTGAGCGTCTGGTCGATGCGCAGACCGATCTCCTCACCGGGCACCGCGCGCCCCTCGACCAGGTGTTCCTCGATGAGCCGGTGCGCCACCGTGCCGCCGGAGCTCTGCCGCGCAGTCATCTCCCGATACCTCCTGCCGGAGTGCTGGACCGTATTGCTCGGACGAACCCCGACTACCCGTCACCACGCGTCCGTCACGTCCCTCGACGCGGACTGATCGCGCCCGGCACCGCGATGCCGCCGACGGGCCGAGGCTTCTGCGGGGCGAGAAGTCGCCGGACCAGAAGAGGTTTGGCGTAGCCGGTACCGGCTACGCGGCGGGCATACAGTACTCCGAGGATCCGGGAGGTGATGCCCCATGACCCGGGCAGTACATGAGGTGATGTCGTCCGGAACGGCAGCTGTCGAACCGATGACCTCGGTGGCGCGGGCGGCCCAAATCATGCGCGAGCAGGACATCGGCGCCGTCCTGGTGACGTACGACTGCGATCTGTTCGGCGTTCTCACCGACCGCGACATCGTGGTCCGGGTGGTCGCCGAGGGCCGCGACCCGCACACCACCACTGCCGGATCGGTGTGCTCCCGCCCGCCCGTGGTGACCGTGGCCGCGGACGACACCACCGACCACGCCGCTGAGCTGATGCGCCGGCACGCCGTGCGCAGACTCCCCGTCGTCGAACGCGGTGGCTGGCCGGTCGGCATCGTCAGCCTCGGCGACCTGGCCGGTACGGAGGGTCCGGGCTCGGCCCTGGCGGACATCGGCAAAGCCGCTCCGAACCGCTGAGGGAGGGGTGCCGTGCCCGACGATCACACGGGCCGGACGACGGAGCCGATGTCGCGCTCGCGCTCCGGCGTGATCGGGCGCCGCTTCCCGAGAACCGGGACCGAACCGGCTACCGCCCGGAGCCCACTTCGGCTCCGGCTGCTGCTGTCCAGGGTCTTCCTGCCGCTCTTTGCCGTGGCGGGTGTGCTGTTCGGCTTGTGGGCGGGCGGCTCCGATCCCGGTGACACGCCTGGTCGCGGTGTCCTGGTCACCGTCGCCGCGCTGTGCGGCGTACTCGCGCTGGTAGCCGCACTGGACGTGCTGGTCGTGGCACGCCGCCTGCGGCGCGAGAGGAGCACCCGCCGCGATCGCGACTGAGACGGATCGGCTGCCGGTGTCCCGGGCGCCGTCGCACTGCCGCACTCCTGGCCGCACACCAGAGGGACCCAACCGCCCAGGCACCAGGGGCTGTGCGCCCCGCCGACACGTCGGTTGTCCTCAAGGCGGGGTTCGCCGTACGGCAGGACGCACGTAAGGCCTGCCACCGGCGAGCGTCGGATCTGTCCTGGGCGAGGTCCAATGCGCCACAGTCGGCCTGCTGCGGTGCCGGGTACGCCGTCCACGGGTTCACTTCCTCGATCCGCATCGAACTCCTGCACGCGAGGAGCGACGTGCGTGTCACCGTCGTAGAGAGGCCGGGGGTGAACATGCCGCCCCACGGCGCGACCGTACCGCCGGGTATCGGTCTGCTGCAGGCGGGTGACGTGGAGCCCGAGAAGGTGCTGCTCCCGCTGACGGGAACGGCAGGGAGTACACCAAGGGCGACCTCGTCACGTACTACCGGGTCGTCGCCTCCTCCATGTTGCCGCACCTGCGCGGACGCCCGTTGATGCTTGAACGACACCCGGAGGGTATCGACGGCCCGGCCCCCGGTTCATGCAGAAGAACGTCCCGGAGCGCTACCCGGACTGGATCGAACGCGTCGAGGTGTCCTAGGAGGGCGGCACGGTCACGCACCCGGTGTGCGACGACACCGCCACTCTCGGGTACCTCGCCGACCAGGCCTGCCTCACCCCGCACCGCTGGCTGTCCCGGACCGACAGGTTCCACCCGGACCGACCGCCTCGTCTTCGACCTCGGCCCGTCGACCGGGGACGACTTCGCCGCCGTGCGCCAAGCGGCCCTGCTACTACGGGAGTTGCTCGACGAACTGTGCGCGTACCGCCGAGCGCCGCCACGATCCGGCGGGTCATCGGGCGGGTCTGTCCGGGCGGCCTGGCCGACCTGAGCGGCGCCGATCCTCTGGGCGCGCAGTCACTGGCCGCGGACGGCGAAGCCGCCCGTGCCACGACCAGAGCCCGGCCGCCCTTCCCCTGGCCGCGATGACCGGCCAGGGGCGGACTGTCACCCAGCTGCGGGTGCCTGACAAGACCAACGAAATCGCGCTTCCTGGTGGAAGAGAAGAACGCCCACTATCTGCTGGTGGTCAAAGCCAGCCAACCGGGCCTGCACCGACAGGTCAGGTCACTGCCGCTGAAGGAGGTCACCGCTTGCCGCCACGACCGCGAGAGCGGCCACGGCCGCAAGGAGACCCGGTGACCAGAGTGCTCACCGTTACCGAGTTCGGACTCGGCTTCCCTCACGCCGTCCAGGCCGTTCGGATCCTGCGCCAACGTACCGACCTCAAGGCCGGCAAGTGCACCCGCCAGACCGACTCCGCGATCACCAACCTGGCCTCTCATCGGGCCTCGCCCCAACGCCCGGGTCAACTGGCCAGGTCACAGTGGACCATCGAGAGCCGGCTGCACTTCGTCCGGGACACCGCCTTCCACGAGGACGCCTCGAAGATTCATACCGGCCACGGGCCGACAACATGGCTGCCCTGCGGAACCTCGCGATCAACACGCTCCGCGACGCCGGACACAGCGACATCGCTGCCGGCCTACGCCACACCTCCTACGAGCCCTTCACCCGCCCGCTCGACCTCCTGCGCATCGCCTGACCAGCGACACTGACAAGGCCAAGAGGCCTCGTGACGCCCTGCACATCACCGACGCCCTACCTCGGGCGGCCTGACCTTCAGGCGCGTAGGCTGATTCGGTGATCGTGAAGGAATCGTTCAACGTCCGCAGGACCGTGCCGTATGTGCGATTCGATCTGCTGCTTGCCGCGATCAGCGCCACTGCGGCGTACCTACTGGTCGACATCGGTGAAATCTCCTGGCTCGCGCTGCCGTCCTTGGTCGCCACTGTCCTTGGTACCGCTCTGGCCATCCTGCTCGCGTTCCGCGCCAATACCGCCTACCAGCGCTGGCGGGAAGCAAGCACCATCTGAGCCCAGATCACTGGTCTGTCGCGGACCCCGCGTGCTTGTCATCGCGGCCGCCCGCGCCGCGCAGGACGAACGGCGGCGAGGCGACAGCCGCGCCGCCGTACAGCAGCTCTGGAACACCGTGCGCGGTGCCGTCCGAGCCTGTGCCCCGGAGGGTCTTCCTCCCCTCAGCTGCCTCGACCGCAATCCCGACACCGCGGGAGGTCGCGTCCGCGCTCTGCTGAACTCGCTTCTCACCGACGCGCTGGACAACGAAGAGCGATGGCAATGGCTGACATGGCAGCTACTTCAAGCGCTGCCCGAACTCACCGAAGCATCGTGGGACGATCTCACTGCGCTTCAGGAACCGTTGGCCTACCTACCCGCCGAGACAGCGCCGGTTCGTCGCGTCATCGACAAGTCCGGCGGGTCTGGTGCAGGTTTGAGTGACAGGCTCCGGCCGGCCTGGCGGCCCAGGACTTTGTGGACGCCGCCGTCAGGGATCCGGCCGAGTTTCTTGACGTCCACATGGACGAGTTCGCCGCGCCGGTCGCGTTCGTAGCGGCGGATGACCCGTCCGGTGGGCCGGTCCAGGAAGGCGAGACGGTTCAGTGCGTGCCGGGTCAGGATGCGGTGCACGGTGGAGGCGGGCAGGCCCAGGACCGGTCCGATGCGGGCGGGGCCGAGTTTGCGGGCCTGCCGCAGCCGGCACACCCGAGCCGTCGCCGGGGTGCAGTGTCGTCAGGGGTCGGCTGGAGCGGTCGTGCAGTCCCCGCTCACCCTCCAACTGCCAGCGGCGGATCGATTTGTGGCCCGTGGTGCGGGAGATGCCCATCTCTGCCGCGACATGCGCGACGGGACGGCCTGAGCGGACCCGTTCGACGAGCAGCCGCCTGCCGTGAACGGTCAGCCGGGCATTACGGTGGGACACGAAGACCTCCGTGCGGTACACCGGAGGTCTTCGCCATGAGCAAGCCCGACAAGTGACAACAACGCTCGTGATCAATACATCTGGCCCGACATCCACATGACACCCGAGGAGGGCATGCGCGCCCACCTCGACCTCCAGGGCGGGCAGCCGCACGGGGTGCTGCTGCCCATCCACTGGGGCACCTTCAATCTGGCGCTGCACCCGTGGGCCGAGCCCGGCGAGTGGACCGCGGACGAGGGAGAGGCGGTGGGCCAGACCGTGGCCACACCGCGGCCGGGCGAGCCGTTCGAACCGGGCGGCGACCTGACGACGGCCCCTTGGTGGCGGCCCTTCGGGGGAACGTTCGCCCACCACTGGCAGACCCCGAAGCCGGTGGCGACGGAACCGGAGCCGACCCCCGCTCCCGCGGAGCTGGACCTCGCGAACGAGCGCTGACCGAGCGGGTCCCGCAGGGGAGGAGCGCCTGCCCGGGCGACTCCGCTCAGTCGAGGACCGCAGTGGCCTCGACCTCGACGAGATGGTCGGGTACGTCCAGGGTCGCCACGCCGATCAGTGTGCCCGGCGCCATCGGCGTGGTGCCCAGCTTCGCGGTGGCCCGGGCTACCCCCTCCAGGAACAGGGGCATCTTGTCGGGGGTCCAGTCGACGACGTAGACGGTCAGTTTCACCACGTCGTCGAAGGACGCGCCGACCGCGGCCAGCGCGGTGCCGACGTTGAGGTAGCTCCGCTCGACCTGGGCGGCGAGGTCGCCTGCGCCGACCGTGACCCCCTCGGCGTCCCAGGCGACCTGCCCGGCGATGAAGATCAGCTTCGACCCCGTCGCGATCGACACCTGCCGGTACACCGGGATCTGCGGCAATCCGCTGGGGTTCATCAGAGTGACGGCCATGCTGCCCACCTCGTTGTCGGTCACTTGTGGTTACTCGGAAACCGTAGGAGAGTTGCCGCTGACCTGGAAGAACGCACTTTTCAGTGACTGAGGAACCTTATGGTGACCAAGCAGTTCAGTGACTCGCCCGAGGACGCGGACCTGCGGCGCGCGGACTCGCTGGCGCGGGAGATCTTCTCCGACGTCGCCAACAAGTGGGCGTTCCTGATCATCGAGGCCCTCGGTGAGGGCACCCTGCGCTTCAGTGAACTGCGGAACGCGATCGAGGGCATCAGCCACAAGATGCTCACCCAGAACCTGCGCATGCTGGAGCGCAACGGTCTGGTCGAGCGCGACGTGCACCCCACCGTGCCGCCGCGCGTCGAATACACCCTCACCGAGTCGGGCCAGGGACTCCGGGCGACGGTCGACGCCATGTGCGGCTGGACCCATCACTACCTCGGTCACATCGAGGCGGCCCGCCGCCGCTTCGACGCCTGACGCGCTCGTACGTCCCCGCCGCGAACACACTCCGTGATGCTCCGGGGTGTGATCGAGGGTGGTCGAGATCCCGGGAAACGCCTCCGCGGTTCGCCCTTGAGTGTGGGGAGAGTGAGTATCGGGGGGCGGGGTGGCGTCGAACTGCCCGGCCCCCGACGCCCGTTCGTGACCGGTTCCGATCAGGGACGATCGATTCTTTGTCCTTCTTCGGTCTGCGGTCGAGGGGGTTATCGGTCTGTCGTACGAGGCCTCATACCAGAGCGGGACGCTCCCCGGGGGACTTTGTCAACTGCCCACCGCACCTGATGCGTTGGCGACTACTGTGAGTGTCCGTCGGGCGACGTGGGGCCGGATTTTTCGGTTCTCTCGACCGGCACCGCGATGGCGTATGCCCGAATCGCGCACCCCGCGCGAACCAACCGGCCCGACGCACCAGTACGAGGACGCCGATGTCTCAACTCCGTGCACCGGCCGCCCGCGCAGACCGCCGTGAGGGCGGCCGGCACGGGCGACCGGCCGCCCGCCCCGTGCCCGCACTGCCCGATACGCACATACGTCCCCAACTCCTGCGCCTCGCCGTGCTGCCGCCCGTCGCGGTCGCGCTGAGCGCCAGCGCGGCCGTCCTGTTCACCGTCCGCTCCACCGGAGCGCGGACCAGCCTCACCCTCTGGGGTGTCCTCGCCGGAGCCACGTCGGTGACGTTCGCGGGCATCCTGATCGCCGCCGTGGCCGCGGGCCGCGCCGCCGGTTCCGTCAGCGACCGCATCGACGCCCTGCGCCGCAGCAGCGCGCGCGGCGAGGCCGATCTGCGCGACCTGGTCGAGGCGCTGCGCCGCGGCGAGGGCCCGCCCCAGCGCAAGCCGCGCAGCAAACCCCCCGGGAACGCCGACGACTTCGACCTGCTCGCCGCCGACCTGGCACACGCGCACGACGGCGCCGTCACCGCCGTCGTGGCCGCCTCTCAACTCTCCAGCCAGGCGGGCAGCGAACAGAAGGTCGAGGTCTTCGTCAACCTCGCCCGGCGCCTGCAGTCCCTCGTGCACCGGGAGATCTCCATCCTCGACGAGCTGGAGAACGAGATCGAGGACCCCGACCTGCTCAAGGGCCTCTTCCACGTCGACCACCTCGCCACCCGCATCCGCCGCCACGCCGAGAACCTCGCCGTCCTCGGCGGTGCCGTCTCCCGCAGACAGTGGAGCAACCCGGTCTCCATGACCGAGGTACTGCGCTCCGCCATCGCCGAAGTCGAGCAGTATTCCCGCGTCAAGCTCGTGCCGCCGATCGACGGCACCCTGCGCGGCCACGCCGTCGCCGACGTGATCCACCTGCTGGCCGAACTCGTCGAGAACGCCACGGTGTTCTCCGCCCCGCACACCCAAGTGCTGCTCCGCGTCAACCTCGTGACCTCGGGCCTCGCCGTCGAGGTCGAGGACCGCGGCCTCGGCATGCCCGTCGGTGAACAGAGCCGCATGAACGCCCTGTTGACCGATCCCGACCAGGTCAACGTCGCCAGCCTGCTGGCCGACGGCCGCATCGGCCTGTTCGTGGTCTCCCAACTCGCCCGCCGCCACGGCATCCACGTCCGCCTGCAGACCAACATCTACGGCGGGGTGCAGGCCGTACTCGTCGTGCCTCAGGCCTTGTTGGGTACGGCGCCGGGCGCCCCCGGGGCCGTAGGGCAGCCGCAGGACACCTTGGGCGGGGGGCAGCCGCTCGCGCCGCCGCAGCAGGCTCCGCGGATCGGGGCGGCGCAGGGTGGGACCGAAGACGGTCAACCAGTCGTCGGCCAGGGGGCGTTGGCGTCGCCCGGCACGGCGGGGCGGCACCAGCGCGGGTCGGGGGCGCCGGGGCGGCATCAACGACGGGACTCCGCGCCGGGGCCGAACGGCAGCGGACCGCCGTTGCCCGTGCGGGGCGCCCACGCGGAACGGGCCAACCCCTCGGAAGCGGTGCCCGGCATCCGTCCCGACGACCGGGGGACCGTGGCGGAGAACGTGACCGCCCCGCCCCTCCCGCGCGGCGGAGCGGTACGCGGCACCATGGGCAAGCCGCCCCAACTGCCCCGGCGCCGCGCCCAGGAACACATCGCACCCCAACTCCGCGACGGCCCGGCACCACGCCAGGACTCCGAGGATCCCGCAGGCCACGACCCGGGCCTGATGGCCGCGTTCCAACGGGGGATCGGCCTCGCGGAGGCGCGGCAGCACATGGAGGCGGCGGAGCTGGTGGAGGGGACCGAGGCGGCCTCACCACACATGGAGGCACCCCAGATCGTGGAGCCGCCGCATATGGAGACTTCGCATATGGAGGCTTCGCCCAGGGAGTTGGAGCGCCCGGAGTCGGTGCGCCCGGAGTTCGTGCCCACCGGTGAGGTCTACACCGGCGAGGTCCACACGGGCGGTCTCTACATGAACGCGCTCCACGCGGAACCGTCCGCCCCGGAACCCTCCGCCCCGGAACCTTTCGCCGTAGAGCAACCGCACATGTCGGCAACCCACATGGGCTCCGGCTACATGGACACCGCGCTCCACCGCTACACCACTCAGCCCACGACACCGGACGCGGAGGCGGACGTAGGCCCAGGCGCGGACACGGGCCCACGCACCTCCACCACCCCCGGCACCCACATCGGCGCGGACCGTTTCACCCTCGCCCCCCACATGGACGCGGCCCCCATAGCCGAAGCGCACGCGCATGCGCGCGGTCACGACCACGACCTCACCGCCCGGCACGACGGGAGCGCATCAGCCGGATGACCACGCACGCCCCCACCCCCACAGTCACCCCCACCAGCGCTCCCGCAGACCTTCGTACCCCAAGGAGTCGATCCACCATGGCGAGCGATGCGCCGACCGGCCAGCCGACCGGCCATGTATCCGATCTCGACTGGCTGATGAGCGGCCTCGTGCAGCGCGTGCCGCACACCACCAGCGCGGTCCTGCTCTCCTGCGACGGGCTTGTGAAGTCGGTTCACGGGCTCGACCCCGACAGCGCCGACCACATGGCCGCCCTGGCTTCCGGGCTGTACTCCCTCGGCCGGAGTGCGGGCGTCCGCTTCGGTGACGGTGGAGACGTCCGACAGGTGGTCGTCGAGCTCGACTCGACGCTGCTCTTCGTCACCACGGCCGGCTCCGGCACCTGTCTCGCCGTGCTCGCCGGCCGCGAGGCCGACGCGGCCGTGCTCGGCTACGAGATGGCGATGCTGGTCAAGAGCGTCCGCCCCTACCTCGTGACCGCGCCCCGGCAGCACGCCGTCGAATCACCTGCGATGAGGCCTTGAGCGTGGCGACGGCCGGCGACGGGCCTTGGTTGGACGACGCGGCCGGACGTCTGGTGCGCCCCTTCACGGTCAGCAACGGCCGTACCCGGCCCTCCGTCGCGCTCGACCTCCTGTCGCAGGTGATGACCACCGGCGCCACCCCCCTCGGCTACCTCGGCCCGGAGCACGCGCAGGCGCTCGACCTGTGCCGCGCGCCCGTGTCGGTCGCCGAGGTCGCCGCGCACCTGAAGTTGCCGGCGGTGGTCACCAAGGTGCTGCTGTCGGACCTCGTCGACTGCGGGGCGCTGACCACCAAGCCACCCGAGTTCCACCACAACCCCACTGACCGGTCTCTTCTGGAGGCAGTGCTCGATGGACTACGACGACAGCTCTGACTACGAGAGCGGCCACGATCCCTTCCCCACCGCACTGAAGATCCTGGTGGCGGGCGGTTTCGGTGTCGGCAAGACGACCTTCGTCGGCGCGGTGAGCGAGATCGCGCCGCTCAGCACGGAGGAGCTGCTCACCACGGTCAGTGCCGCGACCGACGATCTCGAAGGCATCGAGAACAAGGTCGAGACGACCGTGGCGATGGACTTCGGCCGGATCACCCTCGACCCGGAACACGTGCTCTATCTGTTCGGTACGCCCGGACAGGAGCGGTTCTGGTTCATGTGGGACGAGCTGTCCGAGGGCGCGCTTGGCGCGGTCATCCTCGCCGACACCCGACGACTGGAGGAGTGCTTCGCGGCCGTCGACTTCTTCGAACAGCGCGGCCTCGGCTTCATCGTCGCGATCAACGAGTTCGACGGCTCCTACCGCTACGACCCCGAGGAGGTGCGTGCCGCCATAGACCTCGACCCCGGGATCCCGGTCGTGCGCTGCGACGCGCGGATCTCCAGTTCCGGCGTCCAGACCCTGCTGACCCTCGTCCGCCATCTCATCGCCCACGCCCCGGCACACGTGCCGAGCCATGGTGCCCACATGTGATCCCCGCACACCGCCACGGAGTTCCTCTATGCCATACGTCCACACGGACGGAGTTCGCCCATGAGCTACGACCCGCCGCGTCCGGCCGGTCGTCTGCTGCTCACGCCCGAGGACAAGGAGGCCCCTCAACGGGTGCGACGGCTGCGCGGGTTGGGCCTGGGGGAGCACCCGGACCCGGCGCTCGACGCCTTCGCGGACCATCTCGCCGACCTGACCGGGGCGCCGTACGCCATGGTCAACTTCATCGACGAGAACCGGCAGTTCTTCGCCGGTCTGCACACTCCGGGCGGGGTGGGACTGCCCAGACCCGTCACCGGAGGTGAGCACGCCAAGCCCGAGGTGGGCCGGCAGTTGGCGCGTGACTATGGGTTCTGCCCCCATGTGGTGGTCAGACGTAAGGCGCTGGTGTTGGAGGACGTCTGCGACTATCCGCGGTTCGCGGGCAATCCGGTCGTCGACGAGTTCGGGATCCGTTCCTATCTGGGGGCGCCGCTCATCGACTCCACGGGGATGGTGCTGGGCACCGTGTGTGTCGTCGACACGGAGCCGCGGCCCTGGGGGAAGCAGGGTCTTGAGACGATCAAGTCGACAGCGGCGGAGCTGGTGTCCCGCCTGGAGCTGCTCGGCGGCGGATAGGCGGATAGGCGGGTGGGCGGACAGTCCAGTCTCTAGCCGACCGGTCGTATACTTGTCGTATGGGTAGGACCAGTGATGCCGGAGAGAAGATTCTCGCCGCCGGGCGGTCGCTCTTCGAGGCGCGCGGGTACTCGGCGCTGGGGGTGGCCGAGATCTGCAAGGCGGCCGGAGTGCCGAAGGGCAGTTTCTACTACTTCTACGCGTCGAAGGAGGCCCTCGCGCTGGCCGTCGTCGACGAACACTGGGCGGACCAGCGGCGGGAGTGGACGCGCATCCTCAGCGGTGTCGGCAAAGACGGCGGTGACGCCGGTGGTGCCCAACCGCTGGACCGGCTGCGGAAGTTGTTCGAGGAGACGGAGGCCGGGCAGCACGCCGTGCAGCAGGGCTGCGGCACCGTACTGGGCTGTCTGTTCGGCAACCTCAGCCTGGAGATGAGCAATCAGACCGAGGCCGTTCGCGCGCGGTTGCAGGAGATCTTCGACGCCCAGGTCGAGATGGTCGCCGCGGTCATCGACGAGGCGCGCGACCGGGGGGACGTCACCGTCAACGACTCCCGCGAGGCGGCGCGTTCCGTCGTCGCGCAGTTGGAGGGCCAGGTGATGTTCGCGAAGCTCTACAACAACACCGGGCGTCTGAGCCCCCTTTGGGGCAACTGCCTCGCGCTGCTCGGGGCCCGCGCGGCCTGATCAGCGTTCGGCGGCCCGTACCTCCGGGGCCGGCACGGAGTGTCGTAGCGTCACCGTCCGACGGGGGAAGCCGGCCCGCAGGACGGCGGCTGCCGTGGCCGCGGTGAGGACCACCGCGGCGGCCAGGAGCAGGGCCGGGCGGTAGCCGTGGTGCAGCAGTGGGGCCACGGCGAGGGGGCCGAGGATCTGGCCGACGGAGTAGCCGGCGGTCAACAGGGCCACCGAGCGCGGGAATTGCAACTCCGCGCCTGCCGCGAGGGCGAGCGTGCTGACGCCGATGAAGGTCGCGCCGAACAGCACCGCGCCGACCAGGGCCGCCGCCACCCCGCCGACCAGCGCGGGCAGCGCGCTGCCGACCGCCTGGATCACCAGCGCCACGCACAGCAGCCCGGGCCACGACCAACGGCGCCCGAGCCGGGCCCACAGCGCGGCGGACGGTACGGCGGCCAGCCCGACGAGCACCCACGCGCCGCTCCCGATCCAGCCGGGCGAGCTCTGGTCGATCGCGGCGACCAGGAAGGTCCCGGCGACGATGTAGCCGACGCCCTCCAGGGTGTAGCTGACGAACAGGGCGCCGAACCAGGGGTCAACTACCCTTTCGGGGGCATCAGTTGAGGGCGTGACCGGCACTTCGGGTCGTAGATTCCATGCGGCGGTCGCGAGCGCCGTGGCGAGCGCGGCCGAGGACCACCACGCGACCTGCCAGTCCGCGACGGAGTGCAGCGCGAGGACCAGCAGGCCGGAGAGCGCGATGCCGGCGCCCACCCCGCCGAAGGCCCAGCCGGGCAGGTGCGGCGGGTGGTTCCGCAGGTGGCCCAGGGCCGAGCTGACCGCGACCACGAAGATCAGCGCGCTCGCGACGCCGGCCAGCAGGCGCAGCGCGATCCACACCTCGGTGCTGTGGGTGGCGGGCATCGCGGCGAGCGTGCCGATCAGCAGGACGAGGGCGCCGCGGAAGACCGCGCGTGAGCGGACCAGGGCGGGCAGCAGGGTGCCCGCGAGGGCGCCGAGGAAGTAGCCGACGTAGTTGGCGGTGGCCAGGTGCGCGCCGGCGTCGGTGCTCAGGCCCGCCTGCGCGTGCATCAGCGGGAGGATCGGGGTGTAGACGAAGCGGCCGACCCCCATGCCGGCCGCGAGGGCGGCGGCGACCCGGGCGACATGGGGCCAGGGCGACAGGAGGGTGCCGTCCGCCCGGGGCACGGGGACCGGGGCGCAAGAGCTCATGAAGGTGAAATCCCTTGCAGGTGGGGGGAGTTACTCCGTATATCCGGGGTCGTTCGGGTGCGGTTCCAGTGGGGTGACGGCGAAGGTCATCCACGCGTGCAGGGGCAGGGTGCCGAGCACCTTCTCGTGGAGTTGCTCCTCGTCGTCGGCGCGCCAGACGCCCACGCTGCGCAGTTCACCCACGGGGCGCCACAGCCGCGCCAAATGGCCGGTCGAGGCCAGTTCGCGGGCCCGGACGGCCTCGGCGGCGCGCCGCTCGTCGACCTCCTCCTGAGGTGTGCCTTCGGGGACGGTCGTGGTGATCTCGACCAGGAACTCTCGCATGATCTCGCTCCGTTCGGGCCCGCCCGGCCCGGCGGCAGGGCGCCGGACTTCCATGCCCCCATCGTGGCCCCGGACCGGCGCGGGCGCCACGACAGGCTTGCTCCCTGTTGAGAGGGACGGCCTCCCAGCCCGCGTAGCATGACGGGCGTGGAGCTGCGCCAACTCAGGTATTTCGTCGCCGTCGCCGAGGAACTGAACTTCGGCCGGGCCGCCGACCGCCTCCTGATCGCCGGCCCCTCCCTCTCCCAGCAGATCAAGGCCCTCGAACGCGATCTGGGCGTACGGCTCTTCGACCGCGACCGCCGCTCGGTCTCCCTCACCCCGGCCGGCGCCGCCCTGCTCCCGCACACCCGGGCGCTGCTGGAGCGGGCCGACGACCTCCGCCGCCGCGCCGGCCGGCTCGCGGGCTCGGAGGCGGTGCGGCTCGGCTACGTCAACTGGCTCCCCGCGGACCTGACTTCGCGCACCGCCGGAGTGGCCCAGGTGCACGTCGACGCGTGGGTCGCGCCCTCGCACACCCAGGCCGCCCGGGTCGCGGACGGCAGCCTGGATCTCGCCGTGTGCTGGGTGCGGGACGAGGACCTGAAACGGCACGGCCTCCGGGCCCGACTGCTGGGTGCGGATCGCCTATATGCGGTGAGCACAGGTACCGACGCCGGCGATGTGTGGGCCCGGGACGCATCCGTCCTCCTCGACGACGACACCAATTCCTGGTCGTCCTGGAACGTGTACGCCGAGCGGCTCGCCCATGACACCGGGGCCCGCGCGGTGCCCATCGCCGACGGCGGGATCACCGGCCCCGCGTTCTTCGACCACGTCCGCCGCAGCCGCCGCCCGATCGTCAACTCGCCCAAGGGACAGACCACTTCACTGCCGCCCGACCTGGTGCGCCGCGAGATCGTCGGACCCACCGTCCACTGGACCTGGTCGCTGGTGTGGCGCGAGGGCGAGACGCGTACCGCGGTCCTCGCCGCCGTGGACGCGCTCTGCGAAGGCGTCGACGCCGGCGACCTCGGACTGCGCGCCCCCGACGCCTGGCTGCCCGAGGGCGACCCGCACCGCTGACGTGTACTGGGAGGCCAGGCCTCTCAGCAGCGAGGATTCCGGTCCCGGGCAAACCCCATCTGACCTTTGCTTTCACCTCCCCGGATCACCTACTTTCTCCAATAGGCGACCGGTCGGCTAGTAAAACCACCGGCCGGGAGCACCTCAGCCACCACTTCGGAGAAGGTCGTCATGAGCACTCAGAACCAGAAGGTCGCGATCGTCACCGGTGCCTCGCAGGGCATCGGAGCCGGCGTCGTCGAGGCCTACCGCAAGCTCGGTTACGGCGTCGTCGCCACCTCGCGCACCATCGCCCCCGCCGATGACGCGGACATCGTGACCGTCCAGGGCGACATCGCCGACCCGGCCACCGCCGAGCGGGTCGTGGCCGCCGCGATCGAGCGGTTCGGCCGCATCGACACGCTGGTGAACAACGCGGGTGTCTTCGTCGCCAAGCCGTTCACCGACTACACGGCCGACGACTACGCGGCCGTGCTCGGCATCAACATGACCGGGTTCTTCCGGATCACCCAGCTCGCCATCGGGCACATGCTCACCCAGGGCGGCGGACACATCGTCAACGTCACCACCAGCCTGGTCGACAACGCGGACGCCCGTGTCCCCTCCGCGCTGGCCTCGCTGACCAAGGGCGGCCTGCAGTCGGCCACCAAGTCCCTCGCCACCGAGTACGCCACCCGCGGCATCCGCGCCAACGCTGTGTCGCCCGGCACCATCAAGACCCCGATGCACCCGGAGGAGACCCACATGGGCCTCGCCGCCCTGCATCCGGTCGGGCGGATGGGCGAGGTGAGCGACATCGTCGACGCCGTGGTGTTCTTGGAGAACGCTCCCTTCGTCACCGGCGAGATCCTGCATGTCGACGGCGGCATGAGCGCCGGTCACTGACCGGCCACTGAGAAAGGTCGACGGAGATGAACAGCAAGGACGACGAAATCATCCTGCGCGGTGTCCTGGACCCCTGGAAAGCGGCCGTGGACGCCCACGAGCCGGAGGAAGTGGCCCGGCTCTTCACCGAGGACGCGATTTTCCAGGGGCTGCATCCCTTCAGCGTCGGGCGGAAGGGAATCGCCGAGTACTACGACTCCCAACCCCCGGGCATGACCGCCCAGTTCGAGGTTCTCGAAACCAGGAGGCTCGCGGACGACGTCGTACTCGGTTATCTGGACACGGAGTTCACGTTCACCGACCGGTCGCCGGTCGACGTCAAGCTCGCCGTGTTGGTGAAGCGGCTGGCGGACGGCTGGTACATCGCCCACTACCAGGTGTCGCGGCTCGACGGGTGCCAGGCGTGAAGGTGCCAGGCGTGAAGGTGCCAGGCGTGAAGGTGCCAGGTGTGAAGGTGTCAGGTGTGAAGGAAAGCTGCGGCACGGCTTAAGAAAACCTCGATGGACCGGGGCGCTCAGGTGGGGCAGATTGCTTGCAGAATCCACCCCCACCCCTGGAACGGGCTCGTCCGGCATGCCCGGATCGTGCCCGGCCCCGGGACCTCACCCTCAGGAGCCGTAGCGTTGAAGGCGCTGGTCAAGGAGAAGGCGGAGCCCGGGCTGTGGCTCGCGGACGTCCCGGAGCCCGCCGTCGGACCCGGCGACGTACTGATCAGGGTCCTGCGGACCGGGATCTGCGGCACCGACCTGCATATCCGGAACTGGGACGGGTGGGCGCGGCAGACGATCCGTACGCCGCTGGTGCTCGGCCACGAGTTCGTGGGCGAGGTCGTCGGGACGGGCCGGGACGTCGCCGACATAGCAGTCGGTGAACTGGTCAGCGGTGAGGGCCACTTGGTGTGCGGCAAGTGCCGCAACTGCCTGGCCGGGCGCCGCCACCTGTGCCGCGCCACGGTCGGGCTCGGCGTCGGACGGGCCGGGGCCTTCGCGGAGTACGTCGCGCTGCCCGCCGCCAACGTGTGGGTGCACCGCGTTCCCGTCGACCTCGATGTGGCCGCGATCTTCGACCCGTTCGGCAACGCCGTGCACACCACGCTGTCGTTCCCGCTCGTCGGCGAGGACGTGTTGATCACCGGTGCGGGCCCCATCGGCTTGATGGCGGCGGCAGTTGCCCGGCACGCCGGCGCGCGGAACGTCGTAGTGACGGATGTGAGCGAGGAGCGACTCGCCCTGGCCCGCAAGATCGGCGTGAGCCTCGCACTGAATGTGACGGATGCTCAGATCGCCGACGGTCAGCGGGAGTTGGGACTCCGCGAGGGCTTCGACGTCGGACTGGAGATGTCGGGCCGACCCGAGGCGATGCGCGACATGATCGCCAACATGACGCACGGCGGCCGGATCGCGATGCTCGGTCTGCCCTCCGAGGAGTTCCCGGTCGACTGGTCCCGCATCGTCACCTCGATGCTCACCATCAAGGGCATCTACGGCCGTGAGATGTTCGAGACGTGGTACGCCATGTCGGTACTGCTGGAAGGCGGCCTGGACCTCGCGCCCGTGATCACCGGCCGCTACGGACACCGCGACTTCGAGGCGGCGTTCGCGGACGCGGCGAGCGGCAAGGGCGGCAAGGTCATCCTGGACTGGACCGCGTAACTCCCTTCGGTACCGAGCAACTCCCTGTCGGACCGAGTAACTCCCCCTCGGCGAAGGAACTTTAGGAGCTTCCCCCATGTTCGACTCCGTGCGAGACGACCTCCGCACCACCCTCGACGAGATCCGCGCCGCCGGACTCCACAAGCCCGAGCGCGTGATCGGCTCCCCGCAGTCCGCGACCGTGAACGTCACCGCGGGCGGCCGTCCCGGCGAGGTCCTCAACTTCTGCGCCAACAACTACCTCGGCCTCGCCGACCACCCCGAGGTCGTCGCCGCCGCCCACGAGGCCCTCGACCGCTGGGGCTACGGCATGGCCTCCGTGCGCTTCATCTGCGGAACCCAGGAGGTCCACAAGGAACTTGAGGCCCGCCTCTCCGCGTTCCTCGGCCAGGAGGACACGATCCTCTACTCCTCCTGCTTCGACGCCAACGGCGGTGTCTTCGAAACCCTGTTGGGCCCGGAGGACGCGGTCATCTCCGACGCCCTCAACCACGCCTCGATCATCGACGGCATCCGGCTCTCCAAGGCCGGCCGTTTCCGCTACGCCAACCGCGACATGGCCGATCTGGAACGGCAGTTGAAGGAGGCGGCCGGCGCCCGGCGCAAGCTGATCGTCACCGACGGCGTCTTCTCCATGGACGGTTACGTCGCACCGCTGCGCGAGATCTGCGACCTCGCCGACCGCTACGACGCGATGGTCATGGTCGACGACTCGCACGCCGTCGGCTTCGTCGGCCCCGGCGGCCGGGGCACCCCCGAACTGCACGGCGTCATGGACCGCGTCGACATCATCACCGGCACCCTCGGCAAGGCCCTCGGCGGCGCCTCCGGCGGTTACGTCGCCGCCCGCGCCGAGATCGTCGCGCTGCTGCGCCAGCGCTCGCGGCCGTACCTCTTCTCGAACACCCTGGCCCCCGTGATCGCGGCGGCCTCACTCAAGGTGCTCGACCTGCTGGAGTCCGCGGACGATCTGCGCGTCCAACTCGCCGAGAACACCGCCCTGTTCCGCCACCGGATGACCGAGGAGGGCTTCGACATCCTTCCCGGCGACCACGCCATCGCGCCTGTGATGATCGGCGACGCGACGGTCGCCGGCCGGATGGCGGAACTGCTGCTGGAGCGGGGCGTGTACGTGATCGGCTTCTCGTACCCGGTCGTCCCGCAGGGGAAGGCCCGCATCCGGGTCCAGCTGTCCGCCGCGCACTCGACGGACGACGTGAACCGGGCGGTGGACGCGTTTGTGGCGGCCCGCGCGGAGCTGGACGCCTGAGGGGAACGGGAGGCCCGGGTGCGGCGGGAAACCTGAGGGGAACGGGAAGTCCGGGAGCGGCTGGAAACGTGAGGGGGCCGAACAGCTTGGACATATTGCGATAATCGGTCCCATGATCGAAGCGCGGCGGCTCCACATCCTCCGTGCGGTGGCCGACCACCGCACCGTGACGGCGGCAGCCGCCGCGCTGTATCTGACCCCCTCGGCGGTCTCCCAGCAGCTCGCCGCCCTGGAGCAGGAGACCGGCCACCGCCTGGTCGAGCGCGGCGCCAAGGGCGTACGGCTGACCCCGGCCGGCGAGATCCTGCTCAGCCACACCAACGTGGTCCTGGCCCAGCTGGAGCGGGCCGAGGCGGAACTCGCCGCGTACAGCTCGGGCGCGGCCGGTACGGTCACCGTCGCCGCGTTCGCGACGGGTATCGCACAGGTCGTAGCCCCCGCGCTGTCCCGGCTGTCCCTCCTCGCACCCGGCATCCGCCTCCGGGTCCAGGACGCCGAGGGTGACGCCAGCCTGCCGATGGTGCTGGACCGGCAGGTGGACGTCGCGGTCGCCGTCGAGTACCGCGGAGCCCCGCCCGCCGACGACCCGCGCTTGATCCATGTCCCGCTCTACGCCGAGCCGTTCGACGCGGTCGTTCCGCTCACCCACCGCCTCGCCGACGCCGCCGAGATCTCCCTCGCCGAACTGGCCAAGGACCCGTGGATCGGCCCGTACCCAGGCAACCCCTGTCACGAGGTCGTCGTCCTGGCCTGCGAGAACGCCGGATTCCAGCCCCGTCTCGAACACTCCTCCGACGACTTCCGCGCCGTGGTCGCCCTCGCCTCGGCGGACGCGGGTGTGGCCCTCGTCCCGCGCTCGGCGCTGCGCGGAATGGACCTGGCGGGAGTCGTCGTCCGGCCCGTCGACGGGGTGGCGCCGACCCGCCGCGTCTTCGCCGCCGTACGACGCGGCACGGAGGAGCATCCGCTGATCCGCCCGGTATTGGACGCGCTGGAAGAAGTGGCCCGGACGTAACCTCGCCGTTTCATATCCGGGATACCGTCCCGGATATGAGATCCGAGGAAACGGCTACGACCCTCGACCCGGTGGACATCCGACTCGGCGCCCGGCTCGCCGAGCTGCGCGCCCAACACGGCTGGTCCCTGGGGGAGTTGGCGGAGCGCAGCGGGGTGAGCCGGTCGACCCTGTCCCGCGCCGAACGCGCCGAGATCAGCCCCACGGCCGCCCTCCTCAACCGCCTCTGCGGTGTCTACGGCCGCACCATGTCCCAACTCCTCAGCGAGGTGGAGGCCGCACCCGCCCTACTGATCCGCGCCGCCGAGCAACCGGTGTGGGAGGACCGCGCCTCCGGTTTCGTACGACGATCCGTGTCGCCCCCGCACACCGGGCTGCGCGGCGAACTCGTCGAGGGACGGCTTCGGGCCGGCGCCGACCTCGCCTACGACCGGCCGCCCGTGCCCGGCCTGGAACAGCACATCTGGGTTCTGGAGGGCGCCCTCCAGGTGACGGCCCAGGACGTCGAGCACCGTCTCGACGCCGGTGACTGTCTGCGGTTGCGGGTGTGGGGGCCGACGCGGTTCCGGTGCCCGGGCCCCGAGGGCGTGCGTTACGTGCTGGCGGTGGTGCTGCCGTGAAGGTGACGCGGGTGACGCGGGTGACGCGTCTGGAGGTCGCTCAACTGCTCGCCGCCGTCGATGAGTTGGCGGACCTGTTGACCGACACCGTGGACGACGGCGCCTCGATCGGCTTCCTGGCGCCGCTCGGCCGGGCGGCGGCCGTCGACTGGTGGCGGGAGCGTGCCAACAGTGTCGCCGCCGGGCAGCTCGCGGTGTGGGCGGCGTCGATCGGCGAGCGGATGGTCGGCACGGTGAGCCTGGCCTTCCCGGACAAGCCCAACAGCCGCCACCGCGCCGAACTGGTCAAGCTGATGGTCCACCGGGACGCCAGGGGAGAGGGCCTCGGACGCCGACTGCTGACCATCGCCGAGGACGCGGCCAGCGCCGCCGACATCACCCTCCTCCACCTGGACACCGAGACCGACAGCCCCGCCGAGCACCTGTACCGCTCCACCGGCTGGACCCGGGCCGGCGTGATCCCGGACTACGCGGCGAGCCCGGACGGGGTGCTGCGGCCGACGACGCTCTACTACAAGCGCGTGGGGGCGGGAACGGTGGCGGACGTGGGTGCGGGGGCGACTGTGCGAGGTCGGTGAGACCAGGTGGCCGGTCAGCGCGTGGAGATCCGTACTTCATCGACCGTCGGCAGGACGGTCGGCATGTCGTCGGTGACCCAGGCGTACTCCAGGGCCGCCAAGGTGGCGCCTTCGTCGGTCCACACCAACAACTCGCCGACGTACTCGCCCGACCGATCGAGGACGTGCGCGTCCACGGGTACGAGCTCGGACGCCATCGCCGCGCGCCGTACGGGTTCGCGAACCCGCAGGTCGACGCTCACGGATCCCGGTGCCCAGACGGCCACCACCTCCGTCCGTTCCAGCTGGCTCCGCAGTGCGGGGGCGTCGGCGAAGTCGGCCGCGAGGATGCGCTCCAGCACGGCTCGCTCGGAGCTGTTCAGGGGACGGGGTGCGACGGGTACGGGCGCCATGCACCCATCATCCATGCACTATGCAGGGGCTCCCACCAGGTGGTTGTCAGTGGCGGCCGCTATGTTGCGTCTCATGCCGGATGCCGAAGACGTACGCCGTATCGCCCTCTCCCTCCCGGACACGACGGAGAAGATCGCCTGGAACATGCCCACTTTTCGGGTCGCCGGGAAGATGTTCGTCACGGTGCCCGAGGAGGAGACCTCCATCGCCGTGCGCTGCCCCAAGGAGGAGCGTGACGAACTGGTTCTCGCCGAACCGGAGAAGTTCTGGATCGCCGACCACGAGGCGGGCTTCGCCTGGGTCAGGGCCCGGCTCGCCGCACTGGACAGCGAGGAAGAACTCCGCGACATCCTCGCCGACTCCTGGCGCCAGGCGGCCCCGCCCCGACTCCTGGACGCCTACCCGGAGTTGGGCCTCCCGTCCGGGTCCGGCGACTGAAATTCCCTCGGCGTTGTCAGTGGTGCGTGGCATCATCCGGAAGCGGTAGTGGGAGCGGGGCGGAGGGGGATCCGGCTCCCACCCGGGCGGTATTTCACGGGCATCGGCGGGGCGCTTCGGGGGCGGCGGCCGGGGGAGGGAGCGGTGGGGGATGACGGGGAGGGCATCGGATCCGGTGCGCAAGGGGACTGGGCGTGAGTCGGCGTCGGGCGGGGCGACCGGCGGGGACGACGGCGATGACATCGTTGCCGGAGCTGTCGCGGGAGTGGGAGCGGGAGCCGGGGTTGTCGCGGGAGCGGCTGTCGCCGGGTCGGTGAAGAGTGGCGGTGCGGGCGGCGAACGGCCCGTCTGGTCAAGGGACTTCGCGCTGTTCTTCGTGGCACGCGCCGTCGCCCGGCTCGGCGACACGATGCTGCCGGTGGCCCTCGCCGCCGGCCTCCTGGAACACGGGTACGGCGCGGGCGCGGTCGGCCTCGCCATGGCCTCCACGGCCGCCGCCTTCGCGGGACTTGTCGTCTTCGGCGGGGTGATCGCCGACCGGTTCAGCACCCGCAAGCTGATGATCGGCGCCGACCTGGTGCGCCTCGGCACCCAGTCCCTCGCCGCCGCGCTCTTCTTCACCGGCCATGTCGTGCTCTGGCAGATCTGCGCGATCGGCTTCGTCAACGGCGTGGCGGGCGCGGTGTTCCAGCCCGGCGTGGCGAGTACGGTGCCCCGGCTCGCCTCCGACATCCAGGGCGCGAACGGCGCGATACGCATCGCCGAGTCCGCCGCCCAACTCGCGGGTCCGGCCGTCGCGGGCCTGCTCGTCGGATTCACCTCGCCCGGCGGCGTGTTCGCGGCCCACGCCGCCACCTACGCGGTCAGCGCCCTCTGTCTCCTGCTGCTCCGGCTGCCCCCGCTCACGCCGGGCAGCCGCGAGCCGGGGCACGGGTCGGGCGCCTTCAAGGCCGATCTGGTCGAGGGATGGCGGGAGTTCAGATCACGCACGTGGCTCTGGGGAGTCATCGCCGTCTGGTGTCTCTACATGATCGCCGTATCGGGCCCGACGGTTCCGCTCGTCGCGACGGAGGTGGTGCAACAGCACGGTCCACGCGCCTACGGCCTGATCAACTCGGCCCTCGGCGCGGGCACCGTCGTGGGCGGACTCCTCGCCCTCCGGCTCCGCCCCCGCCGTATGCTGCGCGCCGGGTCGATCGCCCTCTTCGCCTTCGCCGGTTTCCCGGCGGCGGTCGGGGCGGGACTCGGCGTACCGGCCATGGCGGCCGGAGCCGCCGTCGCGGGGGTGGGAATGTCCTTCTGGGGCGTGATGTGGGCGACGAGCGTTCAGACCCAGGTCCCACCGGACGTCCTCAACCGCATCCACGCGTACGACGTGGCGGGCTCCCTCGCGATGATGCCCGTCGGCCAGGCCCTGGCGGGCCCTGCGGCCGCGGGCATCGGTGCCGGCCATGTGCTGCTCGTCGCGGGGGCGATGAGCTTCGTGGTGCCGACGATTCTGCTCTTGGTGCCTGCCATACGCGGGCTGATACGGGCCGACGCGGTACCGGTGGGCCCGAGTGCCCCGGTCGCCCCGAGCGACGTGGCGATACGTGAACGGGCGTGCCCGCAGGACAGTTGACGGCGAGGGCTGGTGTCGGTGCAGCCTTCGGTGACGGCGAGGGCGACGGTGAGGGCGTTGTCGTACGGCGAGGCCTCAGCCCCGTACCGCCACCCGCCCGCCGTCTCCCCCTCCCGCAAAGCCGCCGATCCGCTCACGCAGGGTCCGCGTGTCGAGGCCGTGCGCGGTGAGGTGGTCGGCGACGGTGCCGTAGCGCCGGAGTTCGGCGCGGCCGACGCCCAGGCCGAGCACACGGTGGGGCACGTCGGCGAGCGCGTCGTTCGCGGCCGTGGTCGAGGTGCCCGCCAGATACGGCTCGACGAGGACGACGTCCGTCCCGGCGGCCCGCGTGGCGGCGCGCAACGCGTCCGCGTCGAAGGGCCGTACGGTCGTGGCGTACAGGACGGTGACGTCGAGGCCGTCCGTCGCGGCGAGGACGGCGTCGAGCATCGGGCCGACGGCGACGACCACGCCGGAGCGGCCTTCGCGGACGGTGCGGAAGCGCGCGCCGTCGACCGGGAGGGCCTCCGCGTTCGACTGGACGGACAGCCGTACGTACACCCTGTCGTCGCCCGCGGCGACCGCGTGCCGTAGCAGGGTCTCGGCCTCGTCCGGGTGGCCCGGCACGTGCACGGTCCAGCCGTCCAGGGTGTCGAGGAGGGCCACGTCGCCCGGAGCCATGTGCGTGAACCCACCGGCGGGCCAGTCGAAGGAGGCCGCGGCGCTCACCAGTACCGCGCCGACGTCCTGGTGCCCGAGGTCCAGCTTCACCTGCTCGAAGGGCCGCTCGACGAGGAAACTCGCGAAGGTGTGCACGACCGGACGCATCCCGGTCAGGGCGAGGCCCGCGCCCGCCCCGACGAGGAGCTGCTCGCGGATGCCGACGTTGATCACCCGGTCGGGGTGCCGGAGTTGTGCGTCCGCGAAGCCGTCCCTGCCGATCTCGGCGAGCACGACCGCGACCCGCGGGTCCTCCTCGAGCAGCCGGGAGACGACCGGGGCGAAACGGTCACGCATGGTGTCCATGGGGAGCCTTTCTCGATGTGCTGGTGGGGAGGGCGGGGGAGGGCCGATCAGGCGGACTTCGGTTCCACCCGGGCCACGACCGCGCGCGGTCGGCCGGGGTGCGGTGCGGTGAAGGCGGCGTACAGCGCCGCGTGGTCACGGCCGTCGACCGTCACCGCGGACCAGCCCGCCGCCTCGAAGCGGGCCGCGATGCCGCCGGGCCGGGCGTGGCCGGCGGAGGAGTTGTCGACGACGACGGTGTGCAGCCGGTCCAGCCCGGCGGGCCCGGCGAAGGCGATGGCCTCGTGGTTGCTGCCCTCGTCCAGCTCGGCGTCCCCGACCAGGACCCAGACCCGCGGGGCGGTGCGTCCCTGGGCGCGCAGCCCCAGTGCCGTCCCGACGGCGATCGGCAGCCCGTGCCCCAGCGACCCGCTGCCGATCTCGGCGCCCGGCACCAGCACCCGGTCGGGGTGGTGCCCGAGCGGCGAGTCGTAGGAGCCGAAGTCCGGGAGCCACTCCACCGGTACGAATCCCTTGGCGGCCAGCACCGCGTAGTAGGCCATCGGACCGTGCCCCTTGGACAGCAGGAACCGGTCACGCTCGGGGTCGTCCATCCGCTCCGGGCCGACCCGCAGCACCCGGTTGTAGAGGACCCACAGCACGTCCAGCGTCGAGGTCGCCGCCGGACCGTGCTTCTCGTCGCCGGTCATCAGTCCCATGAGGCGGGGCAGGTCGCCGTGCGTGTACGGGCGGCTGTGTTCCGTGGTTGTCGTCGTCATGCGGACGATCGTGCAACCTCAACCAAACTTCAGGTCAAGCGCTGCCGGGGGCGTGACCGGAAGCCGGCCCCGAATAAAGGCGTGCGCGATCACCGACGGGAGTGCGGTATTGTTTCCATGCGTGTCCGGCCAGGGGAAACCCCAGGTCAGACGGGCAGCGGGACGTGGCGCAGCTTGGTAGCGCACTTGACTGGGGGTCAAGGGGTCGCAGGTTCAAATCCTGTCGTCCCGACTTTTGAAGTCGCAGGTCAGAGGCCGTTTTCTCAGCGATGGGAAGACGGTCTTTGTCGTGTCCGCGGGGGGTGGTTCGCGGAGCCGTTGGAAGCCGTGGCGGCGAAGGCCGGCGACCGGCCGCCGGATCCGGCGCGGTGTTCGCGGGTGGTGATCCGATCGGCCTTTGCGGCACCGCCGCGCGCAAACTTTGCCTCCCGAAGGGGGGTCGGACAGCTCGCAAGAATTGCGCCACGCGGGCCTGTGGGTTGGCCCGTTGGGAACGCGGCACGGCCGGGGTCGGTTTGCGGGGGCTTCGGGGGCGTGCTGGTCGGCGCGCACGATCTCGGAGTCGACGGCGACGACCCGGTCGAGGTCGTCCTCGGCGCCTGCCTGCGCGAACGGAACGGTGCGGACCTGTTTCCGGGTGTCGTCGATCAGTGCCGGGATGCCTCGGGTCGCCGGTGCCGTCGGCTCGGCGAACTCCCGCCGTCGTCGGGCGCAAGGGACGTTTTGCGTCACCAGGGCACCCGCAGGCGGTCGCTGATCTATGGCCCCGCCTTCAAATATTGAGCACAAAGTCCACACAGACCTCTCTTCAGGCGGCCCCAGATGGTCTAGATTGACCGTGCTTTCGCAATGGTGGGACACCAGGCGACAAATGGTGATCTATGGGTCCGGCGATGTGGACGGCCAGTAGCCGCGTCTCTCGCGCCTGACGTGGGGGTGATCGGTACTTGGACCCGTAGGGGGGCTTGGGGCGCGGGGAGTATCCGGGGTTTCGACGGGGTTCCGCGTACCTCAGGGGCTTGGCAGGACCTGCGAGTGCGCTGTCGCCAGGGGGTTGACCACATAACTCTGAGACAGCCGGGATGTCATACGCCGGGGGCGGTGGTGTTCCGAGGGGGAGCGGTGCGGTGGGGGCCTCCCGAGGGGAGGCACAGTGCGGGGGGCGGGGACCCTCCGCAGGGGGAGAAACAGTGTGCGGCGGCGACGCCGTACCACTGGGGACCTTGGGGGGTTCTGTGCGGCAGGGGGGAATAGTCGGCCCTTTTCCGTCGGCGCGTGGGCGTCTGGCGGACGGGGCGATCAGCCAGCCCGCGACCGATTGGGAGCAGCGGTACCGCCGTACCGTGATCATCAGTGACACCGTGGCCACCGCCTGCGTGGTGGGGGCGATCGGCGACTTCTTCGGGGCCCGGGACGCGGCCAACTGGCATGAGAAATGGGGGATTCTCGCCTTCGGCACCCAGCTGCTGGTGCTGGGAGCGCTTGCGGTGAGCCGGGCGTGGGCTCCGGCCGTGCTCGGCCAGGGTGCCGAGGAATTCCGTCGGCTCGGACGCTCGCTGTTCACCGCGACCGTCGTGCTGGCGCTCGGCGGGATCGCTCTGACCTCGCGCAACATCAAGCTCTGGATCTTCGTCGCGATCCCGGCGATCGCGCTCGTCACCATGACCGCGCGGTATCTGCTCCGCCTCTGGCTGCACAAACAGCGCAACGAAGGACGGTGCCTGAGACCGGTGCTCGCCGCCGGGAGCCCGGCCACCGTGCGCGACCTGATCAACCGCACCCGCAAGTTCCCGCACCTCGGCTGGCGGGTGGAGGCGGTGTGCACGACGGACGGCCGGGGGATCGACGGCGAGCAAGGCGGGCTCGACGGTGACCAGTTGGACGGAGTGCCGGTCATCGGCCTGCTGGAGGACGTCGCCAAGCACGTCCGCCACGACGGCTACCGAGTCGTCGCCGTCACCCCCGACCCGCACTGGTCACCGCACCGGCTGCAGCGGCTGGCCTGGAACCTCGAAGGCAGCGACGCCGAGATGATCGTGGCCCCCGTGCTGATGGAGGTGGCCGGCCCGCGCCTGCATGTCGACGCGGTGCTCGGGATCCCGCTGCTGCGGGTCAGCATGCCGACCTTCAGCGGTGGCCGCCGGGCGATCAAAGGGGTCGTCGACCGGCTGGGCGCAACGATTCTGCTGGTGGTGCTCGCGCCGCTGATGCTCCTCGTCGGACTGCTCGTGCTGATGGACAGCCGCGGCGGGGCGATCTATCGCCAGCGCAGGGTCGGCAAGGACGGCCGCGAGTTCACCATCGTCAAGTTCCGCACCATGGTCACCGGGGCCCACGGGGCACGTGCGGACCTGGCCGACCGGAACGAGGGCGCGGGTCTGCTGTTCAAGCTCCGCCGGGATCCGCGGGTGACCCGGGTGGGAGCGGTGCTGCGCCGGTACTCGCTCGACGAGCTCCCGCAGCTTTTCAACGTGCTCACCGGATCGATGTCGCTCGTCGGACCGCGGCCTCCGCTGCCGGAGGAGTCCGCCGCGTACGGCCCGGACATCCGGCGCCGGCTGCTGGTCAAGCCCGGCCTCACCGGCCTGTGGCAGATCAGCGGACGCAGCGATCTGTCGTGGGAGGAGGCGGTCCGCCTCGACCTGCGGTACGTGGAGGACTGGTCGCTCGCCCTGGACACGGTGATCTTGTGGAAGACGCTGCGTGCGGTGCTCCACGGGCAGGGGGCCTACTGATGCGCGGGGGTCGACCGACCGACGCGCGGACCGCAGGCCGCAAGGGCCTGACTGGGGGGAGAGACGGAGCATGAGAGTCAGCGTTTTCGGGCTCGGCTACGTGGGCTGTGTGTCGGCCGCGTGCCTGGCCAGCATGGGGCACGAGGTCATCGGGGTGGACGTGAACCAGGTGAAGGTCGACCTGGTCAACGACGGCAAGGCCCCGGTGGTCGAGGAGCGGATCGGCGAGCTCATCGCCGAGGTCGTGCGGACCGGAGCGCTCCGCGCCACCGGTGATGTCCGCGAGGCGATCATGGACAGCGAGATATCGCTGATCTGCGTGGGCACGCCGTCGGAGCCCAACGGCAGCCTGTGCACCACGTACTTGGAGCGGGTCACCGAACAGATCGGCGCCGCGCTCGCCGAGCGGGGCGGGCGGCAGACCGTCGTGTTCCGCAGCACCATGCTTCCGGGCACCTGCCTGAACCTGCTGGTGCCGATCCTGGAGAAGAACGTCGGCGGCACGGCCGGGGTCGACTTCGGGGTCGCGGTCAACCCGGAGTTCCTGCGCGAGGGCACGAGCGTGCAGGACTTCTTCGACCCGCCCAAGACCGTCATCGGCGAGCTCGACCCGGCGAGCGGCGACGCGGTGGCGGCGCTCTACGACGGCCTGCCCAACGAGGTGTTCCGGGTGCCGATCCCGACCGCCGAGGCCATCAAGTACGCGGACAACGCGTTCCACGGCCTCAAGATCGGCTTCGCGAACGAGCTGGGCTCGGTGTGCCAGGCACTCGGGGTGGACTCGCACCAGGTGATGGACGTGTTCCTGGCCGACCGCAAGCTGAACATCAGCCCCGCCTACCTGCGGCCCGGCTTCGCCTTCGGCGGCTCCTGCCTGCCCAAGGACCTGCGCAGCCTGGTCCACGCGGCGCAGCGGGCCGATGTCTCGGTGCCCATCCTCTCCCACGTGCTGGCCTCCAACTCCGACCACCTCCAGCGCGCGGTGGACCTGGTCGAGCGCACCGGCAAGCGCAAGGTGGGCCTGTTCGGACTCTCCTTCAAACCCGGCACCGACGACCTCAGGGAGAGCCCGCTCGTCGAGCTGGCGGAGCGGCTCTTCGGCAAGGGCTACGACCTCAAGATCTACGACGCCAACGTGAGCCTCTCCCGGCTGCTCGGCGCGAACCGCGAGTACATCGAGAGCCGGCTGCCGCATCTCGCGCAACTGCTCGCCGACTCCGTCGACGAGGTGCTGGAGCACGCCGAGGTGTGCCTGGTCGGGACCAAGGACCCGGCCGTGCTGTCGGCGCTGCCCCACACGGGCGGACCGGCGATCGTCGACCTCATCCACCTTCCCGACGCCGAGACGCGCCGGAACGAACCGGGGTACATGGGCCTTGCTTGGTGACGCAATCAGCCGCGACGGGACGAACCGGCGCGCGCTGATCCTGGTGGAGAACCTTTCGGTGCCGTTCGACCGGCGGGTGTGGCAGGAGTGCACCACCCTGCGCGACGCGGGCTGGGAAGTGCACGTCATCTGCCCCCAGGGGGAGAAACGGGACACGGAACCGGAAGCGGTGATCGACGGGGTGCGGATCCACCGCTACCCGTTGCGCGCGGCCACCGGCGGGCCCGCCGGCTATCTGCGGGAGTACGGAACGGCGCTCTGGCACACGCTCCGGCTGGCCCGCAAGGTCGGCCCGGTCGACGTGGTGCACGCCTGCAACCCGCCCGACCTGCTGTTCCTGCCCGCACTGTGGCTGAAGCGGCGCGGCGCGCGGTTCGTCTTCGACCAGCACGACCTGGTACCCGAGCTGTACCTCTCCCGGTTCGACCGCGGCGAGGACCTGCTCTACCGCGCCGTGTGCGCGCTGGAGAGGCGGACCTACCGGGCCGCGGACATCGTGCTCGCCACGAACGAGAGCTACCGGGACGTCGCGCTGCGCCGCGGCGGCAAGCGGCCGGAGGACGTCTTCGTGGTGCGCAGCGCGCCCGCGACCGACCGGTTCCAACCGGTGCCGCCGGAGCCGGAGTTGAAGCGCGGCAAGCCTCATCTGCTGTGCTACCTCGGCGTCATGGGCCCGCAGGACGGCGTCGACTACGCCTTGCGGGCCCTCGCGAAGCTGCGCGACGAACTCGGGCGGACCGACTGGCACGCGGTCTTCGTCGGCGCCGGCGACGCCTTCGACGCGATGGTCGAACTGTCCCGGCAGCTGGGTCTGTCCGAGCAGGTGCAGTTCACCGGGCGCATCCCGGACGCCGACCTGGTGCGCTACCTGTGCACCGCGGACGTGTGCCTTTCCCCGGACCCGTGCAATCCGCTCAACGACGTGTCGACCATGAACAAGGTCCTGGAGTACATGGCGATGGGCCGGCCGATCGTCTCGTTCGATCTCCGGGAGGCGCGCGTCTCCGCCGGTGACGCCGCCGTCTACGCGCCCGACGACGACGAGGCCCAGTTCGCCAAGCTCATCGCGCTGCTCCTCGACGATCCGCAGAAGCGGGCCCGCATGGGCAAGATCGGCCAGGAGCGGGTCAGCGGACCGCTGTCCTGGGAGAACTCGCAAGCGTCACTGCTCGCCGCCTATGCCGCCGCCTGCCGGGACCAAGCCCCGGTGTCCGCGGCTGGGCCGGTCCGTATGGGGAAGAGGCCGCACCATTGAATGACGACACGATCCGCCTGGTCACGATCGGACGGATTCTCCGTCGGCGGTGGCGGCTCCTCGCCGTCCTCGCCGTAGCGGGCGCGCTCTTCGGCTACGGCACCTCGGTGCTGCTGCTTCCGCCGCGCTACACGGCAGAGGCGTCGGTGCTGCTGCCGGGCCAGTGGGAAGAGCGCGAACTGCTGACCCAGGTGGACATCGCCACCAGTTCGGCGGTCGTCGACCGCGCGGCCGCCGCGCTGAAGTGGGGCACCAGCGGCGCCGAGCTGCAGAAAGACGTGAGCGCCAAGGCGGACGACGGGAACATCATCAAGGTCTCCGGTACGGCCGACACCCCGGAGCGCGCGCAGCGGCTCTCCGACCAGCTGGCCCAGCAGTTCGTCACCTTCGCCACCCGTATCGCGGGCGGCAGCACCGACCCCGCGGCGGACACGGCGACCGAGGCGCTGCGCAAGCAGGTGGCCGAGACCAACCGCCGTATCACCGATCTGGCCGACTCGGCGGATCCGGGGCAGACCGTGGAGGGCGTGCAGGCCCGCACCGAGCTGGAGGGTCTGCGCACCGGGTTGCAGGACGCCATGAAGAAGCTGGAGGAGGCCAACCCGGCGAGCGCCAAGGCCAGCATGGTCGTCATGGGTCCGGCCCCCCGGCCGACCGGGGCGGCGGCGCCGACGAGGATGCAACTGACCGTCGGCGGGGCGCTGTTGTTCCTCCTGCTCGCGGTCATTGGCCATCTCGCCGCCGCACGGGTGAGCCGCCGGCTGCGCGCCGAACCGGAGATCGCCGCGGCGCTCGGCTCGCCGTTCCTCGGCACCGTCGACGTGCCCGGCGAACGGCACGGGCACCGGCCCGAGAGCCACGGCTCGCGGGCCCGGTTCCGCCGCCTTCTCGGCATCGACACTCCCTGGGACGCACCGGCCCTCCAGCGGTCCGGCGACGAGGCCGAGCGGCGGCTCCGCTACCGGCGGGTGTGTGCCAGGCTCCGGGACCAACTGCCCGCTCCCCGGCGGCTGTTGGTCGTCGTACCGGAAGGCGACGAGGTCGCCCGGCTGGCCGCCGGACAGCTCGTCGCCGAGGCCTCCGGTGACCCGCGGCTGCGGGTGGTGGAGGTCTCGGTGGACCGGCCGATCGTGCCGGACCGCGACACCGAGTCCGGTGCCCTCGCCGTCCTCAGCGCCGGGAGCTGGACCGCCGGGGAACTCGCCGGCATCGCCGAGGCGTGCGCGGACGGCGGCCACGAGCTCGTCGGCGTCGTCGTCGCCGGTACGGTCCGCACCCGACCGACGGAAACCGCCGACCGACTGTCCGACGACGCCACTTTGACGTTCGCGGTACACGGCCACGCGACAGGAGATCCAGCGTGACGACGAGCACGACTTCGGAGTCGTCGGCCGCCACCCCGCTCCTCGACCTCCAGGCGCTGGTGGTCGCGGTGCGCAGACGCCGCCGGCTGTGGGGCGCCATGGCGCTCCTCGGGATGCTGGCCGGCGCGGCCGTGGCGGTCGTGCTGCCGCCGGCCCCGGCCGCCGTGACCAAGGTGCTGGTCGCGCACCAGGAGGACCAGCCGAACGACACCGGAACGCTGATCCGCACCGACGCCCAGCTGCTGGCGACCACGCGGATCGCCGGCCAGGCCCTGAAGATCCTCAAGTCCCCGGAAAAACCCGAGGACTTCATGAAGGACTACCGGGGCACCGGACTGACCAACAACGTCCTCCAGATCGATGTGACGGGCAAGACCGACACGGAAGCGGTGGCCCGGGCCAAGGCACTGGCCGAAGCGTTCGTCGCGGACCACGCCAAGCGCATCCAGGACATCGCCGACGCCAACGCCCAGGGCCTGCTCGACCAGCGGGACCGGATGGAGACGGAGCTCGCCGACGTCAACAAGTCGATCGGCGGCCGGTCGCCCGACTCCGACCCCGCGGACGCGGCGAACCTCGAGTCGCTCTTCGCCCGGCGGGCCGAACTCACCTCACAGATCTCCGACTTCGGCCAGCGCGCCGAGGAGGCCCGCGTCGGCGCGCCCCAGCTCGTCGCCGGCACCCAGATCGTGGACGCCCCGCGCGCGGTGCGGAGCTCGCTGCCCAAGGCCCTCGTCACCGACGGCGTGATCGGACTCGTCCTCGGGCTCTTCCTCGGGCTCGCGCTGGCCGCGGTCGGTGTCGTGGTCGCGGACCGCCCCGTGCTGCGCCGGGACATCGCGGCGAACCTCGGCGCCTCGGTCATCGCCGAACTGCCGCGCCGCTCCGGCAGGTTGTGGCAGCGCCGGCGGACCCGGGTGGCACGCGAACGCCTCGCCACCACGCTGGCCCGCACCTCGCGCGGCTCGGCGGAGCCGCTGTCGCTGCTGGAACTCGGCTGCGCGCGCAGCACGGCCGTGATCGCCCTCGGTCTCGCCCGGGCACTGGGGGAGGACGGGCCGGTGACCGTCGTCGACGGTCTCCCCGGCACACAGCTCTCCGGCCGCCGCCCGAAACCGGGGGACCCCACAGTGGTCGGCGGCGAGAAGGCAGCCACCGTGTCCCCGCAGGAGCAGCGGATCGGCGTCGGCTCGGTGGCGCCCGGCACGGCGTGGACCGACCTCCAGCACCTCGGCTCCCGGACCGTGCTCGTCGTACGTGCCGGACACGGCAGCGCCGCATGGCTGCACACCGTGGCCCGGCAGCTCGCGGACCAGCACATCCCGGTGATCGGTGTGGTGCTGATCGACCCCGATCCGCGCGACCGGACCGACGGCACGCTGTGGGACGGGCTGGCCAACGCGCTGCGCGGCCACAGCGAGCGGCCGACCTGGCAGAACGGTGGGGGTACCGCCCACGCCGCTCAGTCAGTGGGGGAGGGCCGGCGGCTCACGGAACGGCAGCCGATACGGGCCGCACGGGTTCCGGACAACGACCAGGAGGTGCGGTAGACGTGTGTGGCATCGCGGGCACGTACCGATGGCCGGACGGAAAGGCCGTCACCGACCGGCTCACCGACACCCTCGCCCACCGGGGCCCGGACGGCTCGGGCCGCTACGGCCACCCCCTGGGTGACGGCGAAGTGCAGCTCGGGCACCGTCGGTTGTCCATCATCGACCTGTCCGAGACCGGCGCCCAGCCGATGGTCTCCGACGGCCTGGCCCTGACGTACAACGGCGAGCTGTACAACGCGCCCGAACTCCGCGCCGAGTTGGTGGCCACCGGGGTGCGCTTCCGCGGTACCTCCGACACCGAGGTGCTCCTGGAGGCGTGGCGGCGCTGGGGGACGGACTGCCTGCCCCGGCTGCGCGGCATGTTCGCGTTCGGCGTCTTCGACGAGCGGACCGGTGAACTGGTGCTCGTCCGCGACCAGTTGGGCATCAAGCCGCTGTTCCTGCTCCGGCGCGGCCAGGGCCTGATGTTCGCCTCCGAGCTCAAGGCGCTCGCCGCCGCGACCGGCAAGTCGCTGGAGGTGGACCATGCGGCGCTGGTGGCGTCCCTCCTCTACTACTGGGTGCCGGACTCGCGCTGCGCGTTCCGCGAGGCGGAGAAGCTCCCGCCGGGGAGCTGGCTGCGCTGCCGGCCCGACGGCCGGGTGGAGCGCGGCAGCTTCTGGAACCTGAAGGACGTCGCCGCCGAGGGCCGGGACCGGGCGCTGGCCGGTGAGCGGCCGGACCTCGACGCCGTCGTCGAGGAGTCGACCCGACGACACCTGCTCTCCGACGTACCTGTGGCGACCTTCCTCTCCGGCGGCCTCGACTCCAGCTATCTGACCGCGCTGGCGGCCCGCCACCAGCCCGGGATCTCCGCCTACACCATCGGATTCCGTGCCGAGGACGCCAAGTTCGAGGCGATGCCGGACGACCTGCGCTACGCCCGGCAGGTCGCCGAGCAGTTCGGTGTCGACCTGCACGAGATCGAGATCGCCCCGAACGTGCTCGACCTGCTGCCGCAGATGACGTACAGCCTGGACGAGCCGATCGGCGACCCCGCCGCGATCAACACGTACCTGATCTGCATGGCCGCCCGGGAGGCCGGGGTCAAGGTGATGCTCTCGGGGATGGGCGCGGACGAGCTGTTCGCGGGGTACCGCAAGCACTTCGCCAACCTGCTCGCGCTGCGCTACCAGCGCGTCCCCCGGCCCCTGCGGCGCGGGGTGTCCGGAGTCGTGGACCGGCTGCCGGTCGCCTCGGCCCGGCGCGGTTACCGGTCGGTGCGGTTCGCGAAGCGGTTCCTCTCCTTCGCCGATCTGCCGGAGGAGACCGCGTTCCGGCGCAGCTACACCATGTACGACCAGGACGAACTGCTGGCCCTGCTCAACCCGGATCTGGCCGGGACGGTCGACGACGTGCTGACCGAACACGCGGACGTCTACCAGGACAACGACCTCGACGACTTCGTCAACCGCATGTGCCTGACCGATGCCCGGATGTTCCTGCCGGGACTGAACCTCGCCTACACGGACCGCTCGAGCATGGCCGCGTCGACCGAGGTGCGGGTGCCGTACGTGGACGTCGAGGTGGTCAAGGCGGCGTTCGCCGTGCCCGGCGATCGCAAGATCGTCGGACGGCAGGGCAAGGCCGCTCTCAAGGAAGCGGCCACCTCGATCCTGCCCCGGGAGATCGTGTACCGGCCCAAGGGCCTGTTCAGCGCCCCGCTGCGGGCCTGGATGAGCCGGGACCTGGCACCGCTGGTGCGCGAGGTGGTCAACGACGGCGTGCTCGTCAACTCCGGGCTCCTGCGCCGCGACGCGCTGGCGCGCATGGTCGCCGAGGACGCCGCCGGACAGGCGGACTACTCCAAACATCTGTGGCACGTACTGACCCTCGAGTACTGGTATCGCGACGCGACCTCTGGCTCCGCCCAGAGCGCTCGGACGACGGCTTAGAAAACAGGAGTTCTGGTGAAGCAGGTTGTACAGAACTACAAGAGCGGCGAGCTGGCGGTGCTCGACGTTCCGGTACCGGGGTGCAAGCCGGGCGGTGTGCTGGTCCGCAGCGCCTACTCGCTGATATCCACCGGCACCGAGCTCATGAAGGTCTCCGAGGCCGGCATGTCGATGCTGGGCAAGGCCCGCTCACGGCCGGACCAGGTGGCCAAGGTCATGCAGAGCGTGGCCACCAACGGGGTGCCCGCCACCTACCGCAAGGTGATGGGCAAGCTGGACTCCTACACGCCGCTGGGCTACTCGCTGTGCGGGGTGGTCGAGCAGGTCGGCGCCGGGATCGACGACGTGAAGGTCGGCGACCTCGTGGCCTGCGCCGGCAACGAGCACGCGCTGCACGCCGAGCTGAACTGGGTGCCGAAGAACCTCTACGCCCCGGTCCCCGACGGACTCGCGCCGCGCCACGCGGCCTTCGGCACCGTCGGCTCGATCGCGATGCAGGGCGTCCGCCAGGGCGAGCCGCAACTCGGCGAGGTGGCACTGGTCATCGGCCTCGGCCTGATCGGGCAGCTGGTGGTGCAGCTCCTCACCGCCGCGGGAGTCCGCGTGGTCGGCGCCGACCCCGACCCGACGCGCTGCGAACTCGCCGAGCGCCTGGGCGCCGCGGCCTGCGGCGACCCCGCGTCCCCGGCCGTGGAGGCGGCCGTCGCCGAACTCACCGACGGCCACGGCGTGGACCAGGTGTTCCTGGCCGCCGGCGGCGGCAGCAACCAGCCCGTCGAGCTGGCCGCCCGGCTCGCACGGGACCGCGGCCGGGTCGTCGACATCGGCAAGTGCCGCCTGGACCTGCCGTGGAACGCGTACTACGAGAAGGAACTCGACGTCCGCTTCTCGCGCTCCTACGGCCCCGGGCGCTACGACCCGTCGTACGAGCTGGAGGGACGCGACTACCCGATCGGCTACGTGCGCTGGACCGAGCGCCGCAACCTGGCGTGCTTCCTCGATCTCCTCGCCCGCGGCAGGGTCGACGTGGAGCCCCTGGTCTCCCACATCGCCGACTTCGACGACGCCGTGGAGACCTACCGGAGCCTGAAGGACGGCGACCTCAAAGCCGTTGCCGTGCTGTTCCGCTACCCCGAACAGGCGGCGGAACAAGGGGAGTCGGCGGCCCCGGAGGTGTCCGTGCCCGAGGTGCGACGCACCGGCACGACCGTCGCCCCGGCCCGATCCGCCAAGACGCCGGTGCGGCTCGCTTTCGTAGGCGCGGGAAACTACGCGACGTCGATGCTGCTGCCGCACCTTTCACAGCGCGAGGGCGTCGAGCTGTCGACCGTCGTCACCACGACGGCGCTGTCCGCCGCCAACGCGCAGCGGAAGTTCGGCTTCGCCCAGGCGACCACCGACCTCGACGCCGTGCTCGGCGACAAGTCCATCGACGCGGTGTTCGTGGTCACCCGGCACAGCTCGCACGCCGAACTGACCCGGCAGGCACTGCTGGCCGGCAAGACGGTGTTCGTGGAGAAGCCCCTGGCCCTCACCGAGGACGAACTGGCCGGAGTGCTCGCGGCGGTGGAGGAGTCCGGCAACGACCGCCTCCAGGTGGGCTTCAACCGTCGGTTCGCGCCGCTGCTCCAGGAGGCCAAGAACCGCTTCGGCACCCGGACCGGTCCGGCGAGCCTCCGCTACCTGGTCAACGCGGGCAAGCTCCAGCACGGCAGCTGGTACCTCCAACAGGGCGCCGAGGGCTCGCGGTTCGCCGGCGAGGGCGGCCACTTCATCGACACGGCGAGCTGGCTCCTCGACGCCGACCCGGTCTCCGTCTACGCGACAGCCGCGCCCGGCAACGAGGACCTCCAGGTCGTCCTGCGCTACCCGGACGGGTCCACCGCCACCATCAGCTACGTCACCACCGGCGCACCCGGCTACCCCAAGGAGACGCTGGACCTGGTCGCGGACGGCAAGGTGCTGCGGCTCGACGACTTCGTCAAGGCCTCGGTCCACGGCCCTAAGAAGTGGGTCAGTTCGCGGCTGCCCAAGGCCCGGGACAAGGGCCAGAACGCCGAACTGGCCGCGTTCATCAAGGCGGTTCGGACCGGCGGACCGATGCCGGTGCCGCTGGAGTCGCTGGTCGCCGCCACGGCGGCCACCCTCGCCGTGCAGGCCGGCCTGGCCGGCGACGCGCCGGTGACGCTGGCGAGGACGCCATGAGCATGAGCGCGGGCTGGTACCTGCGGCGGCTGTCCCGGATGGGACCGCGAGAGGTCGCGGGCCGGGCGGGCGACGCCGTGCGCAGGCGGCGTTGGCGGTCGGCGCGGCCGGACTCCCCGAGCGTGACCGGCGCCCGGTTCACCGCGGTCCTGCCCGAAGGAGCGATCGCCTCGGTGCCGCCGGACGCCGCGAAACGGCTCGTCGCCGAGGCGGACCGGCTGATGTACGGGCACGTCGAGTTCTTCGGGGTGGTCCGCGACGACCTCGACGACCCGGACTGGTGGTGCGACCCGAAGACCGGGCGCCGGGCTCCCTGGGGCTACGCCTTCGACGTGCCGTACCGGAACGAGGACGTGGTCGGGGACATCAAGCAGATCTGGGAGCTGTCCCGGCATCAGTACCTCACCGTGCTCGCCGCCGCCTACGCGGTCACGGGGGACGAGCGGTACGCCGAGCGAGTGGCCGATCACCTGCGGTCGTGGTGGAAGGCGAACCCACCGCTGCGTGGCGTGCACTGGATCAGTGGGATCGAGCTGGGCATCCGGCTGCTGTCCTGGGTGTGGATCCGGCGGCTGCTCGACGGCTGGCCGGGCGCGGCCGAGCTGTTCGAGGACAACCCGGTGGCGCTGAACCAGATCTGGCACCACCAGCGCTGGCTGGCCGCCTTCCCCAGCCGGGGATCCTCGGCGAACAACCACGTCATCGCCGAGACCGCCGGACAGTTCGCCGCGGCCTGCGCGTTCAACTGGTTCCCGTCGTCGGTGCGTTGGCGGTCCGGCGCGCTGCGGTCGCTGGAGCGGCAGTTGCGCGCCAACACCTTCGACTCCGGCCTCAACCGCGAGCTGGCCACCGAATATCACGGACTCGTGCTGGAACTCGGCCTGGCCGCGGTGGCCGAGGCGGATGCCGCCGACGTGCCGGTTCCCGAGTCGCTCCGGCTGGTACTGCTGCGGATGACCGACGCACTCGCGGCCGTCGTGGACAACCGGCTGCGCCCGCCCCGCCAGGGGGACGCGGACGACGGCTTCGGTCTGGTCGTGGACGGCGCGGGCACCGACCGCTGGGGTTCGCTGCTGGCCACCGGCGACGCCGTGTTCGGCCGGCTCGCCTGGTGGCCGACGGTGACCGGCACCGACGTGCGTACCCCGCTGCTGGCCGCGCTCGTCCGGCCGTACGCGAAGGACGGAACCGCCCGCCCGGCGACCAGGCCCGCCCGCTTCGCCGACGCGGGGCTCACCGTCCTGCGCGGTCCCGAGGAGATCTGGTGCCGCTGCGACGGCGGTCCGCACGGCTTCCTGTCCATCGCCGCGCACGCCCACGCCGACGCGCTGTCCGTGGAGGTCCGGCACGACGGGGTGGATGTGCTCGCCGACCCGGGGACGTACTGCTACCACGGGCAGCCCGCATGGCGGCAGTACTTCCGGTCGACCCTCGGCCACAACACGCTGCAACTGGACGGCGGTGACCAGTCCGTCTCCGGCGGCCCGTTCCTGTGGACCCGGCACGCCCGCAGCCGCGTCCTGGACGTGGACAACTCCGGTGCGGGGGTGGCCCGTTGGGCCGCCGAGCACGACGGCTACCAGGGCTCGACGCACCGCCGCCGGGTGGAACTGACGGCTAAGAGCCAGGAGCTGAGGATCGTCGACGAGGTCAGCGGCCGACAAAGCCCGCGCCGGGACGTGCGGTTGGCGTTCCACCTCGGCCCGGCCATCACCGCGGACCTGGCCGGGCACCGGGCCGTGCTCACCTGGACCCGGGACGGTGAGGACCGCTCCGCGGTGCTCGACCTGCCCGAACAACTGTCCTGGCAGGCGCATCGCGGCGAGACGGACCCGCCGCTGGGCTGGTACTCCGCCGGATTCGGGCGCAAGGAACCCACCACCACGCTGATCGGCACCGGCTTCGCCGACGGCGCGGGCGAGTTCACCACCGTGCTCGGGTTCCGCGGCCAGGGGGGCGCGTGAGGATCAACAGGCGGCCCTGGGCGTTGGCGGTGGCACCGCTGGCGCTGGCCCTGCTGACGGCGACCGGCTGCGACAGCACGTCGAGCGCCCCGGCCACGACGAAGCCGACCGCCGCGCCGTCCACGTCCACGTCCGCCGCCCGGTCCGTGGCCCGGGTGTGCGCCAACCCCGCCGCCGGGCCGGCGAAGGCACCGGCGGGCGCGGTCACCGTGGACCCGAAGGTGGTCGGCGACCTGGCGGCGAAGACCAAGAAGAGCCCCCCGAACACCACGTTCTGGCTCAAGCCGGGCACGCACAAGCTGGAGCGGGACCGCTACGCCCAGGTCATCCCCAAGAAGGGGGACCACTACATCGGTGCGCCGGGCGCGGTGTTCGACGGCCGGAAGGTCAACCAGTACGCCTTCACCGGCAATGCCGCCGATGTCACCATCCGCTTTCTGACCGTGCGGGGATTCGTCGCGCCGCAGGACGAGGGCGTGGTCAACCACGACTCGGCCGACGGGTGGGTCATCGAACACTCGACGATCAAGGACAACTCCGGCGCCGGACTGATGGCCGGTGCCCGCCAGCAGGTCCGCGCCGACTGCCTGCGCGACAACGGCCAGTACGGCATGAACGCCTACAAGGGCAACGGCCGTATCACCGGCCTGGTGGTCGAGGGCAACGAGATCACGGGCAACAACACCGGTGACTGGGAGCGGCGCAAGGAGGGCTGCGGCTGCACCGGAGGCATCAAGTTCTGGGAGGTCGACGGCGCGGAGATCAGCGGGAACTGGGTGCACGACAACCGTGGCGCCGGGCTGTGGGCGGACACCAACAACAACGACTTCCGCATCGAGAACAACGTGATCGAGGCCAATGACGGTGCCGCGCTGATCTACGAGACCAGCTACAACGCGGTCATCCGGGACAACACGATCCGGCGGAACAACTGGGTCGAGGGCCGCAAGGCGGCCGACGGCGGTGACAACTTCCCGTACGCGACCGTCTACCTGTCCGAGTCCGGCGGCGAACCGAGGGTCAAGGCCCGCACCGACAAGATCGAGATCTACCGGAACGTGCTGGAGGACAACTGGTCCGGGATCACCCTGTGGGAGAACGCCGACCGGTTCTGCAACAGCCCGGCCAACACCTCGTCCGGTGACTGCACGCTGCTGGTGAAGAAGACGAGCAGTTGCGTGCGACCGGCGATCGCCAAGGCACCCCTCTACTCCGACTGCCGGTGGAAGACCCAGCGGGTGGACATCCACGACAACCGCTTCGTCCTCGACGAGTCCGTCGTCAAGTGCACGGAGATGTGCGACCGCATGGCCGTGCTGTCCAACTACGGCACCTATCCGGACTGGTCGCCGTACAAGGGCGAGCAGGTGGCCGACGCCATCACCGAGAAGCAGCACAACCGCTGGCACGACAACGTCTACGTCGGACCGTGGAAGTTCGACGCCGAGGACCAGAGCCGGGTGCTCGACTTCGGGCAGTGGCAGGCGGCGCCGTATCTGCAGGACAAGGGCAGCACCCTCGACCTCCAGGCCGGTGGTTGAGATGGGGGAGAACCCGACGCGCGGACCGGACACGGTCGGCACGCAGCCGGGCGCCGCACCGCGCCCGGCCGGCACACCGAAGACCGTCGGCATCGTGTGGGGACTGCTGGTCCTCAACACCCTCGGCTCCGCCGGGGCGAAGACCATCGTCCCGCTGCCCCGTTCCCTCATCCAGATGGTCACGATGGGCTCGCTGGTCGCCGCGTTCGCGCTGGCGCTCGTGGTCAACCAGCGGGTGCGGATCAGGGCCAGCGCCTATGTACTGCTGCTCTCCCTGCTGCTGGTGTCCAGCGTGATCGCCAGCGCGAGCCTGGAGTCCGGGATGGGCGCGCTGTTCCGCTGCTTCCGGCTGACTCTCTTCGTCGGCACACTGTGGCTGCTCAGCCGCTGGTGGGACGGCAGTCTCACGTTCGTCCGCTACCACATCCGGGCCTACTTCGCGGTCCTCGGCTCGGTGGCCCTCGGCCTGCTCGTCTCCCCGGGCAAGGCCCTGCCCGGCCTCTACGGCGGACGCCTCGTCGGCGCGCTGTGGCCGCTCACCCCGCCGCAGATCGGGCAGTACGCGGCGGTGATCATCGGGCTCACCGCGCTGCTCGTCATCGGCAGGCGGACCGACCGGACCAGCGCCGTGCTGGTCATCGTGCCGTCGCTGGTGCTGCTCGCGCTGACCCACACCCGGACGGCCACGCTCGGCCTGCTCCTCGGGCTGGCGCTGGCGATCGGCTCGCTCATCCTGACCAGCGCCGCGGCCCGCCGCTTCTTCACCTGGGCGGTGCTGATCTCCACGGTGGCCGCGGTCGGCTTCGCCTCCGCGCTGCAGACCTGGTTCCTGCGCGGACAGAGCCAGGAGAACTTCTCCAGTCTCACCGGCCGGGCCAAGGTCTGGAACGCCCTGCTGGCCGAGCCCCGGTCCGCCGCGCAGCAGGCGTTCGGCGTGGGCCTGGGCGACAAGTCCTTCGGCGGGCTGCCGATCGACAACAGCTGGCTGGCCGTCTACAACGAGCAGGGTCTGATCGGCGTCACCCTCGTCGCGTTGATCATCGCCGTGCTGGGCGGCGTCGCGCTGCTGCGCCCGCCGTCGTTGCAGCGGGCCTGCGCGATCTTCCTGATCAGCTACTGCGCGATCGCCTCGTACACCGAGGCCGGTCTGGGCGACGCCTCGCCGTATCTGCTCCATCTGGCCCTGGCCGCCTCGCTGTTGGCGGTACCCGCCCGGGCCGTTCCGCTCGCGCTGCCCGAAGCCCCTCGACGGCACGTCCCGCGCTGGGCCCGTAGATCGGAGGCGAAGTGAGCATGCACGTTCTCGTGGTGCACAACCGCTACAACTCGGCGCAGCCGAGCGGGGAGAACAAGGTCGTCGACCAGGAGGTGGAGCTGCTGCGCGCGGCCGGCCACCGGGTCGAGGTGTTCGAGCGGCGCAGCGACGACATCGGCGCCCGCTCCCTCCTCGGCAAGGTCGCGGTGCCGCTCCTGGTGCCGTGGAACCCGGCCGTACGTACGGAGCTCGCCGCCAAGCTGCGCGCCGAGCGGCCGGACGTGGTGCACGTCCACAACGTCTTCCCGCTCCTGTCGCCCGCCGTGCTCGCCGCCTGCGCCGACGCCGATGTGCCCGCCGTCGCCACGCTGCACAACTACACCCAGGTCTGCCCGCCCGGCACACTCCAGCGGGACGGCCGACCGTGCACCGAGTGCGTCGGCTCGACGCCGCTGCCCGCCGTCCGGCACGGCTGCTATCGCAACTCCCGCCTGGCGACCGTGCCGCTCGCGGTCAGCCTGTCGGTCAACCGGCGGCGCTGGTGGTCCGGCGTGGAGCGGTTCCTCTGCATCTCCGCGGCGCAGCGTGACGTCCTGGTGCGGTCCGGCATGCCGGCCGAGCGGCTGGCGGTGAAGCACAACTTCGTGCCGGAGCCGGGCAGTCGCCGCACGGGCGACGGCGAGCATGTGCTGTATCTCGGCCGGCTCGCGGAGGCCAAGGGCGTGCGGCTGCTCATGACCGCGTGGGACGAGATCGCGGCGGGCGGCGGGGTGGGCGTACCGCTTGTGATCGCCGGCACCGGACCGCTGGAGCCGGAGGTGACCGCCTGGGCCGCGGGCCGCGACGACGTGCGCTACGTCGGCCTGTTGGACGCGGCGGAGTGCCGGGAGGCCATCGCGCGGTCGGTCGCCGTGGTGGCTCCCTCGACGTGGCTTGAGGCGTTCGGCCTGGTGGTCGTGGAGGCGATGGCGGCCGGGGTGCCGACCGTCGCCGCGGGCCACGGCGCCTTCGTCGAACTCGTCGAGGACGGCGTCACCGGGCTGCTGCACCGGCCGGGCGAGCCCGCCTCGCTCGCGTCCCGCATACGCCGGATCGCGGCCGAGCCGGCCCGCAACCGGGAGATGGGGCAGGCGGCCCGGCGCCGCTACGAGCAGGGATTCAGCCCGGCCGTCGGCCTGGAGCGCCTGCTGGAGGAGTACCGCACCGCGATCGCGGGTCGGTCAGCACTGGCTCGCGGCGGGGACACCCGCGCGAGCAGGGGGGATGGGGACAGCAGATGACACGATGCCGACTCTGCGGCTCGGAAGCGACGACGAGCGTCGTCGATCTTGGAGCAACACCACCGTGTGAGAGCTTTCTCGCCGCGGACCAACTGGACCGGCCGGAGCAGACGTACCCGCTGAACCTGCGGGTCTGCACCGACTGCTGGCTCGCGCAGCTCCCGCCGCTGATCACGCCGGAGGAGACGTTCAAGGAGTACGCGTACTTCTCCTCGTTCTCGACCTCCTGGGTGGAACACGCGCGCACGTACGTCGCCGATGCCGTACAGCGCCTCGCGCTCGGTCCCGACGCCTTCGTGGTCGAGGTCGCGAGCAACGACGGCTACCTGCTCAGACATGTGGTGGACCGCGGGATCCGCTGCCTCGGCATCGAACCGTCGGTGAACGTCGGTGCCGCGGCGCGGGAAGCGGGGGTGCCCACGCACACGGCGTTCCTGAGCCCCGACACCGGCTCGGCCGTCCGCGCCGAGCACGGCCCGGCGAACCTGGTCGTGGCCAACAACGTGTACGCGCACATCCCCGACGTCGTCGGCTTCACCCAGGGGCTGCGCGCGCTGGTCGCCGACGACGGCTGGGTCTCCATCGAGGTGCAGCACCTGCTGACCCTGATCGAGGACAACCAGTACGACACGATCTACCACGAGCACTTCCAGTACTACACGGTCGCCTCCGCGATCCGGGCCCTCGCGAGCGGCGGACTCGCCCTCGTGGACGTCGAGTTGCTGCCCACGCACGGCGGCTCCATCCGGCTGTGGGCCCGGCCGGCCGAGGTGGCGGGGGAGCCGTCGCAGCGGGTGGCCGACGTGCTGGCCCGGGAGAAGGCCGCCGGCTTGCAGGAGTTGTCGGGGTACACCGAGTTCTCCGCCCGGGTGGCCAAGGTGCGCCGGGATCTGCTGCGGTTCCTCATCGACGCCGCCGAGCGCGGCGAGACGGTCGTCGGCTACGGCGCCCCGGGCAAGGGCAACACCCTGCTCAACCACTGCGGCATCCGGCCCGACCTGCTCACGTACACGGTCGACCGCAATCCGTACAAGCACGGCAGGTTCACCCCGGGCACCCGCATCCCGATCCTGCCGCCCGAGCAGATAGCCGCCGACAAGCCGGACTACGTCCTCGTCCTCCCGTGGAACCTGCGGGCCGAGCTGGTCGAGCAGCTGTCGTTCGTGCACGAGTGGGGCGGCCGGCTGGTCTTTCCGATCCCCGAACTGAGCGTTGTCGAGGGCGCTTTGAAGGAGGTCACAGCATGAAGGTCGTCCTGTTCTGCGGCGGTTACGGGATGCGCATGCGCAACGGAACCTCCGACGACGTGCCCAAGCCGATGGCGATGGTCGGGCCGAGACCGCTGATCTGGCACGTCATGCGCTACTACGCGCACTTCGGGCACAAGGAGTTCATCCTCTGCCTCGGCTACGGCGCCCACCACATCAAGGACTTCTTCCTCAACTACGAGGAGACGGCGTCCAACGACTTCGTCCTGCGGGGCGGGCGCACCGAGTTGCTGTCCACCGACATCGCCGACTGGACGATCACGTTCGCGCAGACCGGCATCGAGTCACCCATCGGGGAGCGGCTGCGCAGGGTGCGGCACCATCTGGACGGCGACGAGATGTTCCTCGCCAACTACGCCGACGTGCTCACCGACGCCCCGCTGCCCGAGATGATCGACCGGTTCGCCCAGCGCGACGCCGGGGCGTCGATGATGGTCGTACCGCCACAATCCTCGTTCCACTGCGTGGAGTTGGGCGAGGACGGCCTCGTAGGAGGCATCACTGCGGTGAGTGACATGCCGCTGTGGGAGAACGGCGGCTACTTCGTGCTCCGCCAGGAGGTCTTCGACCACATACCGGAGAACGGGGACCTGGTCGCCGACGGATGCGCCCAACTGGCCAAGCGCGGACGGCTGGTGGCGCACCAGCACCGCGGCTTCTGGAAGCCGACCGACACGGTGAAGGAGCGGGCCGCGCTCGACGAGGCCTATACGCGGGGCGACCGCCCGTGGGCCGTGTGGGAGCGGGACAGCGCGGGGGTGCGTGCGTGATCAGGCTCGGAGCCGGCCGGCTCGACCGGATCGTCGTCGTGGGCGCCCACTGCGACGACATCGCCATCGGCGCCGGCGGCACCCTGCTGACGCTGTGCCAGGCCCGGCCCGGCATCCGTGTCGACGCACTCGTGCTCTCCGGCGGCGGCACTGAGCGGGAGCAGGAGGAGCAGGCCGCGCTCACGGCCTTCTGCCCGGGCGCCGACCTGCGGCTGACCGTGCACAAGCTGCCGGACGGCCGGCTGCCCACGCACTGGGACGAGGCCAAGGCCGCGGTCGAGGAACTGCGCGAGCGGACCGACCCGGACCTGATCCTGGCCCCGCGTACCGATGACGCGCACCAGGACCACCGCGGCCTGGCCCAGCTGATACCCACCGCGTTCCGCGACCACCTCGTGCTCGGCTACGAGATCGTCAAGTGGGACGGCGATCTCGGCCGCATGGCGGCGTACCAGCCGCTGTCGCCGGAGACCGCCGAACAGAAGGTGCGGCTGCTGCAGGAGCACTACGCCTCGCAGCGCCACCGGCCCTGGTACGACCGGGAGGCCTTCCTGGGCCTGGCCCGGATCCGCGGCATCGAATGCCACGCGCGATACGCCGAGGCGTTCGCCGTCACCAAACTCACGCTCAACCTGGGGGGTTGAACACCTTGCGCGTACTACTGACCGGACACCAGGGCTATCTGGGCACCGTCATGGCCCCGATCCTCACCGCCGCCGGACACGAGGTCGTCGGCCTCGACTCCGGCCTGTTCGCCGACTCCGTCCTCGGTCCGCAGCCCGCCGACCCGCCCGGGGTACGGGTGGACCTGCGCGACATCACCCCCGAGCACGTGGCCGGGGTGGACGCCGTGATCCACCTGGCCGCCCTCTCCAACGACCCGCTGGGATCGCTGGCGCCGGAACTCACCTACGACATCAACCACCACGCGTCCGTACGGCTGGCAAAGCTGGCCCGCGACGCCGGAGTTCGGCGCTTCCTGTACGCGTCGACCTGCTCCGTCTACGGCGCCTCCGGCGGCGACGGCCTGGTGACCGAGGACGCCCCGCTGCGCCCGGTGACGCCGTACGCGGAGTCGAAGGTGCGGGTCGAGGACGACGTGCACGCGCTGGCCGACGGCGACTTCACCCCGGTGTTCATGCGCAACGCCACCGCCTTCGGCTACTCGCCCCGGCTGCGCGCCGACATCGTGCTGAACAACCTGGTGGGCCACGCGCTGCTGTCCGGCGAGGTGTTGGTGCTCTCCGACGGCACTCCCTGGCGCCCGCTGGTGCACGCCGCCGACATCGCCCGCGCCTTCACGGCCGCGCTCACCGCACCGCGCGAGGCGGTGCACGACCGGGCGTTCAACATCGGCAGCGAGATCAACAACGTCACGGTCGCCGAGATCGCCGACCAGGTCGCCGAGGCGGTGGCCGGCGCGAAGGTGGTGATCACCGGCGAGAACGGCGCCGACCCGCGCTCGTACCGGGTGGACTTCTCGCGCTTCCGCAACGCGATCCCCGGCTTCGACTGCGAGTGGACGGTGAAGCAGGGCGCGCTCGAACTCGCCGACGCCTACCGGAAGTTCGACCTGACCCGGGAGGCTTTCGAGCAGCGCTTCACCCGCCTCGCCGTACTGCGCGCGGCGACCGACGCCGGCACCGTCGACGACACCCTGCGGTGGCGCCGATGACCGACACGGGCGAGGAAATGTACGGCCTGGTGGAGCGGCTGTACCCGCTCTGCCGGAGCATCACCGGCGACGGCGTGCGCGCCACCCTGGACATCGTCGGCGAGTACCTCCCGCTCCAGGTGCACGAGGTGCCGACCGGGACACAGGTCCTCGACTGGACGGTGCCGCAGGAGTGGAACATCCGGGACGCGTACATCGCCGACAGCACCGGCCGGCGGGTCGTCGACTTCGCCGCGTCCAGCCTGCACGTCCTCGGCTACAGCGTGCCGGTGGCGAGGACCATGCCTCTGTCCGAGCTGCGCGCCCACCTGCACACCCTGCCGGACCAGCCGAACTGGGTGCCGTACCGCACCAGTTACTACAAGCCGGAGTGGGGCTTCTGCCTGGCCCAGGAGACCTTGGACGCGCTGCCGGACGGCGACTACGAGGTGCGGATCGACTCCACAATCGCCGACGGTCACCTCACCTACGCCGAGCACGTGGTCCCCGGACAGGTCGCCGACGAGGTGATCGTCTCCTGCCACACCTGTCACCCGTCGCTGGCCAACGACAACCTGGCCGGCATCGCGGTGGCGACGTTCCTGGCCCGCGCGCTGGCGGAGCAAACGCCGTACTACACCTACCGGTTCATCTACGCGCCCGGCACCATCGGGGCGATCACCTGGCTGGCCCGCAACGCGGAGCGGATCGAACGGGTCAAGCACGGCCTCGTGCTGGCCTGCGCCGGGGACCCGGGACAGGTGACGTACAAGCAGAGCAGGCGCGGTGACGCGGAGATCGACCGGGTGCTGCGGCACGTGCTGGCCGCGTCCGAACGCCCGCACCAGGTCAACGAGTTCACCCCGTACGGCTACGACGAGCGGCAGTACTGCTCGCCCGGCTTCAACCTGGGCGTGGGCTCGCTCACCCGGACCCCGTACGCGGGCTACCCCGAGTACCACACCTCGGCGGACAACCTGGACTACGTCTCCCCGACGGCGATGGCGGACACCCTCGCCGTCTGCCGCGAGGCGTTCGCCGTTCTCGACCGCAACCGGCGGTACCTCAACCTCAGCCCCTACGGCGAACCACAGCTGGGCCGGCGCGGGTTGTACGACGCGCTCGGCGGGCGCAGCGACACCAAGCAGGCCCAGATGGCCATGCTCTGGGTGCTCAACCTCTCCGACGGCGAGCACAGTCTGCTGGACGTCGCCGAGCGGTCCGGGCTGCCGTTCGACACCGTCGCCGGCGCGGCCGGCGCCCTGCACGAGGCCGGGCTGATCAAGACATGACGCCGATGACCACCGACGGGGAGAATCCTCGGACAACGGCGAGACCCGCCCGGTCCGCCAAGCGGGCCCTCGTCGGCCGGCTGTCCTGGGGACTGGCCGACCAGGCGGCCTCCAGCATCAGCAACTTCGCGGTGGGCATCTACGTGGCCCGCTCGCTGGGCGTGACCGCGTTCGGCGTGTTCAGCCTCGCCTGGGTGACCTATGGCGTGGTGCTCAACGTCTCCCGCGGCCTGGCCACCGACCCGCTCGTGGTCCGCTTCAGCGGAGTACCGGAGCCGTCCTGGCGCGGGGCGGTGGCCCGCTCGACGGGTACCGCGCTCTGCGTCGGCACGGCCCTCGGAGTGCTGTGCCTGGCGGCCGGGCTCGGGCTCGGCGGCCGGGTGGGGCCCGCGTTCGCCGCCCTCGGTCTGATGATGCCGGGGCTGCTGCTCCAGGACGCCTGGCGGTTCTCCTTCTTCGCCGCCGGCGACGGGCGCAAGGCGTTCGTCAACGACATCGTGTGGGGCATCGCGCTCATCCCCGCCATGGTGGTGGCGGCCCATGTCGGCACCGTGGCCGCCTTCGTGCTCGCCTGGGGCGCGTCCGCCACGGTGGCGGCGGGGTACGGCTGCGTCCAGTCCGGCATCCGGCCCCGCACCGCACAGGCCCGCGGGTGGCTGCGCGAACAGCGCGATCTCGGCTACCGGTACCTGGTCGAGAACGTCAGCCTCAGCGGCGCGAGCCAGCTCCGGGCGTACGGCCTCGGCGCGATCGTCGGAGTGAGCGCGGTGGGCGCGGTGCGCGGCGCCGAACTCCTCCTCGGCCCCTTCCTCGCCGTACTGATGGGGCTGTCCCTGGTCACCGTCCCCGAGGCGGCACGCGTGCTGCGGCAGGCCCCGCACCGACTGGGCAGGTTCTGCCTCTTCCTCGGCGGGGGACAGGCCACCGGAGCGCTGCTCTGGGGCTCGGCGCTGCTGCTGATGCCGGGCAGGCTCGGCGAGTTGGCGCTCGGCGACGTCTGGCACTCCTCCTCGCACCTCATCGTGCAGATCACCCTCAGCGTCGCGGGCGCCGGCCTCGGCACCGGCGCGGCGGCCGGACTGCGCGCACTCGGCGCCGCCCGGCGCAGCCTGAAATGCCAGCTGTTCGCCTCCGCCTGCTACGTCGGCGGCGGGCTCGGCGGAGCGGCCCTCGGCGGCACGGCCGGCTCGGCCTGGGGCGTCGCCGCCGCGACCATCAGCGGTTCGGCCGTGTGGTGGCTGCAACTGCGCTCCGCCCTGCGCGAGCGCCACCGCGATCCCATCCCCGAAGTGAGGACCTCATGACCGACCGACCGCGGCTGAGCATCGGCCTGCCCGTGTACAACGGCGAGGAGTACCTGGCCGAGTCGTTCGACGCCCTCCTCGGCCAGACCTACGAGGACTTCGAACTGGTCGTCTCCGACAACGCCTCGACCGACGCCACCGAGGACATCTGCCGCAAGTACGCCGCGCAGGACTCCCGCATCCGCTACCTCCGGCTGCCCCGCAACATCGGCGCCACCCCGAACCACAACCACGTCTTCGCCGAGTCCCGCGGCGAACTCTTCAAGTGGGCCTCGCACGACGACCTCTACGGCCGCGACCTGCTGACGCGCTGCATAGAAGCACTGGACGAGCGGCCGGACGTCATCCTCGCCCACACCGACCAGGCGGTCATCGACGGCGACGGCCAGGTGACGGTGCCCTACGACTACACGCTCGCCACCGACTCCCCGCACGCACCGGACCGCTTCCGCAGCCTGCTCTTCGAGCCGGGCGGCGACGACTTCTACGGCGTGATCCGAGCCGACGTGCTGCGCCGGGTGAAACCGATGGACAGCTACCACCACGCGGACCGCACGTTCGTCGCCGAGATCACCCTGCACGGACGCTTCCACCAGGTCCCGGAACTCCTCTACTTCCGCCGCGACCACCCCACCCGCGCCGAACGCGCGAACCCCTCCAAGCGCGCCCGCTGCGTCAACCTGGACCCGCGCCGGGCCGGCGCGCTGCACCCGACGCCCCGCCTGCTCGCCGAGTACATCTGGGGCTTCGCCTCGGCGATCCGGCGGGCACCGCTGTCCCCGGCCGACCGGCGCGCCTGCTACCGCCACCTGGCTTCCTGGATGACCAGCCGGGTCCGGCCGGGCGCAGGCGAGCGCGTCGAGGACCGCGCCCCGGTCGACCCGGCCCAGCTCACGGTCTCCGTCGACGCCCTCGTCGCCGGCCGCGAGGGGAGGCGCGCATGACGTCAGCGCCCGAAGGGCCGGTGCGCGTCGGGGTGTTCGGCCTGCTCGGCTCCGGCAACCTCGGCAACGACGGATCGCTCGAAGCCGTCCTCGCATACCTCCGCGCCGACCACCCGGACGCGGTCGTGGACGCCCTGTGCGGCGGACCCGAGGCCGTGACGGCCCGGTTCGGGATCCCCGCCACCCGGATGCACTGGAACCGCGCCGAGTACCGGACCGCGTCACGCGCGGGCTCGATCGCGTCCAAGGGTCTGGGCAAGTTCGTCGACATCTTCCGCACCGCCGCCTGGGTGCGGAAGCACGACGTGGTGATCGTGCCGGGCATGGGCGTCCTGGAGGCCACCCTGCCGCTACGGCCGTGGGGCTTCCCGTACTCGCTGTTCCTGCTCTGCGCGAGCGGCCGGCTGATGCGCACCCGGGTCGCGCTGGTAAGCGTCGGCGCCGCCGAGATCCGCAACCGGCCCACCCGCGCCCTGGTCCGCTGGTCGGGGCGGCTGGCCGCGTACCGGTCGTACCGGGACGCCCAATCCAGGGACGCGATGCGGGCGATGGGCGTCGACACCGCGCGCGACGAGGTCTACCCGGACCTCGCGTTCTCCCTGCCTGCGCCGCGGACAAGCATGCCTTCGGGCCCGCCCGGCACGGTCTGCGTCGGCGTCATGGACTTCCACGGCGGCAACGACGACCGCGCCCGGGCCGACGAGATATACCGGCGCTACCTCGACGGGACGATCCGGTTCGTCCGCACGCTGGTCGAGGAGGGGAGACCGGTCCGGCTCCTCACCGGCGACCGCTGCGATGCCACGGTGGTCGCCGCGATCCTCGACGCGGTCGACTCACCGCTGGTCACCGCCGCCGAACCGACTTCCCTGGACGACCTGATGAACGAGATGGTCGCCGCCGACACCGTGGTGGCGGTCCGCTACCACAACCTGATCTGCGCGCTGAAGACCGGCACCCCGGTGCTCGCCCTCAGCTATGCGGCGAAGAGCGACGCGCTCATGGACCGGATGGGCCTCGGCGCGTTCTGCCACCCGGCGCGCGAGGTCGACGCCGACCGGTTGCTGGAGCAATTCCGGGCGCTGGAGAAGCGATCGGCCGAGCTACGGGGGACCCTCGCCGAGCGGAACCTGGCCGCCGCCCGCCAACTGCGGGACCAGTTCGGCTCGTTGACCGCGGCCGTGTTCCCCGCGACCGACCACACCCATGCTCACGCCCGCCAGGAGTCTCCATGAAAGCGACCGAAGTCCCGGAGATCACCGGCGCGTTCCTCTTCGAACCGACGCCGTACGCCGACGAACGCGGCTTCTTCTGCCGCACGTTCGACGCCGACGTGGTCCGCTCGGTGGGCCTCGACCCGGACGCCTTCGTCCAGGACAGCCTGTCCCGCTCGGTCCGGGGCGTGGTGCGCGGTCTGCACCTGCGATCCGGCGCGGGCGAGGCCAAGTTGGTGCGGTGCTCGTACGGGCGGGTCTTCGACGTCGTCGTGGATCTGCGGCCGGATTCCCCGACCTACCGCCATTGGACTTCCTTTGAACTCACAGGAGAATCACAGCCAACTCTTTACATTCCCGCGGGATGCGCGCACGGTTTTCAGGCACTGACCGACACCGCCGACACCTCGTACCGGATCGACCGCCCGCACGATCCGACCGAGGACGTCACCATCGCCTTCGACGACCCGGAGCTCGCCATTCCCTGGCCGCTGCCGGTTGCACTGATGTCCCAACGGGACCGCGAGGCGCCGAGCCTCGCCGAGGTCCTGAAGCACAGAGAAAGATGAGGTCCTCGTGGACACCGAAGTGCTTGACCTGCCCCTGTCGCGGACAGCCAACGAGCGGCTGCACGCCATGATCCCCGGGGGCGCTCACACCTACGCCAAGGGCGACGACCAGTACCCCGAGAACCTGGCCCCGGTCATCAGCCACGGCAGCGGTGCCCACGTGTGGGACGTCGACGGCAACCGTTACATCGAGTACGGCTCCGGCCTGCGGTCGGTCAGCCTCGGTCACGCCCACCCACGCGTGATCGAGGCCGTGCGGCGGGAACTCGGCCGCGGCAGCAACTTCGTCCGGCCGTCCATCGTGGAGGTCGAGGCCGCCGAGCGCTTCCTGGCCACCGTGCCGACCGCCGAGATGGTGAAGTTCGCGAAGAACGGCTCCGACGCCACCTCCGCCGCGGTACGCCTCGCCCGCGCCGCCACCGGCCGCACACGGGTGGCCCTCTGCTCCGACCACCCGTTCTTCTCCGTCGACGACTGGTTCATCGGCACCACACCCATGTCCGCCGGCATTCCGGCGGCCACCACCGACCTCATCGCCTCCTTCCCCTACGGCGACCTGGCCGCCACGGAGGAAATGCTCACCCGGTACCCGGACGAGATCGCCTGCCTGATCCTCGAACCCGCCACAGCCATCGAGCCGCCGCCGGGCTACCTCGCCGGCCTGCGCGAACTGGCCGACCGGTACGGCTGCGTACTGATCTTCGACGAGATGATCACCGGCTTCCGCTGGTCCGAGGCGGGCGCCCAGGGCCTGTACGGCGTCGTCCCCGACCTCTCCACGTTCGGCAAGGCGCTGGGCAACGGATTCGCCGTCTCCGCGCTGGCCGGGCGCCGCGACCTGATGGAGCGGGGCGGGCTGCGTCACTCCGGCGACCGGGTGTTCCTGCTGTCCACCACGCACGGCGCGGAAACGCACTCCCTGGCAGCGGCGATGGCCGTGCAGACCACGTACGTCGAAGAGGGGGTCACCGCGCGGTTGCACGCCCTGGGCGAGCGGTTGGCCGCCGGTGTCCGCGAGGTCGCGGACGGCATGGGCGTCGGCGACCACCTCGTCGTCCGGGGCCGGGCCAGCAACCTGGTCTTCGCCACCCTCGACGAGAACGGGCAACCGTCGCAGCAGTACCGCACCCTGTTCCTGCGCCGGCTCCTCGCGGGCGGAGTGCTGGCCCCCTCCTTCGTGGTGAGCAACGCACTCGACGACGAGGACATCGACCGTACCGTCGACGTGGTGGCCGAGGCGTGTGCGGTGTACCGGAAGGCGCTGGACGCCGCCGACCCCACCCCCTGGCTGGTCGGGCGACCCGTGAAGCCGGTGTTCCGCCGCTTGTCGTGAGGTGACGTGACGTCAGCGGTGTTCCCGCCGACCGGAGTCGGTCATCCGGTCGGCGATCCGGTCGACCAGCCACGCGGTGGCCGGAATCACCGCCAGTGCGGTGCACCAGCCGCCGAGGACGTCGGTCGGATAGTGCGCGCCCAGTCCGACCTGTGCCCAGCCCATGGCGGCGCCGGCGACCAGCGCCGAGGCGAGCACGAAGGACGTGCCGGCCGTCCTGCCGAGGCCGAGTCGGCGGGTCGCGAGCAGCGCCGCCATGAGGGCGAGCGCGGTGGCGAAGGCGGTGTGCCCACTCGGGTAGGACAGGTTGCCGGGGCCGTGGATGGTGCGTCCCACCAGATGCTTGATGAGTGTGGTCGCCCCCACGGTCGTGCCGACGCCGGCCACGACCAGCACCGCCGCGCGGGGACGCCGAAGCAGCAGACAGCCCACCACGCCGGCCACGACCAGCACCGCCGACCCCGCGGGCTCCCCCAGGAAGTCCAGGGCCAGGGCGACGCGCCGCCACGGCGGCCCCAGAGTGTCCGCCGTCGGCTGGATGATCCACCGGTCGACCGTGCCGGGCTCGCTGTGACCGGAGTACAGGACCCCGAGCGCCCCGACCACCAGCGCGGCGAGGACCGCGATCAGCCCGAGCCACGGGCGCAGCGACGGGGGCAGCACCGATGGCGCCGGCCGGCCGGTCACCCGTTCACCGCGTCCGGTCGACCTGGGGTGCTGCCCTTGTTCCGCTGCCGCCCGCCGTGATCCAACCCGAGCCCCCGTCGTGTCCGATGCACTCTCCAGCGACCGTGACCCCATGACCGCCCCGCGGACACCCGCTCCTGGGCCGTACGCCTCGGCGTGAGCCGGTCAGCACCCTAGCCGCAATCCGGTCGCGGCAAACCGCCGTTGGACAGGTCGGCCTGATCCGGGGGGTTGAGATCAGCACGATGACCACACCTGACGGTCTGCCTCCGAGGGTCCTCGTGGAAGACGACCTCGCCGTGGCGGGTCCGGATCCGCGACGCCGACGAAGGCCGCGTCGAGGGACATGCCTACTCTTCACCGAACGGGCGCTCCTACTGAACCGCCCACCGCTGTCCGACCTCGAGCTGTGATCCCCGGGACGCGGGCGGCCGCGTACGGCGACGGCGCGTCCGCCTCCTGTCCCTGCCCCCGAAAGGCACGTTTCTTGGCCTCGATGCTCTATCCAGTGCTCGAATCCTTTCCCGACGCCGCGAGTGCGCTGGCGCGGGCGCGGGCGCGGGCGATCATGCGCGACCTGGCCGACTGGTCCACCGACCCCTGGCCCCAGCTGGAACCGATCAGCACGGCCGAGCAGTACGCGTACGCTCTTCGTTCCTTCGGCACCGCCCGCATGGTCGCGGACCGGGATCCGGTCGTCTTCCCCTTCCTGGACGAACTCGTGCGCCGTGATGCCATCGCGTTCGACGCGGAGCAGCCGAAGTCCTGGCTCACGGCGGACCTACGTCTTGGCCCCGACCTGGCCGACCTCTGGCCGCTGCCCGAGGGCGTGATGCTCTCGCTGGACACGACCCTGCCCTTCGGTACCGCCGACAGCGAGCCCGAGGACGACGCCACCGAGGAGGAACTGGACCGGATGGTCTCCGTGCTCGGGCCACTGAGTCTGGACGTCAGCTGGAACTGCGGCTGGCGTGGCCTGTCCGATTCCAAGAACTGCGGCGTGCAACTCTGCCTGAACAGCGTCTGGGTGGAGCAGCACGCTGAGCTGTCTCCCGGACAGTTCGGCGTCTGGATCACCCTCGGCACCCGCGTCACCTGGACACCCGAGGGCGAAGCCTGGCGCCGAGACTCGGGGCTCCTGCTGGGCGAGGAGCAGCAGGGGTGACCCGGACATGAGGCCACCGACCCCTCGCAGTCGACTCCGGCATCGTGGGGTTATCGTAAAAGTGATTAATTCTGTATTTGTTTTCCTGTGAGGGTTTCCTTCGCTTCCCCCGTAAACAAGGGTGAAGGGTGGAGGGCACATGGATGCAGAAAACAGATTCGAGACGAGAACCACCTTCCTGCTGCTGCGCTTGGAATGGCTGGGTGGCCTGGCCGTATGTTCCGCGCTCGCCGTGCGGCATTTTTCGGATATCCGGTGGGCGGTGTTCATCGCGCTCTTCGTCGTCATCGACGCCATCGGCTATCTCCCCGGCGCCCTGGCATTCCGGAGAAGCCGGGACGGGCGTATCTCGCGCTGGTACTTCGTGGCGTACAACACCATGCACAGCCTCGTGACCGCGGGCGTCGTCGCCGGTCTGTGGGCGCTGCTGGTGAAGCCGGAATGGGCGCTGCTCGCTCTGCCCCTGCACTTGTTGGGGGACCGTGCCCTGTTCGGGAATTCACTCAAGCCGTTCGGGGTGCTTTTTGAACCGCATCCGCATCCGGCGTATGCCGATTTCGAGCGGGCATACTCGAATTCGACCGGAGAGAATTCCGGTGAATCCCGAAGGGGTGCCGATGCCGTCCGTCTTTGAGACCCTGGTCCGGCACAGCGACAACCCGAGCTCTTTCCTCGCTCTCAATCAGGGAAATGAATACTTCCGAGATCCGCGTTTCGACGGCACCTGTGTCTATCGCCGGTCGGGGCGGCACCTGCTGCAGTTCGCGGGTCCCTTCGCGGCCGAGGAGCAGCGCGCGGGTCTGCTGGACGCCTTCGCGGCGCAGGCCCGGCCGCGGCGGCTGGTGGCCGTACAACTGCAGCGGGCCGACGCGGAGTTGTACGGGGCGCACGGGTTCACGGTGAACCAGCTGGGGGCGTCGTACGCGGTCGACCTGGCCCGGTTCACGCTGCGCGGATCGGCCTTCGTACGGCTGCGGAACAAGATATCCAGGGCCCGGCGTGCCGGCCTCGAGGTGGTCGAGGCTTCCTCCGTCGCCGACGACGAGGTGCAGAACGAACTGGATCTGATCGACCGGGCCTGGCTCCAGGGCAAGGGCGGTGCCAAGGAGCTGCGGTTCCTGGTGGGGGAGCGGACCGGGCTGGCCCAGCGGCACCGGCGGTTGTTCGTGGGGCGGATCGGCGGGGTGGCCCTCGGGTACATCAGTTACTCACCGGTCTTCGGCAGCCGACCGGGCTGGCTCCACGACCTCAGCCGGCGTTCCCCGGACGCTCCACCCGGGGTGATGGAGGCGCTGAACGCGACCGCGATGGAGCGGATGTCGGCCGACGGCGCGGGCTGGCTGCACTTCGGTTTCACGCCGTTCACCGGTCTCTCCGACGAGCACGAACTGCCGTGTGCGAGCCGTACTTTCACGCGCTGCGTGCGGCTGCTCGCCCAGCACGGCGGACGGATCTACCCGGCCGCGGCACAGCTCGAGTACAAGCGGAAATGGGCGCCCCATGTGGTGCTGCCCGAGTACATCGCCTTCCAGGGGCGGCCCGGTCCTTCGGCGGTGTGGCAGCTGCTGCGCGCGACCCGGGCGCTGTAGGGCCTGGCCAACCATTCCCGCCAGTCCTGCCAGTCACGCCATTGCCGTCATTCCCGTCCGCCGGACGGGGTCCAGCGCGACCGGGTCGTCCCGGAGCAGGGGAGCACATGAGGTTTCTGGAGCGCGAACGCGCCGTACTGACGAAGTTGCTGCCGGGGCTCGACGAGAGTCTGCGGGCGGTGCCGCTCATGGAGCTGGAGAGTCCGCGCAGCCCCGGTATCGGGCTCTTCCGCGACAGTGGCGGTCCGGGGCTCGTGGTGCCGGTCTCCTGCAAGGGGAAGGGCGCCACCGCGCTGGACGCCCTGCGGGTGCAGCGTGCCCTGGGCAGCAGGTCGCCGTCCCTGGCGGTGGCCACCACGATGCACCACTTCTCCATGGCCACCCTGGTCGGCCTGGTCACCGACGGCGAGGGCCTGGAGTGGATGCTCGTCGAAGGAGTGGCCTCCGGCAACCGCCTGGTGGCCTCCGGCTTCGCCGAGGGGCGTCCGGGCGCCGGCATCCTCTCCCCGTCGATGACCGCCACGGTGGGACCCGACGGGGTGCGGATCAGCGGGGTGAAGCGCCCGTGCAGCCTCGCCCGGTCCATGGATCTACTCACCGCCAGTGTCCTGGTACCCGGTGAGCGGGGGGCTCGCGACGAGCTGGCGGTGGCGCTGGTGCCCGCCGAGAGCGAGGGCGTGAGCGTCAGCGGTTTCTGGTCCAGCTCCTTCCTGTCGGGAGCGGAGAGCGACCAGGTCACCCTCACGGATGTGCTGGTACCGCCGGAGCTGCTGCTGCGTACCTCGGCCACGGAGGGGCGCCTGGACGAACTGCAGACCGCGGGGCTGGTCTGGTTCGAGCTGCTGATGACGGGGAGCTATCTCGGGGTCGCCAGTGCGCTGGTGGAGCGGGTGCTGGGCAACGAGCGGGTGCCCGAGTCCGAGCGGGTCCGGCTGCTGGTGGAGGCCGAGGGCGCGATGGCCGCCGCGGAGGGCGTCGCGCGTCGGCTCGACGAGGGCCGCCCGGACGAGTCGACGCTCGCCGACTCGCTGTACGTGCGGTACTGCGTGCAGGACGCCCTTGCCCGCATCGTCCCGCGGGCGGTGGAGCTGCTCGGCGGCCTCAACTTCATGAGCTCGGACGAGGTCGGACACCTCGCGGCCTGCGCCAACGGGCTGTCCCTGCACCCGCCCGCACGGTGCAGGATGACCGGCCCGCTGGCGGCCCACCTGGCGGACGGCCCGCTCACCGTCGCCTGATCCGATCCCGATCCCGATCCCGGGCACGACTCCTCACCTCTCCACGACCGCCTCCCACCCCACTCCAACACCCCTCCACCCGATGGGAGTTCCCGAACCATGCCGCCAGAACCCACCGGTCCATCCCACTCGTCCCGCCCGTCCCGCCCTCGAAGTCAACGCCCCACCCTGCTGCTCACCGGCGCCGCCGGAGTGCTCGGCCAGGCACTGATCGACGAGCTCTGCGACGACTACGACCTGATCTGCCTGCGTCACCGGGCACCGCTGGACGACCCCCGGGTACGGGAGGTGACGGCGGATCTGAGAGCCCCCGGTCTGGGGCTCTCGCCCGCTCAGCGGCTGGACCTCGCCGCCGAGGTGGACGTGGTGGTGCACTCCGCCGCGGCCACCAACTGGCGGCTGACCCCGGCCGACATCTGGCGCACCAACCTGGACGGCACCCGGTCGATGCTCGACCTGGCGGCCCGCGCCGACGCGCCCTTCTTCTACATGAGCACCGCGTTCGTGGCGAACCCGCTCGCGCCCGAGGAACAGGAGCGCTTCCCCGGGGCGGCCGCGTACCTCGCCTCCAAGACGGCGGCCGAGGAGGCCGTACGGTCGACCGAGGTCCCCGGGGTCATCCTGCGTCCGTCCCTGGTCATGGGCGACTCGTCCACCGGCCGGATCGCCCGGGTGCAGGGCCTGACCCGGGCGCTGGGCGGGATCGTCAAGGGCCAGGTCCCGGTGCTTCCGGGCTCGCCCGGGACACGGATCGACATGGTGCCGCAGGACGTGGTGGCCCGCGCGGTGGGCGACCTGGTGAGGTCCGGCGTCGCCCAGGGCGAGTACTGGCTGACCGCCGGGCGCGAGGCCATCCTGCAGCGGGAGGTCGTCGACATCTGCCTGGAGTTCGCCGAGCACCACGGTGAACGCCCGCACCCGCCGCGGCTGATCCCCGTGGAAGCGGTGCACCGGCTGCTGCTGCCGCTGCTGGAGGGGCCGTCCTTCCCCGCGCTGGTGCGGCGCCGACTCCAGGACTACGCGGAGCTGCTGCTGGTCTTCCAGCGGGAGCTGCCCTTCGCATCCGACCTGGGAACACCGCACTGCGGCACGGCCCCCACCCGCGCCGCGATCCGCTCGGCGCTGGCACGCAACGTGGAGTGCTGGGCAACTGGGCGAGGTGGCCTGCTCCGGTCACGGACGGCACAGAGTCCGACGGCACAGAGTCCGACGGTTCAGACGCCGACGGAGCTGGCGTCATGACCGCCGTGGAGGTGGCGGCTCACGCCTCCGTAGGGGCGGCCGTTCCCGCCACAGCTGGGGTAGCCGGCACCGCCCCGGCAGAGACGGCCCCTCCCACCCCCACCCCCGCAGAGACCACCGCCCCACCCCCCACACCACCACCACCCCCCGACACCGCTGAGCTCTACCGCCGCCACCTCGGCACCGGCCGCGCGGTCATGGGCACCGTGCTCGGGGGCATGGCCGAGGTGCGTTCCGAGGGCGTCTGGGTGCACACCGACGACGGGCGCCGCTACCTGGACTTCGGGGGCTACGGCGTCTTCATCCTGGGGCATCGGCACCCGGCCGTACTCGAAGCGGTGCGCCGGCAGTTGGACGCGCATCCGCTGGCCACCCGGGTGTTCCTGGAACCCGTTGCCGCGCAGGCCGCTGCCGCGCTGGCCGCGCGTACCCCGGCGGGGCTCGACCACGTGCACTTCGTCAACTCCGGTGCCGAGGCCACCGAAGCGGGTCTGAAGCTGGCCCGGGCCCATGGGCGCAACGCGCTGGTGACCACCGTGTCCGGGTACCACGGGAAGACCCTGGGGGCGCTGAGCGTCACCGCCAACTCCCTTTACCAGAAGCCTTTCGAGCCGTTGTTGCCGGACACCACGCAGGTCGCCTACGGGGACTTGGACGAGCTGGACACGGCACTCCGTGCGCGCCGCGACCGCGCCTGCGTGATCCTCGAACCGGTGCAGGGCGAGGGCGGGGTGCGTATCCCGCCGCCCGGGTATCTCGCGGAGGCGGCCGGGCTGTGCCGTACGTACGGCGCCTTCCTGATCGTGGACGAGGTGCAGACCGGGCTTGGCCGGCTCGGCAGTTGGTGGGGTGTGGACGCCGAGGGTGTGGTGCCCGATGTCCTCCTCGTCGGGAAGGGGCTGAGCGGCGGTGTCGTACCGGTGGCCGCGATGGTCGCCACCAAGGACGCCTACCGTCCGTTCTCCCGCGACCCCTACCTCCACACCTCCACCTTCGGCGCCTCGCCGATCGCCTGTGCCGCGGCGATGGCGGCGGTGGAGACGATCGACCGCGAGGGCATCGTGGGCCGGGCCGCCGTGCTGGGTCGTCAACTGCTCACCGGGGTCGAGGAGATCTGCGCCCCCTACCAGGAACGCCTGGTGGACGAGGTCCGTGGCCGGGGACTGCTGATCGGGATCGAGTTCGTCCGGGCACAGGCCGTCGGCGAGACGCTGCTGGAGCTGGTGAGCCGCGGCGTCCTGGTCAACCACTCGCTCAACTCCACGCGCGTGCTCCGGCTGACGCCCCCGGCCATCGCCGACGCCGACGAGACCCAGCTCTTCCTGGACGCCCTCGCCGAAGCCCTGCGGGCCGTGCACACCCGCCTCGCCTGACCGGTCAGGAGATATATCAGCAGGACGCCCCCCCGCCGGTCACGACAGCCCACCCACGTCAGTGAGGACGAACCCCATGCGCCATGTGACAGTCCGGATGACAGCCCAAGGCATCGACCCCGAGCACGCCTACCGGAGGATCAGCGACTTCAGCCGATACCCCCAACTCACCACGACGGTCCGCGCGGTGGAGGTGCAGCCGCCGCGACCGGACGGTTCCGTGGTCTCCGAGTGGACGGTCTCCTTCCGCAACGGGCTGATGCGCTGGACGGAACGCGACACCTTCTCGCCGGCGACTCTCTCCATCGCGTTCGAGCAGCTCAGCGGCGACTTCGAGACCTTCGAGGGCAGTTGGGCCTGCGAGGCGCACCCGGACGGCACCACCGTCACCTTCCGGGCCTCGTTCGACCTGGGGATCCCCACGCTGGCCGAGATCCTCGACCCGGTGGCCGAGTCGACGTTACGTACGAACATCGAGAAGATCCTCCAGGGGCTGCTCGGCACGGTGTCACCGGCCGGTCTCGCGGACGCCGCGCATGGCTGACCTCGCCCTGAACCTCGCCCTGGCCCGGCCGCCGGACCCGGGCGAACAGTTGCGGGACGAGCCCGGCCCGGACACCGAGCACTGCCTGCGCCTGTACGCGAAACTCGCCTCCGGCGTCACCGTGGTCACCACCCAGGGCGGGGACGGGCGGCCCACCGGGATGACCGTCTCCGCCCTCACCTCGCTCTCGGCCCGCCCGCCCCTCCTCCTCGCCTGTCTGCGCAACGGCTCGCACACGCTGTCTGCGATCGGCGGCCAGGGCGTCTTCGCGGTGAACCTGCTCCGGGACAACCAGCGTTCGCGGGCCGCCCAATTCGCGGATCCGGCCGTCTCACCGAGCGAGCGGTTCCGCGAGATCCCGCTCCGTCGCGTCCTGGGCGCACCCGTCTTCGGCGACGCGCTCGGCTGGTCGGTCTGCCTGGTCGAGGACATCCGCCGCTACGGCGACCACAGCGCGGTGGTGGGAAGGGTGGCCGTGGTCCAGGTGGCGTCGGGTCGGCCGTTGCTCTGGCACGACCGGAGGTTCGGGTCGCTGTCCGGGGCCGGGGAAGGGGCGCGCCGGTGACCCTGTTCGCGCCGGGCACGCCCTGCTGGGAGTCCGGGGACCCGGACGGCACCGACCCGCCGGCCACCGTGCGCGGCTCGATCGGTGCTGATGTCGCGGTGGTGGGCGCGGGACTCGTAGGACTGTCCACCGCCTATCACCTGGCGGAACGTCAACCCTCCCTGGACATCGTGGTGGTGGACGCGCGGCGGCCGGCGGCCGGTGCCAGTGGGCGGGGCACCGGGCTGCTGGGTCCCCGGGTGGGGCCGCCGGTCGACCGGGCGGTGCGGCGGCACGGTCCCGCCGTCGCCCGCCGGATGCACCGGGCCAGCGTCGAGGCCGTACGACAGGTCGTGGAGCTGTGCGACCGGCTCGGTGTGCCCTGTGCGGATGGGGAGCAGATCGTCGCGGCGCGTTCCCGTGCCGGGCTTGCGTCCCTGGCGCGGCAGGCCGCCGCCTATCGCGCCCTGGACCTGGAGGTGCCCGTCCTCTGCGCCGCCGACATCCGGCGCCGGGTCGACGTGCCGTACCACGCGGGTCTGCTCCATCGGCACTCCGCCACTCTCGACCCGGCCGCGCTGACGGCGGCCTTGGCGAGGGCTTGTGTGGCCAAGGGTGTACGGCTCTACGGCGGCAGCCCGCTGCGGGAGGTGCGCGGCGGGGACGGAGAGCAGCCCCAACTGCTCTTCCCGCACGGCACCGTGCGGGCGCCGAAGTCGGTGCTGGCGGTGAACGCCGGGGTGGCCGGGCTCGGGCTGCCGGTGGGCACGGTGCTCGGGCTCGAGGTGCACGCGGTGGCGACCGAGCCGTTGGGCCATGAGACGCGGGCGCTCCTCGGGCACGGTGGGCTGGCGGTGATCGACGCGGTGCCGCTGGCCCCGTACTTCCGCCTCACCGGGGACGGACGGTTGGTGGTCGGGGGCGGTACCGCCCTGTGTCCGGACGGGACCGGGCCCCGCCGTAGGGCCGTACTGCGGGTGTTCGCGTTCCACCGGCTGGAGCAGTGGCTGCGGGCGCTGCACCCGGCGCTGGCCGGAGTGGAGGTCACGCACCGCTGGGCGGGCGGGATCGGGGTGACGGCGGACGGTCTCCCTGTGGTGGGGCCGGTCCGGGGGCGGCCCGGTGTCTGGTACGCGGGCGGCTGCAACGGGCACGGTCTCGCGATGTCGGTGGCGCACGGCTCCTACCTCGCCGCGGCCCTGCTGGGCGAAGCGGACACGAGTGAACCGCTGCCCTGGCACCGCTCCCGGGCGCCCCGACTGCCGGTGTCGGGACCGGCCCGTCCGCTCCTGCGGGCCCGGCTGGCCGCGATGGACCGCACCGTCCGCCGCGCGGCCTGGCCCGAACTCGGCCCCCGGGGGTGAGGAGCCGTGGACCACTCGACCGACTCACCCCGACCGCCGCACCACCACACGGACGCAGGGCTGACCGGAAAGGAACACCAATGATCGGCACACTGCTGGCAAGGCCGTTGGAGCTCATGGAGGACAACTTCCGCAGGCCGACCGGGCGAGCCGGGCGGTTCTTCGGAAACCTGATGGCGGTGCAGCATCGGAGCCTCACCGCGTGGACGATCGAGCACATGGACGTGCGCGGCCGTCAGCGGGTGCTGGACGTCGGGTGCGGCGGGGGCATGGCGGTGAAGCTGCTGTCGGGGCGGGCCGCTCAGGGATTCGTCGCCGGGGTGGACTACTCGATGGAGATGGTCGAGCAGGCCGTACGGCGCAATCTGCCGGCCGTCGCGCGCGGCCGGGTCGAGATCCGGCACGGGGACTGCTCTCAACTGCCGTACGAGGACTCGTCGTTCGACCAGGTCTGCGCGATCGAGACCTTCTACTTCTGGCCGGATCCCCTGGCCGGCCTCGCCGAGGCGTACCGGGTGCTCAAGCCGGGCGGCCAGGTGGCCGTCACGCTGGAGATGAGCCGGGAGGCCGCCGACGAACCGTCGCTGACCCAGCGGTTCTTCGGGCGGCGCTTCACGGAGCGCTCGCAGCGGGCGGGGCTGCACATCCTCTCCGGGGACGACCTGGTGGAACGGCTCACCAAGGCCGGGTTCCAGGACGCCCGGTTCGTGTCGGAGCCGCGCCGTTCGCTGGGCTGGGTCTGCGCGCTGGCGCGGAAGTGAGGGCGATGGCGATGGCGATGACCGACGTACGCGATGGTGTGGCGGCGGGTGCCCCCAGGGCGGCCGGGCTGCCGTTGCTGGGCAGTGTGCTGGACTTCCGGCGCGACATCCTCCAGGCCATGCACCGGGGGCGCACCGCCCACGGCGACCTGGTCCAGTACCGGATCGGGCCGGTCGCGGTGCACGGGGTGTCCAGTCCGGAGCTGGCCGCCGAGGTGCTGACCGACAGCGAACGGTTCGGCAAGCTCGGGCCGGACAACCCGCTGCGGCTCGTCCTCGGTGAGGGGCTGCTGACCAGCGACGACCACAAGAGCTGGCTGCGCAACCGGCGGATGATGCAGCCGATCTACACCAAGCAGGCCCTCGCGGGCATGTTCGCGACGATGGGGGTCTCGGCGGCCGAGCAGATCGCACACATGGGGGACCGCTACCGGACGGGCGCGGTGGTGGACCTGCACACGGAGATGATGCGGGTCACCCTCGACATCGTCAGCCGCTGCATGTTCAGCACCGATGTGAGCCGCACCCTGGCCGGGCTCGGACCGGACGCGGTGGACGTCGCGATCAACTACGCCTTCGACCGGCTGCAGAACCCGCTGAGCCCGCCGACGTCCTGGCCGACCCCGCGCAACCGGCGCTTCCACGAGGTCATGCGGGGACTCGACGACCTCATCTACCGGATCATCGCGGAACGCCGGCGGCCCGACGCCCCCACCGGCGGCGGGGACCTGCTGGACATGCTGCTGGCCGCCCGCGACGCCGACACCGGCCAGGGCATGACCGACCGGGAACTGCGCGACGAGGTCATCACCACCTTCGCCGCCGGCCACGAGACCACCGCGATCACCCTCACCTGGGCCTTCTACCTGCTCTCCCGGCACCGCGAAGTGCTGGAGCGGGTCCAGCGCGAGGTGGACGGCGTCCTGGGCGACGACCTGCCCACCCCCGAAGACCTGGCGGCGATGCCGTACACCCTGCGGGTCTTCGAGGAGGCACTGCGGCTCTACCCGTCGGCGCCGATCCTGCCCCGCCTGGTGCGGCGGGACACCGAACTGGGCGGCTACCGGGTGCCGGCCGGGTCACGCGTCCTGGTGAACCTGTACGACATCCACCGGCACCCCCGGCACTGGACGGACCCCGAGCGCTTCGACCCGGACCGCTTCCTCCCGGAGACCGGCAAGGCGCGGCATCGCTTCGCGTATCTGCCGTTCGGCGCGGGGCCGCATCTCTGCATCGGGAAGCACTTCGCGCTCATGGAGGCGCATCTGCTGCTGTGCGCCCTGGTGCGCCGCTGGGAGTTCCGCCATGTTCCCTCTCACCGGGTGGTGAACCACGCCACCATCACGCTGCGGCCGCGGTACGGAATGCTGATGACGATGCATCAGCGGACGCCCTCGGCCGCACGCACCGCCCATGTCGCCGGAGAACGGACCTCATGAACGCCGACGCCTCGCTCCTCGACCCCGAGCACATCAACCGGACCCGCTACCGGCCGGGCCAGCGGGCCGGCCACTACGAGAGCTTCTACCAGCGGGGCAACCACCCCACGGAACCCCGCGCCTTCTGGATCAGGTACACCGTGTTCAGCCCCGCGGACATGCCCGAGGCGGCCATCGGCGAGCTGTGGGCGATCTGGTTCGACGGGGTGACCGGTCAGCATGTGGTGGCCAAGGAGGAACACCCCATCGCCGACTGCCACTTCAGCACCGACTCGTTCGGCGCCCGGGTCGGCGACCGCGTGCTGGAACCCGGCAGCCTCAAGGGCGAGGCGCGGGGACCGGACGGCCGGATCGGCTGGGACCTGACATACACCGGGGACCGGCCGCCGCTGTTCCTACTGCCGCCGAGGATGTACACGGGCGGCTTCCCCAAGGCCAAGAGCCTGGTCGGCACGCCGCTCGCCCGGTACAGCGGCAGCCTGGACGTCAACGGCGAGAGCATCGACATCGACGGCTGGACGGGCAGCCAGAACCACAACTGGGGCAGCCGGCACACCGACCACTACGCCTTCGGGCAGGTCGCCGGCTTCGACGGGGAACCCGACAGCTTCCTGGAGGTCGTCACGGCCCGCGCCAAGCTCGGCCCCGTGCACATCCCGCAGGTCACCTTCCTCGTCCTGCGCCACGACGACCGCGAGTACTCGCTCGTGTCCCTGCGTCAGGCGCTCACCGCCAAGGCGGACTTCGGCTACTTCTACTGGGACTTCGCCACGTCCGACGGCACCGTCGACATCCGCGGCCGGATGACCGCCCCCAAGGAACGGTTCGTAGGCCTCAACTACTACAACCCGCCCGGCGGGATCAAACACTGCCTCAACACGAAGATCGGCTCCTGCACGGTCGAGATCGCCAACCGGGTCACCGGCAGGCGCACCGCGCTCAAGACCGACAGCCGCGCCCTGATGGAGATCCTCACGGACGACCGTGAGCACGGCATCACCATCCGCGCGTGAGAGGCCATCCGCGCGTGAGCGGCCCGGTCCCGCTGGTCGAGCGCGTCACGGTCCGGGTGTCGCCGGACATCGCGTACGCAGCCGTAGCCGACGTCACGCGCATGGGGCAGTGGAGTCCGGAGGTCCGCGGCGCCCGCGTGCTGGGCGCCCGCGGGCCCGTGCGCGTGGGCACCCGCTTCGTGGGACTCAACCGCGCCGCGTGGCTGCCCTGGGCCACCCTGTGCACCGTCGTCTCCGCCCGGCCGGGAAGCTGCTTCTCCTTCAAGGTCAGCTTCCTGGGCGTCGCCCTGTCCCAATGGACGTACCGCTTCAGGGAGGTACCCGGCGGATGCGAGGTCACGGAGGAGTGGCTCGACCTGCGGTCGGCGGTCGCCGGACGACTGCTCACCGCCGTCAGCCCGGCGGTCACCGGTGTGGTCCGGCGCCGCGAGCGCAACCGCGCGACGATGCGGGCGACACTGGCCGCCCTCCGGACAGCTCTGGAGGGCGGCTGAGGCCGGAGCCTGGAGGACGGCCGAGGCAGGGTGCGTGGGCGGACGCGTCAGCGGGACCTGCGGCGGTGGTCCAGCAGCAGTGCCATGGCGCCCAGGGCGATCAACCCGGCGTAGGAGGAGCCGCGTTCGCCTCCCAGGGCGGCCGGTGTCCTCGGGTGGTGGACCTGGAGCGCGAACCGCCGGTTGGACGCGTCGGCCAGCAGCCCGCGCAGCTGCTCGGGGCTGGTGGTGGCCGTGACCATCAGGTCCATCGCCGTACGGCCCAGCTGCTCCAGCGAGATGAACTCGCCCAGCAGGGACATCACGATGCCGCGTACCTCGCCCTTGAAGATCTCCGCCAGCGACAGCTCGGGCGCCAGGCAGCGCACCGAGCCTTCGAGGTTGGCGAAGGACTTCCCCAGCAGCGAGATCGAGGGCGCGGAGCCGATGCCCCGCTTGGTGGCCTTCTCCAGCACCGTGGTGAGCGAGACGCCGAAGTTGAGCTCGCCCAGCGAGGCGCTGGAGATCTTGGGGACCAGCGCCGCCATGTCGGCGGCGAACGCCGGCAGGTTCGCCCAGGCGGTGAGCTTCCCCATGTCCGCCCAGGCGCGGGCCAGTCCGTGCCCGTCGTTCTGCGCCAGCGCCATCAGCAGCGGCAGCAGTTGCAGGCTGGTCCGCTTGTCCAGGCGCCCCACCATGCCCCAGTCGATCAGCGTCGCGGGGCCCCCGGGCAGCGCGAAGACGTTTCCCGCGTGCGGATCCGCGTGGAACGTCCGCTGCACGAAGTAACCCCGGTACATGAACCGCAGCAGGTCCTTGCCGATGTCCGTGCGTTCGCTGTCGCTGAACGACCTGGGGTCCAGATGCCGTACAGACATGCCGGGAGCCATCGACTGCACCAGCACCCGGGGTGTGGCCGAGAGGACCTCGGGGACGGCCAGGGTGCGGAAGTCGCGGGCCGCCTCCCGGCCCTCCTCCATGTTGCGGGCCTCGCCGGTGAAGTCCAGTTCGGGTTCCATGGCGTCGAAGATCGAGCCCAGCATCGCCTCGACGTCGATGACCTCGTTGAACCGCGGTGCCGCCCGGGCCACGATGCGGGACGCCCGGCGCAGCAGGGCCATGTCCGCCCGGACCGCCTCGCGGATCTCCGGCCGCTGGATCTTCACCACGGCCTCCCGGCCACCGGGCAGGGTCACCCGGTAGACCTGGGCCAGCGAGGCCGCGCCCAGCGGCTTGGTGGTGTCGATGTCGTCGAACCTGAGTTTCCAGTCGGGGCCGAGATCCTTCTCCAGGACCGGCTCGAACAGGGAGAACGGCTGCACGTCGACCTGGTCGTGCAGGTTCTGGAACTCGGCGATCATCGAGGGCGGCACCATGTCCGGCCGGGTGGAGAGGATCTGGCCGAGCTTCACATAGAACGGGCCCAGGCTCTCCAGGGCCTTCCGTACGGCCCGGGCACGCCGTTGGGCGTTCCCGGCGGCGGATTCCTCATCCTCCGCCGGGGACCGGCCGTTCCCCTTGGATCTGCCGCGTTCCCGCGCCGTGTGACCGACCTCGTCGGCGATCAGACTGCCCAGCACCTTCACGACCAGCCGGAGCCGATCGCCGATCAAGGTCCTCACGACGCGGGTTCCCTCCTCAGGGTTCTGCGGAAGCCGGCCCGGCGCACCGGGCACGGCCCGCGGGTCAACGGCCTTGTGTCAGGACGGCGTCGGTCATCCCTTCTTGGCCGGCGGACGGACTCCGGCACTCGCCGCGACATCACTGATCGCGTCGAGGGAGCTGACCAGCGTGGAGAGCAGGTCGGTCAGCCGGGCGATCTGCTGGGGCAGGGTCGCCAGGGATTCGGTCAGGCCGCCGAGACCGCCCACGGCACCGGGCAGACCCGCTGCCGCACCAGCGAGCTGGCCGAAGGCGGCGAGCGGATTGTTGTGGGAGGAGGTGGTCTGGCCGGCCAGCCCGGCGAGGGCGGCCGCCGGGTTCGCGCCCGCCAGGACGGCGAGCGGGTTGGCGTTCGCGAGTGCGGCCAGGGGGTTCACGGGACCGGAGCCCCGGTCGGAGGAGGCGCCCGCCAGGAGGGCGAGCGGGTTGGCGCCGGCGAGTGCGGCCGCGGGGTTCACGCCGCCGCCGAACGCCGCCATCGCCTGCAGTGCCCCGAGGGGATTCCCGGCCAGGGCCGCCATCGGATTGCCGGAGCCGAACCAGTCCGGGTAGTCGGACTTCCTGGACTTGTTCGGCGGGTCGAGGAAATCGTTGAAGGCCTTGTTGGAACTGTCGGCGATGTCGCCGAGTAAGTTCTTGATGGTGTCCTGCGTGCTCGGTTTGTCAGCCATTCTTTCGGGTGTCCTTCCCTAGGGGCATCATGGAATTCACCAGGATGCCCAACCATTTTTCGGTCATCCGCAGGATTCGCCCAGAGATTGGGTGCACATGTGCCGGAGCCTGGCTCTGCCACGTGTGAAAGCACCCTCGGCGGCCTTTACGGAGATCTGGTTGATGCGGGCGAACTCGGCGATGGAGATCCCATTCGCTCGCGCCAGCATCACCTGCCGCTCCCTGCCGCGGAGCTGGCCGGCCTGCCGGAGCAGCCAGCGACCGAATTCCCGGTCGCAGACGGCTTCCTCCAGCATCTCCGGCTCCCCGTCGGTGATGCGCAGCAGCAGCCGCTGCCAGCGCTCCCGTTCCCGGTAGCTGTCGATGCACAGCCGCATGGCGACCGTGGTCAGGAACGCCCCGAGCCGGTCGCGGTCCAGGTCGCGGTGGGTCGCCGCCCGCAGCATGGCCTCCTGGACGCAGTCCTCGGCGTCATGCAGATTGGGCAGCCGGCGGCGCACCAGACGCAGGAGGCGCTCGCGATGCTGAAGGACTTCAGTCCAGAAAGAATCGCGGCATAAGTGCATGCGTATCACCAATGATCGAACGAAAGAATGCTCCCGGCGATTGGGTTCACGCATGCCCACATGCGACGAAAATCCCCTCCACTCTTTCCACCCCCTCGCCCTCCTTTTCATTCTTTGTTTGGAAGCAACGGCTTTCTGCCCTGGGGGGAGGTGGTTAACCCGCCCATCACACCCTTCCTTCGTTTGAATGAGAAAATGAGGAGAGATAACATTATCTTCGTGTTGGTCGGTCGACGTGACCGGTACGTCCGGCAGCCCGGGAGACCCTTGTCTGGATACGACCACCCGAAGGGGCGTTTGCACAGGTGAGAACGGGGTCTTGAGCGTTCCGGTGCAACGTGGCGGCGCTCGGGGGCCGATCGGTCCTACGCCACCGCCACGCGAGCCGCGCCCACCAGTGCGGCGTCCCCTGCTGGGGCGGCGGGTTTCACCGTACGAGTGCGAGGACGAGTACGCCGCGCGCCGACCGCCGAAGTGTCTCCTGCGGGACCCTCCGGGGCTCCGGGAGCCGGTGGATCCGCGTCGGCAAGCGGCTCGTCCGGTGTCCAGCTCCCGGCCGCGAGACCAGTGGACAGAGCGGGGGCGACGAGGTCCCAGGAGCGGGCCATGGAGCCCCCGACCACCAGCGCGGTCGCGCCGAAGTCCACCATGCGCGGGGCCAGCGCGACGCCCAGTCTCGTGAAGGCGTCGTCCAGTACCCGCCGGGCCCGCTCTTCCCCCGCTCTGGCTCGCCCGGCGATGTCGCGCACATCGGCGCCGGGGTCGCCGTAGCGGGAGAGGATCGCCCGGCGGGAGACGGTGGCCTCCAGTGGCCGGCCGTCGATCTCGGTGAGGTCCATCCGGCCCTCGGGCGGTATGCCGGGACCGGTGTCGCGGATGCGGCCGTCGGCGAGAAACGCGGAGCCGACACCGGTGCCGAGTGTGATGCCGACGGCGCGGCGGTGACCGCGGACGGTGCCCGCGGACCACTCGCCGGTCAGGAAGGCGTGGGCGTCGTTGAGGAACACGACGTCGCCGGGACGCTGCCGCAGTCCACGGAGGAGCGCTCGCCGCACATCTATCCCGTACAGGGCCTCGAACTTGCCCACGCCCCTGAAGAGGGCGATCCCCCTCGCGTAGTCGAAGGGTCCGGGCACTGCCACCCCCCACCGGGCACCAGGAGGCACCGACAGCCCGTCGGCGCAGTGCCGCACGGCGGCGAGGATGGCTTCGGCGTCGCCGTCCGCGTCGAGCGGCTCGCGCGTACGGCTGGAGACGCGGCCGTCGCGCGGGTCGACGAGCGCCGCGGTGACGTGCGTGCCGCCGATCTCCAGGACAGGGATCAACGGACCAGCGCCTTCACGACACGCACCGGGCCGACGCCGGCCGCCGCTCGCAGGCTGTACGCGCCGACCGCAGCCGGCACGGTGAGCGTCTCCGCGAAGGAGAGTTCGTGGAGGTCTCCGGCCGCCGTATGCACCGTCACGCCGTCCCCCTCCACCACGTTCAGGATGTGGAAGCGGCCCTGCGTGTCGTCGGTCGCCTCGGCCCCGGCGTCGAGCACGAACCTCCTGACCTCGTAGAACATCTCGGCCAGGTCGCCGATGACCTCCTCCCGCCAACCCGTGCCCTCGCGCAGGGTGCGCGGTTCCTGCACCAGGTCACGGGCGACGGCCGCACCGCGTCGTCCGGTCTCCAGGTTGGCGAACCCGTGCTCGTAGGGGAGGGGGCGCGGGTTGCCGTCGGCGCCGGGACGCAGCCAGTCGTAGAACCTCAGGCTGTACAGATAGGGGGTGGCGCTGATCTCCAGCACGAGGTTGCCCGCGCCGCTGGCGTGCGGGGTGCCCGCCGGGATCATGAACAACTGGCCCTGTTCGGCGGGGAAGGCGAGGATGTGGTCCTCGGGGTCCATGGGCACTCCGTCGGTGATGGACCGTTCCACCTCCTTGCGGAAGACGTCCACGTCGGCGTCCTCGCGCAGGCCGAGGAACACCTTGGTGTCGGTCCTGCCGAGGGTGAGGTAGTACGTCTCGTGCTGGGTGTACGCCCAGCCGAAACGCTCGCGCATGTACGACTCCTTCGGGTGGCAGTGCACGGAGAGGCTGCCGCCGCCGACGGTGTCCAGGTAGTCGAAGCGGATCGGGAAGGACGTACCGAAGCGGGCGTGCGCCTGTGCCCCCAGCACGCTCAACGGCTCCAGCACGCACAGGAGTTGGAACGGCACCTCGGCCTGCGCCTCCGGTCCGGTGCCGATGAGGATGCCGGCCTCGGGTGCGATCAGTTCGTAACCGAGCGCGGTGTTACGGGAGTTGGGGTTGAAGCCGAGCTCGCGCTGGGCCCAATGGCCGCCCCAGGGAGTGGAGTTGAAGTACGGGCGGGTGCGGACGGGCTTGCGGGCCAGGGCGGCGTAGGTGGCGCGCAGGCCCGCTCCGTCGATCCATGCCGGGTGGTCGGGGCGCTGCATGTCGAGCCAGGCGTCGAGGCGGTGGGCGAGCGCGTCGCGGTGCCGGTCGAGCATCGGCCAGTCGATGTAGAAGAGCCTTCTGAAGTCGGGCTTCTCGTCCGGCAGTCCGAGGTTGGCACCCTGTTCACCCGTGCCGACGGCGGCTTCCGCGTAGCGCTTGGGTACATCGGCGTACCAGAGCAGGTCGTGCTCGACGAGGGCGGCGCCGGGGCCGTAGACGAGGAGCAGTCCTGCCTGTGGGGGTGCGGGTGCAGGGAGGGTTTCGAAGAGGTCGTCGAGGGGGTTGTCGGCGAGCTTGCGGAAGTAGGGGTCGTCTGCGTCCGCCGGGTGTTCGGTACGGCTCCTGATGTGTGCCGGGGGTGCGTAGTGGCTCCGTATGTCGAGCAGGGCGACCGGGGTGCCGCGGTCGGTCAGCTCGCGTTCGAGGTGATCGGCGAAGAGGGACCAGTCGACGGACGGGGGGCCGTCGATGGCCAACACCGCCGGACCGTCGGGGAGTTGGGAGGCCACCGCCTGCCAGCCGGTGTGGAGGACGGCTTGCGGGGCGGGGGTGTAGCGCGGATCTAGCCGGTACACACGGTCTCCTCTATGGACAGGAGGGCGGCGCTCATTCCTTGCTCGATCCGGCGAGCATCCCGGACACGAGAGTGCGCTGCGAGAAGACGAAGAGCACCAGCACCGGAAGGATGGCGACGATGATGGCCAGGGCGAGTTCGGGGATGGTGACGTTCAGTCCGGCGCCGGCGACGGGGTTGAACGACGGTGTCGAGGTGAGGAGTTGGTTCAGGCCCACCTGGACGGGGAACTGCTCGCTGTTCGGCAGGACGAGGTAGGGCAGGAAGAAGTTGTTCCAGTTGCCCACGAAGCTGAAGAACGCGACCAGTCCGACCACCGGCTTGGCGAGCGGGAGCGCGATGCGCGCGAAGAGCTGCCACTCCGTGCAGCCGTCGATGCGCGCGGCCGACAGCAGGTCCTTGGGGAGGCTGCTCCCGAAGTAGATGTAGACCAGGTACACGCCGAACGGATAGAAGGAGAAGGGGAGTATCACCGACCAGATCGTGCCGATGAGATGGAAGCGGTTGAGTTCCAGGAAGATCGGCAGCACCAGGGTGGCCTGCGGCATGATCATGGTGACCAGGGTGATCACGAGGAGCGTCTTGCGCCCCCGGAACTTCGTCAGCGCCAGCGCGTAGCCGGCCGGAACACTGACGGCCAGCGTCAGGACGAGTGAACCGCCCGAGTAGATGGCCGAGTTGAGCAGCCACCTCGTCATGGCGCCGTCCTGGAAGGCGAACAAGTGCCGCCAGGCGGTGCCTATTTGATGGAACGAGCCGAAGGAGAGCGGGTTGTCCCGCACCACTTCGCCGGCGGTCTTCGACGGTGCCAGCAGCAGCCAGATCACCGGCAGCACGAAGAACACCAGGAGAAAGGCCAGGAGGAGGCCGACTACCAGGAAGGGAAGGCTCCTTGACGGGCGGGCGCGTCGCCTCACGGCCGTCAGGAAGGGAGTCGTCTGTGTCATTTCTCGTCCAACTTGAACAGGTTCGAGCGAGCGACCAGGAGACCTGCGGCGAGGAGTCCTACGGCGAGGAGGACGACGGAGATGGCCGCGGCGCCGTTGAAGTCGCCCTGCTGGAAGGCGTAGACGTAGGCCAGTTGGTTCGGCGACCAGGTGGGGCTCACCCTGCCGAGGCTGGCGGTCTGGAGGAGTTGGGGCTCCACGAACAACTGGGTGCCCGTCGCGAAGGCCATGATCGCCATGTAGACGATCCACTGCCGGATCATCGGGATCTGGATGTGCCAGGCGGTGCGCCACGGTCCCGCGCCGTCCATGCGGGCCGCTTCCAGCACCTCGTCGGGGATGTTGTTCAACGCCCCGTACATCACGACCATCCAGCCTCCTGCACCGGTCCAAAAGGCGATCAGCATGAGGATCAACGGCAGGTTGCCGGGCGCCAGGACGGCGGCGAACGTCTTGAACCCCAGGGCCGTGAGCAGCCAGGACACCGGGCTGACGTCGGGATCCAGCATGAAAAGCCAGACCAGCACGCTCGCCACTCCGGCGAGGGCGCCGGGGATGTAGTAAAGGAAGCGGAAGAGCGCCGAGGTGCCCGGACGCACACGGCTGCGCAGGACCACGGCCGTCAGCACGACCAGGACGACGAGCGTCACCAGCCACATGACCAGATAGATGAGCATGTGGGTGAAGGCCGGGGCGAAGCGATAGTCCTGGATGACCTTCGTGAACTGGTTGAGCCCGGTGAACTGGCCCCGGTCGTTGGTGAGCGACAGGTAGAACGCGTACCCGGTGGGGAACACGCCGAACGCGAGCAGCAGCAGCGCGTAGCCCGCGACGAAGAAGTAGCCCGCGCGACCGCCGCCCGTGCGCCGCGGCGTGGTGCCGCGGCGCACGGGGGAGACGGCGACGCGCTCGGTCTCCAGCAAGGTCACTGATCGACCACCTTGTAGCCCTGGCTCTTGGCCTCGTTGGCGATCTCCTGCTGCCAGGCCGGCAGCGTCTCGGTGAGGCTCTTTCCGGCGGTCAGGGCCGGGAGGACGACGCTGGACCAGGCGGTGGAGTCCGAGAACCTGGTGTTCGACCAGCCGGTCCACACCTCGTTCGCGGCCTGCTCGAACGGCCCGCTCACGTCATTGGCGAAGTAGTCCTTGTTGGCCGGGTTGGCCAGCCAGGCCTTCGCGGCCTGGGCGTAGGCCGGGTAGGTGGGCGCGGTGGCCTGGTTCGCGTCGGAGGTGGTCAGCCAAGTCACCAGGTCCGAGGACGCCTTGAGGTTGGCGCTGTGCGAGGACACCATCCACACACCGCCGCCGACGTTGCCCGTGGCGGCCGTGCTCTCGCCCTTCCAGGTCAGCGGCGCCGCCGCGGCGATCTGCTTGGCCGGAGTCTTGAAACCGGCCTTGAAGAGGTACTGGCCGTACCAGGAAGGGCCGTACGCCATCAGCACCTTGCTGCCGCTGTTCTTGGCGAAGCCCTGGCTGAAGAAGCCCTGCGTGGCGATGGCCTTGGCGCTGATCAGGTTGTCCAGCAGCTTCGCCATCCGGGTGCACTTCGGGTCCTGGAGGTCGGTGCGCAGAGTGTCCGGCTTGGTGAGGTTGAACGCGGGGCACTGGCCCGACCAGAAGTACGACTCATGGGAGTTGGTGTCGCCGACCGAGCCGACGAGGTAGCCGGGGTGCTCCTTGGCGACCTTCGTGCCGAGGGCCTCGTAGTCCTCCCATGTGGTGGGGACCTGGTAACCCCACTTGTCCATAAGGGACTTGTTGTACCAGAGGACGACCTGCGCGATGTCGTTGCGCATGCAGTAGGTGTGGCCGTTGAATTGACAGGGCGTCAGGGAGCCCTTGGCGAAGCCGTCCAGGGTGCTCTGCGGGACGAGCTTCTCGTCCAGGGGCGCGGCGAACGGCTGCGCGCCGGGCTTGGTGGCCTCCGACGCCCAGGTCACGTCCGTCGGCGTGCCGAACACCACGTCCGGCCAGCCGCTGCCGGTCCGGTCGAACAGCTGCACCTTCGACTGCAGATACGTCGATCCGTCGGCCCCGCCGTCGTACGTGACGACCTTCATCTTCACGTCCGGGTGCGCCTTCTGGTACGCCTGCACCGACGGCAGCCGGGTCGAGTCGGCCCACACCGTGATCTGTGAACTCGCCTTCTGCGCAACCGGCTTGAACGCCGACTGCTTGGAGGAGGAAGGGGTGGTGGTGTCGGCGCTGGCGCAGCCCGCGAGGGCGGCCGCGGTGGCCAGGGACAGCGCGATTGCCGCCGCGCGGAGCGGCGAGTGACGCCGGCCGGTTCTCCGAGATCGGGAAGACTCCATCGTCTTGCCTTGCCTTTCTGTTCTCGCGCCGCTCAGCGCGGTTGCTCGACGAACGGCAGGAGTTGGCTGCCGTAGCCGAAATCGAGGGGGAGGGCGATGCCGGGCCCCGTGGGCGCGTGCACCAGGCCCTGGTCGTCCACATGGCGCTCACGGACGACGTTCACCGAGGTCACCAGGGACTCGTAGTAGGTGGTGTTGGAGATGGCCATGCACAGGTGGTGGTTGGGAATGTCCGAACCGTGCACCTCGGCCCGCAACCGGTAGGCGTCGGCGAGATGCGCGGTGCGCATGGCGCCGGTGATGCCGCCCCGGAGGGTGGTGCCGGTCCGGACACCGAACGTGGCGGCACCCGCCCGGATGAAGTCCGCCGCGTTCATGTGCGCGCCGTCGGACGTCTCGGCCACCAGCAGCGGTACGTCGACGGTTTCGGCGAGCCGCTGATAGGCCGAGATGCTGAACTCCCGCATCGGCTCCTCGTACCAGAGATAGTCGGCCTCGGAGAGCGCCCGCCCCAGCCGGATCGCGTCGGGCAGGTCGAAGCCAGCTGAACCGTCGTACATCAGAGGGATGTTGGGACCGACGTGCTCGCGCAGGGCCAGGCACAGTTCCGCGTCGCGGCGGGCGTCGCCCCAGGCGTGCAGCTTGATGCCTCGGTAGCCCAACTCCAGGCACTGGTCCGCCACGTCGAGGAACTCCGCGATGCTCGCGAACGTCGAGGTGGAGGCGTAGGCGGGGATGGCGTCCCGGAATCCGCCGAGCAGCCGCCAGACCGGTTCGCCGTGGTAGCGGCCGGCCAGGTCCCACAGGGCGATGTCGATCAACCCCAGGGTGGGGAGCGGGAGTTCGTGGATACGGTCCAGCTCCCACACCCGGTGCCACAGCCACTCCCGCTGGAACGGGTCGGCTCCGAGCAGTTCCGCACGGAAGACCCGGTCCACCAGGTCCCGCAGGGTGGAGTGGGCGCCGGGGCGGGCGAACACGGCCACGCCCTCGGCACCCTCGTCCGTCCCGATGTGCAGGACCGCGCCGTCGCCCACCGGAGCGCTGCCGCTCAGCCCGTCGCGCCAGCGGAAGGGCGGACTGGCTGCCGGAACATCGATCCGGTGCACTTCGACATGGGTGATCTTCATCCTGGCTTTCGTCTTCTGTAGGGAGAAAGGTTTCGGCTCGGCAGCGGAGTACTCGGCAGCGCAGTACTCGGGCGCGGAGTGCTCAGAAGCCGCCGTACGCCTGGAGCGCGTAGATGCTGCCGCCGTTCCCGCTGGAACCGGTGACGGTCAGGCGCAGGAAGCGTGCGGTGACGGGTTGGTCGGCGAAGGAGTAGACGGCCGACGACGAGGTGGCGTCGGCGGTGTGGTCCTCGAACACGGACCAGGTCGTGCCGTCGGTGGAGTACTCCAGGCGGTACTTGTAACCGCCGGACAACTCGAAGGTGGTCACCACGCTGGAGACGCTGGTGTCCTTGCCCAGGTCGACCTGGATCCGGGACGGGTCGGGCAGGCCCGCGCCCTGCGCCCAACGGGTGGAGAGACTCCCGTCCACCGCCTTCTCGGGCGCGTAGTCGTTGGAGTACGACGACGAGGCGGTGACCGGCTTTTTCAGGGCCAGGTCGTGGTCGGCCGGTGTCGTGACCACAGCCGCCTTGCTGGGGTCGGAGGCGTTGAGCGCCTCGTCGCGTGCCACGACGGTGAAGGAGTACGACGTGTCGGCGGTGAGGCCGGCGACCCGCAGGGGCGTGGCGTCGGTGACAGCGATCCGCTTGCCGTCCTGGTAGACGACGTAGCTGGTGACGCCGGTGTCATCGGTGGCCGCGGGCCAGCTGACGTCGACCAGAGTGGGCAGCAGCGGCTTGACTGTGGGCTGTCCGGGGGCAGTTGGGGCCGTGTGGTCCGTGGCGGTCCTCGGGGTGCCGTAGACCTGGAAGTCGTAGATGCTGCCGCCGTTCCAGCTGGAGCCGGTGACGGTCAGTCGTACGAAGCGGCCCGTGACCGGGGTGTTCGTGTGGGTGTAGTCGGTCGCCGCCGTGGTGTTCGTGGCGGTGCGGTCCGCGAGGGTCTTCCAGTGGACCTCGTCGGGGGAGACCTCGATGCGGTACTTGTAGCCGCTGGCCTTCTCGAAGGTCGTGATCGCGCCGTTCACGTCGTACGACGCACCGAGATCGACCTGGATCCAGGACGGGTCGGGGAGGCTGAGGCCCTGGGCCCAGCGGGTGGAGAGGTCTCCGTCGACCGCCTTTTCGGGGGTGTTGGCCTCCGAGTACGACGAGGCGGTGATCGGCTTCTTGAGGGCGAGGTCCGTGCCCGAGGGCATGGTGACGCGCAGGGTCGGGCTGGGAGCGGACTCGTTGCCGGCGGCGTCGCGGGCGGTGATCTGGAAGGTGTAGGACTTCCCGGCGGTCAGGCCCGGGAGGCGTACCGAGGTCGTGCCGGTGGCGCTGACCAGCTTGCCGTCGCGGTAGACGGAGTAGCCGGTGACGGCCGTGTCGTCGGTGGACGCGGGCCAGGTGAGGTCCGCGATCGTCGGGAAGTCGGTGGCCGCGCTCGGCGTGCCGGGGCTGCTGGGCGCCTGGTGGTCGGGGACGGCGGGGTTCGGGTCGAGATGGCGGTAACTCGGTTGCAGGCCCGCGTTGTTGACGATGGAAGCGGGCAGTTGGGCGCAGGAGTCCACGGTGGTGTTGCCGGTGATGGTGCTGCCCGTGCTGTTGGCCTGGGTGGAGTAGGCGGGCTGGGTGGTGTAGTTGCCCGTGGCGTTGATGTCCATGCCGTGGTTGAGGAACAGCCACTGGTAGGCGATGTCGCACAGGGCGTTGCCGGTGTTCGTCCAGTACCGGCTGCCTTCGTCGTGGTAGATCGCGCCGTAGGCGGGCGGTGGTGTGCCGTGGATGTAGTTGCCGGACACCACACCGCCGGGGTTGGAGCTCAGCGTGTAGATGGCGCCGCCGTCGGCCTGCGACTTCATGATGTCGTAGATCTCGTTGTCCGTGACCTGGGTGTCGCGGCTGGTCGTGGGGGTGTCCCAGATCGGAACGCCCAGATTCCCGGGGTAGTTGGTGTCGCCGCCCTGGTCGGTCAGGCCCCAGCCCCAGCCGACGGAGATGCCGGTGTAGGGCAGGTCGTACACCTTGTTGTGAGTGATCGTGGTGTGGTCGGTGTAGCCGGCCAGGATGCCGATGGAGCCGTTGTACTGGTCGGCGACCTTGGTGACCACGTTGTTGGCGACTCTGGTGTCCTTGGTGATGTCGCGGGGGTCGTCGGGGTGGGCGTCGATCACGTCGACTCCGCCGATCTGGATGCCGGTGGCGGCGATCTGGCGGAAGACGTTGCCCGTGATGTCGGTGCCCTGGGTGCCGGTGTTCAAGTTCAGCCCGACCGCGCCGAGTTGGGTGAAGGTGTTGCCCTCGAAGCCGATGCCGTGGCCGTAGTCGACGTTGACGGCGCCGGGCGTCTTCTGCCACTTCAGGCGGGTCGCGTCGAAGTCGGGGTCGTTGCCGACCATCCGGAAACCGGCCTGGCCCTCGATGAGGCCCTCGGAGGAACTGGGCGCGAGCCAGGTGGAGTTGGAGAAGGTGATGCCCTCGAAGGACACGTTGCTCACCGGGGCGGTCCTGGTGCCGTTGAGGTCCACCAGGTCCTGCACGAGCGGCACGGTGACGTTCGCGGTGGACAGGTTCTGGCCGGCCTTGGGCATGTAGTAGATCTCGCCCGCACCCTTGTCCATGTACCACTCACCGGGCGTGTCCAACAGTTCGCGGGCGTTCTCCAGCCAGGTCGGGTTCTGGATCTCCTGGCCCTGCTGGAGATGCGCGTTGTGCCAACAGGGCTGCTGCATCGTCATCTTGTAGTCGGCGATCGACTGCACGGGGCAGCGCATCAGCTTCCAGCCCCAGGAGTTGACGACCTCCAGGTCCGAGGGACGCTTGTAGGTGTTGAGGGCGGAGTCGGTGAAGGCGTAGCCGGTGGCGGTCTGGCTGAACCCGGCGGGGTTCTTGCCGCTCCGCGCCCGGGTCTCCAACTCACCGTCCACATACAGCTGTCGGGTGTCGAAGTCACCCACCTTGGCCTTGTAGACCTTCCCTGCCGAGTCGGCCGGGGTCCAGCCGGTGACCTGCTTGCCCCCGCTGATCACGGGGTGCGCGCCGGGGGCGGCCTCGTAGAAGATCCGGTGTCCGTCGCGGCCGGAGTCCCGGGCGGTCAGGGCGAACGTACGGCTGAGCTGGTAGGTGCCGGACAGGAGCCGGACATGGATGTCGCCCTTGGCCTTCTGCTTGACGTCGCGCACGTAGTCCCGCGCGTGGTCGAGGGTCTTGAAGGGCTGGGCGGCGGTTCCCGATCCCACGTCCCGACCGGTCGGGGAGACATAGACATTCAGGTCCGGCGACCGGGGAGCCGCCTGGGCCGGGCCGGCATTCAGCAGGGCGGCCACAACGGCCACCGAGCAGGCGGCCGTGAAACTTCTTCGCAGCGGCACGAGGGCGCCCCTGCGCGCAGACGGATGAGACACACGTATCCAATCGCCTGAGGGAGGTTGATACCTGCAAGTCCCGGTCGTCCACCGGAACTTCAGGGCGTCGGGCGGCCCGATCGCCGTGCTGCGGCACATGCGAGGCCGGCCGGGTTACGGGGCTGCCGCCTCCGCGGACGGTGGTGGAGCCCCGGTGCTGCCATCTATTGAGAGCGCCCCGGAGGTCCCTCGGGGGCCTCTTGAGCGTCGGTACTGAACAGCCGGTCGCGGATCTTCCGCTCGAACTGGCTCTGCGTGGTGCCGATGTGTTCCACCATGAGCCGTTCGGCGAGATCGGCCGCCCCCGCGGCGACCGCCTCCGCTATGGCCACGTGCTGATGCGCGGCGACTTCCAGCGATCCGGGCACGTCACCGTGGAAGAGCAGCACGTCGGACTGGGACGCCAGGCGCCGCACACCGGCGACGCTCGCCCTGAGGAACACGTTGTGCGAGGCGGCCCCCACCGAATCGTGGAAGGCCGCGTCCGCCTTGGCGAAGGTGTCCACGTCGTTCATCGTGGCCGCCGTCAAGGAACTCTCCGCGCTCTCCCGGATGGCCCGCACCTCGATCGGGGTCGCGTGGGAGGCGGCACGGCGAGCTGTCTCCGACTCGATCACCTTGCGGTAGTCCAGGAGCATCCGGACGTCTTCCATGCCGGTCGGCCGGAAGTGCGAGAGCTCGTCGTCCAACAGCCCGCCGACCGAGGCGGCGACGAAGATGCCGGCGCCGCGCCGCACTTGGAGCCGGCCGATGGCGGCCAGCACCTTCACGGCCTCCCGGGTCACGTTGCGGGATGCTCCCAGGATCTCGGCCAGGCCCTGTTCGGTGGGGAGGCGGTCGCCGGGCCGCAGGTTCTGCTGGGCGATGTACTCCAGCAGCTGTTCCGCGACCAGCTCGTACCCCGGACGGTAGGCCGGTGTTGAGTCACCCAAAGCGAACCCCTCTTGCGTCACGAATGAATCAGGTTCATTTTCCGCGGCCAATATGGCACTGCCGCTGTGAGTTGGGAAGAGATCGGACAGATCTCGGTATGCAGCCCTGCAAAGATGCTGACAAAACCGAATGAACTACGCATGCCTGCTGGGGTGTTGCGCGAAATGGATCCCATCCTTAGGGTCCTGCCTGCTGGATGAAGCAGATCCTTCTCTGTGCGGCGAGGGCCGTGGAAGCGGGAATCTCGTGAGAGCAGACCCACTCGGCCGCACGAGCGTCCAGGTCAGCACGCTGGGATTCGGCGCCGCCCCCATCGGCAACCTCTACGGCCCGATCGACGACCGCCAGGCACAGGCCACCCTCGATGCCGCCTGGGACATGGGGGTGCGCTACTACGACACCGCCCCGCACTACGGCCTCGGCCTGTCCGAACGGCGGCTCGGCGACGCCCTCGCCCACCGCCCACGAACGGAGTTCACCCTCTCCACCAAGGTCGGCCGACTGCTGGAACCACACCCGGCACCCACCGGATCCGACCTGACGGCAGGCGGCTTCGCCGTACCCGACACACTGATCCGCCGCCCCGACTACTCACGGGACGGTGTCCTGCGAAGTCTCGAAGGCAGCCTGAAACGCCTGCGGTTGGACCATGTGGACATCGTCTACGTCCATGATCCCCACGACCACTTGGACGCCGCCCTCGGCCAGGCCCTGCCCACGCTGATCGCGCTGCGCGACCAAGGTGTCATCGGTGCCGTCGGCGTCGGCGCGAACACGGTCGCCCCGCTGCTGCGCGTCGTCGCGGAGGCGGACGTCGACGCCGTGATGGTGGCCGGGCGGTGGACCCTCCTCGACCGCACCGCTCGCCCCTTGCTGGACGCGTGTGCCGAACGCGGGGTTGCGGTGGTGGCCGCCGCTCCGTTCAACTCCGGTCTGCTCAGCCGTCCTTACCCCTCGGCTGACGCCACCTTCGACTACGGCCCCGCGTCGGATTCGGCACTGCGTCGTGCTCGGCTTCTCGCCGAGGTGGCAGGTCGACACGGCACCGAACTCCCGCATGCCGCCCTGCGGTTCCCGCTGCGCGACCCCGGCGTGGCCTGCGTGGTCGCGGGTTTCCGCACCCCTGAGGAGGTTGTGTCGGCCGCCAGTTGGGCCGTCACCGATCTGACCGAGGAAGCATGGCGGGACCTCGACACGGCAGCCGCACAGGCGGCGGACGTCCCGCCCTCGTAGCAGCGGCTGCAACGGCAACGATGTCGCCGAAGCCGAAGCCGAAGCCGAAGCCGAAGCCGAAGCCGAAGCCGAAGCCGAAGCCGAAGCCGAAGCCGAAGCCGGGTCACAGTCCGACCCCGGGTCACAGGGTGACGGTCTTGTACTCCACGTACTGCGCGAGCCCAACTGCCCCGTACTCGCGGCCGATTCCGCTGGCCTTGTAACCGCCGAAGGGGCCGTCGAAGGCGATGGGCGCGCCGTTCACGGTGACGGTTCCGGTGCGCAGGCGGCGGGCGACGGCGAGCGCACGGGCCTGGTCGGCGGACCAGACCCCGCCGGAGAGGCCGTACTCCGAGTCGTTGGCGATCCGTACGGCGTCGTCCTCGTCGTCGTAGGGGATGACGACGAGGACCGGTCCAAAGATCTCCTCCTGGGCGATCCGCATCGAGTTGTCCACGTCGGCGAAGACGGTCGGGGTGACGTAGTTGCCGCCTTCGAGGCCGGGCGGGATCTGAGGGCCGCCGGTGACGAGGCGGGCGCCTTCCTTGATGCCGAGTTCGATGTAGTCGCGCACGCGCTGCTGCTGGTCGGGGCGGACCATCGGGCCGATGAAGGTGTCGGGGTCGTTCGGGTCGCCGACCTTGAGCGACTCGACGAGGTTCTTCAAGGCGGACACGACTTCCTCGTACCGGCTGCGCGGCGCGAGGACGCGGGTCTGCGCGATGCACGCCTCGCCGTTGTTGAGCAGTGAGGCGAACTTCAGTCCCTGTACGGCCTGTTGGACGTCGGCGTCGGCCAGGATGACGGCGGCCGACTTGCCGCCCAGCTCCAAGCTGACCCGCTTCAGCTGCTCGCCCGCGATGGACGCGATCCTGCGGCCGGCCCCGGTCGAGCCGGTGAACGCGATCTTGTCCACGTCGGGGTGCGACACCAGGTACTCACTGGTCTCGCGGTCGGCGGGCAGGACGCTGATCACGCCCTCCGGCAGGTTGGACCGTTCCAGGAGTTCGGCGAGGAAGTCCATGCTGAGCGAGTTCTCGGGGGACACCTTGAGGACGACCGTGTTCCCGGCCAGCAATGCTGGGATGACCTTGGCCAGGGCCGCGGAGAACGGGGAGTTCCACGGGATGACGGCGGCCACGACACCGATGGGTTCGCGGCGCAGCACGCTCCGGGTGGGGGAGTCGGGGGCGGACGGGGGCAGGGTCTCTTCCCAGCCCAGCTCCTCGGCCGCCTTGAGGTAGGCGCCCGCCTGCCGCCCGAGTCCCGGTTGCCCGGCCAGCGTGAACCAGCCGGCCGAACCGTTCTCCGCCGAGATCAGCGCCGCGATCTTCTCGGCGTCGGCCTCGCGCAGGGCGTTGAGTCGGCGGATGACGGCGATGCGTTCCGCGGGTGCGGTACGCGGCCAGGGTCCCTCGTCGAAGGCGGCGCGGGCTGCGGCCACGGCCCGGTCGATGTCGGCGGGGCGGGCCTGCGCGGCGCGGCCGATCACCGTGCGGTCGTGCGGCGACCGGATGTCGAGCAGCTCGGGGCTGCTTGGAACGGTCCACGAACCCGCGATGAAGAGTCGGTCGTAGGTGATCATGCGCTCTCTCCCGGGGAGTTCAGGGGCGACCCGCCGCGGTGGCGGCCTCCCTCAGCTTCATTAACTGTCACTTCAATGTAGCACTTACCTGTGACACCGCCGCAGACGTGTGGTGGTAGCGGGCTATACTTCGCTGCGTGAGAGCCGACGCCGTACGCAACCTCGAAGCCGTCCTGACGACCGGGGCGCGCATGCTCGCCGCCGATCCGGGCGCGAGCATCGCCGCCATCGCCGCCGAGGCGGGAGTCGACCGGCGCACCGTCTACCGGCGGTTCGCCTCCCGCGAGGAACTGCTGGCGGCCATCTATGAGGCCCGCGTCGAGGCCATCGAGCGGGCCGTCGAGGACGCCAGGCTGCGCGAGGCGCCCGTCGCCGTCGCCCTGCACCGGTACGTCGAGGGGATCATCGGCGTCAATCGCAAGTGGCCCGTGGAACTCGCCCGGATGAAGGCCGACGAGACGATCCGCGATCGGCGTGACGCCTTGATCCGGGAGGTTGACGCCTTCTTGGAACGTTCCACCGGCGAGGGCCTCCTGCGCGCCGACGTCCCGGCCGCGTGGGCGAGTTCACTGCTGCCGCAGCTCATGCACCTGGCCTCGCAGCAACTACCCGAACTCACCGATGCCCAGGCGGCCGACATGGTCGTCGACACCTTTCTGCGGGGGCTCGGCGGCCGGTGATGTCGGCGGTGCCCGCCGACCCGGATCCTTGACCCCCGTACGACCCTCCGTGATGCTGTGTTGCGGCACGCGCGAAGCGTGCCGCAATGAGCAACGTTCTGAGCGATGTTTCGAGTGACGTTCCGCTCAGCTCTCTCACCAGCGGAGGAGTGGCCATGACGCATCAGGTCCGTGCTGTCGTCGCGCGGGGGAAGAGTGCCCCCGTCAGCCTGGAGACGATCATCGTCCCCGACCCCGGCCCGGGCGAGGCGCTGGTGAAGGTCGAGGCGTGCGGGGTCTGCCACACCGATTTGCACTATCGCGAGGGCGGTATCAACGACGACTTCCCGTTCCTGCTCGGGCACGAGGCCGCGGGCGTCGTGGAGTCGGTGGGGGAGGGCGTCACCGATGTCGCCCCCGGCGACTTCGTGATCCTCAACTGGCGTGCCGTGTGCGGGAATTGCCGGGCCTGTCGGCGCGGACGGCCGCAGTATTGCTTCAACACCCACAACGCCAAGCAGAAGATGACCCTGCTCGACGGCACGGAACTCTCACCCGCGCTCGGCATCGGCGCCTTCGCCGAGAAGACCCTGGTCGCGGCGGGCCAGTGCACCAAGGTGGACCGGGCCGCGTCGGCTGCCGCCGCCGGGTTGCTGGGCTGTGGCGTGATGGCCGGCATCGGCGCGGCCATCAATACGGGCAACGTCGGGCGCGGTGACAGCGTCGCCGTCATCGGCTGTGGCGGGGTCGGCGACGCGGCGATCGCCGGGGCCCGGCTCGCGGGCGCGGCGCGGATCATCGCCGTAGACATTGATGACCGGAAGTTGGAGAAGGCCCGCTCGCTGGGTGCCACGCACACCGTGAACTCCAAGGAGTCCGACGCCGTCGAGGCCATCCGCGAGCTGACCGGCGGCTTCGGCGCCGACGTCGTCATCGAGGCGGTCGGCCGCCCGGAGACGTACAAGCAGGCGTTCTACGGCCGTGATCTCGCCGGGACGGTCGTCCTCGTCGGTGTTCCCACCCCCGAGATGAAGCTCGAACTCCCGCTCCTGGACGTGTTCGGGCGCGGCGGCTCGCTCAAGTCGTCCTGGTACGGCGACTGCCTGCCCTCCCGCGACTTCCCCATGCTGATCGACCTGTATCTCCAGGGGCGGCTGGATCTGGACGCCTTCGTCACGGAGACCATCGCGCTGGAGGATGTAGAGAAGGCCTTCGAGCGGATGCACGGCGGCGATGTGCTGCGTTCGGTGGTGGTGTTCTGATGGCCGCCCGTATCGAACACCTCGTCACCGCAGGGCAGTTCACGCTCGACGGCGGCACCTGGGACGTCGACAACAACGTCTGGATCATCGGTGACGACCACGAGGTCGTCGTCATCGACGCCGCCCACGACGCCGACGCCATCGCGGAGGCGGTCGGCGACCGCCGACTCGTCGCCGTCATCTGTACCCACGCCCACAACGACCACATCGACGCGGCGCCCGAACTCGCCGACCGCACCGGCGCCACGATCTGGCTGCACCCGGACGACCTGCCGCTGTGGAAACAGACCCACCCGGACCGGGCGCCCGGCGGTGAACTGGCCGACGGGCAGATCGTGGTGGTCGCGGGGGTCGAGCTGGCCGTGCTGCACACGCCCGGGCACGCACCCGGCGCCGTCTGCCTGTACGCGCCCGCGCTGAACGCCCTCTTCAGCGGCGACACGCTCTTCGCGGGCGGGCCGGGGGCCACGGGGCGGTCGTACTCCCACTTCCCGACCATCGTCGACTCGATCCGGGACCGGCTGCTCGGTCTGCCGGGGGACACCGTCGTATACACCGGACATGGGGATACGACGACCGTCGGCGCCGAGGCTCCGCATCTTCAGGAGTGGATCGACCGCGGGTTCTGAGCCCTGCACGGTGTTGCTGATGGCGCGCGATGTTGCGTGAAAAGCAACACTGGGTAAGGGCTTCGCCCGGCCCCTGAATACCTTGACAACGGTTTGGGGCCGCCCTCAAACTGACGTTGCGCTTACCGCAATCCGTTTCGCTATACGCACCGAGGTGTCATGATGATTCCCGCGTGCCTTCTCGTGGATCTGCCGCGAGGCGAGGCCTACCGGCTCGACATCGATCCGCCGGTTTCGGTGTTCCACACCGACGACGGCGAGGTCTTCGCCATCGACGACACGTGCACCCACCAGGACGCCTCGCTCGCGGACGGCTGGCTGGAGGGCTGCGAGGTGGAATGCCCGCTGCACGCTTCGAAGTTCGACCTGCGGACCGGTGCCGTGGACGCCCCGCCGGCCAAGCGCCCGGTGCGTACGCACGAGGTGCTCGTCCAGGACGGCATGATCTACGTCGTGCCGTCCACGGACGCCCCGAACCTGCCGCCCTGCGTCGCGGCCCGGCTCGCCTCGGGCCCCGCGTGAGGACCGTGGCCGTGGTGGGCGCCTCGCTGGCCGGGTTGTCGGCGGTGCGCTCGCTGCGGAAACAGGGCTACGACGGACGGCTCGTCGTCATCGGCGACGAACCCCATCGCCCGTACGACAGGCCGCCGTTGTCCAAGGAGTTCCTCGCCGGGACGCTCGCCGAAGACGATCTCCTGCTGGAGATGGACGACGAGGACCTGCGCGCGGAGTGGCTGCTCGGTGCCCGTGCCGTCGGGCTCCAAGTCGACGGCGTGGAGCGGGTGTTGCTCCTCGACGACGGGCGCGAAGTGCGGGCCGACGGCGTGGTTGTCGCGACCGGCGCGGCGGCGCGGAACCTGCCCGGCACGGACGGACTGGCCGGCGTGCACACCCTGCGCACCCTGGACGACGCCCGCGCCCTGCGCGACGAACTCGCCCTGGGCGGGCGGCTGGTGGTGATCGGTGGCGGTTTCATCGGCGCAGAGGTCGCCTCCACGGCGTACGCCCTCGGGCTCGACGTGACGGTGATCGAGGCTGCGCCGACCCCCCTCGCGGGACCGCTCGGCGAGACCATGGGCCAGATCGTCTCCGCCCTCCATGAGGCCCACGGCGTACGGCTGTTGTGCGGTGTCGGGGTGAAAGGGCTGAGCGGGGAGACCCGCGTCGACGCCGTGCTGCTGGAGGACGGGCGAACTGTCCCCGCCGACATGGTCGTTGTCGGTGTCGGCGCCCGGCCGTGCGTCGAGTGGCTGGAGGGTTCGGGGGTCGAGCTCGACAACGGCGTCAAGTGCGGTGCCGACGGCCGCACCAGCCTCGCCGGCGTGGTCGCCGTAGGGGACTGTGCCAACTGGTATGACCCGCAGGCGGGTTCGCACCGGCGGGTCGAGCACTGGACCGGGGCGCGGGAGCGGCCTGATGCGGCCGTGGCCGCGCTGTTGTCGTGGGGTGCGGTGGAGGCGGGGGCGCCGAGACCGCCGTACTTCTGGTCGGATCAGTACGGCGTGAAGATCCAGTTCGCCGGTCACGCGGCCGGTGCCGACAGTGTGACCGTCGAGGAGGGCGCCCCGGGCGACCGCAGTTTCCTCGCCGTCTACCGGTGTGCCGGGCAGCCGGTCGCCGTGCTCGCGATGAACCAGCCGCGGCTGTTCATGCGGTGGCGCAAACAGCTTGCCGCTACGGCGAGTTGATACGTACAACATCGTCCGACCACACCGTCCGGAGTCGCTCTGCCCGGCGCGTGAATGACCGACCCACGACGTTCTCGGAGGAGCGCACTGTGACCTCGACCAGCCTGCCGGACAGCCTGATCGCCACCCTGCCCGGCTCCTCCTACACGGACCCGGACCTCTTCGCCCAGGAACAGGAACGCATCTTCGAGACGATGTGGTTCTGCGCCGTGCGCTCCTCCGAGCTGGCCAAGCCCGGCGCCTTCCGGACCGTCGACGTGGGCCGCGAGAGCATCCTGATCACCCGCGCCCGCGACAACTCGATACGCGCCTACTTCAACGTCTGCCGGCACCGCGGCGCCAAGCTGTGCACGGAGGAGACCGGCGAGGTGAAACGGGCCTTCCAATGCCCGTACCACGCCTGGACGTACGACCTGAACGGCAAACTCGTCGCGGCGCCCAACCTCACCAAGATGCCCGACGTCGGCCGCACCGAGTTCGGCCTGGTGAGCGTCGCCGTCCGCGAATGGCTCGGCTATGTGTGGGTCAACCTGGCGGAGAACCCGCCGTCGTTCGACGAGGACGTCATCAGCGAGGTCGTCACCCGGCTCGGCGACGTCGAGTTGCTGGAGCACTACGACATCGACCACCTCTCGGTGGGCAGACGCATCGTCTACGACGTCAAGGCCAACTGGAAGCTCATCATCGAGAACTTCATGGAGTGCTACCACTGCGCCACGATCCACCCCGAACTCACCGAGGTGCTACCGGAGTTCGCCGACGGCTACGCCGCCCAGTACTACGTCGGCCACGGCGCCGAGTTCGGCGAGGAGGTCCAGGGCTTCACCGTCGACGGCTCGGAGGGACTCGACCGCATCCCCGGGGTGAGCGAGGACCAGGACCGCCGCTACTACGCGATCACCATCAAGCCGCAGGTCTTCATCAACCTCGTCCCCGACCATGTGATCTTCCACCGGATGTACCCGGTGGCCGTCGACCGCACGATCGTCGAGTGCGACTGGCTCTACCTCCCGCACGTCGTCGAGAGCGGCAAGGACGTGAGCCGGTCCGTGGAACTCTTCGACCGGGTCAACCGCCAGGACTTCGAGGCGTGCGAGCGCACGCAGCCCGGGATGAGCTCCCGGATGTACGCCAAGGGCGGGGTGCTGGTACCGAGCGAGCACCACATTGGAACGTTCCACGACTGGGTCAACGAGCGCCTGGGGATCAGCCAGGGGTGAGCCAAGGGGAGGGGTCAGCCCAGGTAACCCATACGGTGGCTGATCTCCTCGGCGCCCTTGACCAGGACCGGGGCGAGTTCGTGCAGACGCTCCTCGGTGAACCGGTACGCCGGTCCCGAGGCGCTCACCGCCGCGATGACCTCGCCGTCCCGGTCGCGCACCGGCGCGGCCATGGCGTGCAGCCCGACCTCCAACTCCTCCAGCGTCCAGGCGTATCCGCGCTCCCGTGCCTCGGCGAGGTTCTTCTCCAGCTTCGACTTCGAGGTGATGGTGTGCGGGGTCACCTTCTTCAGGCCGGCCTCCGCCAGCAGCGTGGCGCGCTCCTTGGCGGGCAGGTGGGCCAGCAGGGCCTTGCCGCTGGAGGTGGCGTGCAACGGGGTGAGTTCTCCCACCCAGTTGTGCGCGGTGACGGCGCCGGGGCCGCGGACCTCGTACAGGTTGATCGCGTACTGCTCCTGCATGACGGCGATGTTGACGGTCTCGCCGATCTCCTCTGCGAGGCGCTCGCAGACCGGGCGGCCCTGCTGGGTGATGTCGATGCGCCCGGTGACCGCGCCGGCCAGCCGCACGATCCCGAACCCGAGCCGGTACTTGCCGCGTTCGCCCGCCTGCTCCACCAGTCCGCGCGCCTCCAGGGCGCCGAGCAGCCGGAACGCGGTCGACTTGTGAACCTCGATCTCGCCGGCCACCTCACTGACACCGGCCTCGCCACGCTGGGCCAGGATCTCCAGCACGCTGATGGCACGGTCCACGGACTGCACTCCGCCGGACTGCGAACCTGTCGTTTCAGTATCTGGACTGTAGTTGCTCACAGCGAAACTATACGCGTAGTGCGGTACAGCCTGTTTACGATGCGGACTCTCATCAGGTCTTTTCGCCTGGTAGCCGCCGATTCATGCGCCGGGGAACCGGGCCGTGGCAATACATGAGGCCGTCACGGCCACAGCGGCCGGGGTCCGTCGGTGCAGGCCGACGCCAGCTGCCAGGCGGCGAACCGCTCCAGGGTCACGTCGCCGTCGGCACCGATACCGACGCCCATCGCCTCGTCCGGGCGGGTGGGGTAGATGCGGGCGGTCAGGGCACGCCCGTTGGCGAAGATCTCCAGTGCGGAGTGGTCGACGAGGACGCGCAGGTCCACCCGGCCGTCCTCGCCCAACGGGAGCTCGCCGTACCGGGGTTCGATGTCGACCGTCGGATCGAGGCTGCTCGTCTCACGGTGCAGCAGGAGAGTGCCGCCTCCGTCTTGCGTCCGGCTCACCTCCACGACGGTGCGCTCCGCGCCGTCCGGTGTCTCGCGGACCACGAGCCGGGCGGTCGATCCGGGGGCGAGGCGCAGGGTGGTCTCGATGTCCAGCTGGTCCCCGCGTACGGCGCCGAGTCGGGTGTACGGCTCGGTCAGCGCGCCCGGCGCCACCTCCTCGCACTCCCTCCGCAATGCGGTCAGCTCCGGCACCGGCGCCTGGTCCAGGCGGCCGTCCGCACCGAGCGTGACAACCCGCGGCATGGACATCACTCCGCTCCAGCCGGCCTCCGCGGTCGCCTCGTCGGTGCGGCCCTCCTGGAGCCAGGCGAACATGATGCGGCGGCCGTGCTCGTCGCGGGCGGACTGGGGGGCGTAGAAGTAGCGGCCGCCGTAGTCGAGTCGGTGGAGGGCGGTCGGGGTGAACGTGTCGTCCTTGTAGTGGCCGGTCCAGTACAGAGGGTGGTGGGTGGTGCCCTCGTCCCAGGCGGAGAAGACCAGTACGTCGGTGCTGTCTGCCTCCTCGTCCTCACCGAGTCGGAAGAGGTCGACGCACTCCCACATCGTGCCGGTCCAGTCGAGCTCACCCTGGTTCCGCGACGCGTCACCGGTCAGCAGGGGGCCGACGTAGCGCCAGCCGCGCAGGTCGTCGGATTCGTACAGGAAGGCTGTTCCGCCGGCGCCGCGGATGCCCGAGCCCACCAGCTGCCGCCACACCTGGCCCTCCCGCCACACGCAGTGGTCGCGGAAGGCCGTGATGTCGATGCCCTCGGGCGGGGCGGTGATGACCGGGTTGGCCGGGTCCTTGGTCCAGTATCGCAGGTCGGCCGATCCCCTTGCCACACAGGGGAGTTCACGCTCGCCGTGCCTGCCCGAGTAGACGAGCGTGGGTACTCCGCCGTCGTCGACGAGGACACCGGACCAGCAGCCGTCGCGGTCGGGGCCGTCGGTGCCGGGGACGAGGGCGACCGGCTCATCGGCCCAGTGCACGAGGTCGGTGCTGGTGGCGTGGCCCCAGTGGATGCGGTGGTGGGCGGCGGCGAGCGGGTTGTACTGGTAGAAGAGGTGGTAGACGCCGTTCCAATGGCTCAGCCCGTTGGGGTCGTTGAGCCAGCCGCCGGGCGAGGTGAAGTGGAAGCGCGGGCGGTGCGGGTCGCGCAGGGCGCGTTCTGCCAGCCCCTCGGCGGTGTGGCTGCCGGAGGGGAGGGTGAGGTCGTGGGTCATGCGGCGGTGGTCTCCGCTTTCTCAGTGGCGTCGGGGGCGTCCGGGGCCTCGTCGTCCAGCCGGTCGGTGGCCTTGAGGACGCGGCGGGCGATGTCGGAGGCGGGTGCGCGGAGATGGCAGCGCACCCAGTGGGGCTGGCCGTCGTCTTCGCCGACGATGTGGCGGACGGGTTCGGTGCGACTGCACGTGCCGTCGTCGCCGTAGGGGCAGGACATGGGGTTGAGGATCGCCTCGCGGTGCTTGGCGCGCTCGACGGGGTCGTGGCCGCCGGCCCGTTCGGGGTCGGGTACGGCGGACAGCAGCAGGCGGGTGTAGGGGTGGGCGGGGGCGTCCATCACCGCCAACGCGTCGCCGCCCTCGACGAGTTCACCGGCGAACATGACCATCGTGGTGTCCGCGAGGTAGCGCGCGGAGCCCAGGTCGTGCGTGATGTAGAGCATGGCGATGTTCCGCTCGTCGCGCAGCCGCCGCATCAGGTTGAGCACGCCGACCCGCACGGAGACGTCCAGCATCGACGTCGGTTCGTCGGCCAGGACGAGGCGCGGTTCCACCGCCAGCGCGCGGGCGATGGAGACGCGCTGGCGCTGGCCGCCGGAGAGTTCGTGCGGGTAGGACTGGAGCATGTCCTCGGTCAGGCCGACCGTCTTTATCAGCTCGCGCAGCGCCTCCGGTGTGGCGGAGTGGCCGTGCAGGACGAGGGCCCGGGTGAGGAAGTGCTCGATGCGGTGGACGGGGTTGAGTGAGCCGAAGGGGTCCTGGAACACCATCTGGACCTTGCGGCGGTACGCCCGTGACACCCGGCGCCGCTCGGTGCGCAGGATGTCCTGGCCGTCGAGCAACACCTGTCCGGCGGAGGGCTGTTCGAGGCGGGCGAGGCAGCGGGCGATGGTGGACTTGCCGCTGCCGGACTCGCCGACCAGGGCGGTGATCCGGCCGGCGGGGAGATCGAAGGAGACGTCGTTGACGGCTCGGACGCGGCGCCGGGAGAAGATGGTGCCGACCTGGAAGTCCTTGGTCAGACCACGTACGGACAGCAGGGGTTCGGTCATCGGGAGGCTCCTTCCGAGCTGCGGGCCTTGCTGCGGGCCACCCAGCGGCCGGGGGTGATCTCGCGCAGGTCGGGGATGTTCATGGAGCAGTCCGAGCGGTCCTCGGGACAGCCGACGTGGAAGCCGCAGCTGTCGGCGGTGCGCGGGGCGTCGAAGAGGCCGGTGAGCTCCTGGCGCGGGCCGGTCAGCGGCGGGAAGGCGTTCATCAGCGCCTCGGTGTAGGGGTGGAGCGGTCCGGCGAACAGGTCCTTGGCGTCGGCGAGTTCGACGATCCGTCCGCCGTACATCACGCCCATGCGGTCCGACAGCTCGATCATCAGGGACATGTCGTGGGTGATGAAGAGGATGGAGAAGCCCAACTCCCGCTGGAGGTCACGGATCTGCGCCATGATCTCCTGCTGCACGACCACGTCGAGCGCGGTGGTCGGCTCGTCCATGATCAGCAGCCGTGGCTTCAGGGCCACGGCCATGGCGATGACCACGCGCTGGCGCATACCGCCGGAGAGCTGGTGCGGGTACGCCTTCAGCCTTCCCGGGTCGATGCCGACCAGCTGAAGCAGCTCGCCGGCCCGCTCCCGCGCGGCTCGCTTCCTCATCCGCTCGTGGGTGGTGAAGATGTCGACGATCTGCTCGCCGATGGTCAGGACGGGGTTGAGCGAGTTCATCGCCGACTGGAAGACCATGGCGATCTCCCGCCACCGGAAGGCGCGCAACTCCCGTGCGTCCAGGGCGAGTACGTCGCGTCCCTGGAAACGGATGCTGCCCGCGGTGATGTCCGCCGGGGGCTTGAGCAGGCGCGTCACCGCGTTGGCGATGGTCGACTTGCCGCAGCCGGATTCCCCGGCGAGGCCGAAGATCTCTCCGGAGCCGATGGAGAAGGAGACGCCGTCGGCGCCTACGACGGTGCGTCCGTCGCCGCGGTATTCGACGCGGAGGCCGTTCACCTCAAGTACGGGTTCCATGGGCTCAGCCCCTCCTCTCACGGCGGGCACGGCGGTTGCGCAGCCTGGGGTTGGTGATCTCGTCGACCGCGTAGTTGACGAGCGCGAGCGCGAAGGCGACCAGCGCGATGCACAGCCCGGAGGGGACGAAGGCCCACCATGCGCCGGTCATCAGCGCGCCGTCGTTGCTGGCCCAGTACAGGTTGGTGCCCCAGCTGACGACGCTGCTGTCGCCGAGGCCGAGGAACTCCAGGCCGGCCTGGGCGCCGATGCCGAAGATCACGCAGCCGAGCAGCGTGGTCATCACCACGGACGCCATGTTGGGCAGGATCTCGCGGAACATGACCCGCAGGGGGCGCTCGCCGGTGACGACGGCCGCGGCCACGAAGTCCTTGCCGCGGATCGACTTGGCCTGCGCGCGCAGGACCCGGGCCGATCCCGCCCAGCCGGTGACGACGAGGACCATGATCACGGTGGAGGTCCCGGGCGGCAGGAACGCGGCCAGGATGATGAGCAGCGGCAGGCCGGGCAGCAGCAGGAAGATGTTGGTGACCAGGGTCAGCGCGTCGTCGACGACGCGGCCGAAGTACGCGGCCGCGAGTCCGACGACGATGGCGACCGCGGTCGCCACGAGCCCCACGGTGAACCCGACGAAGAGGGAACTGCGCGCACCCCAGAGGGTGAGGGCGAGCACGTCCTGTCCCTTGGCGGTCGTACCGAGCCAGTGCGCGGCCGAAGGGGCCTGGCTGCCCGTGGAGTTGATGAACGACGGGTCGCCGGGTGCGAGGACGGGTGCGAGGAGGGCCAGCAGCGCGAAGAGGGCTAGCAGGGTCAGCCCGGTCAACGCCTTCTTGCTGTCGGTGAGTTGGCGCAGCAGTCCGCGCCGGCGGGGAATGCTCACGGGGGCCGTCGGCGTGGTGGCCGTGGCGATGTCGATGGCGGTCATGTCGGCAGCCTCCTCAGCGGACGCGGACGCGCGGGTCGAGGCGGACGTAGACGAGGTCGACGAGGAAGTTCGCGATCAGCACCGCCGCCGTGATCGTCAGGAAGATGCCCTGCATCAGCGGGTAGTCCAGCCCCTGGACGGCGATCAACAGCTGGTAGCCGATGCCGGGGTAGGCGAACACGACCTCGGTGAGCAGGGCGCCGCCGACGACGAAACCGAGGGCCATGCCGAAGTTGGTGACGGAGGGCAGCAGCGCGTTGCGGGCGGCGTAGCGGAACATGATCCGCGAAGGGCTGAGCCCCTTCGCCTCGGCCATCGTGATGTAGTCCTCGGCCGCCGTGGCGATCATGGTGTTGCGCATGCCGAGCATCCAGCCGCCGATGGAGACCAGCACGATGGTCAGCGCGGGCAGCACCAGGTGGGTGGCGACGTTGGAGAGGAACTCGCCGTTGAAGCCGGGGGTCAGTCCGACGTCGTAGGCGTGCCGCATGGGGAACCAGCCGAGGCTCACTCCGAACAGGTACAACGCGCCCATGGCCAGCCAGAAGTACGGGAACGAGCCGACGAAGATCAGCAGGGGCGGGAAGGCGGAGTCGAGGACGCCGCCGCGCCGCCAGGCGGCGACGATGCCGAGCAGGTTGCCGAGCACGGCCGCGATGACGAGCGCGACGCCACCGAGGAGCAGGGTCCAGCCGATCTGCGAGCCGATCACGTCGGAGACCGGGGTCGGGAAGCGGGAGATGGAGATGCCGAGGTCGCCGGTGAAGACGCTCTTGACGTAGGAGACGTACTGCTCCCAGAGGGGGCGGTTGTCGAGGCCGAAGAGTTTCCGCAACTGGGCTATCTGGTCGGGCTGCATGGTGCCCTGGGCCTGCGCGAACATCCGGGAGACCGGGTCGCCCGGCATGAAGCGCGGGAGAACGAAGTTCAGGGTGATGGAGGCCCAGAAGGCGAGCAGATAGAACCCCAGGTTGCGCAGGATCAGACGCACGGGTCGTGCTCCCTGTCGATGGGGGGTGAACGTGTGACTCGGTGCGCGGGGGCGGCCGTCCGGGGAGGGCGGCCGCCGGTCCGCGGGCGGCGTCAGCTCTTGACGGGCTTCAGCGAGGTGAGCACGAGGATCGTGCTGCCGTTGCGGTTGCCGAGGGTGGCGTACGGGTTCTTCGCGGTGGGCCAGCCGGTGAAGCGGGCGTCCGTGTACGCGCCCCACTCGGGGCCGGTGAACAGCGGGACGACGGGCGCGTCCTCGTTGTACAGCTCCTGCAGACCGTTCATCTGCTCGGCCTGCGTTTTCTCGTCCGTGGCGGCGGCGAAGGCGTCGATGAGCTTGTCGGCCTTCTTGTCGCCGAAGCGGTGGTAGTTCTCCGTGGCCTGCTTGCCGACCGGCTGCACCATCTTGGTCGACATCACGCCGCGGAAGTACTCGTACGGGGTGGCGCCGTTGTTGCTCCACACGATGCCGGTGTCGAACGTGCCGGTGTTGTACGAGGACTGGACCGCCGACCAGTCGGGCGTCTTCACGGTGGCGGTGATGCCGACCTTCGCCAGGTCCTGCTTGATGATGTTGGCGACCGAGATCCAGTCGGAGGAGGCGGAGCCGACGGAGATGTCGAGCGTGAAGTTCTTGCCGTTCTTCAGCTTCCGCTTGCCGCCGCTCTCCTTGTAGCCGGCCGCGTCGAGGGCCTTGGCCGCCGCGGCGCTGTCGTACTTCGTCCAGGTGCAGGAGGCGGCCAGCGACGTGTCGCGCCACGTGTCGTACGTGCGGGCCAGGCCCGTGCAGTCGGCGGGTTCGGCGTAGCCGTTCATCGCGACCTCGGTGATCTGGTCGCGGTCGACGGCCATGCTGAGCGCCTTGCGGACGGCCGGGTCGTTGAACGGCGCCCTGGTGGTGTTCAACTGCCAGTTGATCATGGCGCCGGTGGCCGGGAACCAGTAGTGGTTGTGCTTCTTGTCCTTGGCGACGAAGGACTTCTCGATGTCCGGGATGAACGACTGCGTCCAGTCCACCTCGCCGCTGGTGAAGGCGATGTTGGCGCTGTCGTTGCCGGAGAAGGCGAGCATCTGGATGCCGGCGATCCGCTGCTTCGCGGGCTGCCAGTAGTCGGGGTTCTTGCGCAGCTCGTACGACTGGCTCTGGAACTTCTCGATCTTGGTGTACGGGCCGGTGCCGACCGGGTTCGGATTGGTGAACTTCGCCGGGTCCTTCACCTCGGACCAGATGTGCTTCGGCAGGATGTAGTGGTTGCTGATCTCGTAGAAGGCGGTCGAGAACGCCTTGTTGAAGGAGAACTTCACCGTGTGGGCGTCG
>Ga0307515_10000288_pt1 | contig 123891 bp, 107 predicted proteins | sample 17_EM_MG_FD_194513 | JGI IMG/M metagenome (GOLD analysis project Ga0307515, IMG submission 194513) | Populus trichocarpa ectomycorrhiza microbial communities from riparian zone in the Pacific Northwest, United States - 17_EM | ecosystem: Host-associated > Plants > Roots > Unclassified...
TCACATGCATAGGTGTTATGCATATCGTAGATATGTATGCATCTTGTATCATAATTTAAGTATCATTATCGCTGCTAGGGAACTACCCCTAACACCTCTCTTATCTGCCTTTCATTCTTCCTCCTTCGTTGCCTTTCCGTCTTTCTCCTTCTCATTTGTTTTTACTGTTATCTCCATTTCCTCATTGTCCTTCTTCTTTGCCCTTACATTTTTCTCCACCTGTTTCTTTTCCAAATCGCGACATAACCACAGTATGTCATTCTCTACCAAATAGAATCGTTCTGCTGATACCAATAATTTACATTCTTTTGCGAATGCGGCGGATGGCAGGGGGCTGGGGAGTCAGGTTGGCCAAGGAATATGCAATAGGGCCAGACCATTCGTCGTCAATTATGCCCGCCTTGATATGATCAATCCATTCTCCGGCCATAGTAACTTCTAGTGCGATTGCATTTCATTGAGCCCGTCGGAAATTCAGATTGCGAGATAACGTATCCGCAACCGGATCCTTTACACCCAGGATGTGCTTGACCTCCCTGTCAACATTTTGGAGGACTGTCAGGATATCCATCTGTTGTACGGTGAGGTCTGGTTGTGTCATGGTCCAATGCAAGGTCGCATGATCCCTGTGTACCAAAAATGGTTCCTCGGCTCCATGTGTGTTGAATTATTATTATAATATTGCGTCTTGAATGCCCAATAGTTCTCTGTCATATGCAGGGAATTGCATCTCCGCATCATGTAATTTACTGCTGAAATAACCTAGTACCATCTCCGCCTTGTTTTGCACCTGGGAGAGCACTGCGCCCAAGGCATCCTGGCAACCATTGACGTGCAGGCAATATTTGGCGTTGGGGTCCGGTACAGCCAGGACTGGAGCATTGCAGAGTGCTGTTCGGAAGGTGTCCAAGGCATGCTGGCGTTCTCTATCCCAGGCGAGTGGAGTGCGCTTGATCTTCCTCAGTTCTCCACGTCAACGCCCAATATCTCTTCTTCCCTTCAGAGGAGTGCCAATGGGATACAATGGCATTGCAATGTGAGCGTGGTGTTCAATGAATTTTCTATAGTAACTGGTGAGACCCAGGAAGCCTCTGACGTCCTTACTATGTTCAGGTTGCGGCAAATCCATTACTGCATGTGTCTTATGTTCCTGGGCGTGGGTGCCGTCCTTGCCAATGTCAAAGCCATAAAAATCGACTTTCTGACAAGCCCAGGTACATTTTACACGTTTGGCTTTGAGACCATGTTCCGTCAGTAAGGTAAGCACTTCACGGACATGTACAACATGTTCCACCAAGGTAAGGCTCTGAATCATAATATTGTCAAGATACACAATAATGATTTTGTGTTTCATTGGCTCCAAGATGCCGTTCATCATGCACATGAACAGGCTGGGTGCGTTCGCCAGGTCCAACGGCAGATCTCTCCACTCGCACGAATCAAATTCAGTGGCGAAGGCTGTCTTTCGCCTGTTGGCGGTTGCGATACGAATTTGATGGTAACCAGCCGCCAAGTCCGATTTTGTGAACCAGCAGGAGCCGTGCCTGCAGTGGAGTAAGTCCTCGATATGTGGACGAGGACAACCATCGTTGACGGTTATGGCATTTACTGCACTATAATTTATGCACATACTCAGTGTACTGTCAGGCTTTCACACAAATGATCCTGGTGAGCCGAAATTACTTCGAGACGGCTTAATCGAACCGCAGCAAATAGCCTTGGCTATCAACCTCCGAAGCTCTCCTTTGTCACGTGGAGAGATGCGGTTTGGCGAGCAGCACGGCATTTTGCCATTCTGGTTTGTGTTGATTTTGAAATCGACTTGCCTTCCATTCTGTAAATTTGCCTAAGTTGGCTTGCCGAAAAGACCCTGGAAGTCTTTCAACATGTCTTGCAACTCTCCCGGTGGTTCGTCTGTCAGGATTGTGTCGCCATCACCGCAGCAGTGCACGTTTATTAAACGGGCCCGTTTCAACAGGCTGTTCGATACGTTTTCATACTCTGCCTTCCGTATGATGTCGATGCCAATGAATTGACTTGCTCCACCATTCCTTCGTCAATGTCCAAGGGGCGTTGGCCAGGCAAGTAATGTACTCGGCCATGCTCTCTTTCCTCCAAGAACTTATCAGAAATCCACAGTTCATTGCTGTCATGGCCGATTTGATATCGTAGGTTTATATCACGTATCCATCTCTTGCCTAGCACAATATCAAAGCCCTTGACGTCATAGACCGCAAATTCGGCATCATAGACATATGATGTACTGAGTCGTTGTTTCGATTTGACTTGTTGGCATTTCTCTATGCCATCCTCTGCATTGACATTGGTTGTCTCCACATTCATCCATCCTGCATCCTTTGCACTCAGGGCGGCCCATTGGTGTTTTAGTTCATCAATGAACATCCAACCCACATAGATCTCCGACGCACCATCGCCTTTCACTACTCTTGCCTGTTTGCCCTACCACAATGCTCCATTAGTCTGGTATAGTGTTTTCCCATTGAACCTTAGTAGGTCGACCACTGAGTCATCTAGTTTACTAACTTTCAAGTGGTGGTAACAGGTGAAAAACTTGAATTGACTATCTGGCACCAATTTGCCACCCTTTTCATTTGACGATACCGCACAAGATGGTGTTTTTCAGGGAGGTACAGCCGCGGCCACTGACCTCCGTTGCCTTATCCTGCCTCAGAGTCCGAGTCCGAAAGACTCTCCAACTTGCTCCCTTCCTCACAGTTTGTCTGCTGCTCAGCCTCTTTCACCTTGGTAAGCTGTCCACTCTCCTTTCGACCAGTTGGTGCACCTCCTCTTTTCTTGTCTTTATGTGGGCATCCAGGCTGGGCTTTTGGGGAATCTTTGCCAACCGAAGCTTGTTCGAGTAGCTTCATCATCAAGTCACGGTTTGGGCAATTGTGAGAGATATGACCCACCTAGCCACAGTAATGGTAGGTCAAACCGTCGTCTTTGGCTGGGCCAGCTGTGCAAGTTGTACCTCCTTTCTTGAAGTCCATTTGCCTAGGTTAAGTTTGCATAGTTGTGTTAGTGTTTGTGTTGGAGCCATTTCCTGGTTGAGTCTTGATGAGAGACGTGTCCAACGTGGCGAGGTGCTCAATGTGTTGTTCGAGGGTTGGAGTCCTATCGCGAATGCCAATATAATGAACCAAGTTATTGTACACTCCTTGATTGCCCTTTTTGATCTTATACCCATAAGCATGGGGTAATATTTCAGCAGGCTTAGGCTGGTGCAGGTCCAACCTCGAATGAAGGTGACCGAAATGTTCATTAAACTCTGTGACACATTCTCTCTTCTTTAGTCTTAGTTCTTCCCATTCGCATTTGCCCAGGTCCAAGGTGTGGGAGAGAATATACTTAACTTGCAACTCGGTGCAAAAGGTGGACCATTCGATGGGCATACTCATCGGGACACGGTGCATGGCCCAGACTGCTGCTTCTCCTTTCAGCTGTAGCACTGCTTGCTCTCCCCAGCCCGTTGTGCCAACCCATCCAATGGCTAGGGCTGCATTTTTGAAGTGTCATTCCACAGCGAAAAGGAAGGCGGTGACATCGTCCAAGGTTCGTTTGTCCTCATACATCAGAAGTTTAGATGACTCGACCGAGAAGCCACGGCTCCAGATGGGCCAGTGGATGGTTCGACGGAGCTCCGGATGCCGAATAGGCGAGATGTCGGTTGAGCAGAGCCACGGATACCAAATGATCCTGGGGGCAGTTGGGAGGTGTTCAGCGCCGGCATTGCATGTACTTGGTTTGTGGTCAGTCATTGAATGACAGGTTCCACCACTTTCAACCCCAATTCCAGGCTGCTCTGTTGTAACGAGAGATTTCGGACTTGGTGTAGCAGCATGACTTTCTCCAGCCGGAACTGTGCGATATCTGACTGCTCCATTGTCTCCAGCTCCAGCTTGCATGTGTCAAGCTGTCTCTCATACTTGGCGGATCGATGTTTCTCGATCTGGAGCTCTTCTTCCAACACCTCAATATCTTGCTGAGTGGCTGTGAATTCCCTGCTCGGGCTGTCTTGGATGGGCTCACTAGCCTCCATGTTCTTGACTTTAGCGGCCAAGCCCTCGTTGAGGTCACCAATCTTAGCGAACTTCTCGGCATGTTCAAAGCTCTCAGAGCGGTTCGCATCAATGATCTCCAGTTGGACATCCTCCATAGCCCTGATCCAGTCGATTGCTTGGTCAGACCAGAGCCCAGGGCCATCCTCGATGACCTTCATTCGGTTTGTGACGTATTCTGTTGTGCGAAGTTCTGCAGGTTGGACGCCTGCGGTGGCTAAGGTCTTAATCTAGCTGCTACACCTGATTGACTTGGCATTGTCAAGTTTATCGGTAAAACTGACATCTTGCTCGTTGTGCGCATCGTGCGCGATGTGCGTGTCATGCCTAGCAGGAAGGGCCACAAAGTAAGATGGCTCGTGTGATGTCTCCAAGCTGCCGGCAGTCCACTGGTTCAAAGATGAACCAAGCGAATCTGCCAATGTACATTGCGTTTCGATCGCTTCTGATGTTTCCGATGCCGTCAGAAGTCAACTTTGGCAACCAATTTGGGCAAATCGCCTCTGTGTAGGTGTAGAAGTGAATGTTAATGATGATCGAACTGACATCTCACTAGAACTAACTACCACACGAGCCTCCCGCAGAGCCGCACTAATGCAACATAGCCGCACCTTATCATGACCAGAGCGGTCCACCCACATGGCCACATCATGCTTTGATTAACCATGATTCAAGGCCAGAATTTGTTGATGCTCCATTGACACTAATTTTCAAGACGGGGCGGGGAGTGAGGTGCTTTCTCTTTGGCCTATAAAGGCTGCCAATACTTTGATTATGTATAATAACTGCCAAATCACTCTTTAATTACCTGACTTACAAGACCAATAATCTTTGACGCTCCGTTGTGTCTCATTTTTTGGAGATAGTAGCAATGTCATAGCTATCATTTTTACCCATGACAGTGGCCAATACTTTCACTAGGCATTAAAACGACCAAGTGTGTGATTAATTACCTGACTTACAGGACCAAGATATTGTTGACACACTGTTGATGCTCATTTTCAGAATCGGGCAGGGAGCGTGTCGCTTTCTCCTTAGCCTTTGAAAGTTGCCTATACCTCATTGATGAATGTCTGCAACCAATCGCAACTCAGATTAACCGGGATGCAAGGCCCAAAATTGTTGATGCTGCATTGATGCTCTTTCTCAGACTGTGGCTGGGAGCGTGTCGCTTTCTCTGTTGTTCATAAATGCTGCCTATACCTCATTTATGAATGTCTGCATCCAATCGCCTCTCAAATTTCCCTTGTGGCAAGACTGAAATTAGTTGCCGCTCCGTTGACTTTCATTTTCAGGATGGGGCAGGGAGCATGTCTCTCTTATATTTGATTATAAAGGCGGCCAATACATCAAAAGTAGACAATCATATACCAAAGTCAATATTTCACGATTAACAGTAGAATATCTGAATGCGACTACAAATAGAGAAACCCCAAAACCAGAACCGGAGATTGGAACCGACAGGTATAGCCAAACCTAGCCCAACCTGCTGTTCGATTGGTACAGGTAGGGGTTTGGCCCGCCAAGCAGCAGCGGATCGGGTTTTACAATTGGTCTGGAACTGATCCACACAGTTTTTGCTCTCTGAACTGGGACTGCTGGATGGTTTCACTGATCCATTGCTCACACTAAGTTGAGGCCAAAGATAGTGGGCAGGTGATATGGCAGATGGAAACCACACAAACTCCAAGCAAGATGGGTTAGGGTTCAAATATGGGCAAATACTTGGTGATCTGACAAGTACAGTCACCTCTTTCTGTAAGAATGTGCCAGGTCCTGCAGCCTAGATTCTAATAGAGAGCTAATGCTTCTGAGGAGAGAGGCTTGGCATGAGTGATTGCTCATGAACTTGTTGAAAATGGCCTTTTCAGTAGCACCTCCTCATTATATATTTGTCCATAACTCCACCAATTTACATGCAAACCACTCAAGTGAGATCTCAATAGAAAGCACAGAAGCAGTACATCTCTGTCACATTATCAAAAATAGACCAATGATAAAAATCAGAAATCTTCGAAAATTCCAGCTCTCTTAGACTTCCAGGCCTGCTGCCTCCCTCTGACTGTCTGAGTTTCTGAATAGAACTCAGTGGTTAACCATAGAGAACGCATCTAACTTTCTCTGAGCCATTGTACCCTGCAGTAGAAGTTTCTGTATGTAAAGGTCACCACTCATATGATGCATAGCCTGTCTAATCTTGGGATCCCAGTCATGCTCTGGCTGCTGACCTTCAAAGATTCAAAGACTGTTAAGAACTTCAATCGCTTCACTTATCGTTTCTTCGGCCTCCAGTAGATCATCATCTTCCACATTTCCATTTGTGGAGTCGGACTGATAAGTTGCAATAATACTTTCTACTTTAAGTTAGTATTAGCAACTGAAGGAAAATTATACTTGTGCCTCAAGGTCTTCTGCAGAGTCAGTCACTTCCTCTTGCATCAGATTGAGAAACTCAGCAATACTCATCATATCCTGAATAACTTCTGCTCTTCTTAAATATTCCAATGCTATATCCACCGCATCTTCTTCTTGACCAAGTTTATCAGGGTCATTTTTATAGGGGTTTCCAGATTACACTTCCTCTACGTCTACCTCTTGGTTGGTATCAGTATTTTGAATTTGGGATGGAATTGCGTAGCACAATATCACCTTCTTAGCCCAGTAAGTCAGTTCATATACCTTGACCGTACTTTTCATCAAGTAGTTGAAAATAGTTCATTCCTAAATGTCATGGTTCCATGCAGCAACAGCGCACTGGATAGCTTGCAATAAGTTGATTGTAGCAAGCATCCGCTCTGGTGAAAACATATCAAGTTAACTGACTTGCCTGTTGAGAAAGCGATTGCAAGTATGTGCCTTCTGAGTTCAAATAATTCCTGGATCATCAGGCTGAAATGCAGAGATGGTATTCATTGATAGCCATTGTATGCGGATATTGGAAAGGGCTTGATTCCCACGAAGTTTGGCAGTAGCTGATTCATGTACCAAGAAGTTGTCAAGTAAAAGAACTACATTCCAATTTCGGTGAGCCACCTTATCATTGGAGCATTCAAGGTAATCTATCATAATATAGGTTCGCACCCAGGCGGCTTTATTGTAACGGTATTGACAGCCTCCCGGGTATATATCCACATTATTCAAACAATGCGGGTTCTTTGCACTTCCAATATTCCAAAGAAGCTCGTGTTCTGATTCATGTCCATGCAATGTTACCATAACTGTAATTTGTGCCTTATCTATCTTTTTTCCAGCAAGTTCATATGTTCCAAGACCACAATCAGATTGCATTTGCCAGTGATATGCAGTCTTATCCACATTGCAAATATCACATGATTCATAGGCAGACAACACTGCTTGAATCTTTTGCATTTGCTGTTGAGTCCCATCAACTGGGGCCCTACCAGATTGGCCATGAGATTTATACTCTTTATCTGCATATTGCTCTTTCCATCCCATTAACCACCCTTCAGAAAACTTCAATGGTGTTTCACCTGGGTATAGACAGCGAAATAGCTGCACTGCTTTTGCTTTCAGAATATTCCTGGTAAACGTTGTATGATTTTCAATAGCTTCCATCCACGCAAAGAGTGCATCGTGAAGACCTGGATAGATTGGAATCCGCCCTCTCTTTTGGCTGGGATGGTGCAATTCCCCTTCAAGTAGCTCAGAAGACCATTTCAGAATTTTCCTAATAGTTGACTGTGTGAGGTTCTTCTGTATGCATCAGCAGTTTGATCATTCATTGCACATCTGAGTCCAACATACTCATTCTGGATGTTGTTATTCAAACCACTACTTGATTTCCAGCCACTCTGGAATTGCTCCACATCGTTGTTGATACTCAACAATGTAGTTGCAAATCTCTCTCCTCTCACTATCGGATCACCGCTGCAGCTTTTTTTTTGCGTTGTTGTCAAAGTGCCTGGGCCAGGGGTTGCAACGATTGGTATCGTGCAGAGTTTTCACCCTTACTACACTCCCTAAGTACTAAACATCACTACTTTTTATAAGAATCTCCACACAAAAATTCACAGTCCAACAAGAATATCCTACTAGAAAATTTATTCTTGTTTTACATACAAAGTCGGTTGGGACCGGCCCTAGTAGTCTTATTGAGAGGATATTCTTATGCACGGGATTCTTATAGCGAGAGGCAACTGACTGTATTAAACCCAGAAGTGTAGCTGACTAAGTGACCTCAGGGCCGTATGGGTGACGGAGTTTCTGAGTAAGGGTCATCACTTTTGCATCAAGCCACTTTCACATCATATACTTTCCACACATACTTCTCAATTATGTGGGTTGTAGTCCGGTTATTTATTGATACCCCTAAATTCCTTGATCTGTCAGTATTCTGCATGGTGGCAGTAACAGGCTAGTGTCAACACCATCCTATTAGTCTATTTCTCGCTGCCTTTATGGAAGAAAGACCGCGAAGCCACCATGTAACACCACGTCTTTGCATGGGAATACATCGAAATAACAGGAATCACGAGGGATTCCCACGTGGAACTGTCATTGGAGTCGATGGATGAAGATATTTCACCAGCCCTAGTAAAAGTAATATTTTGACAATGGGAGTATACACGTTGCAGCTGCTAGTTTGTAGGAATGATACATTTCGAGAAATGTGAATTGTTGCACTTGAATTCCAGGGTCGCCACTAAAGCTTAAAATTGAGCCTCCACGAGCCTCATTCCTTTCCCGTGATTGTTTGTTGTACCACTTATCTGAACCACATCCGAACGCCAAATATGTTTGTCCCTGGTCTTCAACTTTCTGAAGCCGTTGTGGTACACGAGTCTTTTCCGATCCCCCCGACGTATGCTAACATGATGTCAGCACCAGGATGTGCTACAAGAAACTACACAAGAGCTCCAAGCAGGCCGCGAATGGCGTTTCGAAGTCGCATTCGGCTCCACTATTGAAGTCAAGCTTATCCGAGGGACGGCGGAGATCTTTGGCACAGAGCTCCCTCTTGGGCACAAGTTTACCTTCACAGGCACCAAATCTTCAATCTATACATGGAGCGGCTGTGTACTCGAAATCGGCGGTACCCCGTCTGTCGAATACACCTCTGAAGAAACCCCCATGAATGCATACGCAAACGCGCACTTTGCTCTTGAGAAACGGCGCGGTCAGGCTGAGGAATCGCAGACGTTACGTGGTCCGAGAGTTATGATCATCGGTCCACAGGACGCGGGGAAAACTAGCTTGTTGAAGATCTTGACTGGGTACGCGGTACGGCAGGGGCGGACACCGGTAGTGGTGAATCTAGATCCGAGAGAGGGTATGTTGAGCCTACCTGGCACGTTGACGGCGACAAGTTTTTCTACGATTATGGATGTGGAAGAAGGATTTGGGACCAGTCCTACCAGTGGACCGAGCCCAGTTCCTGCAAAACTGCCGTTGGTATACTACTACGGTCTTGAGAACCCAGAGGGGAATGAAAAGCTATATAAATCTCTAGTATCACGGTTAGCGCTCGCAGTTTCCTCGAAATTGTCGGAAGACGACCAGAACCGTATTTCGGGATGCATCATTGATACTTCGGGGTTGATAGCGCAAGCCTCTGGTTATGAGATGGTGCAACATATCGTCGCAGAGTTTTCGGTGGATACATTGTTGGTGCTTGGATCCGAGAGGCTTTACAGCGATATGTGTCGACGATTTGAAGATCGCTCGCAGAATCCTGTCGCAGTTGTGAAACTACAGAAGTCGGGAGGGTGTGTAGACCGTGAGGAATCGTTTATGAAGCAGTCAAGAGAGACAGCTATAAGAGAGTACTTTTTTGGCGAGCCCAAGCGGACGTTATCACCCTATACGATGACGGTGGGGTTCGATGATCTAAATGTTTGGCGGGTTGGACATGGTTCGATCCTCCGTCTTGAACTCCCCGAACAGGAATGCTGACGCGAGGTACAGTAAGCAATGTTGGTTCAGAGTTGCTGCCGGCAGGTGAAGAACATAGGCAGCCGCTTTATACACAGACTGAGCCTTCGATATTACTTCAGCATTCCATTATGGCCGTGTTACATGCTGAGCTTGGGGATACAAAAGCGATGATGGCTGAAAGCACTGTCATGGGTTTCGTTTATGTGTATGGTTCCAATCTCAAATGATGCATTGAAAAACAATTCATTAACAGTAGATTAGCGCTTCTGTGGATGATCAGAAGCGATATATGAAGATACTGGCACCTGTCAGTGGACGGTTACCGGCAAAGCCTCTCATAGTATCTTCCTTCCCAGAGCCAACGTTTAGTTTGGTTGGATAATGAGTATGAAGGACATTGCAATACCATGACCCAAAAAGGCATATACTCTGCATGATGTCCTATTAGCAGTAGTTAATTTATGAATCACATTAGTCCACAGCAAGGAAACAAGCAAGCCGTCTTAACAAACTCCAGCGCAGCGCAGCAAGAAATTAATACCTCCCAACTATGGGTAGAAACCCTGAATAACCCCGTAAAATCTTTACAAAAAATATTCTACAATCACGCCTTTATCTTGCTGCGCTGTTGCCGCATCTCTATGCTCCGCGTTCTCGGGTGCTGCCTCAAAAACATTGAAGAACCTTTCTCCAGCATCGTTAACCTCGAGGACGCTCGCCATGTTCCCACATCGGTAACAGTAGTTAGGTGCTGACCAAACCGTTGATAGTCGATCATCGTAAAGCACTTGGTACCCCTCCTGGCAAAGCTGATGAGCCCGTAGTATATGCGATTGTTTGTTGACTTCCAGAAACTTCTTAACGACCTGTGCTCCAAACGTGTAACCGGCGCCTCGCGGTGAGAGGGTAAACTCGTCACGTTCAGGGTCGGGATCAGACCAGACCAAGTCGGCCATTGGTCCTTCGTGGGGAATCTCACGAAATCGGTCGATAATTTTAATCTGATCTATGGAGTGTATAGAAGGTGATAAGCCTGTAAAAATTTGAACTTAGATTAGCCCTATATTTGGTTATTGTATCACGCTCGGCAAAGCCGTTGCTCGACACCCGGTTGTGGTTACTAGATGTGCGGAGGATTCACCTCCATGAACACAAAATATGTCGTCATTTATCACCACGCTCAGAGTGAGATAGTCAAACATGTCTGTAAAATGGTGCCAGACATTCGCATTCCCGTACTTACGACTGCACTCAGTGTAAAACCCGTAGCTCTGCGTTACACCCCGTGATTCGTGGTTACCACGGATAAGGTGTACTCGCGAGGGATACCGTAGCTTCAGGCAAACCAGGAGCGAGATGGTTTCGACAGAGAACAGGCCACGGTCAACGTAGTCACCAAGAAAGAGGTAATTTGTATCCGGACAGAATCCGCCAATCTTAAAAATCTCCAGCATATCAAAGAACTGGCCGTGAATGTCGCCAACAACTGTGACCGGCGCGAGAATATGCACCACGTTTGATTCATGCATAAGTTGCTCTTTCAACTTGTTGCATACTGCTTCAATTACTGACTCCGCGAGAAGTTCCTTCTTGTATAGCCGCTCCAGGCACTGATCAAGGTCGACAGAGGCTAACATGTTAAACGGATGGTCAGCGGCCTGAGTAAACTCAACGAAAACATAACATCAAGGGAGCTAATTAGCTACCAGGCAGCCCCGGCATCTTAAAGAGCTGGCTTGGTATAAATGAGTGGCAGAAAGTAGGCGTCGGGCGGGCGGAAAGCAGGGATGGTTCTCGATGAAGTGCAGCAACAAGATGAATGGTTGGAAAATGAGCATGAGATAGTCGAGCATCTAGAGAGTTAGAAGCATAGACGGAGGATCATTTGCTGTATCGAATAGCAGTCCTTCAATGCCAACAATCAAAAGATGTACTAGTACTTATCAAAATGTGTGTTTCGGTGGTAGAGGTTTTCGATAGGTTACTCTATCCAATGATGAGACGCACGATTCGATGAAGAGCTCCTAATACTCCCTTATGAAACTCACAAGAACTTGGGAATCGCAAAGATCGAAAGATTAACCTTCAATTTTTAAACCTACAACAATTAAGGCTATTTTATTTAGCCAATAGTGTAGATATTTTGGCTGTAGTTAGTGATTTTCGCATGTCTCTTCAACACTGCCTGCAGCAGATTGTAAACGCTTTCTAATACTTTACAAAGATTATCTGTAGGGACATGCAACTAGGAGTATTAAAACAAAGGAAATATAGATCCATGTATGCAATGAGGAATCTAGGTCTATGGATTTCATAAACATGGATGCCACATGGCTATATGTATATATATATACTAGTGCCAGAAATGGCTTTACTAGTACCTTGGTTGAATTTAAGGTAATTTAGTACAGTGTCACCAGCATGCTCCCAACAAGCGCTTGAGCTTGAGATTCAAAGGTAGCAGAAGAAGTAAACAGCAGGGAAGGGAATATATAAGAGGTGAAGAACAGCAGAAGTCAGGCAAGTAGTAACATTAGTATCTATCTACCCACCCCCATATATCTGTATATACAATTTCTCGTTTGCTTAGTATTGAATCTATCTATTGAAAATAGCTTTGGCTTTTCATGGAAGAGTTCAGTTGGAGCAGGGGTGGTAATAGTATTTCCTACTTAGCGAAAATAGCATTGTTGTTTATAGTTTGTTTACACTGCAATTAGTATAATATTGTGATTTTTACTTTTGTGCCATTTCTTGAACCACAAACATATGTATATAATAATAGTTACTTGGAGTGGAAAGAGTAAGTTCACAAGGTTCAGTGATAACATGTCAAACTTGATACAATACATCACCCAATAAAATTGTGTTGACAGTCATATATATTGTATATGATTATTTCACAGAATTATCAAATATACCAAATTGGAGAACTCAATGCAAGCAAAGCAAGAGAATGCTGTATTAGCAACAGTGCAAAACAACAACTGACTGAACAATAGACAAATCTGCTTGGATACTTTTTACAGTATATTTCCTGTAGACTTTTGTAAACTTGTAGTCGATTGTTATTTATACTTTATTGATAAATCGGTACTTGTCATCTGCAAAATATAAATCGGTTCAAACGCGACACACAAAACTCTCAGACACTCCAGTCGACATCACCTGTACTCCTACATAATTGACGATACTCCGAGAACCCCCTGGCGGTAGGCAAAGTGTTCTCAGACTCCACAAGAGCATGCTCAGGTGCACCTGAAAGCACCTGTGGTTGTGGAGGCATATTCAAGATGCTACAATATTTGACTTATAGAATAGTCACACTTTGGACCAGGTATGACCTCTATGAAGGTCAGTGGGAGACTTCAAGAGCAGCAGAGTCCTCTGTGCAATGCTGTAGGAGACTTGGTGTCATATTCTCACAGTAAAAGTTTTTAGGATTCCATAACTACAGGGCATTTCATCAATCTGATTTGGCTATATTACAGTCACAAGACTCGCTACATAACAATATGGCATGTAATTTCTATGTAAGTGTCGCTATATATATACATACAGTCAATGGAGCTGCACAAGGCACTCAAGTGTAATCCGAAGAGCACTGGGAAACACTATTTGAGTGAACATAGGGAGGAAATTGGGGGTCATGATTGTGTGAACTTTGATATGCACTTGAAGCCCGAGTTCAAGCGAAATTGGAGGTGGAACCTAATGCTGTGGTCGAGCAAGCTTGGAGATGCACCGGAAGGCCAAGATTGAGTGAACTTGGAGATTCACTTGGAGCCCACGATTAAGTGATATTGGAGATACACCTGGAGACTGAGATAGAGTGAACTGAGAGATGCACTTGGACACCCTGATGGAGTGTGGTTGGAAATGCACCTGTAGGCCAAGATTGAGCGAGTTTGGTGTTGCATTAGGAAGTCATGAGGGTGTAAACTTGGAGGCCATGATCAAGCGAATTTGAAAATGTGCTTGAAGGCCATAAAGTATGAAAATTGGAGAAGAATTAGGAGGACATCAAGCTGGAGGTGGTAGATCAGCTGGGAGGTGGGATGGGTGCTGGAACACAATTCATAGTATTATGTGTAATTGTGGGAATGTAGAAAGTTGCATAAAACAATGTATGCCAAGAGCTGAGACACTGGCTGGGAGCAGCAGACTGTACTCGGTATATGCAGTACACATTGTATACACTACTCCATGTATGCAGCACTCGATGTACGCAATACTTCACATATGCAGCGTTCTGTGTGCGCAGAACTTGGTGTATGCAGCACTTGGTGTATGCACTACTCAGAGTAGAAAGTACTCGGTGTATGCGGTACTCAGTGTATGCAGTACTCGGTTTATGCTGTACTTCGGGTATGCAGTACTCGGCATATTCAGTATTTAGTGAATGCAGAGCTTGGTGAATGATGCACTTGGTGTATGCACTACTCGGTGTAGGCAGTACTTGGTGTATGCAGTACTCAGTGTATTCAGGACTCGGTATATGCACTACTTAGTGTATGCAGTACTCGGTGAATGCAGTACTACTCAGTGTATACAGTACTCAGTGTATGCAGTACTCGGTGTATGCAGTACTCAGTGTATGCAGCAGTCTGTGTGGGCAGTACTCAGTGTAGGCAGTACTCGGTGTCAACTTAGGATGATGGCATGCAGAGATTGAGAGGGATAACTAAACTTCATCTTCTTAGGTAATTGTCCAGTTGAGGATGAGAAAAAGTGAAATGAGAGGAGATTGGTGAAATCATCATGAGAGAATGGGACTTAGGAGAATTATGTGTGTGAGTCAATTTACCATTCCTGATGCAGCAGATACAACTCCTTCTGCAATATGTAAAATGGTTCAGAAATCATACCTCAACAACTTTGCTATTCTGAACTGGTTTACCAATCTTTCCAGATGCTCCCAGATACTCCTGGACAGGCTGAATGCAAAAGAATGTGCTTTTAGGTACACAAAGAGGACTTTCAGGTGCTTCTCTATACTTCTGAACTAGTGGAACAGAATACCACAATATTCTCAAGACTATGGAGTTCTTTTCAGAATGGCATGAATTGAAGCCTCTAGGTTGGGGAAATTGTGAAGCTGCTGGAACTATGATACCCCTCTCTAGGATGATCACAGTGTACCTTGAACCTGAAGCTAGAGTCTCCAGGAGGGACAATATATAATGTCTATTGAATAGCAATATTCAATATAGTACCTCATAGCAACCCACCAGAATCAGGCATTCTAATTTGTATACAGTCTAGTACATATCTCAATCCACATGATTATTCACAGGCCATACGCTATCGATGCCACCTTATGTAGCATTTTCCGACACCAAATGTGTAGGCTCAACTATGGCTCTAACAGGTACAATATACATTGTAGTAGTCTGTTTGACAATCCAGATGAACCTGTGAATGCACTCTGCCCAACCAGGCAGATTATCATATTGGGTTGGAATTACCATTTGATATTCTTGAGCTTGTCGACATAATACCCATTGCTGAGTCTTCATGCACCTCTTAGACAAGGTTGATAACAGTTTTCCAGCCAGGAGGTACACCTGAAATTGAATGATCCTATTCACTGGAGTACAGCCAGAATATCACCGAGCGAAGGAAGGTATTCATCCCTCGAAGGTGTTATTCAATTCATTCCCTTTATTGTGCATATACTGGATTTAGATGGTACAACCTTCAGGCATGGTCCCTTGGTTGTCATTCATATATTCTACCTAGCAATCAAGTCCCAGATGCTGATTTGAAGTAGGGTTGTGAAATGGTTGACAGTATTACAAGAGGCAATGCTGAAGTTTAATAAATATACAGTCTATGAGTACATTCCGATTATATCCAAGCACCAATCCAAAAACTTTGTGTCACCAGTATTGTGTACTGTGTGTGGAATAGCTGTCCAAGGATAGAAATTCTGAAATCTACTGATGTATCTCTGAGTGAGGTTAATTTAATACTTTGGCACACTCTGGTAACATGCATTTCTCTGAAATGATACAGCTGCTGCGACACAGAGTGGAAAAAGGGCTCGTTCTGATAATGCTCCAGACTAAACAGATTGGCTCTGTATGTACTGTATGATTTATCAGTAATGGATAGTAGATTGAAATCATTTGCAAAGTTAGTATCACAGTAGACTTGAAGTGCAAAACATGACAATGTCTTCTTGATATAGTCATGACGGGTACGGTGGTTATTATGCTTGAGCATCTGGAGAACGTAATTGACTTTGTTGGTAGATTGATATGCCTCTTTCATGTTGGCCATATGAAGCTGTTCCAAAATATTACTGGTAAAATTGTCACCACAATCCATTCGCTGAATTGAATCTGATATATGCCCCAGATGATACAACTTTGGATATCCGAAATGTATTACACATGGTTAGATTGCATTATAGAGCCGCTGGATGCTGAATTTTTTCCACGAAGCTTCATTCTCGATCAAGTATATGGATAACGCCTTCCTATACCACTTCCACTCATTTATGGCAACATGATAAATCTCTCTCTCCAACTGGCCAGTAAAGCACTCTGTATCTGCCAAGCTCCAGGCAGTGACTTCAGTTTCAGCAATGGATAGGCGGATGTGGAATTTCACAAATTTGTCAGCAATTATGTTTCGCACCCTGTAAGTCCTGTCTCCTTCAGGAGTTTCCATTTAGTCCGAATGTTTGCCGGATATCTTTGGGGAACCTGTTGCCGGAATTCCAACCAGCTGCAATAGTTTTCGCTTGTCAGGTTGGTATAATTTATTGAGCGGCTTGCCCTTATCAGATATCACCTGAATAATTTTGTCCTCCAATTGCACTATTGAGTTCTGATAATCAGCATTGAACCAGTTGGTCGCCACTTGTTGGGCTCTATTTAGGCAGATCTGAAATTGCCCCAGTTTTGTGATGGTAGCCTTTTCCCACTGATATACAAGTCCCACCATTGTAGAACAATTCTTATCAATCTTTTGTTCCTGTAACTGATGAGATTATCTTGCCAATACGTCTTCTACTTTGGCCTGTGCTGGCTTCAACATTTTCTGTTGTTGAAAAATACCCGTCTTCTGGTTAAATCACTTGGGTGCATCATCTAGTACTGTGAGGGATAGATCAGAGTGATTTCGTTGGCTAACAAGTAGAGAGAATTCACATCAAACCCATACTGCACCCATTCCCAATTCATCATAGGTTGTTTGTGCAACAGTTTTTCTGTACTCTTTGGAGCAGACAAGAATCGGAGCATAATTGACAGCTAGTATTCTGATCACTCCCCATATCTCTGTTTTTGCAAGGTGTCACTTGTCAATGAACTGAATAGTTTTGAGAACAGCTGGAGGCTCAGATATTCTGGTACCAATGTCAATTGATTTTCAAAATCTTCCTTGACATTTCTAGTTTTAAGGTCTTTGAGCAGCCAGTTCAATATGTCATTAACTAATCTGAGAAGCAGCTGATGCAGTTCATCAGGCCCCCAAAGCCGGTAGTCATTGCAGAGAGAGTAATACCATCACTGGTCATGAATTGGGTGAATGCCAAGAGTGTGCAGAGAATCAACCTCAATGTCCAGAAGCAACTCTGAGTAAATATGCTGATTACTTGAGAAATCAAGTGGTTGAAAAGTGGACCATACCATCGCCGCACCTTTATGACTTTCACACATTGGGCAAGAGCGATATATGACCTGGGCAACCATCACTTGTTATGGATAATCCTCAACCCAGGCAGCCAACAGCAGGTAACATTTTCACTGGAATCCTTCCGCACAATCCCACTCCAAACCAAGCCGTGTTATGTCCCGATGCCTAAGTAGGGACAGCACAGTTGCAACCGGATTATCCCATGAATTCTCAATGTTTTTGGTACCATTTGGAGGACTTCAGCTCAACATAATGAGGAGCCAGATGCCCATTTTGGATATATGGGGGATATCCATTCGAATATTGCCAATTTTGAGATATAGTGGCCAGGGACACTAATTGCTCGACAACCTTGTCAAGCTTCACATATCGCATGCACAAATGACTTGCACAATCCTTGTTCCAGCAAGATGTTAATTCTGCTTGTCACACTACCAATTGCCTGTGTGAATCTGACGGTAGATTTGAAGACCCTCAGAGGCAGCAAGGCACACTGGTTCACAATTGAGGTGTTCCAGCAAAGGGAGATGGGTTAAAACAAACTGGGTACATTTCAAAATATCTGTGTAGTATAATGATTTGAAAATGTCTACATTGTCCAGTCCACAACTCAGATGCTTATTGATGCACATTGGTGTATGCGAGATAAGTAATTGTGCCTTCTGAATCCTGCATGCAGACTGAAATGGGTGCCATGGATTCCATTGTTCTGAGTTCTTTTGAGGCTTGTTGCATAATCCAGTTGCTTTGCCTTGCACTTTCCCCCCCTCATTATCCATTCCACCTATTTCCCAATCAGTCTTTGTCTTGGTTGGATCAGGGGTACAGGCGAGATCAGATTGCTGGAAGTCTATAGGTCCTTGGTCGGAAGTATCATCCGGTCGTGGTGCACCAGGTAAATTATATATATGTACATCTTTAGTTAACAGCATGTTGATGGCCATTGAGGTGCACATACTATACTCAAACTGTGATCACTCTCGGCGATCCCCACCTGCAGGTACTAGAATTGCATTTAGCAATAGCGTATCATTCACTGAAATTGGGTGATAGTGTTAATCGTGAGCCTCCAGTAAGTTGTCATCGAATAATTTCTTTCAGCAGACACCGTATTTCTCATGTTTTGAACCAGTGTTGACAATATTTGAAAAATGCTCAGCATTCTGACAAATCTCAATGATGCATTAAGGGGTAAAGCTTGTTGCTGGATCCGAGCCTCAGGGATAATTGATTAAAAGTGAGGTATCTCAGGTTAGTGTATCACTGTCATAGCCGCATCACATCCCATGACATGTAGGGGAGTGGTAAAACAAAGTCAACGTACAGTTAGTTATCATCACAAAGTGTGACAATAGGTATCAAATCCTTCACAATAATGTTGTGCATCATCTGTTGAAGAATGTTATTACCAAAGAGAAGGTTTCATTTGATATTAATGCAATCAACTCTTAATGCAGTTTATCAGATGCTGCTACAATCTGTATAATCAGCTTGACGATAACTGGACTCAGTGCAGCATGTTGTAGATTTTACCAACACTTGAGCTTTGTGCAGCAGATAGTGAGAATAGATTGTCTTAATTCAATGAAGTAATAAGTTGCCAAGCAAGCTATATGTCTACTGAATTGATGGTCAAGAACTTATTGGATTATTGCATAGTGTCTGCAAGAACTATCCTTGACTGGTGGGAGGATCCTACAACACAATGAGGATTACCTAAGGAGCTCAATAGAGAGCAATCAGTGTTGTTGCTCGACTCATAGGCCTCCTATTGAATAAAGTTGCAGGTTGCAAACACACATTTGGTGTGGAAAATCCCATGCCATAGTAACCTTGAAACTGGATATAGTTCTTGTTGAGTTCCTGGAGATATCATATCATGTCATTCCAATGACTATTACAATGACAAACAGAACAACGGTGAGTATCTATTGAAGATACTTCTATACCGATGCATGAGTATAACAAAGAAAAGCACAATATGTGCGATAATGATATCTTTGTCTCATCCAGGTTTCATGGAAGAAATGTCCAGTGAGACACTTCAGATTGTGACAAATGAACAGATATGAAATGCCTTCATTCTGCCGAAAGTCACTGCTACCTTCAATACGCCGACTAATACTCTGGATCATTTGGAATCACAAATCACATTGATATTTATTTACTACTTGCTGTTGTTTGTATAAAATGTTGTCAAACAGATCTCTGCTAGAAACAAACTATATGGCTGCAACAGGTGTGCTGTTTGGCATGGAACAACGCACAGATGACAACTTAGGATCCTGAGGTGGTGTTAGTAACGGGTCCAGGTAACCTGCTGGTGGACTGGGTTCGGCCCGGAAACACAGGTCCGTTCAGTTTCAGCCCCGTCCAGAAAACCGTCCCCATGCGTCCATGTGGTCCTTACCCAGACACGTACCCGTCAACCTGCTGGTTACGCCTGGTTTGGCTAGACCCGTCGGGTCCAGTCCCTGGTTCCGCATTTCGGGTGTTTCTATGTATGGTTGGATACTGATATCCAGCTGTTAGTTGTAAAATATTAACGATGGTACATCACTGTTCTGTTTGGATGTACTGGCCGCCTTTCTAATCAGACAATGGAGAGACACACTCCCTGCCCCAGCCTGGAAATGAGCGTCCACAGAGCGTCCACGATATTTGGTCTCGCATCTTGGTTAATCTCAGTGGCAATTGGTTGCAGATAGTCATAACTGAGGTTTTGGCCTCCTTTAAAGGTAGAAGAGGAAGCGACATGCTCCCTGCCCCATCTTGAAAATGAGAGTCAACCGAGTGTCAACGATTTATGGTCTCGCATCTTGGTTAATCTCAGTGGTGCATGATCGCAGACCTCAGTTAAGGAGGAATTGACAGCCTCTGTAGGCAGATAAGCAAGTGACATTCCCGCGACAGCCTCCCGGACAGTAATAACTTATTCCATCTACAATGCTGCAACCAAGAATACATGAGCATTTTAGCCTAGAAAAACAGTCAAAACATGGTATATAGACAATGACTGATGCATTGCACTTTGATTACCCACGATGAAAGATCAGAAATTGTTGAATCTCTGTTGACGCCAATTTTCATGGTGGGGCAGGGAGGTTGTCACTGTCTCTAATCCCTATAAAGGTGGCCAATACTCTGATTATGTATTGTAATAACCAAATCGCTTGTGAATTACCTGACTTTCAAGACCAAAATTTGTTGACTGTCTGTTGACGCTCATTTTCTTAATGGGGCAGGGAGCATGTGGCTCTGTCTTGTGCCTATAAAGCCAGGCAATACCGCATATATAAATGGCCACAACCAATTGCCATGCAGATTACCAATGACGCAAGACCAAAAATTGTTGACGCTCAGTTGACACTCATTTTGCCCTGGGCATATCCACAATATGTTATCATTTAATTTGGCACAGTATATCTTTGCTAGTGTTTTGGCAGCCTTTGTACTGTCTTCATGTACTTTCTCCCTCATCACTACATTGTTCTTTAATAATTCATATAAATACATTCTTTAAAATATACTTTCAAGTGTCAGGTAATTGTAGATAATAATACACTCAAAAATCCCGTTCCATTCCATCAATGCTCGTCTTCACAGTCAGGTTTGCTCAATAGGCTGCTGTCATCTGCAAAATGGATGTCAGCTGCATTACCCTGCGGCAGATAGTGTACTGACTAGTGGATGTTCCTTCATCAGTCAGCAAATCTTGATTGAAATCTTTATCACACTTGCAATACTTGGCATATGCATCAAGTTTGAAAAATTGAGCGCTGGGAAGAGGAGTATGGAGATATAACTATCTGGGTGGCACACCTTCGATTTTGGAAGTGTGTGCTCCCTCATTGGCAACAGGTCGCACAGGTGGCAGTCCGGGTGGATGTGGTGTTGGTTCTGGTGTTGGCTGTCTGGTTCGCCGTGGTGGAGGTGCACCTGTGCCTTTGCAACTCCAGCGTGTCTGGGGATTCTGTGCTGTGCTATTCTGTCAAGGAAGGCAGCCGGCCATTGGATTTTCCCGATGCATAGCCAGGAGTCTTTCCATTGCAACCTTCACATCCCCATGCCCCGGAGTCTCAACTGCCCACTTCTGCGTGTTTCTGACTCCAGCGGATGGTTTCTCGATAAAGCAGTGCATTTCCCGCATTGTGGAGCACGAAATCCCCCCTTTGGCCATTTTTGCTATATTCCAGGCAAGGCACATGTCACACTGCTCTAGCTGTACCCAACCTCCTTGCCTTGCCATGGTTCCAGACATGTTGAAAACCTACAAGAAATAAGTTGCTGCATCTACATGTCCGATTCAGCTATTGCATCTACCATATACGCTTCTTTGGCATCCTTACAGGTGGTTAAAGCCTGTTTAGTCCACTCTCGGGGTTGCTTATCAAAAAATTTGTCTGCAAAAAATCCCAGGGCTGACAATGTCATGATGTTCAATTTTGCAGACTGTGCGGACGGATGCCCGGGTTGACTATGCAGGTTTCCCATTACGGGTGGTTATAAATCAGTCATGCAGCTCTCGACGTACACCCGCTGTAAGTTAAATTGTTAGTTGATGGCTGTCTCCCTCAATACGACAATACTAACATCCGATAGCATGCTGAATCCTATTTCTGCTGCTCCCGGTTTCATGGACAATTTGTAATTGTGTGTCCAGGGTGATATTTTTGGTGGCTGCATTTGCAGTGTTGCGGTGGACAACGTGGTGTCTGCATTGAAGTTGGGTCTCAGCAAATCGCGTATTGGATGATGCATCCGTTCTTCTGCTCTATTACGATTCACTTGCACCGTCATGAGTCGCGCATGCAGCCATGATTCCCTACTGTGATAGTGAAGAGATGATGATGACGAAAAGAAGTGGGAAATCCTGAGGATGGTGATAACAAAAAGAAGCGGGAAGTTCTGAGGAATATATAGTTAGCTTCAAGTCAAATTTCAAATGCGTAACAGCCAACTCGCACATTCTACACAAGATGGATCCTGCTGAGGATAGCTGCAGGTTACATGGGTTTGAAACCGTCTTGTAATTTGCACCAGGTAAGTCTGATGTTGTGAGTTTGTTTACAAGGATGAAGCACTGTGAACGACCACCAATATATCATGTTTGTGAGATATAAACAGCACATTCTTTGACGGAAAGGATGTTTGCCAATGTTTGTGTCAAAAAATTCCCGGGATCTTACATGCAATGAATGCTAAATATCATGTAATGATGTATGGTTAGCATTGCAATTCCCAATGTAGCAACGGTCAAAATGCAAATTTTGCTTTGTTCAAGTCAATTGAGCATACCAACCTTGACATACAAGATGTAGCTTGCCTCCAAGTGGTCCAAATCTTGCAACATCCAACATCTTGCTCCTCAACAAAGTTAAGTCAAAATACAATGGTCATTGCTCTGAAGAAGAACCTTTCGCCACTACCGGCAGGCAAATACCACACATTGAGCAAGAGCTCCATATGATGATGTGATCATGCGAATGAAGGCAAGAGCGGTTTGGAGGCTGAAAGGGTCCGAGCCATTGGAGCATCATGCAGCTTGCGATCCAAAAACAAGCTCGCAGTGGGGAAACAACGAGAAATGCACTTTGTTATGCAAGGAAGAGAAGAAGATATTGATCGACGGTTAAGTGGATAGAGAGACCACTGTAGCCAGAAACCGAGTTGAAGACGCAGAGACAGCAATTCAGCAGGAGCAGGAAGATATGAGACATGCTGACAAGGTGGGATTGACAGCCACAAATCCTGAAACAACATTTGAGGAGATGTTGAACGCCATTAGAGATAGTATGAGCCATCTTGCAAATTTCGAAGATGGGGAGGATGGGGCAGACAAGGATGATGATGACGATGATCCTGAGCCAGTCGAGGTAAGCGCAGATGACGAACCCGGCTAGGTGATGGGCACAATCTCCAAAACAGTACTCCATCGCATGGAGCATTTTCAGCAGAAGTGGATAAACCTTGACGAATTGATGTAACCAGGCTGCGGAGACACGGCCTACTACTTCCTTGACAGAGAGAAGAAGTATGGGAATACCGAATTGAAGGTTCCAGTGGTCGTTCAACCTCAAACAGATATTTATGCTGCCTCATCTGCACTGATGACATTTGGTGAACCTATGGAGACTCTTGATAGTGTCCCCGGAAGATTGCAAACGCCGCAAGTGACTTCTTGACCTTGGAGTAGTCATATCAGGTTAGGTCCACAGACAGCCCAGACACACAGATGGATTCCGTCTCTCCCGCCTGATGCAGAGCCCAGTTCGTCGATCATTATGGAATCAATGCCTGTTGATCACGTAAGCATTGACCCGTCCATATTGCATCAGAAGCAAATCACCATATAGGAATTGGACTTGGACAAAGGAATGGTGATGGCTCCTGTGTTGCCGGAGCAATGAATAGGCAACTTGTGATTTTTGACACTGAATCTCTTGTAAAGCAATATGTGTATGTATTTTGCTACATGTCAGCCTTTACTTGATTTCATTGACCAAATTGTGAGACATGATATTTTGTCTGAGCATGTGCAAGGATTGGATGGGCCACGGCAATGTTCTAGACTCCAAATCGCATAGACTGACAACCAATGAATATGATATTGGCCTCCCAATTACTGTTAAGTAAGAAAACTACACCTCAATATGAAATGAAACTCACAAACAAAGTTTAAGTCAGTGATATCATACGAGTCATAGATGAAGCATTCAAAGTGCAAAGGGAACCCGGATGTATGACAACCATCATGCTGCATTCATTCATTGGTCCAACTGAATAACTCGCGGCACAGACCTCGTGCACATGGTCAAGATTACGACATTTGCTTATGGTAGGCCATGGAAATCGCGGAGAATATGCTGGATGACAAAAGGTCAGGAAGTCAGTCTAAATACATCAACAAGTAGTGTATAGATTAACATGGGGTGAATTGCCAGCCAAAAGCGCTGTAACATGATAGTCCAACATCATTTATTACTCAGATAATGTTGTTAGTGGTGGATTAGATATTCAGAGGGTTGGAAGCTTTTGGATGCAAATTTTTATACCTACAAATGATTTATTGGCTGCCAATAAAGACTTTATCCATTTTTACATACAATTGTTGAGCATCCAATCACTGTTAAGATGTCATTGAGGTGAGCATCAATGTAGCATCAACGATTTTTGTTCTTACAATTTCCACAAAAAAAGGGCTGCATAGTAACATCCTTCAAAAGTGATTGTATTGGCCGTTTCTATAGTTAAAAACAAAAGTTACACACTCTTTGCCCCATCTTGGAAATGAGCGCCAACGATGCGTCAACGATTATTGGTCTTGTGAGTCTCATAGTCAAAAGAAGACTTGGTCACTGTAAGAAATACTCAAAGTATTGGCTGCCTTTAAAGCCAACAATGCAAGCAATGACATAGCTGTTGTCACCTAGAACTGAGCCTCAACGGAGCCTCAACGATTATTGTACTTGTATTCTGGATAATCGAAATGCTGTGCAATGACAGTATGCTATAATTGAAATGTTGGCCGCCTGTATGGGCAAAAAGGGTATCGATGATATCGTTATGACCTCATGAAAATCAGCTTCAACAGAGTGTCAATGATTTTTGGTCTTGCATATTGGATAATCAACGGGCAATGGAATCGCATCACCCCATAATCATAGTATAGGCCACATGTTTGGGCAGAAATGGTACCAATGATATCGCTACCACCTCCTGGAAATGAGCGTCACTGAAGTGGAAACAATTTTTGGTCATGCATCGTGGAAACTCCAAGCATTGAGCATCAGCATTGACCCATACTAAATGTATCGGCCTCCACTATGTGCAAAAATGGTAGCGACTATATCGCTACAACCTCCTAAAAATGAGCGTCAATGCAGCGTTAATGATTGTTGGTCTGGAATCTCAGATAATCTAGCAGCCATGGGACGGCTTAAACCCATAATCATTGTACCGGCCACCTTGATGCGCGAAAATGTGACAGACACTATCACTACCCCCTCCCTACAATGGGCATCAACGGAGGGTCAATGATTTTTGGTCTGGCATCATGGACACTGCAAGCCCTGTGCATCGGAATTGACCAAGAATTAATGTATTGGCCACCTCTATGGGAAAAGATGCCAGTGAGGATATTGCTACCACCTCCTGAAAATGAGCATCAGTGGAGCGTCAACTATTGTTGGTCTTGCATGTTGGTTAATCAAACAGGCATTGTACGGCCTCAACCCATCTTCAACTTACCCTCCGTTCATATGGGCAAAAATGCAAGTGACAATATTGCTTCGGCCTCCTAAAATTGAGCTCCCACAGTACGTCAACAATTTTTCTTGGGGCTCAATACGTTATACAGCAATGAACTGCATTGCATTGTCCCTAAATTGAGTGTCACACAGTCAGTCTTTTCAATATGTCCTTATACACATCTTCACAATTATGCATGAAATGTCTCACAGATCCGACTTTTTTTTCCATGTAGATCTAGAGTCAATATTTAAGAACTGGCATTCTAGTTTACTATAACATAACTTTTGGAAGTCTCTCAAGTTGGATTACCCAGCTATCAAATTGTTACCATGATGTTGGATTCAAAATCTTTGAATACCTCATTGCTAGAGGTTATGATCTCTACCAATAATGAATGTGTCTTCATTTGCGATGTGAGTGACTTAACTTTCCAAATCATCTCTGATGCCTGGCGGGCTCCAATGGATGCAGGCTCGAAATGTCATATTGCTTGGAATGATTAAAGACACCCTCCTTTGTGCCGATTTTATTTGCACTGCGGAATTGATGAGACCAGCAGCCCTGGCATCATATGTAATGTTTGTCATCAAGTTCTTTGCCATACATCAGGATATGGGACCAGCTCAATGGGGAAACACTTGCTGGCAGAAGCTCACATCACAAGGATAAACGAATTAACAGAGTCCGAAGTTACTGAATTGACTAATTCAACGGTTGATGAATCAGCTTTGGCCATCCTCAGGAGATAAGGAAGTCGAGGAATTGCAATAGTAAGTTTGCGATGGAAATTCATATTGGATGTTCAGGTTTGATCCATAGTAACCCAATTGACAGACAAAACTCTCCAAACTAGTAGCGAAGGACTATGAAGCTTCCGAATTTCACCAAGACACATGGAATTGTAACCTCATGTTAGCATTTGTTTCGACTCATGTTTCATGGAACGCTACATCAAATCCCGCAGTATGATAGTCTTTTTAAGCAGTACGAAGTGACCTAGTGCTGCCATCCGCAACCACCCAGAACAACCTTTGCTAGGGAGAATAACAATTGACCATGGATGCAATTATGAAGCAATTGCCGTGATGAAATGAATTTATTTTAGTGTTAGACGGGTGGACATGTATGAACAGACTACTGATAATGTCGATCGTTACTTGATATACGGTTCGAATCTGGGCATTGAGAGATGTACAACTCGCTTTCGATGAGGTTGATCGCCCATTCTTTTCCCTTTTCCCAAGCTAATTAGGATGATAGGTCAAGGGCCAACATACTGGGGCAAGGCTATGGGTACATTTGGAGGATGTTCTTGCTCATGTTTAGCTGATCGATGGCCATTTGCTTGGAATTATGACTGATAATGCTTCCTCAATTCACTCGATGACTTGTGAGCTGCAATCAACACTTGAAGCCTCTGGAATCGAGTTGCCTGCATTAAGAAACCACATACCTTGCATGGCACACGTCATACAGCTGGCTTTGTCAACAAAATGCGAAATTGGTTTCCCAAAATCGATCCCACGCACTGATCTTTCTCCACCATCTCCACAAATATACCGAGTGACTCATTACCAATCTTGCACCATGCTTCGAAGCGTTCAATGATGTGATCGCGTCGTCACAATGATTCAAAATCCTATTTAGCCATGTGAGTCAATATACTGAATTGGTTTCGCGTTGGTAGTCTAGACTTCATTGTTTCGACAGTTTTTTGAACTGTTCCATTAATTTCAAGAATATTCTTAACAATTCAATCCCTTGAGACATCGATTCTACACAAGCTTGCACAACTCCCGTAACAAAAATTCAGCATAAACATTCATCAGATTTCTGTGAAATGCTGCAAGGATTACTTCAGGCATCATCCCGAATCATCTACATGTACAACACAATGACAGCATTCTAGTCAATCGTGTTGCTCAAGTACCACCACATGCTATCTGGCCACGGCGTCGGTGAAAGAAGGTGTGCAGCCCCCTGAATGGAGATTACAGGGACTATATAAGTTGTTCGAAAGCCAAAAGGAGGCTTAAGACAGTAGCTTCCATCGTGCAAGGGTTGCATTGGAGGTTGACCACTCTCCTCGGGAATCACCATACCAGCAGTCTGGTGTATCGGCCCTGTTGTGAATGTCTGAACCAAGGCACGCAGCCCATTAACCCTCGATTCAGCATCCTCAACAACTAAAAGACACCTCAACCATGCGGGAATGCGTCCAGCAGTTGACTTTCAGTGGCTATCTGGACTCATCCCCATCCAGAGAAGCACTGTATCATTTCTTAGTGGCTTATGCTGCCTCCATCTTGTGGTCCCAGTGCAATGAACCATATGAACTGCCTGCTTATCACATTGAAAAGTGGTCAACGGAATTGCTACTGTGTTGTACGAAACAAATTGTGCATCGTTGTTTCAACTGAAACACTGATTGTGATCGACCTAGCCTGTGAAGTCGGCAAATCTCTTGAAACACCAAGCAATGTGAGTCTGTCGCTCCCATTTTGACTATGCACACCACTCGGACAAGTCATCAAGGGTCTTGATTACTGGTTGCGGGTTTTTCATCATTCGCTTGATAGGTGCATTGGTTAGAGGCAGTTCATCGTCCCGATGTTGTTTTGTAGCATCTGAATTCTGCTCTCCATACTGCAACACCTCATTTCGGGATTTTATTCGCAAAATCAGGACACAGGCCTCATGACAATTCGATTGTCGGTACGCTTTGTCAAGAACCATCATCAATCTGTCTGGGAGTTCAGAGTTTGCATTCAAGAGGTTGCCAAGCTGGCGGATATGGTCAGAGAAGTGGTTCAGAAGATGCATCGTCACAAAGTTGAAATCTGATTTGTCGAGAAGATGTTGTGCAATTGCTGACTTGATCTGGGATATATCATCATCTATGCAATGAAGCTGTGCAGCCACAGAATGATTGTTCGAAGTGGGGTCAGTATCAAGTTCCTCCTGTTTGTCCAACATAAGCTGCATGTTCAAGGCATCCGAGACCATCTTGGTTGATTCACTGACGTGGAATCCACGTAGAACATCGTTGGGACGATCAAACAGCTCCAGATAAATCTCTATGTACTCGATCGTGGCTTTAGTATGGTACCAGTACTGTGCCACAAGGTGAAAATACACTAAGTATTTGATGCACAACTAAGCTTCTGTGAAGGGAATCTTGTGTCTCGCCGAATGGTTTACAAGAGTCACAGCGAAAACTTGATCAATCACACGCCCATGTGCATTGATCTCGTTACGACTCCATTGTGTCATCTGGCGATATGGCTTGTTGAATTGAGTGGAGCTTGGATATGGAGGCATCATTGCCCAGAGCTGGTTGAATTCGTCGATGCTGGAATGTTGTTTGAATAAGAACGTTACGCAGACCATCAAATGCTTAAGTATACCGAGATTGACAGTATGAAGGATATCTGGTACTATTCCTCGTTGGGGAGATGCATTTCATATTTCAGAAGATACCTTCTGAGGTTCCAACCACTCCAGCTTCCAGATATTGTGTTGCCTCCTGTCTCTCCATCTCATCTCCCTGAGCCACAAGTATCATCATCTGGAGGTATAGCTGCTAGTCTCTCAATTGCTGAGACAATGAATTCCCTTCTCCAAATGACAATTCTGCTGCTTCGCACAGACAGCAATGGGGCCGCTTCATCGAGTGCAAGTGAATGTGTTTGAAGTAGTAAGCTGTCCATGCAGAGATAACAGGATAACATTGCCCCATCTGACCGTCTGTGTGAAACATAAGCATTCCAGGGTTGAGAAGTTCATTGAGAGGACGAGAAATAATCTCGAAGGAATTCCTGAAAACTTCATGATTGTGGATCTGTTGTTCCATCACGGTAGATGTCCTTCCATGTCCTTTAAAGTGATATTTCGGAGGCACAGCAAGAAGGGCAAGAAGGATGCATGCAAGATTCGAAGGGTTTGATATAATTGTTGAGTCGAGGTTTCTGAGACTCAAATATACCGGCTATTCCTCCTTGTCCCCCGAATAGTTTGTAAGATCTCTTTGCTCTGAACTGACAAATACAGGGATAATTGTAGTTCCAAGCAGCCGCCATAGCTATTGAAGCTGTCAAATTCATTGTAGCTGTGACAGAATTCAACCCATGTACCTGTTCTTTCCAGCACCAGTCGCTTGATTTCACCACTGAGTAGATACATTCCTCAGCATCATTGAATTCCTCTGCTGGAGCATACAACATATTTTCCCTGAATGCAGGCTGTTGCATGGGGAACTCAATGCATTCAACAGGATTGCGGTAAAAGCAATGTGTGTAATCATCATCACGAAGGTTGTTTGGATTGGTCAACTCATTGTCACACACTTTGCCCAATTTCCAACAGTCAGCGCCCATTACCTAGAACATTTTGTTCAACGTTTTATATAAAGTGTGGGACGAAGTGAAGTTGCTGGATGTTGCCATCGTAGGGTTCTTGAAATGCTTGTTGATGGCGGCTCTGCTTAAGTTGTGCTTGACAGACCAGTGCACTAATTGATACCCCTCCTAGCAAGAAAACAGTGACCATACATCAATTTCATTGTCGAAGATATCAAAATAATCGTTAGTACTAGGCTTGCTAGCTAGACAGTTGTCCAAGTGTGGAATACCATCAATACATGTCGAAACTGGATGTTGCTCTTGATCGATTCCCGCAATTTTGTGTGCAGGTACTGGATTGCTGGAATCATCGTCGGAACGGTGGAGATAAGGGTCGCGATGCTGTTCATGAACAAATGAAAGTAGAATAGTAATGTGCTCGATCCCAACAGTAACATTTAGCAGTTGTTCGGGTGATACGTATACGATCCAGTCTTTGTGGTAGCGACGGTGCTGAGTGATGTATACGCCGATGCAGGAGTACGTATTTGGGCCACACAGACACTGTAGAACAATATCCATGCCTCGGGAGCAAAATGAAATGTCACAACAATATTAAGAAGCATCTCGACGGTTGTTTAGCTACTCATTCCATTCGAAGCTGGCTGGTCCGTACAAACTACCGCACATCGATTTACATATTTCAGAACTGGGTCCCACCACTCTCGTAGGATTTCTCTCATCCTCCATCACAGCTTTGCTTAGTGTTTGATCCCTCTCTCATTTTCAACATCCCTTGAATCATGAAAACTATACCGCGTCTGCATTCGGCTATTTGCGGCGATTGTTTTGCACCCTCACAAGACCCTCCTACGCCCATTGCCTGATTCATGGTTTTCACTTGTTGCTAAGTTCCTATGCTACATGAACCACCCATTCTCCCTAGATACATACCCAGCAATGTCATCGCAGCGTACAAGAACTAGACCAAGAACAAACGAGGGAGATATGTCTGAAGAGGATGCATGTCGTTGTCTTTGTGATGAACTTAAGCGTTCAGTCGACTACTCAGGGCACTTAGATGATGCCAAGTAAATTGATTCCTAGCAGAATAGCAGGCAAGATGACATTGCCGGATCGAGAATACCCCTCCAAGCCTATAAATATCATCCCCTTGCCTGCCCACCTTACTGACAATCTCGAGAACCTTCGACAAACCATCCTCACCTCTCCTACCCCATCACATCACCCTTGTCAATATAGTCAACACTCCTGACTCATGTTTTGTGTAACGAGCATCTGATATCCGTCACTAAATCATTGACTACCGTTGAGAACGTATAATGTAATGTGATGCCTTCTGGTTGCCGAAATCAGTTGTTGCAGATGCTGTATCAATCCAGATGGCGACTCTACATGTCTGCATCTGGGCGAAGTATGCTGGTGTTGGTGTCATCCAATGGGCAGCAGCAACCATGGGGATTTAGCAGCAGAAGGGTAGCTTGACGACAAAATGGAAAGATATTCAAGTGAGTGAGGGTGTCTGAGAGAGTGCCCAGTCCATGAATATTAGCAAAAAGCGAGGCACCGGGCCCGAACAAAGGGATCTCCTAATCAATCGTTTCGCTACTTGATTCAGTGTTCTGGCGTCTCATTGGCCACTTTGGAAATGGGACAAGGCAGACAACACTATCCTCAATGGTCAGAAACTCAGGGCCGCACTAGATGAGTTTGAACATGTAGGCCTTGGCCGAAGGACGAATAGGATGAACAAAACCCCTGACTAAGAAGAGGCAATTCGTGCACATCGGTATGTATTTTATCGCCCTGATGCATCTTTTCTTCCTGATGTTGTTAAGAAACAGAAGACAACGAGGAAGTAACCTCAGGTCACCAGTCTTTGCCGATAACACTACGTTCCAACGCCTCGGCGGATTTCCTTGTCCAGCCCTTTAGCTTTACCATCGCCTCTGTGGATCCCAACATAACTGGATAGATGGTGGTTGAAAACAATACTCAGATATTTTCATGGCACAGTCCTGGGGATGATCAGTCCATACTTCCGATAGTTACATCAATCGTCGATATGACCAATGTGTCAATTGTGAATGCTGCAATTGGCAGACTGCCAGACCCCAGCCAGACCATCTGAGAGCTTTCGGGCAGCCAGGAACTGCCTGATAGAGATGGTGGTCCTCATGCCCATAGTGTAACCCCAATGTTCGATAGCAATACTGCTGACGGCTGTTTAAAGGCGGCGATTGAATTGAATAACCTAACGCTTTTTGTTGCATTTATCGTCGCCAACAAGCCTACGGCAAATCTGGTGCCCAGATACGTATGCATAGTGGCTGCAGCTAACTTCCTCTGGATGACATCCTCCCACCTCCAGCTCACGATATGATCTATGATATTGGGGAGGAATCGGATGATGATGATGAGACTCGGTGCCCAAATCCAAGTGGCTGTTTGACGACGAACACAGGCTTTCAAACGTTCGAAAGGAAGCTTCAAAGGAGTATTATTGCACCGCAGCGAGACTTGGAAGTCATCCGAAACCGTGCTCTTGGCCTCTTTGACCATTACGAGCCAAGCGTTGTTGGGTATGAGAATGTGGCTTGGTTACGCGAAAACGATCACATTGTGAATCCTCCCACTTCGGGCTCTTTGGCCATTGAGAAGCTTACCAGCAGCCGCCCAGCTGTAAATGAGTCATTGAGAGGATGGAATGCACTGGCTGGACGGTTGTTCAAAGATTCGCATTGTGGGTGAGTATTTTTCTGGCACTTTGGAAAGTGGAAAGATGGGTGATAATTTCGAGTTTTTGGGTGAGGTTTTGGGTCTCGTTTTGGCATTTTGTTTATTTTATCATTACATCGGTCATATTTATGCATGAAGGGATGTGTTGAGCATCCACAATGTAGGGATTAATTGTTGAGACATTTGTTTTTGAGAAAGGCATTGTGGCAGCGATAGGACTCCCTGTATGGCTATCATGTAATATGTTGTTCAGTTTGTTTACCTGGCAAAAGTTAGCCTGAATGATCAGTGAAATATGAACTTATTTCAGCTCTTCGCAATAAGGATTTTTGTCAAAGGAAGGCAATCAACAACGTTGCGGCATGCTTGTCACCTGCCATTCCTAGTTCGGAGTTCCTGTCTATCTGATGAGTTGGAAGCGTGGGTGGGAGGAGAAGCCAAGATCCTTGAATTGTCGACAGGATTAAAAGATGCATCAGGAGGATCCTTTTAATCATATGAACGCTTTCTCTTCTTTACACAATGCCTTAATTCATTTACTATACATTCAATTACAATTCCTTCAGTCACTTCTGTAATTTTTTGTGCCTAGCACTTGCCGCCTTTTTAAATCATGACACAATAGCACTACACTTCTGCCCCTCTTTCTCTTCCTCCCAGCACCAGGAGAAGCTGTCGATTTATCCATGGTGAGGATCTCGATGATGATTTCAGCATAATACCTGACAAATACAATGATCGTCAAGATGAAAATTCAGAATCCGATGACAAGACATTTCAGCGACTATCCAGGAATGCAATCGGCAAGAGGCCATCAAAAGATTCCTTCAAATCAACACTTGGAGGATGTGTCATGGTAACTTGATTTACCGCTACGTTGGCGCAACGACTACGTCCTGATTGTCGGGAAGTGTATATCATCCCGGAGGAGCAGGAGGAACACGAGCTTGCGCCGCTGGCGACAGAGAGGTATTCGATCAGCACTCAAACGATTCAATCCGCTCAGTAATGCATCTATTTACTCGAGTGAGGATTCAAATGAACCCGGTGAGCAATTGATTTTATGGAAAACTGGACACCTGGGGCGATATGAGCCCTTTGTTGACGCTGTTACAGGCCGCAGAGTCGGCGCAGAATGCAACACCCGGACAAGTCTTTCAGGTATTCCGGCGATGGTCACAGCACGTGTCATGCCGCTAGGTATCAATTATGCGATGCTTGTGAATCTCTTTGCCATGAGTGTGGTGCAGTCTGCCGAGATCCATACTCTGTGGTATGAGGAAATCTCCACAATTGATCCAGCCCGGAGAAACTCAGACCCTCCATGTGGCAACATTTGAGTGGTGAATGAATCATCTCGATGAGTGTTTTCATGGCTGACTTTGTGCATCAGTTTCTCGCTAAGAATACTTGCTCCCTTGCAGCAATGGTATACCGCTGTTAGACTTCAATCGACTCTCTTTACAGATTATGAACAAAGTTGCCTACAGAGATCCGGAGAATGGTAGCCTGGCTATTGGCTAAGCACAGGTACACATGCTACACAAATGTTTGTGAGGTGAGTTCAAAGATCCCTTCCTGGCCAATCGTTGTCTTGACGATCACCCTAGGAGTGCAAGTTGCGATTGACAGCAACCGAAATTGTGGAGCTTATTCACCAGACGTACTACTTTGCCATACTACTAATTGGAATCAAAGATAGATCATTGATCGATAAAATTAACACGACATTCATTGCCCTCACAGCGACGGCTAACCACCAATGTTAGTTGGCCTGAAAAACAGGCTAGTTTCGTGTCTCACCAGAGTAAGGACCAGGAGGTGGAGCACAATGTAAGTGGGATACAAGACACATTAATCACGTGGTTAGTAATGCATGCACAGATGTATTTCGTCATCTGGACACAAATTTTGGTTCTTCTTCACCAGAGTTTCACATTCAAATGATAGATGATATCTGCAGCATGATTCACAGAAGGATCCACTTAACTGGTACGGACCCAGCTATGGCACAACCTCCCTACGATCTGGGGAACTTTGATCAGGACTTCGTTGATTATATCCTTGAGGAGCTGTAAGAGCAGTCCGACAATTCTTTTAATTGTCTCAGCACCTTTGTTGCTTCTACTGAAGTTAGAATGCGATCCTCAAGTGTTATGCCCATGGGCGGGTCTGCCATCGCCAGCAGCAGCCAGCCCGTCCCCTGCATCTACAGCAACTCCAACAGCAACGATATCACCAATATCACCAGCGTTGAGAATACTGGATGACTTGATGGATGTACGATTGTAGAGGCAGCGATTTCGCTTGGAGGTTAGGAATGGTGTCAGTGATCGGACTTAGGATTTCCTTTGTGTGCTATGTTATTCTATGTTTCATCAATATATCATAATAGTAGTAAATGTAATAGAACTGATTGTATACTGACGTCTCATCACAAACACGTGATATCATAATTGCAATGATGCACAACCCTCCCGCAACGGTTAAACCACTGCAAGGTTCTGAACAATCCTGCATCAACAAATTAAGTATCCTGAACCACTTATGCATGGTAACTGTCATTGGTGAAATTGAGCCATGAGGGTCTTTAACAACAAGAACTACACGCTGCGTGGAACATACAGAGCAAGAATCATCTTCCTCATGAGGAAAAATAGCATTGGGCGACAGAGGAGTATGCTAAGTGATGATTGGGGATTTTGCTAAAGGCATTGTGAACTGTTTGTCAAGTGCTCGTTGTCAGATTTGCAAATGCGGGTACACTAGTCGTGACGCTTGAACACACCATCGGGACAACTCAGAGAACCCTCTTGACCATCAAAGCCAAGCCATATTCAAGGGAAACACCGATTTCATTTTTTTGAGTTTGTGGGTACAATTAACTAAATAAATTTAATGAAGGAAAGGTAGTTTTTGCTGATGTTTAGGTGCATTCATGCACAGCCTCGGTGTAAAAGGCCTCACCAAGTCTTGGGAAGCCCAGCAGCAAGATCAGCAATTTGGAGAGAATGAAAGCATAGTCGTTGGGGAGAGTCAAAGACTTTGAAAAGCGGGCAATACTACAATGTACAAGGTGTTCGTCATTAAACCAGATTTAGCAAAGATAATTGAGAAAGTACGTATATCAAGATATTTTGAAAGTCCTGAAACTGACCTTCATATAGCAGAAAATGCTTGGTGCATTGATTACGCTGACACCTGGGTGTCAAAATGAGTTCACTGATTGTCAAAAAGTTAATGTCCGCATCCCTGTAGTATCTATTATGGATGTGATGGTACTTGGGAATTTGCCACTGGGGTAGCTTGAGCAAGACTACCGATTACGAGAATTTACCCACAAGTGGCTTCAGAATTCCAAATACAGTCAATACAGGGCACTCTTCACAACACGGGATGAATGGACCGTTGTCAAGTATGTCATGGAGGTTTCAAAGCCATTCCGATACTGGGCACTTTCGATGTCAAAGAGGCACATGGTCACAATGTACACATTATCAGAGTCTCCAATGACATATTCGATCATATGGATGTCGTTATGCGAGCATTAGTCAAGATGAGGATTCCATGGAACGAAGACATGTACTTCACCATGAAGTTAGCACGACCGAAGCTGTCCAAATAATATTCTGAAGTTACTTGAACAATTGGTATTCTTCTTGTTTCAGCATATATCCTCGATCGTTTCCGCAAGTTGAGAACATTTATGATGTGGGACGAGGGAATGGATATTAACTCTGAGGACCAGACTGTGTATACTACCCACTACCAAGATGCATTTCTGAAGTATGTGGAGTATGAATATTAGGCCAAACATAGACATGTGCTGGTTATTAATCCTGAAAGTGTACTGAGCAACAATCTCTTCCCCTCTGCAATAGCTTCTGGATCTGGCCAATCTTTCTTTGATCCATATGATTAGCCCTGCGATGATGAAGAATACTTAATACCTAACAATGTCGCCGAAATGACACCTGGACAAAACGATCGCACAGCACACTCATTGACTGCCTACAGGCTCTATTTGACTTCACTGCCTGAGTCACCAATCAACTGGGTGCAATTTAATCCAAATCTCCATCGGCAAAATGTAATTTAGTCCCTGGGAGCCACCAGGAGTGTCTGAGATGATGTGGAATGTAAACATAAATGTGTCAATTTCAGGAGAGTGTCAGACTGTAGGAGGGCATTCTGGCCGGCCTTCAGAGTAACTGGGATCTGTGATGACTGGTACAGGAGTACCATGGGAGTGATTGTGATGAGTTTGAGATCGCCTGGGAGCGCCAGCGACAAGCCTGGAAGCACCTCGAATCACTGTAAAGCTGTCTGGGAAAACCGACATCTTTGGGAACATTGCAGGTGCGCGTGGATATCATAGCTACTACTCATCATTCAACAATTTTTAAAACTCATGTATTCAGTTTGAATTCTCACCTATGTATTTATATAGCTACCCATCAACACACGGTATATCTGGACTGGCTGCAGGCGGACCTTGAGAGCAAGTCGAGGTGCGCCTGAAAATGATGATCGAATGAACTCAGATATACACTCTGTGGCCGTGATTGCGGGAGTTTAGAGATGCACTAGGAGGCCGTGATCGAGCATATTCAGAGACACACTGGGAGGCCGTAATCGAGCCAGTTTGAAGATGCTCTTGGAGTCCATAATCGTGCGAGTTTCGAGATGCGCTTGCAGGCGGTAATCGAGCATATTTGGAGATAAACTTGGAGGCCATGATCAAGTGAACTCAGAGATCCGCTCCAAGGCCGGAATCGAGCGAGTTCAGCGACGCACTTGGAGGCTGTAATCGAGCGTAATTAGAGATACACTTGGAGGCCGTAATCGAGCGAGTGTGGAGATGGACTTGGAGGCTGTGATCGAGCGAGTTTGGAGATGCCCTTGGAGGCTGTAATCAAGTGAGATTGGACGCGTACTTGGAGGCGGTCGATGGACGGTGCGCCGGGTGCTGAGACTCTCCTCATCAGTCGGTTGACTCGCAAACATGGGAATGGGACACGGTGACTTTACCTTTGGGCTCTCATGGCGAGTTGTCTGATGCTAGTCGATCATGTAGGGAACCATGCCGGATGCTGCAGCTACATCCAGGCGTCGACTCATAATCATGAGGATGAAGGGTAAACAAATGATCTTGGGCATGCTGTACTCGGTGTGTGCTGTACTCGGTGTATGCTTGCACTCTGTGTCAACTCATGATCGTGGCATGGAGAGATATAGAAAAATGACGTAACTTTGTGTTCTGCGATGATGGTAGAAGATGTGGACGAGAAAGAGAGAGATGGGGGATGAAGATGAGAACCATGTCGAGGATACGAGCGAGTATGAGAAATTAGCGGTATGACTCACCTGATTGGTTTGGGAACACCTCATATCGGTGTTATTACACGCCTGATCGGGAGTTGTATCTGCCGTATCAGGGATGGTAAATTGACTCTCACATGAAAGTCTCTTAAGTTCCAGTTTCTCATGATGATTTGCCCCATCTCCTCTCATCTCTCTCCTTGTTATCCTCAACTCTACCATCACCTAAGAACACGAAGTTAAGTCATCCCTCTTTATGTCCCCATGCCATGATGAAAAGTTAACACCGAGTACAGTATCCACCGAGTACTGCATACACCGAGTACTGGATACACTGAGTACTGCATACACCGCGTACTGCATCATCCAAAGATCGACTGTCTCACGCCCCCAGCTGGTCTCTCAGCTCTCAGTGGCCCGTGTTGTACTCAATTCTCCACATTCCCACAATTATGAGTTAACCAATGAATAGAGTCTCAGCTTCCATCGCACATGCCTCCTGATCTACCGCCTCCAGATTCACTGCCTCCAGATTGACCGCCCTCAGATCAATCACCTCCAGATCAACCGCCTCCAAGTACTCCTCCAATCTTGGCCGATCATGGCCTCAAAATACCCCTCCGATCTTGATCGATCAAGGTCTCCAAGTGCATCTCAGAGTTCGCTCGATCTTGGCCTCCAAATACATCTCGAAACTCGCTCAATCACAGCTTCCAAGTGCATCTCTGAGTTAACTGGATCTAGGCCTCCAAGTGCATTTCCAAACTCGCACAATCATGGCCTGCAAGTGCATCACTGAGTTCACCCGATCTCGGTCACTGTGAAATCTCCAAACTGGCTCGATCACGGCCTCCGAGTGCCGCTCTGGGTTTACTCGATCTTGGCCAGCAAGTGCATCTCCAAACTTGCTTGATCTCGGTCTCCAAGTGCATCTCCAAAGACGCCCAATGCCGCCCTGCAAGTACATCTTCAAGGCGCGACGGGGGTTGTACGGTGATACAGGGGTAACAAAGGTGGACAGAGTAACAGGGAGTATATATTTGGCAGACCCTGGAGTAGTCAGACATCATCTCATTTCCATCTCATGTTATCATACAATGAAAATACACACTCTATCTTTCCCAACTTTTGGTCTCACTCACTCTGTCCAAAATTTCGTCGATCCATGCAATTGCGTGGATCTTCAACGCCAGGCAGTATCATATCTTCTCACTCAATTCCTACCCTCCTCCAACCAGAACTGCCCTTTCTCATGAATTCCGTTTGGATGTCACGAGAGTGGAGCAGAGTGTTGATTGTGGGCTCTCTGCCTTCTAGCTTCATTGTTTCACCACAACGGCCTCCAAGTGGTGCATCTCTGAGTTCTCAACATGGGCATGTCCCATGTACTCCTCCGATTACGCTCGAGTACCAGTTGCCACAAGATCGACCGTATGTGTATATATAGAATGACTTGAATAATCCATGCCATATTTTGATGTAGTGAATTTTGTGAATGTAACACAGACAAAATGCTTTGTGGTAATGTAAGAACCACTGCTGTGGGAATACTGCACAGAGCTTCCCGCTGTGCTGCGCGGCGGTCTTGGCTTCTCTTGAAGTCTCTTGCAGATCTGCGCAGAGGTCTTAGGAGCTCCAAACTTTCACTATCCAATCGGGCAAATCCCATAGCATCCTGAAAATGCTCTTGCAGAGTCTGAGAGTACTTTGCTTTGTTCCAGGGCAGTCTGGGAGCATCTAGAAGTACTTCGAAGCACTGGTGACGTCGCCCGGAGGGTCTGGGAGGATTGCATGTTGCTTCCCAACCGAATTACATTTCGCTGATGTCAATGATTACCACTCCAACCCAATCGAAATTAGCAGTTCATTTTGGATACTGGATATCACCGACTGGTGGCGACGGCGAGAGGAAACGGACTCCAAGTACACCGATATCTCCAATGTGGCATGGGGCATCTTCTCTATGATACCACATTGTGTCGGAGTGTAGGACAGTGTTTCCCTTGGGCAAGATGTTATCGGCTGGAGACAATCAAAACCACAGGCCAGTGCATTTGCGAAAAGGTCGTTGTAAGGCGGTTTGCTCAACCCAATAACGGGATATTGGCAGACGATGACCCATCATTGGATGCCCTGAACACAGAAAACAACTCCGAAATGAAGACAGAGGCAGAGGAATGAACATTGCACAGAATGGCCAAGGTCCACGACGTTTTGGAGATGTCGCAGGGCTTGCAAAACCTATGTGCTGCACAGAAGGAATGTCGTGGTCAAATCAAGCTAATGACAGCTGTAGGATACATTTCAGATACGGAAGAGATCATTGAAGTATGTCGGTCACTCTTTCACCATGATGGTGAGGCTGCATTTTAATTGTTGGAAAGATCATGTCTGGCAGCAGCTTTGTCTGCACAGCACCTCCCTGGAGGAGGAATTCAAATAGTAAATGTCTGCTGAATCAGAAGAATCAACCATCACCCAGTTGGAGGTGATGAGGATAGCCTGCCTGAAAGCATTTCAGACACTGAAACTTGGGTAAACTGGAATGGCGACTTGGATACTCCAAATGACAGTGAAGCCTATTGCATGGAAGATGCTGAATGGGATATGCAGTGAGACAATGACATCCAGGATCCAGAAAGCTCGGAGTGGTGAGATGTGAGTGCCGCACCAAATCTTCCCGGATTAATTTGGCCAACACAGCTATCCAAGAGACTGGCTGAATAGGCGTTGGCAATAGTCAATATAATGGAAACGAGCAGGAAACAGGGTATCAAGACAATGTAGGACAGAATGGGTCAATTTGTTTCACCAGCTCATTTATCTCACTTCACCAAGAGTTTCATTTACAGATATACTACGGGCGAATGGTGAGCAGTCCCTGGTGACTATCGGTTGAGAACCAGTTGTAGAGCAGGTGCAATGATTCTTTTGGAAAGATATATCAATCTTACTAGTATGAGAGCAAACAGTGCAACAATAGTACTGGGCTCAGCTTTGCCACAGGGCCGAGTCTCAATCTTTCAGAATAACAATTGATAAGTTCAAAACATTATGAAATCTATTATTGATCGCAGCAGAAGTTGAATGGACAATATATTACAATGAGTGTTAACGGAGTTACAACAATTGTTGGTCTTGTAGGTATTGTAATTAAATAGCGATTCGCTCGCTGTTAGGCATAACTTATTCATTGCGTGGTTCTATAGGCAAAGGACACAGCAACATGGTCACTGCCCCATTCTGAGAATGAGCGTCAACAGTGTGTCAACACTTTTGGGTCTTGTAAGTATGGTATTTGAATAGTGATTTGGTTGGTGTTAGGAATAACTGACATATTGGATGCGTTTATAGGCAAAAGAGACGGCAACACAGTCACTGCCCCATTCCAGGAATTAGGGTCAACAGAGAGTCAATGATTTCTTGCTTTGTATCTTGGGTAATTTCAGTTCTGATTGGTTGAAGACATCCTTTGATGAGATATTGGCAACCTTTAGGGGCAGAAACAACAGCGGCAAGCTCCCTGCCGCATCCTGAAAACGAGTGGCAACAGAGTGTCAACAATTTTTGGTCTTGCATATTTGGTAATCAAGGTGTCACGCAGATATTGGAGCACATAACAGAGCTATTGAACGCCTTGACAGGCGACAACACAATGTATTAAAGGAACAACACGGACTCTAGAATAATCAATATCGCAAACGGCAAAACATGTCAAAAAATGTATTCGCTGTTGAATACACGATTTTGATAAGACACTATTAACAATCTGCAAAAACAGGAGCCTTATATGAATCTATAGATGGACCTACTGGGTGACCCGCTAACAACCTGCCCAATTCCGATGGGTTCAGAGATTTCCATCCAACTGTACCCAAGTTCAAGGTCCGGGTATATCGACAACCTGGACCGCTAATTGGGCAACATCCCATTTGGACTGGGACCCGGATCCGAAGTGATAGTCAGGAGCTGTTGCCAACACTATCCTCAGGTAATCATGCTGGAAATACTACATGCAAAGATGCTTTTTCAGTCAACCCACAAAGCAGTTTCATGGACTACCAGAGTATGGTTAACCCTCCTTTGCAGCCACCATTTCCAGGCACTCCCCAGTTCTACCACAGTGCCCCACTCAACAGGACACCAAGTTTACAACCAAGATCAGGTGCAACAGAACAATTTCTAAGTAATGGGCCATCGTAGCAAGTATATGTTCTCCCACTGGGCAGTTTCAGTGTATGCTAAATGTTCCCCCCTCCATAGTTCTCAGAACAAGTGCTGGCAGCTCTAGATGCACCTCAAATGTATCCAACACTGCTTGGAAACAGTCCAGTCATTTGGCCGACATCTTCTGCCTCAAATCCTCCATGACATCTTTGTGACCCACTCATGAGAACCCTCATAAGGATCCCAAACAAATGATTCCAGCTGGTTGTTGAACACTGGAGAAGAGCTGGAGAACGGATTGCTGATATGCTCCCATTGCTGGAGCACTGTTATGATGTATACAATGCAGATGATGGGAGTGATGATCAATCAGGTTCAGGATGTGCTGAAGGTAAACCCACAATCAGATTCACACCAACTGATATCTTGTTGAAGAAATTTGCCAAAAGGATGGGGCAGCCCAACTTTAGTAACTTCAACAAGTAGAAGTCAGTATGCATGGTTGAGGTTCTGGAGAAAAAGCATTGGAGTATTATCTGAGGGCGCAACTATTTGAAACTGCTTCGAGATTGACCCCTGCTCTAGGAGACAGTGGTTCCAGATTTTCTGGTACCTTTCAACATCTGGCAGCTATTGGATATTTTTAATACTGTGAAATGGGTTTGGTGACTGTGAATTGAGATGATTTGAAGAAGTGTTCATTCGAGAGTCGGAAGTTGAGGATAATTAGACCATCACAAGCAAACAGTGCAACATTTGGGAAACCACCCGGGTAAAGGTGCCGAAGGTAACCTCACTGAGCTGCCATATACAATTTTCGTCATTGTAATTCATCAGGTGCTGAACAGGGACCATGACAATGTATCCCACTAGTCACTCCAAGCCACGTACACAGATGTGACTGATTGGTAGGAGCTGATAGATATCATTGAAAAAACTTGTTGCCCAAAAGAGCGATGCTGTGGGACTACAATATCCATATTCAACTTCACATAGGAAGAATGTGTTGTAGAGTATATGGGATTAACTGCACCAGGGGAATTGATGAATGACCCCAAATCTGGGCAGATTTTGTACAACAGTTGCCTTTCTCAGGACTTCAAGTTCAAACTGGGACACAATGTAAAGCTATACTTGTTTCAAATAAAGGCAGCTACAGGGAAGGATATTGCGGAGCATGGAATTAGATCGGCCAAGGTAATACCCACTACCCTTATTTCGGATACATATGCCTCCTTGCCAATTAGTATACTTAAACTTTTGACAGATCTTAGGGGAATGATAGAGTAGAGGAGGAGGATGCTCAGTAAGCAGGAGATTGGAGGCTGTAATAATGTAAGTTCTGATTTAGAGAATAGAATTGTTTATATTCCACACACATGTATTGGGTCCAAATGCTTGCCTGTAAAGAACCTAACATTGGGATAAATTCCAGGAGTGTTGGAGTACGAACCCATCTGCCCAGCATACCTCAGAACAACTGAAAGAGATAATTGAAGACAACAAGATGACCAATCAAGGTGCAACAGAGATTCAAGAGCAAGTTGATGGTAAGGAGGTCCTTGATCCAGATAATACCTGATCAGCATTGAGTACAGTGCTCAATACGATCAACTACAAATTTGAACATGACGGTCTGCATGAGATGGCCAGGCTGCTGATTGCCCATCCGATTTGCCACTGGATAGGTGTTAGTGTTTCATGCAATGTGTGTTCTACTCAAGGCCAACCTAGAACCACGTTTCTGGCTCACCAGGTTCGAGCACTATGGTCCATTGTGAGGATATGGGTTTGGGATTCAAATATGTCAGGAGTCCTAGTCGCAGATGAAATGGGCTTCAGAAAAATGTTCACCGTAGTGGCAGCGGCTATGATATGCAAATTTCTGGCTGAGAACGTCATTGTGGGGTTGCTGCTGGGGAATTTTGTAGAGGAGTACTGTTGACAAATTGGTGATTATTGCTCAAAACAACTATCCCAGTATGTTCTGTAGAAAATGAGAGTGGTATCAATTAGAGAGATTGAATTCAGTGCCCCACGGCAGTTTAGAGATTCAGACAACTCCATCTCAGGGACATCTGGTGCTGGCTTCAGCCCTTCAACCAGTTGTGGTTGTCACAATGCCGGTAGTGGCTGCGACATTCATCAGTATTATACCAAAGATGACATATGGGACCAATTTCAAACTGCTGAACATTTTGGATGTGGAAATTGCCAATCTCATCAATAAAGATCTAAACACCAGTATTGACAAGCCAGAAAACCAATGAAATATTCATCTTGTTTGTTATGAAACCTGTACATCCATAGTGAAACCATCATGTACAATCAACTCTTATACTGTTCATGGAGTTTTGGGAATTTTGACGAGTCCCATCAGTACAAGATGGAAAACAGCTTGGATTGGGGAATCGCGATGGATTTTAAGATTGGATTGAAGCTTCATGTCACAGCTATGCTGCAATTCGACGCACTTTGTGATTGGTGTTGTCCGACAATGTAGCTGTGATGATAGGCACCTGAAGATCCAGACGATCATACTGCAATGGAAAAGCATTGTGCCGAAGCATTCTATTTTGCGGTGACAAGTTTGTTGCAGTATCAGCACAACACATGTTTGTCACTGGGGGCCTCAAGGAGTGTTTCAGAGTTGTCAGACTAGAATTCCAGGGTGCTCAAATCCCAGAGTTGACTGGGCTGATGCAGTTGCCTTCAGGTGCAGCTGGGAGCGCTGGCAACAACTCTGCAAGGATATTAGAAGGCTAGTGACTACCAGGGGAGCATCTGGGAGTGCTGATGACAAGCCGGGGTGTGCTGGCAACATGCCTGGGAGCACCTCAAAATACAGGGGACAAGCCTGGGAGAGACAAGATCATCTTTGAGAATGATGCAGGTGTGCCTGGAAATCATAGTTACTACTTATCATTCAACAATTTTTAAAACTCATGTATTCAGTGTGTATACTAATCTATGAATCTATATATCTATGTATCTCAATAGCTATCCATCTACATATGGTATAGCTGGAATGGCTGCAGGCGGTGCTTAAAAGCAACTTCAGGTGCGCCGCGAGATGACAATCAACTGAACTCAGAGATACAATTGTACAGTGTTCAAGTATTAAGTTAGAGATACAGTAGGAGGCGATGATTGAGTGAGTGTGGGGATGCACGTGGAGGCCGAGATTAAGTGAACGAGAGATGTACACTGAGGCTGTAATCGAGCGAGTTGGGACATGAACTCTGAGGCACTGCTAAAGCGAACTTGGAGACAATGATCCAGATGGTTTGGAGATACCCTTTGATGCTGTGATCAAGCGCACTTATGGATGTAGTTACTGGCTGTCATTGAGCAAATTTGGCATTCCACTTGGAGGCCAGGAACATGCAAACTTGGAGGCCGTCATTGAGTGATTGGAGAGATGCACTTGGATGTGAGCTATCTGGAGGTGGGAGATGGGTGCTGCACCGGACGCTAGAACTTCATTCATTCGTTTGTTAACTCGCACCAGTGGGAATGTTGCAATGTACCGAGACCTTTGACTTCTCATGGATAGCTGGCTGGAAGCGGTCGATCGGTAGGAAGATACACCGTGAGCTGAAGCTACATTCACAGGTCAACTCATAATTGTGAGTATGAAAGGATGCCTGACCATTGTGGGTGGACGACGTGCTCGGAGCATGCTGTACTCAATGTGTGCTGTATTTACTACTCAGTTGTGATCATGGCATGGAGAGATCAAGAGGATTGACTTAACTCTGTGCTTTGTGACTATGGTCCAGTTCTGGATGGGACTAAAATATGGGAGATGAAGATGGGAATGATATGCAGGATACATACAGATGCAAGAAGCCAGGGGTATGACATGTCTGATTGGGTACAGAAATCTTTGTATCGGTGTTCTTGCCCATCGGATTAGAATGCTCACCTGCTCTATCTGCAATGGCAAAATGAATCACACACAAAATTGTCTTAAGTAGTAGTTTCCCATGGTAATATCCCCCATCTCCTCACATCTCTGTCTTTCTCAGCCACAACACTACCATCACCTAAGAACATGCAGTTAAGTCATCTATTTCTATCTCTCCATGGCACCATACCGAGTAAATACTGAGTACAGCATACACTGAGTACTGCATTACACATGCACTGCATATACGGAGTACTGCATCATCCCAAGATCGACAGTCAACCGCTCCCAGCAACTCACTCATCTCTCATCTCTGATGTCTCAGTTCGTGTCGGACCTTGTTGTAATCAACTCTCTACTCTCCGACGATGTCGATTGAACAACACAATCCAGTGTTAGCTCCTGTAGCCCATCCATTCTAATATCCCACCTCCAGATTGATCACCTCAATGTTCTCATCCAATCTCGATCGATCACAGCCACCAAGTTAACCCTATTCTGGCCTCCATGTGGATTGCTGAATCATCTGGTTCATTGCCCTGTACTGCATCTCTGAGTACAGTGCATCTCGATCGTCAAGAGCATTTGCAAACTTTCTTGAGCATGTCCTCTGAGTGCATCTGAGAGTTGGCACAATCACCGCCACCAAGTGTATCTTGTGACAGGCTGTGTTGTGTCCTACAACTTCACATGACGATGGCATTCAAGTTCATCCCCAACTTTGCTCGATTCTATGCTCAAAGAGCATCTTTAGGTCTAGTTGTTCACAACCTCAATGTGCATCTCAACACTCTCTAGATTATGGCCTCCATGTTGCCACCATCACAGCCTCCAAGTGCATCACCAAAGTCACTAAATCACTGCTTCCATGTGTATCCCTTAGTTGGCTCATTTCCCGTCTCTAGGCGCTCCTCCAATTACCCTCAATTCCCATCTGGAGCAGAATTGACGGTTTGTATATGTTCAGGGAGACTGAGATATAGAACTCATGCCATATTATGATATTGGGAATCATGTGACTGTACAAAGACGATTATGACAGATGAAATCCCTTGTGGTTATGGAACCTAGAGAACCACTACTGTGAGAATATGGCATGAACTTTAAAGTCTCCTGCAGAGCTGTGCAGAGATCTCAGCTGCTCTCAAAGTCTCCCACAGATCTGTGCAAACTTTGTAGTGGCTCCAAAATTTGACTATCCTATGAGTCAAATATTGTAGGATCCTGAATGCACCTCCATACCTGCTGGTGCTTTCCGAAGCACTTGAACATGCTCTTGCAGAGTCTGAGAGCATGTTGCTTAGCTCCAGGGGGGCCTGGGAGCATATGGAATGAGCTAGATACACCGGTAAGATTGACAGGAGTGTGTGGGAGGTTTGAGTGCGTTTTCAGAACAGATATACATTGTGCTGATGAAGGCATCCGGACTGAAGATGTCAAAACTCATTCCGATACGAGGCAGCAGATTGTACCGATTGACAAGCCCTGGATAATCAGGAGGCAGTAAGAATTGAAACTGCTGGATGGGACACCATTGGTTCGGATTCAGCATCGGAAGGCATGGCTCATAGATATTGACAGTTCCGAGGAACAGCACCCAAATCTGAATATCAATGTAGAATGATACACTTTGTGACATCTTGCAGGAGCATGCAGGGTGGATCGATGGCAGCTAGCATGTGTCACTCTAGTTATGGGAGAAACTGAGGATTGCAACAACACTTCTGGTCAATGGTATGATGCATGGCCACTCGATTCTTAGCTGAATTCAGTGATTGTCCAATAGTTGAGAAACTCATTGCTTCGAATAGTTGACAATGCACCAGCACAGTATCCCGAACACGATGAAGATGAAATGTCTTAAGAGGTGATCCTCCACCAAGCTGAAACAAATGAACACACCGTGCGTCGTGCAATCCCAGTCAGAGAAGGTGGTGCTATGTTGTCCTCCGCCTCGTCAATTCTGTCACATGAAGTTGACTGTCCCGAAGATTATTGCAGAATTTATGGACATTTTCTACATGTATACATAAATCGTCAATGATGAGCACACAGATATTCAGCTCAGATTCCATGATTTAACAAATCCCTATAAACTGGTAATGACACAGAATGTTGGTGGGGTAGGCCTGATCTTACAGCTGCAACTGTTTACGTAATGACACAGAGGTTCGGGATATTGAATACACAGTGCCAGGCATGTGCGCAAGTTTTCCGGCTTCGGCCAAGCAGAGTTTGCCACTGATGGGTATTGAATATAGGTCGCGGTGGCTAGAATGACTGAGCGAATGATTTCCGCTGGCTCATGGGGGTGGCACGAATGAAACGCTACCAAGCCCTGATGAGCTGACCTAACATCACTCCTCAATGATATAAGGGTTGTGGAGAGTCCTGAGGACTATCTGAAGCAGCTTCCGGAGCATGGAGAAGTTGTACTTTCTGATCGTGAGCATGAACCATAATCATCCTGTCAGTAGAATCCAGGTATGCCTGTTTAAACACTCAACCAATACAAACTCACCAGCTGACGCAAAATAGTCAAATGGTGTCAACATTATGGCGCATCTGAGATTGAGAAAGAATTCTATACAGTTCCATTCCATTTCATGTTAGATGACTAATAATTACAATTATGAGATGAAGTCAATGATAAAATACACATTTGGTAAACCTAAATGTACACTGATGTGGATAAACAAATCTCCAATGAAAAGCAAGTGCAACAGGAAAAATGACCTTATGCGGTAGGTGATTGATGGAGAAGCTGTATTTGGGATGGTAATTGATAGCATATTTGACAAGTGGCACTATGAACTGCTATGGACCTGCACATTGCCTAGATTACTATAATACACCTGCGATTATGTGTACTTCATAATATACATCATGCTGCATTCAACAAACTTGAAACTAAACTGCCACATACACTTCTTTCCTTGCTCCAAAGTACGCTCTGAAGTACACTCCTGATTGCACTCAGTTGTATACTCCCAGCCTGCTTGATGTATGCTCCCTATTGAGCTCCCAAGAGGCTCCCCAGTACACTCTGAGTGCGCTCCCAAGTAAACCTCTCAGTATGTTCTCAAGTATACTCCTGGGCATGCTCTGAAGGACACTCCCAATTGCACTCGATGGGACACTCCCAGCCTGCTTAACTGTATGCTCCCAAGTAAGCTCTCAAGACACTCTCAAGTACACTCCCAGTACACTCCCATTTACACCTCTGCGTATGTTCTCATACACACTCCCGGGCATGTACGATGGTCTTGGGAGCCAAGTTAGGTGCGTACAGTCAAGCAGGTTGGGAGTGTGTCATCGAATGCAATGGGGAGTATACTTCAGAGCATGCTTGGAAGTCTTCTTGAGAGTGTCTTGAGAGCGTACATGGGAGCATACAGTCAAGCGGGCTGGGAGTGTGCCACCGAGTGCAATTGGGAGCATCCATTCCCAAGTACACCACCGAGTCGCTGTAAAGTACACTCCCAATCGAACAAGATGGTACACTCTGAGCCTACTTCGCCCTGCGCGTCCCAGTACACTCTCAAGAGGGGAGACACTCCAAATCGTACTTGATGATAGGCTCCCATGTACATTCCATCATGCTTGATCCTGAGGTTTGCTCAGTTACAGATGTCAGGCACTGGGAGGCGTGACTGGCAGGCGCCAGGCACCATGACTCATTAGGCAGGTGGCGTATGGTGGGTACTGTTTGGTGGGGGGGGTGTGGTGTGTAGTGTGTTGCAGACGGCAGGTGGCATATGGTGGCCAAATCATGACCTAAGTTGATATCATAGCCTGATCCATATCTTTTGCGCCGTCACCACATCAAGATCCCACAATGCCCATCAGCAAAAAACATTTCCGTCCGGGCGGAATGGCTGGGCCAGAGTGGACGCACTCCGTCAGAGCCATCAGAGACACCCCGGTGGTAGACTACTCCGCAGGCGGCATCAAGACGACGCGTTGCATTGCATATTGCCCTCCGATCGCTGTTTCGCTGTGTCTTCTCACTTTGTCGGTATCCCATTGTAAACGATGAATGTGGCGTAGTGGCCAACCGTGACCATACATCGGAATGGGTTAATTGGGTACATCAGCAAAATGTAAATCGGTCCGGAAGCCACATGCAGAGTTCCATAAGCACAATGTATTTCGTCTGTCATATTCGTCTTTGTTACAGTCACAAGATTCGCAATCTCATAATATGGCATGCATTATTTAAGTATCTCTATATATATACATACGGTCAATCTGGCCCCTGATGGCAGTGGAGCATAATCGGAGGAGCACCTGGAGACGCCCATTGAGTGCACCGACGGATGCACCACTTGCAGGTCATTGTGGTGATACGACAGAGCTAGACAGCAGTGAGCCCACCATCAACATTCGACCACACCTCTTGCGACATCCAAACAGAATTTGTGAGAAAGAACGGATCTAGCTCGAGGAGAGTAGGAAGAAAGTGAGAAGATATGATACTACCAGGCCATGAGAATCCACCAAATTACGTGGATCCCGATGAGATGATAATGAGATGATGTCTATCTACCCTGGGGTCTCCCCAATATGTACTCCCCATTGCTCAGTCCACCTCCGATACCCCTGTAACTCCGTACACCCACCATCACTCATTCATGATGTACTTTGAGGCCGTGATCGAGCGAGTTGAGAGATGCACTTGGAGGCCGAGATCGAGTGAACTCAAAGATGAACTGGGAGGCCAGGATTAAGTGAACTCAGTGATACACTCCCAGGCCGTGATCGAGCGAGTGTGGAGATGCACTTGGAGGCCGAGATCGAGTGAACTCAGAGATGCACTTGGAGGCCGTGATAGAGCGACTCTGGAGATGCACCAGGAGGCCGTAATCGAGCAAGGTTGGAGATGCAATTGGAGACCGAGGTTGAGTGAACTCAGAGATGCAAGGAGTGGCCGTGATTGAGCGAGTTTGGAGATGCACTTGCAGGCTATGATTGAGCGAGATTGGAGAAGTACTTGGAAGCGGTCGATTTGGAGGGAGGCACGATGGCAGCTGAGACTCTACTCATTGGTTCACTTGTAATTGTGGGAATGTACAGAGTTGAGTACAACAACATCTGCCAAGAGATGGGAAACTGGCTGGGAGTGGGAAACTGACTGGGAGCGGGAGACTATCGATCTTGGGATGATGCTGTACTTGATGTATGCTGCACTCGGTGTTAAGTCATGATCATGGCCTGGAGAGATAGAGAGGGATGACTGAACTTTGTGTTCTTAGGTGATGGTAGAGTTGAGCACAAGAAAGAGAGAGATCAGAGGAGATGGGGGAAATCATCATGAGAAATTGGGACTTAAGAGAATTTCATGTGCAAGTCAATTGACCATCCCCGATATGGCAGGTATGAGTCCCTATCAGGCGGGAAATAACACTGATATGAGGTCTTCTAAACCCAATCAGGCATGTCGTACCGCTGATTTCTCCGTTCCGCTCGTATCCTCCATATCATTTGCATCTTCATCCCCCATCTCTCTGTTTCTTGTCCGCAACTCTCCCTTCATTGCAAGAACACAAAGTTAAGTCATCCCTCTCTATCTCTCCATGCCATCATCATGAGTTAACACCAACTGCAGCATACGCTCCGTTCATCATACACCGAAGATTGTTTGTTGTCCCTTCATTCTCACCATTTCGAGTTGACCCCTGAATATAGCTTCAGCTTCCGGGGTACCTCCCTACAGATCGACTGCCACCATCCAGTTCTCCATCAGAGCTTCAAAGGTAAAGTCACCTCATTGCATTCCCATCGTTTCGAGTTAACTAACCAATGAATAGAGGCTCAGCACATGGCGCGCCTCCCCCCAACTGCCTCTATATCGACCACCTCCAAGTACTCCTCTAATCTACCTTGATCATAGCCTGCTGCAAGTGCATCTCTAAACTTGGTCGATCACAGCTCAGGGTGCATCTCTGAGTTCACTCAATCTCGGCCTCCAAGTGCATGTCCAAACTCGCTCGATCACTGACTCCCAGTGCATCTCTGAGTTCACTCAATCTCGGTCTCCAAGTGCATGTCCAAACTCGTTCGATCACGGTCTGCCAGTGCATCTCCATACTCGCTCTATCACGGTCTCCAAGTGCATCTCCGAGTTCACTTGATCTCGGCCTCCCATTGCATCTCCAGACTCGCTCGATCACGGCCTCTAAATGAATCTCCGAACTCACTCGATCGAGGCCTCCCAGTGAATCTCTGAGTTCACCCAATATCAGTCTCCAATTGCATCTCCAAACTCGCTCGATCACGGCCTCGGAGTGTATCTCTGAGTTCACCCCATTGTCATCTTTAGGCGCACCTTGCAATGCTCTCAATCGCTGCGTGCTTCCCGTCCAGATATACCGTGTGTAGATAGGTAGCTATGTAGATACATAGATAAATAGATGAGAATACAAACTGAATGCATAAGTTTTGAAAATCGTTGAATGATAACTAGTAGCTATGATTTCCAGGCGCACCAGCAGCATTCCCAAAGAAGATGTTTTTCCCAGACTGCTCTACAGTGATTCAACGTGCTCCCAGGTGCTTCCAGGTGCACATGCAGGCGACTACATCAGTCCAGTAAACTCTGGGATTTGACTACCCTGTTATTCTGGTCCGACAACTGTCAGACACTCCCAGTGACCAAAATACATTTTGCTGATGAAAGTGAAGGAGGTATGTATGATACGCGACGGCAAGCGTGTAATTCTCCGTCAGAGGGTATGAGGATATGTCAGTGCCATCAGAGTCGTCCGGAACACCCGGGTGTTTCTGACAGAAACTGGAGTTGTTGCTGATGCCTCATGGTCATGGTGTTCACACTAGCAGCCCTCATCAGGCAATGTAAAAGGTTTTGGAAGTTATAACTGAACAACTCAGCAACTCTGAACAGCCACACTGATTCTTCCAGATGCTTCCAGATGCTCCCAGATAGACTGAATGCACAGCGATGTGCTCTAAGGTGCTCTGAGACTACTTCCACGGTGATCCTCAATGCTCTGGAAGCTGTGGAACAGAAAACAAGAATATCCTGAAGAGTGTACAGATGTCTTCAAAATGGTACAAATTCAAACTATTACAATGTGCAAAGTTCAGGGGTATTGTGAGTATTGGCCACATCACCAAGACTATTCTGGTGCACCTCAAAGCGGGAGCCATACTCTCTGGCAGTGTGTATTATACCCTTTATGTCAAATAGTACAATTCGATTAACTATCATCCTCCTGCGCACCTTGATTCAGGCATTGTAACTTTATATACTGTCCAGTAGGTATCTAAATCCACATGACTATGTACAAGCCATACGCTATCGATTCTATCTGATGAAGTATTCTCTCGCACCAAGTGTGCCGGTCCAACAATTGCTCTAACAGGTACAATCTGCATCATATCAGTCTGTTTGGCAACCCGGATGAACCCATCAACACAATCAGCCAACCATGCAGATTGTTGTACTTTGATTGAATCACCACCGCATATTCTTGAGGTTGAGGACATTATTTCCATTGATGAGACTTCTTGCAGTGCTGAGAAAAGGTCGCTATCATGTTTCCGGCAGGCAGCCGCTCCTGACATTGGAGTGTCTGATTGGGTGGAGTCCAGCTAAAGTATACTGAAGGACAAGAAGGAACACGGCCTTGGAAGGTGTTATCAAGGTCACTTTCTGTATATTGGACCCAGATGTTATGAGATTCAGGCATGATCCCTTGGTTTGCATTGGTATATTCTACCTGGCAATCAGGTCCCAGACGCTCAACAGATGTACGGCAGTGAAATGGGTGACGGTAGTGCAACAACCCATTCTGAAGTTTCATCAATATACTGTCGATGAGTGCATTCTGATCATATCCTAGCACCAGTCTACAAACTTGGTGTCCCCAGTCCTCTTTGATTTGTGCACAGAATAGCTGTCTGAAGTTGGGTAATCCAAAATCATTTGATGCATCTCTGAGTGAGGTGAATTTGATACACCTGCACACTCCATGGACAAGGGTTTCTGTCAAATCATGTACCTAGAGGAATACGTGGCAGGAAAATGGCTCTTCCTGACACTGCTCGAGGCGTAAAGGATGGGCGGTGCAAGTATTTCGTTATGTGTCGATAGCGGATAGTACGTTGACAACTTTTGCAGAGTCACCATCGTACGAGCCATGAAGGGCAAGATACAACAGTCTGTCTTCCGTAGAGTCAAGACCGGTACACAGGTCATCATGCTTGCGCATCTGTCGAATGTAATTAACTTTGTTTGTAGATTGATCTGGACCTTTCACATTGCCAATTTGTAGCCATTCGGAAATATTGGTGGTAAAATTGTCGCCAGAACCCATTCGCTGAACTCGCTCTCATAAATGCCTCACACGATGCATCTTTGGATATCAGTGATGAATTACACACTGTTCAATGGTTTGCCGGAGCTTCTGAACTCCAATTGCCTACCAACAAGCTTCAAACTCGATCAAGTGGTTGGACAATTCCTTCTTGAAATGAATCTGCTCATTCCATGTGGTACCCTAAATCTCCCTCTCAAACTGATTCGCAATAGAGTCCGGATCAGCGATACTCCAGGTGGTGGCTTCGGTCCCAGCATCAGATAGACGAACTCTGAATTCCACACACTTGTCGGCAGTTATGTTTGCTGCATCATCAACCGCCTCCTCACCAGTAGCAGTCATTATGTGACCATGTTTTTAGGCGAATGTACTTCTGGGATTGGTTGACATAGTCCCGAGTTCTTGCAATTGCTGTCGCTCATGATGTTGGTATAATTTATCGAAAAGCTTGTCTTACACAGGTCTCACTTGATGGATTTCGCGCTCCAATCACTGTTTCGCACTCTGCCGATCAGCATCTGACCATGTGGTTGCCGCTTGCTGGGCTCGATTCAGGCACACATGAAATTCCCTTCGTTTCGTTGTTGTAACCTTTTCAGCCTCATACACCTGAATCTCAATTTCAGCACAGATTTTATGAATCTTTTGTTCTCATAACTGATCGAATTCCCTTGCCAAGTGTTCATCCAGTTTGGCTTTTGTAGAGTTCGACCATTTCTGTTCTTGAAAAGCACCTGGATTCTTGTATAATCGCTTATGTGCACTATCCAGTGGTGTGAGGGATTGATCAGAGTGATTTTGTTGGCTAACAAGTAGAGAGAATTCACATAATGCCCGCACTGCTCCCATTACCATTTCATCAGAGGCTGTTTCCACTGAAGTCTTCCTGTCATCTTTGGCACCGTCAAGAATTGGTGAGCAACGCACTGCCAGTGTTCTGATCATGCCCCAGATCACTTTTCCCTGCCAGGAGCCACATGTCATCGAATGGAATCGTTGAGAGAAGCTCTGGAGGCCCTGATATCATGGGACTGATGTGAATCAATTGTCAAATTGATCCTTGACATTTCTAGCTGTCAGGTATTTGAGCAGCCAGTGCAACAAGTTTTTAACTAAACCCAAAAGCAGCTGATGCAATTCATCAGGCTGCCAAAGCCAATAGACAGTGCGGAGAGGGTATTGCCAGAACTGGTTTTCGAGTTGATGAACACCAAGAGTGTGCAGAACATCGATATTTGTTTCATCCAGAAGCTGTGAGTAAACATGCTGATCTCTTGAGTCATCAAGTGGTGAAAATGTGGAATGCCCCATTGGCACATGTATAGGAATTCCACACATCTGGCACGAGCCATATGAGACTTGAGCAACCATCGTATATCGTGGATAATTGCCCACCAATGCCGCCAAACCCGCATAACATTGTCTGGGGAATCCATCTGCACAATTGAATCTCGGGTTGGGACCAGTAATGTCAAGATTCCGGAGTGGGGACAGCACTGTTTCAACCACAGAATGCCATACCTTGTCAATATTTTGGGCACCTTTCGGGGGACAAGTGATCAGCCCAATGAGGATCCCGGCACACAGTTTATGTGTCCGGCAGATATCATTTTCAATATTACTAATTTTGAGATACAGTGGCCAGGCATGCTGATAGCCTGACAAATTGGTCAAGAGAGTCTTGTTGGATGCACAAATGACTGGCACACTCATCGCTCCAGCAGGGAGCTGATCTTGGGTATCCCACCAGCAATTGCGCATGTTCATCTCACTGTATATTGGGCGATGTTCCAAGTTCGTGAGGTGCACTGCTTCAAAATCGTGGTGCGCCTGAAATCGGAGATGTGCCAAAAGAAACTGTATACTTTTGAAAACATCCCTGGAGTATATTGTTCCAGAGCGATGTGAATGGTCTTAATCGAACTATCATCACCGAGCCCAAAATCGAGTTCAGCGAGAAGCTTTCACACATCATCTGCTGAGTGGATTCATTCAACTCTGAAGTGTTCCAGTCCACTTCTCGGATGTCGATCTATCCACCTTTTTGTTCTCTTGCTAAATGATTCACGCTTTTGAAAGTTGTGTGCTGACTGAAATGGATGCCATGGATTCCATTGGTCTGAGTTCTTGCAATGCTTGGTGTACAATCCAGTTGCTTTGCCTTATACATTCCCTTCCGCGTTTTCCACTCCAACTACCTGCCAGTATTGTACGCAATGAGTCCCGATCCGCAGTTTGGTTCTGGGTCCGGGTTGGAACCAATCTGGAACTGTTGCAACGAGTTTTATGGCATCAATAAACTGAACCACACTGAACCCGTGGTTTTTTGTCCGGTTCCACAACTTTGCCAACTCAGAACTTTGCCTTCAATTAAGTATTTGAGTTCTGATCGTATCACAATGTGATATATATGCACAAGATGCAGTTTCGCATGCTGTTTCACCTCATGCTCTCCATTTTGTGATCCAATCAATATTCTTTGAGTTGCTGCCAAAAACGCCCAATTTTCGGCGTTATTTCACTGCAACTCAACCAATGTAGATTGGAACCCAAATTGCAGCACAGGAGGTGAAACAGCATGCACAACTGCATCTTTTACATATATATCATATTCTGATATGAACAGAACTCAAATACTTAATTGGAGGCAAAGTGCTGAGTTTGCAAAAATGAGGCTCTGCTGTATGTAAAGCCCGGCCAAAATTCCTCGGATTTGGGTGCAGTTTGGGTTTGGAACCACTCATCACCCGGTGGTTAAATTCCTTGGCAGTTTCAACATGGACCGGGCAGAGGGAACCTGGAACCATTGCTAACACTATCTGTCTATGAGCCTTCGCATGTGTTGGATCAGGGGTAAATGTCAGATCAGGCTTATCGGGGTCTATAGTTTCTTCATCAGGAGTATCTTCAGGTGGTGGTGCACCAGGTACATTGTGTATGGCTAGATGGTTGGTTGACTATCTCATCGATGGCCATTTGGGTGCACAGATGGAAGTGAAACTATGAAGGCTTGGGTGGATCGCAACCTGCAGGAGGCAAAATGCAATGAGGTAATAGCGCTTCATTCTTTAATATTTACCGATATTGTTGATATTGCGCCTGGAGTCGGTTCCCATTGAATAATGGATTTTTCCCGATATCGCACTTAACATGTTTCCAGCGAGTGTTGACCATACTGCAGGAATGAGCCAGTGAACACCTATTCAGACAAATCTCGATGATGCTTCATGGGGTGTTATAGAGCTTCGGGGATATCAGTTTGAAAGCGAGCTTACTCAAGTTTGCGTATCACAGCCGCCTTGCACCCTGCGAAATGCAGCAGAGGGGTCAAATGAAGTCACCTCATGTACAGCTGTCTTCATAAACCAGGATATAATAATCATATCACGCACAAAAATAATGCATATCGTCTGCTGAAAGTCGTTAACATTGAAGAGAAGGTGTCTTGTGTCATCACTCCAATTACCATGATGGACCGTAAACTAGGTCTTTGTGGCATGTTGATTATACCTACACTCGAGCCTCCGAGCAGCTGATAATGAAGGTAGATTGTCCTAATACAATGAATAGGTGAACTTCATAGCTAGATGTATGCCCGCATAATGTTCATTGAGAACTGATAGGATGGTTGCTTCACTAATGATCCTTGACTGGGGCATGGATCCTGAGGAGAACAATGATGTTTGGACAAGGAGCTCAATAGGAAGCAAGCACTGTTGCTCCTCGACTCAGAGGCCTTCTATTCAATTACGTTGCATGGTAATACACACCCAACATATGTGTAATATTCCTAGCTGCGCTAACCTTCATACTGGATATAGTTCTTGTTGTGTTCATGGAGATATCATATCATATCACTTCTATGACCTGTGAAGTCATGGAAGTGTATAAAGGAGGGCAGCTACCCAATATCCTAGTATACGAAGTCGAGCAAATAACCAAGAATGGCAGGATGAGTGTGATTGAGGTTTCTTTTTCTGAGTGGCATTGGTTTCATAGATCAAAGATGGAGTGAAACACCACAAGATCGTGACGACAGAATGGGATATAAGAAGCCCTTGGTAACGGGCGGGGTCGGGCATAGGTGATATTGGTGACAATGATGTAATATCGCAATCGGGACAAGGTGCTTTCGAAGTTGGTATGGAGAGAGTCAAGACAAGACAAGAATCAGAGCTGGTTCAAAGTCGTGCTTGCTTTGCTTTACAAGAGACCGAGTAAAGAGAGAAGAAAAGGAAATCCTCTAACAACAAACAACCTCTCTTTATATACACATCATCTGCCACCCTCGATTCATCCTTCGTGCTCCAATGTACCATCCGAACATCCAACCATGATCTTACATGCCGCCAACACAACTCTTATCAATACAACCACGCCACATCATCCAACGGAGCAACACCTCAACCTACTTCCTTGTGGAAACAAATTATACCGCCACATTCTTGCCACATCCTCGCGCCATTCCCACATCCCTCGACGTCTTCATCTTTCCGTAACACTAATTCTTTCCGTCCGCCCGATAGTATTCCTAGGTATCCTTCACATCATCACTCGCAACCTGAGCCGTGACACCCTTCATGCTGCCGAAGCTCACTGCTGCCTGCAATATACTCAACCATACTCCGATCTATTCCGTATTACATCTCGCTTCTATAGTAGTTTACCACCATCTTTATTGACAGAACATGACGACCAACAGATCTCCACCAAAGACAGCGAATATGGCTCCACTGTGTGGCTTATGTGGCATGCGACAACGCCGTGAAGACAATTCAGAATGATCGGCAAATAGTTCATGAAGTTCCACAGGCAAAGATAGTCGATTTCCAAATCACACCAATCAATATCATCCGCTGCATGCGTATGTTGACCCGCCTCCACAGCAGCCATTTCCAGGCACTCCGCAGTTTCATCAGAATTCTCCATTCAACATGACACACAGTTCACAATGAAACACCAGCACAAGGCAAGGATTTCGAAGATGTGGGCCACAGTGGCAAGAATATGACCTCCACCAAGGAGGTTGAGGCGAGTCTCAAATGTTCACCCCTCTGCAGATTCGAGGACCAGGGCCAGCATTTCCAGGTCCACTGAGAGTGCCTCCATAACTGCCGGAAAAGCATCCAGTCAATCGGCCAACCTGTTGCAGCCCTAATCCTCCTCCTGAACCATCTTCTGGAACACCTGGGAGACCACCAATCTGCCTCCCAACGAAAAGATTGCAGCAACCTATGGAACCACCAAAAACATAAGTTTTAGGGATTGCGGACTTCCCTCCATTGCCGGAGATTTCCTACAATGTTAGGGGTTCTCCCTTAACAGTGATAATGGCAGTTGTGGATGGACGTGGAAGGCCCGTAACAGGCTCAGTCCTCCAAAGTTTAGACCAGCAATATGCTCTTTAGCGGGAGTTCATATTGGTTGCGTGAAGTGTGGATACTTCGTTCACACCTGGATACTATGCGGGACTTGCACAAAGTGTACGTGCACGGCAGTTGATAGTCTAGACGATTAAGTGGGCTCTGAACCTCCATCTCGTAATGAGTGGATAAAGGCAAGGCACACCCCGGTCTCGAGAATTGTCTCTACCTTAGTATGACGTAACTGAGGCATTTTTGACATTGGTTTTGCCAGAAGAGAACACCTTGCATTGATTTGCATGAGTCTGGATCTCAACATATGATATGTGTCAGGATCTACGTTCTCTCAGCACTGAGTGGTATCCGGTGAGCCTGAAGAGTTAACTACAGAACAAACTCAAAGATCAGCGAGCACTTCCGTTAGGTGCACACAAATAAGTTGCAAGGATATCTACCGGGCATTCCAATAAGACCCACAGATATGTGGCTATTGTGGGAAGCACTTCCGTTAGGCGCACGCAAATAAGTCGCAAGGATCTGTACCGGGCATTCCAATAAGACGCACAGATAAGTGGCTGTGACTGACGGATTTGGTTATTTATGTTAAGGAATTTTCGGGTGATAAGACCCATGAGGTAGTGGCCTGATGTTGAGGGATTAATTTATAGTACTGAAGAATCAGGGGATCATCGAGAGCGATGCCAAGCTGGTACTGAGGAATCAAGGGATCATGGAGAGCGATGCTAAGCCCGGACTGTTCATTTCGGAGACTATAAAGAGACCCTATTCTTCCGACAATGGAAGGGACAACCAGCTTGAGATACACAAAGACGGATACCTATCAGCAAAGAGGAACCCTTATTTATTATTGCGTTTTTATGATACCTATACCTATTATATCTATACCTAGAATTTATTAGCTTTGTGTAGCGGCAGCCCCGCACCTTGATTATCTGTATCTGACGGATGACGATTACCTTCAAAAACGACAACGACGTTATTGTGTACGCCCTCGAAAAACTTATAGCCTACGCAAGAAGTACTCAGCAAATCTTCGCGGCGCATTGTGTTTGGTGGCTGGCATCTATCATCAGATTGGAGCAAGGGTTAATTGCTCATATCGATAACCTACGGAAAAGTTCGGAAGAATCGCGAGTGAAGGATAAGGATTTATCGGCAGACTCGGAGTCTTCGAATCGAGAAGGGAAACAACCTTCTCCCTTGTTTACGAATCAATATGTTAGAGAGGTATCCACAATACCTCGAGATATTCAGGAAGATCCTATGATCGATAACGAGACGCGGTACCTACATCTGGAAAGAGTATCTCAGGTCCAAGCTATAAATAACGACGTTAGCGATCTGAATCTTGATAGCTCCGAGAACGATCAGCGTTGTCGAATCGTTCAAAGTACTGAGCTGTTCATTTCAAGGTCCCACCGGGAAAGAAGGAAGTTTGAAAAACAGAAGCAGAGCGACCCACTGTCCAGGACGAGATCAGGGCAAGTCCCAGTGAAAAGGTCTAATCAAGATTTCTCGAAAACCGAAGGAAATGATCCCTCAGAGTTGATCCCAAGAAAGGCCGCGGGAGAGTGCTTGAGGTGTGCCTGGCCTTCAGACCGAAAGGGAAATCATAAGGTCAAGGATTGTCGGAGAAAAGTTAAGTTGGATAAAGGAACAGCGAATTTCCCAAAGGCCAAGAAGTATCAAACTGAAGAAACGGAATACGTTGAATTAGGAAATAGGATCTACGGCTGTACGCACCCATAGTACTTGGTGAAGTATTATTAGATAGGTGTTGAACCCCCATAACACACAACCATTATGACGTGGATGACACAAGCAAAGATTCTTAGGACTAGGACGGTGCAGAAGGCAAACCCCCAATCAGCCTGAAGCAAACCGAATTCTCTTTGAAGAAATTTGCAAAAAGGATGGGGCGGGTAAACTACAATGGGTTCAACCAGTGGAAGGAAAGATTGGTAGTTGGGTTGATGGAGAAGAAGCATCGGTACATTATCCGGGGGTAGAACCGATCGAAACAGTGTCGAGACTGGGCCCTGCACTGTGAGACGGCGGGAGCAGATTTTCCGGAGACATTCAAGGACTACCTGGTGTTGGATAATCGCCATAATGCTGAATGGATTCGGTGGCAGTGGGTTGAGATGTTTGTAAAGAAATGTTCACCTGACATTAGGGATGCGAGGAAAAATGCCAGATGATGCAACGTGCGACTGGCGACAGATTTGGGCAAGCTAGCAAGCAAAAAAGCCAGAAGTACCCTCCCCAAGTTGCCAAATACAATGTTCATGGTTGTGATTCGCTGGCTGTTGAATGGCCAGGATATGGTTCTAGCCCCCAAACAACTCCAAGCCTCATATACTGATGTGAGGCACTGGGACGAGATGATTGACTATATCGACAACAATGGAGGCCCAAAAGAGCCTTACATTCTAACATTGATGTTCAAGTGAACCTTGGAGCAGGATGAATTGGATGATGAGTATATGGGCTTATATACACATCAGCAAATGATTATTGACCCCATATATGGCCAGAATTCATTCAACTAATGCCTTGCAAATGCTTTCAAGTTGAAACATCGACATAATCCAAATATATTTTTGGTCGAAATTAAGAGAGCGACATTGAATGACATTGCAGGGCATGCAATGAGAGCAAGAAAGGTGATCCCCGCAAGCCGTGTTAAGGCTTGATGTGCGCAACCGCTCATTATTACACATAGACTTTGGAAGTTTCTGAAAAGGGTGGATATGAGGAGGTAGAGGAGGGTGGTGAGCAAGTGAATGATACTTCTATTAATTTAAGCTCGGATTGAAAATAGAGAATTGATTCTATTCCATCCATATATATTCGTTCCAATGGTTGCTTGTCTGTGAAATACCTAACATTGAGATGCATATCAGGAGCGCCAGAATGTGAGCCTGTCTGCCCAGCATACATTGGAGCAACTGAACGAGATCATCGAGGACGAAAGATCTCAGACAAAAGTGAACGGGAGGTTCAGGAGCAAGTGGACGATTGTAAGGAGGTCCTCGATCCAGAAAATGGCAGTCCAGTAATGAATACAGTTCTCACAACAATCAAAAAGAAATTTGAACCTGAGTGTCTTGATGAGACAGTCTGGCTGCTGAATGCCCATCCAATTGGCCAAATATCAGATTACTGCGTTCCAGGTCATAAGTATTCAATTGCAGGCCTGCCTGGAACCAAGTTTCTGGCACACAAGGTTTGGGCCATATGGTTCCTTCTGAGGAGGTGGGTTTGGGATTCTGATGTGCCAGGAGCGCTGGTGGTGGATGAAATGGGTCTTCGCAATACTTTGACTGCGGTGGCAGCAGCAATGATATACAAATTGCGGACTGAGAAAGTTGTAATGGGGTTACCGCTGCCGATTTTGTGGGGGAATACCCTTGAAGAGTGGGTGAATATAGCACAGAACACCTTTCCCAGGATTATTGGTGAAGAACGGGAGTGGTATCCATTGCAGAGACACAATCCAGTGCCCTGCCGCCTTTCAGACATCTAGACAACTGCACCTCAGGGGCATCAAGCACTTACCTCAGCCCTTGCACCAATCTTGGTGGTCACAATGCCTGGAGTGGCTGAGACATTGAAGAGTGTCATCGACCAGATGACACATGGAACGGATTTCAAACTCAATAACTTGTTGAACCCCCAAAATGCAAATCTCACCCACAATGATCCGAACACCAGTAGTAATGAGCTGGAAAACAGTTGGAATATCCACCAAGTGTCGTATGATACCTGAAGATCCAGAGCCAGACCGTCAAGCACCAGCCAACTCTCTTATCGTGCATGGTGTTTTTGGATTCTTGACGAGTCCCATCAGTACAACACTAGAAACAGTGTGTGCTGGTATATTGGGATGACAGTGCGAATTGGATTCAAACTTCAATCCACAGCTACGCCGGGATTTCTATTCACTCTATGACTGGTGTTATCAGATGATATGGGTGTTTTCAGGTGCACCTGAAAATACAGAGAATAATACCATGATGGAGAACAATGGTGCAGAGACAGTATATTGCGCTGCGAGGGGTTTGATGCAAGCTATCTGGACTGAAGACGCAGAAGCTCAACACGATGCAGCGCACCAGATGATACAGAATGGAAAGCGTTTGACCATATTGAGGTGGTCGGAATCAAAACTACCCAATGTGAAACCACTCATTCGTATACTGATGGAAAATGCACACTACATTGATCGCGATTGGACTGAGGACGAGCAAGCAAAACTTAAAACTCTTGGAGAGAGATTCATGTCACGTGGTGCTTCAGGAGCAAGGATGGTTCATAGATGGTGGCTAGCACGTTTCTCGTTAGTGTTGGGAGACACTGATGACAGCAATGACATTTCTGGACAATGGTACATTGAAAAAGCCACTTGATACCCAGGTGGATTCGCCAATCTTCCGATCGCTCAGAGAACAGTTTCTGCCAATGCTTGTCAACGAACCTGTGGAGTATCCCGAACCTGACCATGACAACGAATCAAGACAGGAGCTCAGTCTGGAACAAGGCAGAAATGAAGATGTACTCCCCGGTGCACCTCCTCCTCACAAGGCGGTGCTTTTTTGTCCTCTTCTTGGCCATGTTCATTATTTGAAGTGGTGGCTAACCAAGAATTTTGCGGACCATGTGGATATGTTCCACATGTATGCAGAAATGGGCAATGATGAACAAACAGAAATGCAGCTTATATTCCAGGATTCACAAAATCCCTCTGTATATGTAACAACACCCAAAGTAGGTGGGATGGGCCCAAATCTTACTGCAGCGATCCATGCTGTTATAACTCAGATGATCTGGGTATTGAATGAGCAACAGCAGGCATATGCACGAGTTGTCAGGCTTGGGCAAAATAGAGTACCACACACATGGCTACTGAATACTGGTCCTTGTGGCTATGATAACTGTGCAAGTGATCTCCATCAACACTCTGGAGTGGCACAAATGAGAGTCCTGCACGGCCCAATGAGTCAACTGAACATCACAATGATGATGATCTTCTGGATTGTGGAGTCTTGTGAGTACCATACAAACTGGCAGACAGAGAATGGAGACCCATTGCAGTCTGATGAACCATTATCTTAGATTGTTAGGACGCTTTATCAAGGTACAACTCTTTAGACAGTCAACCAACATAATCTTCTTAACTGATACAAATAGTCAAACAGGTCATTTTTAAGGCACACTATACTGCATAAAGAAATCCTTTCTCTCTGTCATTTTGAAACGAATCAAAGATCTGATGTTGGAAATGTTGGAGGGGGATTTCATCGGTGTTCTTGATTATTAATGATGTTGGAATTGTCAGAGGGGGATTTCATTGGCATTCTTGATTATTAATAATGACCAATATGAGATAAAGACAATTGGTAAGCTACATTACACATTTCCTGCTGGCCTACCTGACGATAAATGGCAGAAGTCAACTTTTGAGCATGATGCAGACAAGGGCCTTGAATCAGGTGTCTGTTGTGAGTTTGAGGTGCACAGGAAACATGACACCACATTCGCATTTTAAAGTGAGGAGTTTGTAAACAGCATGATCCAACCACTTTCGGGTTCACCGGGGAATCCTCGGGATGTGTCATGAGTCTTATTAGACCAGATCAATCTCTGCATATTTGCCAATCCCATTTGGCAAAAAAGTCAGTCAAGGAGATATTGAGTTGCTGTTTCAGAATAAGAGACACCAGCTGGCAGATTCGTAGCATGCCACAGCACTCACTGCCATATGATTGAAGTTCCCGTGCACCAGAGAATCCACAGCATACGTCTTGAGTTGAATTATTACAGCTCCAGCACAGCATATCTGGCAATCGCATTTGGTACTGAGACACTCTAGGCGATATTCACTACTTGGGTCAGAACATGAGACATAACTTGCTTATTTGTGGCAAAACCGCAGCTTTTGCTAGCATTTGATCGATGTTCAGGTGCACCAGGAAGACTTGAGTACATTTCCATATTGCCACTCAATCACCGCATATTTGCCAATCCCAGTGGCAATGAAATCAGTCTAGGTGATATTAAGTACATGTGTCGGGATCTGAGACACGGGCTTATTTATTTGTGGCAAGCCGCTGCTTTTGCTGGCCTATGAACGATGTATTGGTGCTCCAGAGAATCCTTGGCATATCGTTATATCAGATCCAGCACAGCATAATTTCCCATCCCACCTGGCAAAGAAGTGAGTCTAGGCGATATTGAGTACTTCTGTCCAAATATCAGACACGTGCTCACTCATTTGTTGCAAAGTCGCAGCTTTTGCTCGCATATCATCGAAGTTTGGTCACAACTCTGGTCTGCATTCCAGAGTGTCGGATACTGAGATATGGCGCTGGTATTTAAGGCTAAGGTGCAGCTTTCGCAGCCAAGTATTTCCTGGCTTATGATTGAAGTTCTGGCACAACTGATATCTGCAATCCAGTCCAGAATGAGGTTCTTTGATTTGTATGAGGCCAATTTTGACAAGCTGCGACTCATGATTGATGTATGATTCCAGCCCAGACATGCCTCGAGAGTGCCAAATGCGCCACTGAAGAGCATGTATCTCAGTCTGTAGTGCACTTAATATTTTCGTTTCCTTCATTCTCATCATGTTTTCTTCAACCTTGAATCAGTGGATGCTGTGCACACAGATTCTCATCTATCAAGACACTTCACAATGAGGTGCAGGCAGCTCATTACGTTCGGGCTCTGCAAATATGTGAATCCATGCTTGATCGGGATTTGAAGGCTGCCACTAAAATGCCCTGAGCTGTCAGCTCCTTGTCAACTTGTCCATTGGAGGATGGTTGCCCCATACAATGAAACCAGCAATGCACAGACCTGGCCATTTAGTAACCTCAGTTAACTCAATAAGGACTAAGTGTTATGTTTGGACCTATCCTTTCAAATCCTAAAATAGCTTGTGCAAGTTCAGTCTCTGTCAAAAGAGCTGGAGCTTCAGAGCGAGAATCTCAAAAGACAGATTCTGTTCAGCGACTCTGCACGATGGCTGGCAACTCCCACTCACCCAAGTACTGCACTTACTCAACAAGGCCTAAGTTTCCAATGCTTTGAATGCAGACTGAACTCGACTCTGACCAACTGTATGTTTGGGGTGCCAAAACCCGTATCTGAAAATCGATTATGTGAACCAATTTCCATCAAGAGTGCAGTTTGAAGAGAGCAAATTTTGAAAGCTCAAGTTAAGAAAAGACAGCTTTGAAGAGTTCAATTAACTGTCAGAGTTAGACGACCTTGCAATCCCCAGCCACTGAATCCAACCTAAACCATTTACACATCTGTGCACCTGAATTTCCAGAACCGCATGCATCGAATCATCATTCCTCTGCCCACTCTGAGATGATGTCTCACCATGCATTCACACCATTGTAGCATGTAGTGTTCAACCCCAACACTAATTGAGGTCGACATTGTAGTGGTGAGACTCACAATGAATATGTGATTTAACAGTTTGAAACGTACTCGATATTAGGTGCAAAATCAGAATGTGAGTGAGTATTCATGCCCCATTTGTTAGCAATCTTGGCATTGCCAAGTGCTTGAATCAATTTGATTACCCCTGAATCATCAATTGTACCTTACCATTCTTTTGCTCTGCCTGTTTCTCTCCTCTATATACCACATTCTCTGTCTCTTCCATTAACTGCAACATTGATGTGAAAGATATTTTGCAGACATGGCCCAGATGAACGCATGAAAGCGAACTTATGCTGACAATATTGCTTTGTGGACAGCTAATGTGGCTGCAGCATCATAACAAAATAGATTATCGTGAAAATACGGGTGTCATTCTGGCAGATATACCACATAATGAGATTTATATTTCTCCTTCATCGATAACAAACGCAGTATGAACCCTTCCAACTCAGCCGTGATGCTCAAGGTCCCAAATATAATGAGTTTGACAGATTCTAAATTTTGATCCAGTTTCTATGCCATGCGGTCACCTCAAATGCTTGATCATTCACACATAATTACTATGTTTAGAGAGTCATATGCAGGGGCAAATTTTTTCATTCAGGTTCTCAATGGTCCATTTGGCCAGCACCAGGGGTTAGTTAATGTTGCGAGTTTTCTTCCAGTGCGTCTGGTTCCATTCTATGTGCGTTAGCTTATGCCAACCTCCAATTCTTGCATCCATACAGAGTGTTATTGATAGGAGTTGCTAACATTTGGCATTAGGAATCCATCTTTTCCGGCGCACCTGACAAGGAATCCATCTATTCTAGTGCACCTGACAATATTCTATATGGCAACACTGGACTGCCATCCTCAAAATATATATTAAGAATTGAAGTCATCTCTTCTGAACCCTTCAAGGAGCGCCCCGAATTACATCCTCCACGACTATGTGCAACATCTCACTTGATTTTCCTCGTTATTCTATTGCACTTAATCTCATATTTACTGCTTATACATTTTCACCCTCATTGTCCAACTTTCTATCTTCAGTACCACAAATGAAGCTTACGCCCAGCCAGGTGAGGAATCACTACTCACAGAAGAATCAAGAAGCACACCATGAGAGAGCACTCACATTCAGGAAAGGAGCCAATCTTCTTTGACCACGTGATTTTGCCTTCGTATTGTCAGCCATCATACATTGTGTTGCGGATGACTCATGTCCCTGATTTCATTATTGAAGCAGGATGATGATACTGATCAGGAGATCAGTGATGAAGAAAATGAGGACTATGGGGTGTCCACCTTACATTCCAACATCAAAGACAACCATTTTGATCAGCAACACGAGGACCTGCTTCTAGGCCAGGCATGCCAGGACAAGTCATTAGGAACTCCAAAAGTTCCACTACCAAAGAAACGAACCTGTGCCGATACTGTTATTGCATGCCTGCTGCTTTCTAATTCCCCAATTTCAGCTGTGTCAATAGCACCACGTCTGCTCAATCACCAACAGTCAACCCTCCTCAACAAACGATCCGAGTCTGATCATGTACCATCCAGCCAGGCGCTGCCGCTACGCAAGTCTGGTGGAGACCACAATGTTCCACAACCCAAACCCAGTGCAGAGCAAATCCTTCCCCAACACCAAAAGGCTACTTGTGAGATGGCAAAAATGTTACAATGAGCAACGTTTGCAGGTTACCCGGCCGCGGTCCGGGTAACATGAACCGGCATCCTGGTGCTGATCCAGAACTGCCAAGGAACCCAACTGCCCGATGATGAGTGGTTCCAAACCTGAACCACACTTAGCACCGCAGTTTTTGGGCCAGGTTTTGCATACTGCAGAGCATCATTTTTGCAAACTCATAACTTGAGATCCAATTAAGGATTGCTGTTCTGATCGTATCACAATATGATATATACGTAAAATATGCAGTTTTAGATGTTCTTCAATCTCCTGCTCTCCTATTTGCGGTCTGATCGATATTTGTACAGTCACAGTGAAAAACACCCAATTTTCAGTGTTATTGCAGAGCGACTCAACAAATATTGATCGGACCGCGAATTGAAGAATAGAATGTGACCGAGCATCCAAAACTGCATCCTTTACGTATATATCATGTTGTGATATGATCAGAACTCACGTACCTATTTGGAGCAAAATCTCTGAGATTGCCAGAATGTGGGACAGGCCAACAAACTGTGGGTTCAGTGTGGTTCAGTTTTTTGATAGGGTGAAACCCGTTGCAACAGTCCCAGTTCAGTTCCCACCCAGGCCCGGAACTGACCCCTGGATTGGGCACCATTGCTAACACTAGACACAGTTCGTGTATGATATTGTATTCATGAAGACAGCTTGGCCAATATTATGCGATGACAAGTACTGCATGGTTGAAGTAGCACAGAAACTAGCCGTTGATGCTCAGGATTGTCAGTGGGCATTAACAGGTGCTTCTGTAGGTACGCCCTCTGTGCGGCATTTGCCCAGCAGTCCATCTCGCAAAAGAGATCCACAAACCCGAGAAGCTGTAAGTCTTGGATGCTGTATAATGCTCCTCCATCATATTTCAGATATTGACTACACCCCAAATTATACATAGTTAAACCTGTAGGTGAGTACCAGTCGAAGATGGCTGGCAGATGGGGCACGTCGAACTGGTGTCCCTAGTAACCAGATCGATGTGCTCGCTCAGACAGAGCTTCTGATCGAGGTTGAGAAGCGCATGTTTGACGATGCATATCGCTCCAACATCGTCAATGATAAGAAATCAAGGTTCACCTGCATGGAAGTGCTTGATCCTATTTACCTTCAATTTTTCTTCACAGCTGATAGCGTGGGGCGCCAGCCTACGACATCCCAGTATTTCCAACTTCTCACTCTGCAAACCTTAGTGCTAGCAGCCGCAGCTATACATTGAGCGCTCTCTGAATATGCTGGTGGAAAGAAGGCCACAGTAATGTTTTCTCAAGATGAATATCAAGGTACATTTTGCTCATCCCCAGTGATAAATTTTACTCCAGAAGCCACTGCACTCATCAATCACACATTGGTGAGCCACTTGATACCTCCCTGCAGTGCAACTGTGCTAGGATAGGTGCTCCTCAATCCCCATCAGCACTCGTCAGCCTAGATTGATGCTCTTCTATTTCATTCTGCACCCTTCTCCCCCCTTTCCAGGGTCTTCAGCTTGAGATGGGAGCTCCTCAATTCAGACCCGTGCACCTCCGTCTGGATTGTCGCTTCTATTAAGAATCGCGCTCCTTACCCCACCCCCCCATTCAGTGCTCCTCCGCTTGTATGGGCGCTCCTCAATACCTTTCTGCGCTCCTCAGCATCGATGTGGCTCTCTTTTTCATTCTGTGCTCCTCCAACACCTTCTGTGTACTCTTCTTTTCCACACAGAACTCCCCATCTGGCCATCCTCTTCACCTAGTGGTTGCTCCCCTTTTTCAGCCAAACAATCATCGACTTTCAACTGCCCATTTAGATTCGCAGCTAGCTAACATCTCATTACACCTTTGTCAGCTATCATGAACCAAGCCAAACAACATTGGAATTCAGTTTCATCCACTTGCCAGGTACAAATATTCAGCAAACACAAGGAGCACCTACAGCTAATTTGCGCCATTGATGAATTGTGTGTTCCTGCTTTCATTGGCCCTAATGCGATGGGAGATGGAGTGGATCAGATTGACAAAATCTTCGATAGAGATCATTCGATCACATAGTCGGGTCATTGTCTCAGTGCACCTGCGTTTATGTTTTAAACACTCACCTCATCCTTTGGTTCCTTAACGTAGCAAGGCAAAAAATATATTGTTTAAGCAGATGATAGCTAGTATGAATCAGAAGTGATAATGAACAAGAATCCATGCATCAGATTTGCCATTGAGGGCAATCAATTGCTCGTGTACATCTGGAGAGTCTCAGATTACACCTGCAGTCCTCTGAATGAATATCTATTAGAACCCAGGCATCTCTGATAGTTTGCTTGCGATTCCCAAGTTTGTTCAGCGACACTCCCAGGTGCACTCAGAGTTCTCTCCAGTACTCTGATGTGTCCCCAAACCTATCACAATCACTCCCATCGTGCTCCTGTACCCATCATCACAGATCCCAGTTACTTCGAAGACCGGCGGCTGGAATGCCCTCCTATGGTCTGATACTCTCCTGAAATTGATGCTTCTAAGTTTACACTCCACATCCTCTCAGACACTCCTGGAGGCTCCCAGTGACTAAAATACATTTTGCTGATGGAGAACCTGGGAATACAGGCAACAACTGTGGAGGCACCTCCAATCACTGTATAGCAGTTTGGGAAAAACTGGAGGTTCTTTAGAAACGATGATGGTGTGACTGGAAATGATTGTTACTACTTATCGCGTCTTGATTTTTAACACGCATGTATTCGGTTTGTCAGCTTGTCTATGTATCTATGTAGTGAGGTATCCATATACCTATATATCTATATCACTATCCATCTACAAAGAGTATATCTCGACTGGCTGCGGTTTGTGCCTGAGAGGAATACACAGTACAGCTGCAGATAGCAATCGAGTGAACTTAGCGATGTACTTGTAGGAGGTGATTGAGCAATGTTGAAGATGCATTTGGTGGCCATGATCAGGTGAACTTGGAGGCCATGATGGAGAGAGTTTTGGGTTGCACAGGGAGGCCATGATTGTGCATGTTTGGAGATGTACTTGGAGGCCATGATTATGCAAACATGGAGGCCGGGATAGAGTGTATTAAGAGTTGCACTTGGAGACTATAATGAACTGAGTTTGGAAATCTACTGGGAAGTCATGATGCTGCAAACTTCGAGAACTTAACAAAGCAAATTTGGAGCCACTCTTCAAGGTGGTGGTTATGTGAATGCAGAAATTCACTTGGAGGCCCCGATTGAGAGAAATTGGAGAAGTGCTTGGCTGTGATTAATATGGAGGCAGTTGATTAGATGGTGTGACAAGTGCTGCTAATCTATCCATCAGTTAGTTAACATGCAACTTTGAAAATGTAACCAGTTGACTTGATCTTTCAACTCTCATGAATAGCTGGCTGTTAGCAGTTGATCTATATGAAGGTATGCTTGAAACTGAAGTGACATTCAGGGGTGAACTTGTAATCACAAGAATGAAGGGAGACTGGCTGTGAGACAGTCCATCTCGGGTGGATGGTGTATTGGGCGGATGCGGTCCTTGGCATATACAGTTCTTGGCGAATGCTGTCCTTGGAGTATGCAGTACCGGGTGTATGCTATACTGGGTGTATGCTGTACTGGGTAAACGCTGTACTGGGTGTATGCTGGACTCAGTGTATGCTGTACATGGTGCATGCTGAACATGGTGTATACTGCACATGGTGTATGCTGAACTCAGGGAATGCTGTACCCATTATCTGCTGTATGTACTGTATACAGTACTTGGTGTAAGCAGTACTTTAAGTTGACTAATGATCATGACATGTAGAGATACAAAGGGATAACTTCACTATGTGTTCTGCGATGATCGTAGAGTTGTGGATATGGACGCGGAATGGAGGATGAGGATGGAAGCGATATGGAAGCTACAAGGGGATATGGGAAATCAGGGATACATCTTGCCTGATTATGTTTAGAATCCATCGTGTCAGTGAGATGTACTCGCAGATTGGTGCTACTACCGGCCAACTCCGTCATGGAAAATTCTGTCTACTATGAAAATCTCACATGTTTCAGTCTCTTATGATGATATCGCACTCTTCATTTGATCTGTCTCTTTCTTGTTCTCCACTCTACCATCACTTGACCAAACGAAGGTAAGTTCTCCCTGTCTATCATTCCAAGTTAGGATCATAAGTTCACACTGAGTACAGCATCCACCAAAGACTGAGTATTTCCTACACTCAGCCAGTCTCTCATCTCTCATCTTTCATTCATTATCTCTCGGTGGACTTGTAGCACTCTTCTCACTACATTATTACAGTTACAAGATCACCAATGAATGGAGTCTCAGCTTCCATTGTACTTTTTTTCTGACCTACTGCATCCAGATCAACCACCATCAGACCAACCACCTCTAGATAAACCACCACCAGATCAGCCACCACCTAGTACACCTCTAATTTCCCTTGAATACTGCGTCAAAGTGCATCCCTTAGTTCACACTCTCACAGCCACCAACTGTATCCCCAGTCCCATTTGATTACAGACTTCAAGTTCAGTTGATGATGGCCAGATAGTATATTCCGAAACTCACAAAATCATGACTTCCAGGCTTGTGCCATTATCAGCTCCATCTGCATCTTCAAACTTGCTTGATTATAGCCTCCAAGTGCATCTATCAATTTACTCAATTAGAGTTTCCAGGTGCTTCTCCAATTACACTCAACTGTCAACTGTAGCCAAATTGACCATACATACATATATGGATAGACTTAGATATTAAATACATGCCATATAATAGTCAAGCAAATCTTCTTATGATTGTAACAAAGATGAATACGATGGACAAAATGGCTGGTGTTTATGAGACCCTATGAACCACTGCTGTCAGAATACAACGCCAATGTCTACATCAGCTGCAGAGCTGCATATCGGTCTCAGCTGCTCTCAAAGTCATCCACTTACCCACACAGAGGTATCAGCTGGGCAAAGACTTCACTATCCTATAAGTCAAATTTCAGAGCATCTTGAATACATCTCAATAACTCAAGGGGCTCTCAGGAGTACCTGCATATGCTCGGGCAGCATCTGGAAGCACTTTGCTTAGCTAACAGGGGATCTGAGAGCATCTGGATTCACAGAGAAGCACTGGTAATGTAGACTACAATGTATGGAAGTTTTGTACAAAGCTTCAAATCTGTTTTTCATCTTGCCGATGCACCTTCAAGCCTGCCTATTCAGACTAGATGTCACAAGAAACACATCAATTACTTTCTCTTCCAAAGTCATAGTACAGGTATCAATAGCAAGTCAACAGCAGACTATTCAAACTGGCTCTCTCAGTATAAGTCAAACTACTATGCAGTTTTTACAGTTTACAGAAATACCTTTTGACTTTATTTTACATATTTATCTTTATTATTTCTTGATTTGATGGCAAATCTGGTAATATATTTGCATTTCACAGTGTGTCCTATATTACAATTCCAGTGTTACTTACTGAGGTTTTGAATAATACCGATACGAACAAATATTGTGCCAATTGATAGGTATTATTTCTTCATAGCTTTCAGATTGCACCCTATGGACAGGTTTCCTTGTTCCTCTGTTTAATAGTAATATTTCACCATGGTGTAAAATCAATTTAATATACAAGGTATTATATAGATATAAGAGATAATTTATAAATCATATGTATAATTACCTCTATACCATATCAACAATTGTGAAAAGTAGCAAGTACATTCTTTTAATTACTGCCATTGGTTTTACAGTTACTCAAGTACTGAAATGATTTTTAACTATATGCTAGAATTTATATTGTATTCAAGCAAATTGGTAGTATTGAAATTCAGTGTGGCAATTTGGAACTAGTAACTTCCTTACTGAACATGATGTATAAACTTATTAAGTAATGTGCAGAATGATTAGAAAATATAGCATTCACACACTGCATGTATACAGCCTAGGCATCATATTGGAAATACCCATATAGTTAACTTTCATATCAAAAGAGCTGCCAGTAGAGTACATTACAAATTTCGAAAATCTTTTCAAATTGTACACTGTCTAATATTGACACAATGAAGTGAAAATCTGAGTCAGCAGTAATATACACAACTTCAATGCATACATTTTGATTTGAATAGGAACTTACTCAGTCTGATTTGGAATCATTGGAATCTGTTAGTGAGTCTTCCTAAAGCTAGCAGGTATATCCCCATTTTCTAACCGCATCTATTTCATCACCGATCAATTATGAAATTCGCTGCTTATAGAATCCAAGTCTACAAAGTTTGCTAAACTGTATTTCATATTAGTTACATCCAAATTTGACTCGTGGTCATCATGATGGATACTTTTTATACCACCAATATTTCATTCTCTCCAGACACTACTGCAATGTACACAAGTAGTCTTGTATTATTCTAATGAAACTCAGATGGCATGGGGTATAATATCCAACCAGCAGTAGTAGAGAAATAATATGGGGCAGTGCTGTAAATAGCTTTTATTGTTCTTCTGTTTCTCTCTCAGCTGTTTATCTTTAAGTCCAATACTTCTTGATCAAATTCAAAGTGTCTTGGCACATTGTTGCTTTACATTAATCACATGGATTCTACATTTTGAATGCCCTGAAATAGTACTGATTGTAAACTGAATGGTCTCTAATTTCAAGATATTGTTACAGGGGTACTTAAATCCAAGTAACCAATACAACATTAACTTGCATAAATACAGCTCTCTAATGACTATAGTTCATCTCTTTTTCTCTCACATTGTCCCAAGACTCAACTCCTTGACAACTTTGATAAGGACAAACTAATACTGTTAAGCATTAGGAGGAAGATAACATTCCAAAAACAATTTCCTAGGGTCGTTGTCTGGAGGCAAGGCCAGTTTCCATATGTCTGATGACAACATATTCAATGCCTGCCATTCCAGCTAGCACCGAAATATGAAAGGAGTTACGAACTTGGTAGCTTCAATAATATCACAGCTATAGGTGTGCAAACTCGGTGACTGTGTTAGTGAATGCTGTTTCCAATACTCCCAGTGTAATAATACATAAAGATAGATGTGGTAATCGACTGGAAATACGTGGTTATATTTCGTAATTGTGTAAATGCGGATGCATTGCACTGTAGTGATTGGATTGGAAGTAATAGTGAATGGAATTCTGAAAAAGATTTTAAGGTATTATTCCCTGCTAATGTCTGACTGCGGATTGCTGTAAGAGTTTGGTTTATTGTATTGCCAAAATAATGTGATCTCTTTATAGGTGGGTCTTTAAAATGACACTCCTTCAGAATTTTCTTCCTTTATAGCACCAAGTTTATCTGCCATATTATCACTGAGGAAAGACCTATATTTGTGAAGTCTCTTATTGATGTAGCCAAGTGTTTCCGATAGGAAATTGATTTTATGCATGTGTGGATTTGAAGCATTACTCTTCTGGCTAGGGCCATCCTCTGCAAGATATCAAATGCACAAAAATGAAGGATTATAACTTCAAACTGAATATCTTGCTTTCGTTTGTTCGGTAGTTGAAACATCAGCTGGCACATATCCTGACAGTGCTGCATCGCAAATATACCAACACCTCACCTGTAATTAAATTCGTCAGCAATTGTATCAGAGATTGAATTGGCTACTGACTGATACTCCGTCAATGTAGATTAAAATACACACATCACATTCAGATGCATACTAGCTCAACTCAATGAATATGTTTACTCCTGGCCTTATATTTTCAGCCCATGCCATTACAAAAATAATCCCTCAGACAAGTGTATTCTTAGATTTCGACTACTCAATGACTGGCTAGTGCTGTGACATGATCCAATGTCTGAGGCGTTAGCCTCTATCTCAGCAACATGTATTTTTGTCAGAGGGAGTCTTTGGGAGTGTGACAGTTGTCGGACAAGAATTCCAGGGTGGTCAAATCCTGGAGTTGACTCGACTGATGCAGTGGCCATCAGGTGCACCTAGGAGTTCTGGCGACAAATCTGTACAGCTATAGAATGTCTGGTGACATACATGGGAGCACCTGGACTCTCTGTAGAGCATGTAGGGAAAAATAATATCTTCTTGGTGAATGCTGCTGGAGCACCTCGAAATCATAGTTACTACTTCTCATTACACGATTTTCACAAGTCATGTATTCAGTTTGTACTGTCATCTATATATCTATGTATCTATGGGGCTATCCATCAACACATGGTATATCTGGACTGGCTGCAGGTGGTAGTTGAACATACAATGTAAGATACACCTGAAGATGGCGATTGAGTGAACTTAGAGATGTGCTTGGAGATCATACTAAACCAAGTATGGGGATGCACTTAGAGCCCAAGATGCAGTGAAATGAGAGATCTACTGGGAGGCCATAATCAAGCGTGTTTGGAGATGCACTTGGAGCCTCAAATCAACAGAACTGAGAGATGCACTTGGAGGTTGTGATTAAGAGTATATGGAGACACACATGGATCCCAAGATCAAGTGAACTGGGACGCGCACTTGGCGGCATTGATTGAGTGAGTTTGGGGATACCCCATGATCCCAAGATTGAGTAAGCTGAGAGATGCACTTGGAAGCAGAGATCGAGCAAGTTTGGAGACACACTCGGTGGTTGTAATGGAGCGAGTTTGGATATGCATGTGCAGGCCATTATCATGTAGACTTGGTCATGTGCTCTGAGCCAGCGATCAAGCAAAAATGGAGATGGTCAATCTCGAAATGGCTGATTGGAAGGGAGATGTGACAGGAGCTGACTCTGTGTTTCTTAGTTAACTCACAATTGTGTGTATGTGATGTGAGTTGACTTTGCCTTTGGGCTCTGAGTATTCTAGCTGGAGGTTATCAATTTGTACGCAGGCCACGAGCTGAGGCTACTCTCAGAAGTTAACTCTGCATGGTGAGAATGAAGTAAGACTTGCCACCAGCAAAATGAAGTTGATCTTGGGATGATTCTGTACTGGGTGTTACCTCATGATTATCGTATGAAGAGATAGAGAAAGATGAGGTAACTTCCCATTTTATTGTTACAGTACAGTTGTGCTTGAGAAAGTGACAAATGAGGACGAAGAAGGGAACAATGTGCGATGATATGAGGGGATGCAGGCAATTAGAGGTACATCCTGCCAGATTCAGTGTAAAATACCTCGCATCAGTGTTCTTACATAACAGATTGGGAGTTGTTACAGCGGTATCAGGTATGGAAAATAGAGTTGGACCCAAAATTTCCTTAAGTCCCAGATGCTTATGATGGTTGTCCTATTCTCCTCTTATCTCTCTTTTTCTTGTCCCCAACTCTACCATTACAACAGCACACAAAGTTAAATCACCCCTCTCTATCTCACCATATCATGATTGCAAGTTAACACCAAGTACAGAATCAACCCATGATCAACTGTCTTTCACTCCCATCTAGTCTCCCATCTCTCTGCACACCTTGTAATACTCTCCACCCTACATTTCCATGAGTATAAGTTAACTAATAAATAGAGTGTCAACTGCCATCACATCTCGTGCCTGCTCTGCCACCTCTGGATTGATCATTTCCAAGCACACCTTATATTTTACTTCTGTTCGGCCACAAAGTGTATCTCCATCTTGCTCAATTGTGGCCTACAAGTACACCTCTGAACTTGTTCAATCACAGCCTTGATGTGCATATCTAAGTTCATACAATAGGCATCTCCAAATCTATCTCCAAAGTCACCTCATCATGATTTTAATGTTTACATGATCATGAACTTGCAATATATCTCTGAGTTCAATCGATCTTGCCCTGCATGTGTATCTACATTCTTGCTGTATCATGGCCTCCAGGTAAATCTCCAAACTTGCTCAATTGCCATCTCCAGGTGTATCTGCAATCTCGCTCTATCATGGCATGAATGTTCGCACAATTTTGACCTCCAGGTGCATCGCTGAGTTTACTCAACCTTGGCGTCCAAGTTTGCCTCACAACATGCTCAATAATAACCTCCAAGTGCATCTCCAATGTCACTGAATCACTGCCTCGAAGTTCATATTGTACTTGTGTCCAATTGCACCTCTAAGTTCACTCGATCAGCACATTCAGATGCTTCTGTGACTGCACTCAAGTATCATCAGCAGTCAGCTTGACCATATGTTACAATGTAGATAGACTCAGATAGATAATACATGCCTGAATATGATGTAGCAAATCTTGTTGTGATTGTGAATCTCCAATTTCAAACAAAGATGAATAAAATAGACCGAATGGCTTGTGGTTATTGAGCCCTAAGAACCGCTACAGTGAAAATAATGCTCCAAGTTTACTGTCTCCTGCAGACCCTGTACAGGAGTTTCAGCTGCTTTCAAGGTCTCCCGCGGACATGTGCAGGGGTATCAGCTTCGGCAATTTTTGACTATCCTATCTGTGAAATATTGTAGCTTCATGAATGTACCTCTATAACTACAGATACTTTCAGATGCACCTGAAAATGCTCTTGCAGCATCTGAGAGTGCGTTGCTTAGCTCTGGGAGCATGTAGGGAAGTCTGAGTTTTCGTAGCAGTACCGGTAAGGTTCTCCAGAGTGTTCGAAAGGTTAACAAGTGGGTTTGGACCATTTTACAATTTTCTGGTAATAGATTTCAGTTAGTTGCATTACATGATGTCTGCTGCACATGTAACTCTGCATAATCACAACTGAACTGTATGTTGCCCTGCTAGGTAACACATAATAGGTGTGGTTGATAATTATACACACCCCAGGTGTCTCTCAATTTAGAAAATCTGAGTACGGCATCAAACCTGTGGAGTTATATATGAATTCACTAGTGGCCACATGGGCTGACATTAATCCATCAACATTCAGCTCAATTATCATCCCACTAAAGATTACTTGAATGGCAAACATAATGATATCACAAATAGGTGTTATGCATTGGTTATCAGGTGACTTCCACAGTATTCACATTGCAATCCACTATATGCCATTGATGCTGCTAAGGGAGACCCCTTAACTGTTATAAGCTGTTACTCATTAAAGATATACCTTACATTGAGGTAGAAAATATTTACATGATGGTACATGACATGTATATAAGCATCAGGTAGAAATAATTTACCTGATGCAAAACACCAGCAGTGCTAAGCAGTGCTTGGCAGCATCAACAGTACTAAGTATAGTCTAAGCCACTGTACTTGATCATCAACCACTCTTTGAATATTAGAGGAAACTTAAAGAGAAGATAAGCAAGTGAAAGAGCATCTTGTTAATTACATTTCATATATAATCAATATCTTGGTCAAACTAAAACTCATGGAGTTAATTGAGCTCAAAGTTGGATAGAGATGGGAGCGGAGAGCTGAGGGGCTCCGCCAGCGGCTTGTTAGGTGTGGGCGCAGGATGCACCTGGGCGGTATGCATGAGGTGCTTTGGCACTAAGACCGACCCTGGGCATTACTCATGTCAAGGCATGTGGTTCCCATTTCCGGTAACCTGAAAATCCGTCGAGTACACTTAGAGTACACCACCATACTTAAAATATTTATTTACCCGAAAAATGAGTAGGGCTGGGGTTGATCAGGACCTGACACTGGAGTTGAAAGACTCGGCGACTCAATGATCTTGCGACTGACCACTTGTCCTCTTACTCCTTCTCTTCGCCGCTTTTCAATACAGCCCCAGCCAATTCCATTGCTTTCGACGCCTATCCCTCTCATCCGCTTAAACTCTAACTTTGTCACCTATAAACCAGTCATCCCATCCAGAATGGATACACCACTCGCTACCTCCACCAGCCAATTGTACCACGACAAGTGTAAACGCCCGAAGCGTATTGGAACACCCAACAAGAAGCAGAGATTCGAAGGGAAGAAGAAATCAATGAAGGAAGGCAGTGCGGAAGAAGTCCTGGCAATGGACGTAAGAAATCTGTTGGCCTCTCAGGCTAGCACGTCTGGGGCTGAGGCAACAGCATTGGAACTCCCGGAACCATTCACGGCGCTTGAACTTGAGATATTGGAATTGTCCTCGATTGGTGACGGTCTGGCACTACACAATGGCCGGGCCTATGTGGTTCCGTTTTCCCTACCTGGCGACCGCATCTTGGCGAAAGTTATTCGTCACCTTCAATCACATACTGTTACCGACTTTCTTTCTGTCGTTCACCCCTCTCCGGACCGTGACGATTCTCTTGTTCAATGCAAATACTTTGGTAGCTGTTCAGGGTGCCAGTTACAGATGCTCTCATACCCAGAGCAACTGGAATTTAAGAAACGAGTGATTGAGAAGGCCTATGATCATTTTTCAAATTTACCCGAGGGTATTCTACCTCCCATCATGCAAACCATTGGCTCCCCGCTCCAGTATGGATACCGCACCAAACTTACGCCCCATTTTGACGGCCCTCGCAAGGGCGGCTTTAAGGTGACGGATGTGGCGCCAGAGATTGGCTTCAACATTAAGGGTCATAGAAGAGTGCTTGATATTGAAGACTGCCCAATTGGTGTGAAATCGGTACGGAATGGAATAGCAATGCAACGGAAATACGTTCATGAAAATCTTATTGCATACAAACGAGGCGCAACATTGCTACTTAGAGAATCCACAAGTCATATTGAGGACGGTGAGGACCAGGCGAAATTTACAGAAGAAAAACTCTGTATTACCGATCCTAATGCAACTTGTACCGAATATATCGATTCCTACAAGTTCATCTCCCTAGCAGGAGGCTTCTTCCAAAACAACAACTCCATCCTTCCCACATTTACTGCCTACATCCGGAACAATTTATCTCTCGCCATCCCTACCAACGGCGTCTCAAAAGAACCCCTAAGATACCTTGTGGACGCGTACTGTGGATCTGGCTTGTTTACCATAACTTGCGGTAGCTCCGTCCAGAAAGCCATTGGTGTTGATATTTCCGCAGACTCTGTAGCTTATGCTTCTAGAAATGCAGTTGCAAATAACATTAGCAACGTCTCCTTTATTGCTGGTAACGCGGAGAAAATCTTTGCGGAAATTGATTTCCGCGGCGTGGAAACGGGTTGCATTATTGATCCTCCACGGAAAGGCTGTGATCGCTTGTTTCTGGACCAGTTGCTGGAGTTTAATCCGAAAAGAATCGTATATGTCTCTTGTGTATGAATCCTTTCGAACCTTTTGTCTGGTTCATCTTCTGTTAATACATAACAATAGAACGTCCACACACAGGCGAGGGACGTGGATTATATCTTGAAGCAGGAGAAGGGCAAGGGGTATAAGGTCGATTCAATCAGGGGATTTGATTTCTTCCCTCAGACACACCATGTGGAGAGTGTAGCTGTGTTAACGTGGGTAGAGTCGGAAGATCGCAGCGTATATCTACCAACACTAGATCTTATGCGATAATGATGTCGATCGATGGCTTGACCGCTTCGGTCTTAACAAGAGTTTAGCAAGGGACTTTGGCATTGACAAAATGCCGAGCATAAGCAAACAATGGCCTCTGTTCAGGCTCTTTCATTTTTTGATGAGTGGATTATTAAGCAAATTATGTGTCAAATTTTTAAGTTGTCAAGAAAACATCTCAAGCACATAAAGTAGATTTCGAGTTTTTAATAACACCTGCTGGTATGCGCAGAGTACAGTCTGTGGCTTCTCAACTGTGCGATTCTTGCAGTGGTACCCATTTTGTTGTATCTTGCGCTCAATGAGAACGCTACAGCAAGAGCATTTCAATCCTCACAGTTGTGCGTTTTGGTGACCTGCAGCATTCAATTGAGGTAGCAGTCCATAATATGACATCTCAGCTTGCTAGTTTCCCGATCAGCTGCAATGGCAGACAAGCTCTCACCAAAATAAGACCTTTGTGAAACTGTAGAATTTACATAATGACAAAGCGTATATACATACATAGAAAATAGTTGTAATTGAATACTGCAGATCACCAAACAGTGCAACTGTATAGATTACCATGATTTGGTTTTCACAGTGTCTTTAAGTGCAATGTGGCACCTTCAATCTATATAGGATGTATGTTTGTATAGCATAAGTGCTGTGGGTAGCTCAACTAGTATATATAGAGATTGTAACTCAGCATAGATTTTGAATTTCTATTATATTACCAAATTAAACTTTAGTATCCTATAGACTCCAAGATTGTTTGAGACTTCTTAGAGAATAATATTTTATTATCAAATTTCAGAGCTAATTAGATCTTGTCAGTTATGTTTTATAGCATTTCAATGTATGTCCAAGTTTTGGTTAGACAATGCAAGTTACTATCAACTGTAGGTAACCAATTCTAAGCATATAAATGAGATTTAATGATGAGTTTGAACACATATACGAGTTTCAGCCATATGTGTCGTGTAATCACGAAGATTGATACGCAAATTGGAAAGTACTCACATACTTTCTTGGAATATTACTTGGGTGTTTGTACTCAGCCACTTTGAGTAGTTGAAGTATTTAAAAATGCAATATATATTTATTTCTATTTTCATTGATCTATATATATTAGCTTTCTATCTATATATTGTTCTATAGTGTCAGCAACGGTTCCGGACCGTCACTTCGGGTCCGGGTCCAGGTCCAAACCAAACCGTTGCCAAATTGGCGGTCCGCGTGGTCAGTAAACCTGAACCGTCAACTTGGGTACGGTTTGATGGTCAACTCCCAACCCATCTGAATTGGGCGGGTTGTCAGCAGGTCGCCCAGCTGGTTCATCCATAGATTCATATAATGCTCTTGTTTTTGGAGTTTGTTAATAGTATCTTATCATAATCACATTTTCAACAACCAATAATATGTTATTGCATGCTTTGCAGCTTGCAATATCGATTGATTTGGAATCGGTGTTTTACTTTGATATATTGTAGTATTGCCTAGCAGGGCGGTCAATAATTCCGTTATGAACGCGAAGATCTGTGCAATGCCTTGATTACCAATTATGCAACAACTAAACCTGTTGACACTCCGTTGACACTCATTTTCAGGATGAGGCAGGGAGCCTCTCCCTCTCGCTTTTGCTACTAAAGGCAGCCAATATCTCATAAATGGATGTCTGCAACCAATCGGAACATAAATTACCCAAGATGTGAAGCTAAAAATCATTGACACTCCATTGACGCTCATTCTCAGGATGGGGCCGGGAGCATGCCACTGTAGTTTTTCCCAGTAAAGGCTGCCATTATCTGATAAATGAATCTCTACAACCAATCGGAACATAAATTACCTAAGATGCGAGTCTAAAAATTCTTGATTCTCCGTGGACGCTCATTCTCAGGATGCGGCAGGAGCATGCTGCTGTAGTTTGTCTCAGTAAAGGCTGTCAATATCTGTCAAATGGATGTCTACAACCAATCGGAACATAAATTACCCAAGATGCGAAGCTAAACATTGTTGATGCTACGTTGACACTCATTCCCAAGATGTGGCAGGGAGCATGTCGCTGTAGCTTTTCCCAGTAAAGGCTGTCAATATCTGACAAATGGATGTCTACAACCAATCGGAACATGAATTACCCAAGATGCGATGCTGAAAATTGTTGATGCTCCGTTGACGTTCATTCTCAGAATGTGGCAGGGAGCATGTTGCTTTAGTTTGCCCCAGTGAAGGCTGTCAATATCAAAGATATGGATGTCTACAACCAAACGGAACATGAAATACCCGAAATGCGAAGCTAAACATTGTTGACGCTCTGTTGACGCTGATTCTTAGGATGCGGCAGCAAGCATATCGCTGTCTCTTTAGCCTATAAGGGCTGCCAATATATCCATTGTGCATCACAGCAACCAAATTTTTGTTTAATTACCGTACTTATAAAACCACAGATCGTGGACACTCCGTTGACACTCATTTTGATGTATTGTCCATTCAACATCTGCTGCCATCGATAATAGTTTTCATCGTGATTTGAACATACAGGTAGTCTTGCTGGCAGATTGAGACTTGGCCTCATGACAAAGCCGAGCGCAGTAACATTCTTGCACGGTTTACTCTCACATGATGTAAATTTATTTATCTTGCCAAAAACTTCATTGCACCTGCTATACATCTGTTTATCAACCGATATTGACAAGCTACTGCTCACCATTCGCCCATAACATATCACTAACATAAACTCTTGGTTAAGATACATACAGAGGCTGGTGAAACATTGACACATTTAGTCCTACATTTCTTCACTCCCTTATTCCTCCGTGTTTCAATTGCATTGACCGTCACTAACACTTGTTCAGCCTGACTCTTTGACTTCCATGTAGGCCAGATCAATCCGGGAACATTTGGCGCAGTGCTCACATCCTGCTGCTCTCGGCAGTCCGGATCCTCGATGCTATTGATTTGCTGTATTTCGGATTTAATGTCTGCGCCGCTATCGTCTTCGCTGTCATTTGGATTATCTAAATACCCATCCTTGTTAAGCCAAGCTTCAGTGTCCGATATGATTTCAGGTATGCTATCCTCATCACTTTCGACTGGATGACGGTTGATCCTTCGGACTCTGCAGATATTCAATATTTGAGTTCGACCTCCAGGGGGGTCTTTTGCAGACCAAGGTGGCAGCAATGGAGATCTTTCTGACAATGTAAATGCAGCCGCACCATCATGTTGAAAGAGTGACCAAGATGCATTGACGATCTCTTCTGTGTCCGAAATGCATCCCCTGGCGGTCATCTGCTTGTTTTGGGCTCGAGATTCCTTGTGGGTAGCACATAGGTTTTGGCGGCCCTACCACGTCTCCACAAAGTCGTGAACCTTGGCCATTCTGTGCAATTTCCTTTCCTCCGCCTCTCTCTTCATTTCCTTGTTGTTGTTGTTGTTGTCTGTGTTCATTGTATCCAATTCTGGGTCAGCGCCTACCAAAATCGCGTCATTGGCTCGAGCAAACTGCCTTACAACGACTTTTTCTCGAAGAGTCTCACCTGTGGTTTATGATTGCCTCCAGCCGATAACATCTCGGTCTGGGGAAAAACTGGCCTCCACTCCGACATCATGTGATATGATAGAGAATATGTCGTGTGCCACATTTGAGATATCAGCGTACTTGGAGTGCATTTCCTCCTGTTGACGCCACCAGTCAGCTATGTCCGGTAACCAAAATGTTCTGTCAATCTCCATTGGGTCGGAGTGGTAATCATTGAAATTTGGATCAATTTGCCCCCAGTTCTGTGGTGCTTCAGGCAGCAAATTCAAATAGAGCCTGGCAGCGGTCACCAAGCATGCTGCGCGAGCGCTTTGTCCTGATGTAGTCTCAGCCACATTGTTTGGCGTTAAGTATTCTCCATCATCGCTGAACAAATCATATGGATCAAAGGATGATTGCCAGGATCCTGAAAACATTTCGGAGGGGATAAGATTGCTCATTGGAAAGCTTTTGTGTTTATTGACCGGCACACGTCAATGTTTGGCACAGTATTCATTCTCCATGTACGTCAGGAAGGCCTGTTGGTAGTGGGTAGTATAGGATGTCTCGGCCTCAGGATGAATATCCCTTCCTTTGCCCGACTTTCCAGATGATCACAACTTCCCGAAAGGATCGAGGATGTGTGCAGAAATGGGAAGCATGCCCGTCCATTGAGGCACTTCGGGGAAATATTTGGACAGGTTCTGTCGAGCTAACTTCAGGGCGAAGAACAAGTCTTCCTTCCATGGAGTCTTTTCCTTAGCCAAAGCTGGCATCACGCCATCCATGTGATCAAACATATCATTGTACACTGTGATAACGTGATGCAAAGTGACTGAATGCCTCTTCGACATCCACAGGGTCCAATATCAGAATGGTCTCAACACTTCCATGACATACTTCACAATGGTCCATTCATCTTGAGTTGTGAAGAGTGGCCGGTCATGGCTGTATGTTGGGTGTTCAAGCCACTCATGTGTGAATTCACGTAATCAAAAGGCGTACTTGAGCAACTCCACGGTCGAGTTCCAACAGGTCTTCACATCCATAATCGGAAGTACCGCCATGCGGACTTTGGCTTTTTGACAGTCAGTGAAGTTGTTTTGACGACCAGGTGTTAGCGTAATCAATACAGCAAGCATTCTCTGCTATATGAAGGTCAGTTTCAGCACTTTCAAAATATCTTCAAATACATACTTTCTCAATTATCATTGCTAAACCTGGTTTCATTGCCGACACCTTATTGATTCAAGCGTTGCCCTCATTTCGATGCTTCTGACTCTTCCCAATGTCTACGATTTCATTCTTTCCAAATTGCTGATCGCGCTCATGGGCTTCCAAAGACTTGGTGCGGCCTTTGACACCGAGACTGCTCATGAATGCACCTAAAGCCAGCTGTATGACGTGTGCCATGCAAGGTATGTCGTTCCTCAATGCAGGCCACTCGATTCCAGAGGCCTCAATTGTTGATTGCAGCTCGGGTGTCATCGAGTAATTTGAGGAGGCATTATCAGTCACAATTCCAAGCAAACGGCCATCGGTAAGCTCAAAACGATCAAGAACGTCCTTCAAATGTATGGCTAGCCATGTTCCAGTAAGTTGGCCCTGGACCTATCATCCTTAATTAGCTTTCGAAATGTCGAAAGAACAGGTGATCAACCTCATCGAACACGTGTTGAACTTCACTCAATGGCCAATATTGTTCCATATAGTGAGCAATGAGCGACGTTATGGCTAGTTTGTTCGTTGATGTCCATCCGTCCAAAGCTAAACTAACTGTATTTCCTGATGGCACTTGCTTCTTAATTGCATCCATGGTCAGTGCATATGCCCTCCAGCAAATGTTGCTGAGGGTCGTAAATGATGGCAGCACTGAGTCATCGCATAACGCCTTATATGACCGTTGTAGCTCTAGATTTGGTATAGCGTTTCATGGAATATGAGCTGAAACAGTTCCTAACATGAGGTAGTGATTCCATGTGTCTCGGTGAAATTTGGAAGTTTCAAAGTCCTTCGCTGCCTGTTTAGAACGTTTTGTCTGTCATTTCTCTCAATATGGATCAACATTGATATCAAATCTGAACTTCCTCTGCGAACTTACTATTGTGATTCCTCGACTTCCTTGTCTGTTCAGGATGGCCAAAGCTGTATCATCGACCATCGAACTAGTCAATTCAGTGACCTCTGACTCTGTGAATTTGTTCAACATTGAGATTTTAGCATTTGCCAGCAAGTGTCTCCCCATTGAACCAGTCCCATGTTCTGATGGATGGCGAAGAAGCTGTATGACAAACAATACATATGATGCCAGGGCTGCCGGTCTCCTCAATTCCGCAGTGTAAATAGAATCACCAGAAAGGTCGCTCAAATGACGAATAAAGACACGTTCATTTTCGGTAGAGATCATAACCTCGAGTAATGAGGTGTTCAATGATTTTAAATCCCACCTGGCGGTAGGAATTGGAAAGCTGGGTAATCTGACTCGAAAGACTGCCGAAAGTAACGATACAGCAAAGCTGACTGCGGGTTCCCAAATATTGACTCTACTGCCAGACTAAAAAAAATCAGATCTGTAAGACATTCCATGCATATCTGTGAAGTTGTATACAAGGTTAGATTGCAAAGACTGACCGCGTAAAACTTGATTCATGAACAGCACAATCCAGTTCATTGCTGTGTAGTGTTCTGAGCCTCTATAAAAACTGTTGACGCTCTGCCAGTGCTCAATTGTAGGAGGCGGACGCGATCTCGTCACTAGCATTGATGTCAATATAGGCTGCTAACAGGTTCTTTGCGGGTTTGCTGCGTTTCATCGCCATTAGATTATCCACGATGCAAGATGATAAATCGTTGACGCTCGGTTGATGCTCATTTTGGGACATGGTAATGATCTTGTCGTAAACATTTTTGCCTAGAAAGGCGGCCGATATTCCGATTTTGAATCAAAGTAGTCACATAGCCCTCTGATATTCCAACATGCAAGGCCTAAAATTGTTGACGCTCCATTGACACTCTTTGTTAGGGCATAGTGACGAGGTCGTGAAAGCATTTTTGCCTAGAAAGACAGCCGATAGTATGATTATGAAGCAAAGTAGTCTCATAGCCCCTTGATATTCCAAGATTCAAGGCCTAAAATTGTCGACGCTCCATTGACACTCATTCTCAGGGCTGAGTGCCGACGACGTCGAAGGCATTTTCGCCTAGAAAGGAGGCCGATCGTTCGATTACGACTTGATGTCACAGCTCAGCCATTGCAGTTTACAATATGCACAGCCAGAAATCTTTGACACCCCGTTGTTGCTCATTTTTAGGACATAGTAGCGATGTTGTCGCAACCATTTTTGACTCGAAAGGCGGGGTATAGTTCGATTATGAATGAATGTTGCAGCGAAACCATCTCGATTGTCCATGATGCTATGCCAAACATCGTTGTCGCTCCGTTGACGCTCACCTTTGAGCTCACATTAGTGACATACTAACAGTCATTTGGTGCTCATCAATTGTACAGAAAATCCATACAGTCTTTTTTGGTAGCCAGTATACCGTTTCGATGTATTATCATTTGAATCAAAAATCTTCGAAATATCTCAGTTTCTGAGCCACCACTATACACGTCATTTGCATCATGAATGATGAAAGTCCATTGCATTTCAGCGCTTTCAGCCTGCAATTTACTGCATGGAAATCCATGCACTAGTTTTAGATATTTATAGTGTGACGTCCTCACCATTCCTTATCAAGCTCATTCTCCTCGATTTCCATGATGTACCATAAGCAATTTTCGATTTTTCAACCTTGTGCAGGAGGTGTGAGTGGAGAGTACTGTTGTTGGCTGCATGCATTAATGCAGACTGACAGCTGTCATTTATCTGGGTTTCGGATGTGCTTTGACTGCTCCTTCCCTGACTCGTATGACATCACTGACTTGGACTTTGTTAGTAAATTTTGTCTGAAATTTAGGTTTTGTATTATCATTTAACCGTAACAGGCAACACCAAATACAGTTCGTTGTTCGTCAATCTACTTGATTTGGGGTCTAGAACATTTGCATGGCCCGTACGACCCTTGCACACGCAATGAAGAATAATCCTGTCTCACAATTTGGTCACTGAAATCCAGAAAAAGCTGACACGTAACAAAGTAGGTACAAATTGCGTTTACTCGAGATATGTCGTCACAAATACCTATTTGGCAATCAATTCCTCCGGTGATGCAGGAACTGTCATCATGTCTTTGCCCAATATGATTTCTATATGGTATTTAGCTAGTGACGCTGTACGCTGGGGTAAAAGCTCACTTGTCGAACTGGCGTCGCAATCTCCATCTGTGATGAATCGGGCACCGCGTCAGGCATATTAGATACTATGTGATTGTCTGTCTGAGGTTTCTCCGAACCCAGCCTCATTTGACTACTTCTCTGTCGAGACGTCACTTGCGGCATTTGGGATTGTCAGGGGACGAGATCAAGAACCCGCATAAGCTCTCCAAATGTTGTCGGTGATGGTGTGGCTGCTGTCGTGTCTGTTTGGGGCATCACAACAGCCGCAACCTTCACTTCAGTCGGCCTGTACTTCATGTCTCTCTCATGGAAGTGGTAGGCTGCGTCCCCCCATCCCGGTTGCGTCAGTTTGTCATGCCTCATCTGCATCTGCCAATAGCTCCCCATGCGGTGCTGTACCGTTTTGGAGATTGTGCCCATCACCCAGCCAGGTTCATCATCTTCGCTCAGCTTGCCAAGCTCTGTATCTTCTTCATCATCATCCTCATCTTCCCCATCCTCCTCATCTTCGGAACTTGCAAGATCGCTCAGACTGTCTCCGATAGCATTCAACATCTTCTCAAATGTTGTTTCAGGCTTTGTGGTCGTTGATCATGCCTTTTCAACATTCCTCATGTGTTCCTGCTCTTGCATGATCGCTGTCTGTACGTCTTGAACTCGCTTTGTTGCCACTGCGGTCTCTCTATCCACATTATGCTTGATCCATTTCTGTTTCTTTTCGTTGCTTACAAAGTGCGTTTCCCGTTGTTCATTGTAAGCTGCGCAATGCTCCCAACACTCGGACCCTTTCTGCCTCCAAGCCACTCTTGCATTTATTCACTTGATGGTGTTGTCATGTGGATTTCTTCGTAGATTTGCCGTATTTGCCTGCCGGAAGTGGCAAAAGGTTCTTTTTCAGAGTATTGACCATTGTATCTTGTGTTGACTATGTTGTTGGGCGAGATGTCGGATGTTGCAAGATATGGACCACATGGAGGAACGCTGCGTCTTTTATGTCAAGGTTGGTAGGTTTCATCAATTAGAACAAGCAAAATCAGCATTTTGACCCTCACATCATTGGGAATAGTCATGCTGACAGTACATTGAGACCTGATGGTTAGCGTGTGATTCATGTAAGATGCCGGCGATGTCTTGTGACAAACATCACCAGACGTCCTTTCCATCGAAGAAGGTCCTTTTCATATCTATCAAAAATCAGATATCAGCTGTTGTTCATCACGATATATCCCTGCAAACAAACAAACAACATCAGACTGACTTACTGCAAATTGCGGGACCGTTGGAACCCCCTGCAGCTATATACAGTGCAGCTATACGCAGCCGGATTCAGCTTGAATTCGAAGAGCATTTTGGCTGTCACTCATTCCATTTTGACTTGTAGCTACCTTTATAATCTTCAGGACTTCCCACTTCTGATCATGATCATCCTCCTCACCTTTCCACAACAGCAACTCATCGCTCCAGACAGACTGCAACCAGGTGCGATTGAAGCCGAATTGAGCCGAACGACAGGCATTTCAGACAAAGCGCCACCCGGGTAGACACAGCAGCAACGCAGACACCAGTTAGATCACCGCGATGCTGCAATTGTAGCCACCAAAAATATGACCCAGGATGTACATTTAAAAATAGCACGTCAAACTGAAATCAGCAAGAATAAAAAGCAGCATGCGATGGGATGTGAGTCAATCCATATAAACATAGACGAGGGCCAACTAACAGGATAACACACAGCTGGGGTACGTAGAGAGCTACATGACCAATTCATCGCTGCCCTTGACAGGAACCTACATGGTTGACCAAGGCATTTGCCCGCACAGTCCACAAAATTGAACATCTCGATGTTGTCAGTTCTGGGATTTTCGCAGACAAAATTGGTGATAAACGGCCCCCGGGAATGGATGAAACAGGCTTTAAAGACCTAAGAGGAGGCTACAGAGTCGTATATGGTTGAGGTAACAGCTAAATCTCACTCTAGAAACAGCACCAAATTTCTTGTAGGTTTTCAACATGTCAGCTACTATGGCAAGACAAAGAGGTCGGGTACAGCTTGAACAGTCCGACATGCGTCTTGCCTTGACTATGGGGAAAATGGTTGAAGAAGGCTCTTCGCGCACCGCAATTGAGGAAACGTAACAACTAATCAAGAGCCCACGCGCCGAAATCCGTGAAGAGAAGAAGTGGGGTGCTGTGTTTTCCAGGCATAACAAGGTGAATGCTGCTATAGAAAGACACCCGGCAATGGTTCGGGAAAAACAAACGGACGGCTGTCTTCATTGCCAACATGGCACAGCAAAGAATCCACAGACTCGCTGGAAGCGCAAAGAGACTGGTGCACTTCCACCACGACCGGCGCCACTGAGGCCTGGAATGGCACTTGGGCCACCTGATGACAGTGGGAGAACTCAAAGCTACGAAATAGAAGGTGTGCCACCCAGATATGTGTATATACATACTCCGCTTCCCAGCACTCGATTATTCAATTATGATCCATATGCCAAGGATCGCACATGCGATAAAGATTTTATTCCCGATTTGCTGACTGATGAAGGTCCATCCAAACGTTAGTACACTATCAGCTGCGTGGTAATGCAGCTGACAGGTATTTTGTAGATGACAGCAGCCTTTTGAGTGAACATGACCACGTGGATGAGAGTTGACCGAAGGGAATGGGATTTTGGACTATTATCATTATCCACAATTAGCGGACACTTTAAAGTACATTTTAAAGGGTACATTTACATGTATCATTGAAGAATAATGTAGTTAGAAAGGAGAATGTACATGAACAGCACAGAATGGCTGCCACAAGACCATTATTGATATAGTATGCCAAAGTGAATGGTTCCATATTGTGGTTACGCTCATGTCAAAATGTGCGTCAACAGAGCGTCAACGATTCTATGTCCTGTAAGTCAGGTAACAAAAACGCGATTTGGTAGTGAATACACATAATTGAAGTGTTGCCACCCTGTATAGGCAAAAGAGAAAGCAACATGCACCCTGCCCGATCTTGAAAATGAGCGTCAACAGAGCGTCAATGATTTTGGGTCTTGTTAGTCTGGTAAATATGACGTAATTTTGTAGTCTTTATACATAACAACAGCATTGACAACCTTTAGACGCAAAAATGAATGCGAGACGCTCCCTGCCCCATCTTGAAAATGAGCGTCAATGGAGCGTCAATGATTTTGGGTCTTGTTTGTCTGGTAATTAAGAAGTAATTTTTTAGTGGTTATACATAACAACAGTATTGACAACCTTGATATGCAGAGAAGAAAGCGAGACACTCCGAGTCCCATCTTGAAAATGAGCGTCAATGGGGCGTCAACGATTTTTGGTCCTGTAAGTCGCGTAATAAACACGCGATTCGGTAGTGATTATCCATGATGGAAGTGTTGCAATCCTTCATAGGCAAAAGAAAAAGCAACACACTCTCTGCCCTATCTTGAAAATGAGCATCAACAGAGCGTCAACAATTTTAGGTCATGTTAGTCTGGTAATTATGAAGTAATTTTGTAGTGGTTATACATATCAACAGCATTGACAACCTTTAGACTCAAAAAAGAAAGTGAAACGCTCCCTGCCACATCATGACAATGAGCGTCAATGGAGCGACAACGATTTTCGGTCATGTAAATCGCGCAATCCAAACACGATTTGGCAGGGAGTTCACATAATGGAAGTATTGGCACCCTTTATAGACAAAAAAAGAAGCAGCACGCTCCCTGCCCCATCTTGGAAATGACTGTCAACAGAGCGTCAACGACTTTAGGTCTTGTTAGTCTGGTAATTAAGAAGTAATTTTGTAGTGCTTATACATAACAACAGTATTGACAACCTTTATACGCAAAAAAAGAAAGCGAGACGCTCTGTGTCCCATCTTGAAAATGAGCGTCAACGGAGTGTCACTAATTATTGGTCATGTAAGTTGGGTAATAAAAACGCGAGTTGGTAGTAATTACTCATAATGGAAGTGTTGCCATCCTTTATAGGCAAAAAAGTGCGCAACATGCTCCCTGCCACATCATAAAAATGTGCGTCAATGATCGTGGGCCTTTGATCATGGTTCATCGAAGCGCGCTGTGGCTGTTAAAGTCCATATACACAGTTTTGGCCGTGTTTGTAGTCTAAAACGCTCTTGAACACGTAGTTGCACCTTTGTCAATGAGATTAGATGTTACTGTTGAGGAGGCTATCGTGGGAATATCATTTGCTCAGTTGCTCATAAAGGCTGCTAAGCACTTGTTTATAGATACGTGCGATCAAGCACCACTTAGATTACCCATGATGCAAGACCATCAATCGTTGACGCTCCAATGACACTCATTTTCAGGATGGGGCAGGGAGCGTCTCTCTACTTGTTTGCTATATGAAGGTTGTCAATTCATCAGAAAATGACAATGCATTACCATAGTCAATATTTTGCAGATAACAGTAGGATATCTGAATGCGACCATAAATAGAAAAACCCGAAATGCAGAACCGGAGATTGGACCCGACGGGTCTAGCCAATCCCGGCGAAACCCGCGGGTTGACGGGTATGAGGCATGGTTTGGACCGCCAAGAAGTAGCCAGTCGGGTTTTTGGAAAGTTCTGGAACCGAACCGAACTGTTTTTCTGCTCCAAACCTGGATTGCTGGCAGGTTACCTGAACCCATTGCTAACACTCTTGTTCTACTCATCAACTGACCAAAACAGTAGATATAACCAATCTCCAGAGAGCAGTTGAGTATCCTCCAGATTGCATTTACAATAGAGTACTTCTGCCTATATAGTATAATCTATACAGACTATAATAAAATAACCTTTGATATGGAAATAAAGCTAACTATAGTTAAAGAATGTAATTAAGCAAAATTGGATATAAAGATAGTGTAAACTGGAAAAGACATCAGAAGGCCGAAATGGAATATACCTGAGAGTGAATTGAGATGTATACTTAGAGGAAATAATGGTGCAAACTGTAAAATATACTAATAAACATTTTATTAGAAATTGTTTTTAAGACCTTTAAGGCTATGATTGTGTAAATATGCAGGCTATAATTCTACCAACTTGGAGGCTTTGATTGTATAGATTAAGATTTGTTCTTGATAGCAGCAATTATAAACATATTGATATATACTTAAGAATGGTGAATATGTGAACTTAGATATACTTGGAGACAGTAATGATGCAAACTTTGAAAGCTACCTAGCAACTGGTGATAGTGCAAACTGGAGTGGGTCAATGTAAATCGGTGGAGAATACATAATTATGAAATTGAGAGAATAAAAGCTACAATGCTATTTCATAGTGTAGTGTGTATGAACTGATGATAGTCCATTCTCTGTCTGAGCGACCAATGTCTATCCTCCAGATGATCTACTTAATTGTATGGATATGACCATTCCCCTTTCCAGTCTGTGAAAACCTCAGAGCTGCACCTTATGTTAACCTTTCCTCCCTTTCCATATTATATCAGTCCTAAAAAGTTCAAGCTACTTCTTGAGAACAAAAGAACTAATCCACTTGTCATAGACTCTACAACCAACTGCAACCAATAGCCAACAGCAATGAACTGTGCAGCCTTAGTCTTTCCTTTTCCGTTTCACCTATGTTTTACCCAATCCGCATTGTTTCAATTATCATGAAGCATTGGTTAGCGTTTGAGAGATTGGTCGCTGGTTACCAGGTCGGTTTGTTGTTGTTGAAGCCTTCCTGTATGATTTCGCATGTGTAGCCTGCACGGCCATTTGTTGTCCCCTCATGCGAGGTAATTGCATTTAGGACATATGAACCCTGAACTGTGCCGTCTTTACCTCTTACAGTTCAAATGGGAGGACAAGGAGGCATTACTCACACTGAATCTGGAGTGTAGTTAGTGTTAGCAACGGATCCGGGAAACCAACCAGCAGTCTGGGTTTGGACCGGAAAAACAGGTGGGTTTGGTTCCAGACCCGTCCAAAACCCGACACTCTGTTTCTAGGCGGTCCAAATCCAGACCCGTGCCCGAAAACATGCGGGTTTCGCCGGGATTGGGTAGATCTGTCTGGTCCAATCTCCTGTTCCGCATTGTGGGTTGTTCAATTTATGGTCGCATTGTGATATCCTGCTGCCAAGCGTAACATATTAATCAAGGTATGTCAGTGTTCTTTTGGAAGTACTGGCCGCCGTTCTGATCAAAAGATGAAAAGACACACTCCCTGCCCCATCATGGATATGAGAGTCAACCCAGTGTCAACGATTTTCGGTCGTGCATCTTGGGTAATCTGCATTGCGGTTGGTTGCAGATAGTCATGCCTGAGGTATTGGCCACCTATAAAGGCAAAAGAGTAAGTGACACGCTCTCAGCCCCATCATGAAAATGAGCATCAACTGTGCATCAATGATTTAAGGTCTCGCATCTTGAGTAATCTAAGTGGCACATGATCGCCGACCTCCATTAAGGAGGAATTGCCAGCCTCTCTAGGCAGATAGGCAAGCGACATTCCCGCGACAGCCTCCAGGACAGTAACAACTTATTCGATTTACAATGCTGCAACTAAGAGTTCATTAGAGTTTCAGACAAGATAAACTGTCAAAACATTGTATATAGACACTGACCAACATATTGTGCTTTGATTACATATGATGAAAGGCCAAAAATTGTTTACACTCCGTTGATGCACATTTTCATGATTCGACAGTGAGTGTGACACCATTGCTATTCTTTATAAAGGTGGCCAATACTTAGATTATGTATCGTAATGACCAAATTGCTTTTGAATTACCTGGCTTACAAGACCAAATTTCGTTGACACTCTGTTGACACTCATTTTCAGAAATGGGGAAGGGAGTGTGTGGCTCTCTCTTTGGCCTATAGAGCCAGCCAATAGCGCATTTATGAATGGCCACAACCAATCGCCATGCTGATTACCAATGATGCAAGACCAAAAATCATTGACCCTCGGTTGACGCTCATTTTGCCATGGGCCTATCCACAATATGTTATCATATAATTTGGCATAGTATATCATTGATGGTGTTTTGGCAGCCTTTGTACTATCTTTGTGTACTTTCTCCTTCATCACTACATTGTTCTTTCATAATACATATGAATATATCCTTTGAATTATACTTTCAAGTGTCCGCGAATTGTAGATAATAATACTCTCAAAAATCCCGTTCCATTCCATCAATGCTTGTCTTCACAATCAGGTTCGCCCAATAGGCTGCTGTCATCTGCAAAATGGATGTCAGCTGCATTACCATGCGGCAGATAGTGTACTAACCAGTGGATGTTCCTTCATCAGTCAGAAAATTTGGAATAAAATCTCTATCTCGCTTGTGATCCTTGGCATATGCATCCCAATTGAAAATTTGAGCGCTGGGAAGAGGAGTATGTATATACACATATCCAGGTGGCACGCCTTCGATTTCGGAAGCATGCGCTTCCTCATTGTCGCCAGGTGGCACAGATGGAATTCTGGGCGGGTGTGCCGTCGGTTCTGGTGTTAGCTCAGTGAGTTGCTTCGGTGGAGGTGCACCCATGCCATTGTGCCCCCAGCGTGACTGGGGATTCTGTGCAGTTGAGTTTTGGCAAGGAAGGTGGCTGTCGTTTTGATGTTCCTGAGTCATGGCCAGTTGTCTTTCCAGGGCAGCATGTACAATTTTATACGAAGGAAACGCAACTCCCCGCTTCTTCCCTTGTCGGAGTTCCGCCGGAAGCTTCTTCACCAGTTATTGCATTTATTTTATAGCGGCATGCACGAACCCTTCTTCGTCCATTTTGGCCATATTTGTGGCAAGGCGCACGTCAGACTGTTCTAGCTGTACCCGACCTGTTTGCCTCGCCATAGTTGCAGACATGTTGAAAACCTACAAGAAACTAGTTGCTGCATCTACATATCAGATTCGGCTATTACCTCTACTATATATGCTTGTGTAGCATCCTCTAAGGCAGATAAAGCATGTTTTGTCCACTCTCGGGGATGCTTATTACTAAAGTCATCTGCAAAATTCTCACCGCTGACTACATCATGATGTTCGATTTCGCGCACTGTGCACAGTAATGCCTAGGTCAACCATGGAGGTTCCCTGTTACGGGCGGCTATAAATTGGGTATGCAGCACGGTACGTACACCAGCTGTGGAATATCTCATCAGTTCCTGGCAGTCTACTATTGTATGGCAATGATCACATCCAATCGTGTTCTGTTTCTTATTCTTGCTGCCCCTGCTTTTGAGGACAATGTTTCACCATGGGTCCTGGGTCATATATTCGGTGGCTACATTCCAGCATCCCAGTGGACTCGGTAGTGCCTAAATTGTACTTGGGTCTCAGCCGGGGGCATATTGGATGAAGCGACCATCATTCGGCTCAATGCCGATTCACTCACCCCTTGCTGTGGTGTCTGTGGAGACAGGATTTGCTGGTGTGGAAATGAAGAGATGATGATAAGGAAAAGAAGTGGGAAGTCCTGAGGAAGATGATAACAAAAGGAAGTGGGAAGTCCTGAGGAGTATATATTTAGCTTCAAGTCAAAATGGAATGTGTGACAGCCAACTTGCAGATTCTACACAAGATGAATCCTGCTGCATATACCTCCAGGTTGAACAAGTATTTGACCATCCTGCAATTCGCACCAAGTCGGTCTGATCTTGTGGGGTAATTTACAGGGATATATCGAGGTGAACGAATGCCGAAATCTGGTGTATTTGAGATATAAACAGCACATTCTCCGATCAGAAGGAATTCTGCTCAGGTTTTTCACAAGAAATACCCGGGATTCCACATGAAACTGACGCTCAATATCACATTATGATGTATGGTTCGCATTGCTATGCCCAAAGTAGTGACAGTCAAAATGCAGACTTTGCTTTGTTCAGGTCGATTGAGCCTACCAATCTTGACATACATCAGCAACAACTCTAGTTTCCGTCAGAAACACCTGGGTGTTCCGGATGGCTCGGACGGCTCTGACGGAACCTTGTACCCTCTGACGGAGAATTACATGCTTCCCGTCGCCCAGGTGATGGGCCCCAGTGTACCTGACTGATGTAGTGGCCTTCAGGTGCACCTGGGAGCACCTGGGAGCACGTTGAATCACTGTAGAGCAGTCTGGGAAAAACATCTTCTTTGGGAATGCTGCTGGCACGCCTGGAGATCATAGCTACTACATATGGTTCAACGATTTTCAAAACTTATGCACTCAGTTTGTATTCTCATCTATGTATCGATGTATCTATATAGGTACCTATCTACACACGGTATATCTGGACTCGCAGCACGCGGTGATTGTCAGCAATTTCAGGTGCGCCTGAAGATGATGATCGAGTGAGCGTTTGCCTCCGTTACCCCTGTATCTTCGTACTCCCGCCATCGCTCATTAACGATGTACTTGGAGTCCGTAACAGAGCGAGTTTGGAGATGCACTGGGAGGCTGTGATCGAGCGAGTTTGGAGATGCACTTGGAGGCTGAGATGTAGTGAACTCAGAGATGCACTTGGAGGCCGTGATAAAGCGAGTTTGGGGATGCACTAGGAGGCTGTGTTAGAGCGGGCTTGGAGATGAACTTTGAGGCCCTGATCGAGCGAGTTTGGAGATGCACTTGCAGGCCGTGATGGAGCGAGTTTGGAGATGCAATGGGAGGCCGTGATCGAGCGAGTGTATCTCTGAGTTTATTCGATGCTGGACTCCAAGTGGATATTTGAGTTCACTCGATCTTGGCCACCAAGCGCATCTCTGAACTGGCTCAATCACAACCTCCAAGTACATCGTCAATGCGCGACGGCGGGTGTACGGAGATACAGGCGTAACGGAGGTGGACTGATTGATGGGGAGTGCAGATTCGGGAGACCCCGCGGTAGATAGACATCATCTCATTTTCATCTCATCTGGATCCACGCAATTGCGTGGATTCTCACAGCTGGGTAGGATCACATCTTCTCACTTTCTTCCTAGGCTCTTCGTGCTAGAAAGGTTCATTCTCACGAAGTCCATTTGGATGTCGTGAGAGGCGTTGTGGAATGTCGATGGTGGGCTCACTGCCATCGATGTATATATATAGAGATACTTGAATAATGCATGCCATATTATGAGGTAGCGAATCTTGTGACTCTACCAAAGACGAATATGATACACGAAATGCCTTGTGCTTATGGAACCCTAAGAACCACGGCTTTGAGAATACGGCACCATGTCTCCGGCAGAGCTGCGCAGTGGTCTCTGCTGCTCCAAAATTTGACCATCGTAATAATCAAATCTTGTAGCGTCCTGAATGCACCTCCATAACTGCAGGTGCTTTCAGGAGCACCGGTGAATGCTCATGCAGAGTCTGGGAGCACTTTGCAAAGCTCCAGGAGGGCCTGGGAGCGTCTGGAAAGTGTCTGGGAGGTTTGCGTGCGGCTTCCAGACTAATATACATTTTGGTGATGTACTCAGTGGACCCATTCTGACGTATGGTCACAGAGTGTTTGTTTACAATAGGATACCGATAGAGCAAGAAGAACCGGCAAAGCCGCGACGGGAGGGTGATATGCAAAGTGACGCATGGTATTGGCGCCGGGCACCGAGCATTGTGCCACCGGGGTGTTTCCCACGGCTCTGATGGAGCGCGTCCACTCTGACGCAGCCATTCTGCCCAGACTGCAATGTTTTTTGCTGATGTAACAAAAGCAGCCCACCTCCATGTGGTCCATATCTCGCGACATCGAACATGTCGCCCATCAACAACGTCAACACTCAATTCATTGGTCAATGCTCTGACAAACAACGTTTCACCAGCACCGGCAGCCCAACACGGCAAATTGCCAATCCACACCACATTTCAAGGTCGTCAAGCGAAAGAAGGCAAGAGCGGTCTGGAGGCAGACAGGGAGCGAGCCGTTCGGGTATTGTGCAGCTTCTGATCGAAAGAGAAGCCTGTGGTGGGGAAATGGCAAGAAAAACACATTTCAAGTAATGAAGACATAGAGAAATCTCTCAAGGATGATGTGGATAGAGAGACTGCAGTGGCAAGAAAGCGAGTTGAAGACGCAGAGATCACAATTTAGCAGGAGCAGTATGATATGAGAAACTCTGAAAAGGTGGGATTGACAACCACAAAGACTGAAACACCATTGGAGGAGAAGTTGAACACCATCGAATATAGTCTGAGCCATCTTGCTAGTTTCGACAATGGGAAGCATGGGAATGACGAGGATGATGTTCAAGTACATTTTGTGCTGGGCCAGTTGGGCAAAAATGACAAACCTGGCTGGGTGATGGGCACAATCTCCACAACAGTACAGCATTGCATGTAGCATTTTCAGTAGACACAGATGAAGCTTGACGAATTGATGCAACCAGGCTGCAGAGATGTGGCCAACTACTTTTGTGAGCGAGATGATAAGTATTTGGCGACCCAATCGAAGGTTCCGCCTGTCGTTCAAGCTCAAACAGAAGATGATGCAGCATCGTCTGCAACAACAACATTCGGTGATCCTAAGGAGACACCTGATAGTGTCCCCAGAACCTTGCAAATACTGCAAGTGACATCTCGACCAGGGAGTAGTCATTTGAGGCTACCCTCATGGAAACCTTAGCAAAATTTACTCTTTCCATCTCTCCCGCCCGACACAGTGCCCAATTTGTCAACAGTCAATAAATCGAAGCCTGTTGAACAGGTCTGCTTTTACCCTAAATTCAGCATCCTAACTTAAATACCATGTACACAGCGGATTGGCAGGAGGAAATGTTGATGTCTCTTTGGTCGCCAGAGGAGTGAATAGGCAAATTGCGATTGTTGATGATATATCTCTTCGAAAAGCAATCCATGTACCTATTCTGTTACATGTCAGCTTTCACACGAATACAGCGACTAAATTGTAGGCCATGATAATTCCTCTGTGCGAGTGCAAGGGTCGGATGGGCCACGGCAATGATCAAGACTTCAAATTGCATTGACTGACGAGCAATGAATTTGATATCATCCTGCTGGTCACTACTAACTCAGGATACTAAAACTAAACTAGAGACAAAACTCACAAGCGAAATTTGAGTCAGTGATGTCATATGAGTAATAGTTGGAGCAGTCAAAGCACAATGTGAACCAGGACGAATAACAACTGTCACGCTGTATTTGTTTATGCATTCAACGGGATAACTCTCTGCACAAACCTGGTGCACATGGTCAAGATTTTGAAAATTGCTTATGGTAGGTCATGGAAAATGCGGAGAATGAGATGGATGAGGAAGGGTGAGGACGTCGGGCTGAATATATCAACAACAAGTGTACCGATCTACATGGGGCCAATTGCCGGCCGAACGCGCTGTAACGTGAATGGCCAACCTCTAGTATCAGTCAGATAATGTGTCTAGTTGTAGATCAGAAATTGAGAGGCTTGGAAGCTTCTGGATGCAAATTGGTATACATAGAAACAATTCATTGGCCGCCAATAACGAATGTATGAATTTTCACATACAATTGTTGAGCATCCAATGACTGTTAGTATGTCATTCAGGTAAGTCTCAACGATTTTTGTTCTTACATTTTCAGCAACCAAAGGGCTGCATAGTCACATCCTTCCAAAGAGATTGTATTCGCCATGATTATAGGTAAAAATGAAAGTGACATGCTTGTTGCCCACTCCTGGAAATGTATGTCAAGGATGCGGCTACGATTCCTGATCTTGTGAGTCTGATAATCCAAAAAAGACGCGGTCGCTGTGTCACATAATCGGAGTATTGGCCACCTGGAAAGGAAAACATGCGACTGACAAGATCGCTACTACCTCATACAAATGAGCATCAACGGAGCATCAACGATGTTTGTTGTCGCATCAGATATACTCAAACCGCTGTGCAACGACATTATGTTATAATAGAAGTGTTGGCCGCCTGTATGGGCAAAAATGGTATTGACGATATTGCTACCACCACCTAAAGATGAGCATCAACTGAGCGACATTGATTTCTGGTCTTGCATCTTGGATAATCAAAGGGCAATGCAACCGCATCACCCCATATTGATAGTATCGGCCTCGATTATGAGCAATGATGCAAGGGACAACATCGCTACCACCTCTGAAAAATGAGTGTCAACGGAGCCACAAAGATTTTTGGTCTTGCATCATGGTCACTCAATGCGCTGTGCATCGGCATTAACCTATAATCAATGTATTGGCCGCCTCAATGGGCAAAAATGGTAGTGATGATATCGCTACCACCTCTGAAAAATAAGCGCCAACGGTTCGTTAACAATTTTGAAACTTTTATCTTGGATATTATAAGGACTATTGAATGGCGTTAACTGACAATCAACTTGATGGCTGTTTTTATGGGCAACAAGTGTGGCAACGAGATGCCACATACCTCATACAATAGAGCAACCACAGAGGGTCAATTATTTTTGTCGGTGCTCATCAAGCTCCACAGCAATGATCTGGATTGCATTTTTCCTTAATTGATTGTTATGCAGTCAATCTGTTCAATATGTCCTTGTATACAACTTCACAAATATGCATGGAATGTCTCACAGATCTGATGTTTTTTGCATGTAGCTCTAGAGTCAATATGAAAGAACCCTCAGTATACATTAATATAATGTAACTTTTGACAGTCTCTCGAGTTGGATTGCCCAGTTATCAAATGTCCACCGTGATGTGGCATTCAAAATTTATCAATACCTCATTGCTATGGGTCATGATCTCTCCCGGAAATGAATGTGTCTTTGTTCGTGATTTGGGGGACGTTACTGTGCAAACCATCTCTGATGCTTGGTGGGCTCCAACGAATGTAGCCTTGAAACGTCCTATTGCTTCGAATAATTCTAGACATGTTCCCTTGTCATGATAGCAATTGCACCGCAGAGTTGAGGAGACCGGCGGCCTTGATATGATATGAATCATTTATCATCGAGTTCTTCTTGATCCATCAGATCATGGGACCAGCGCTCTGAGGATACACTTGCTGGCAAAAGCTCACATCGCAATGTCAAACACAGTAACAGAGTCAAAAGTTACTAAGTCTACCAGTTCAACGGTCGATGAAACAGCTTTGGCAATCCTGAGGAGACAAGGAAGTTGAGGAATTACAATAGTAAGTTCACAAAGGAAATTCATATTGGACATTCTGGTTTAATCCATGTTAAGTGGATTGACGGACAAAATGCTCCAAACTGGAAGCGAAAGACTATGATATTTCCAAATTCCACCTAGACACGTGGAATAGCTACCTGATGTTCCAAATTGGTTCCAGTCGTAGACTAGGGAATGCTGTGTCAAATCTCAAGCAGCACTGGTCAAACAAGGCATTACGAAGTGACCTAGTACTGCTGTCCACAACTACCCTTAGCAACATCTGCCGGAGGCAATACTCGTTGACTGTGGATGCAATTATGAAGCAATTGCTGTCATGTGATAAAGTTAGTTTAGCATTGAACAGGTAGACATTAACGAACAAACTAGTGATAATATCGGTCATTGCTTGCTATATGGATTAAGAATGGGCATTGCGAGAAGTACAACTTGCTTTCGATGAGGTTGATAGCCTATTCTTTTACTGTTTCCAACCCTTTCGAAGGATGATAGGTCGAGGACCAACCTATTGTACCAGGACTAGACGTACTGTTGGAGGATGTTCTTCATTGTTTTCAGCTTACCGATGACTATTTGCACAGAATTCTGACTGATAATGCTTCCTCAAATTACTCGATGATTTGTGAGCTGCCATCAACCCTTGAGGCTTCCAGAATGAAGTGGCCCGCATTGAGAAACCAGATACAATGCATGGCGCGCATCATAGAGCTGGCTTTAGATGCATTCATGTGTGGCCTCGGTGTGAAATGTGGCAGCATGACTTGGGAAGCCGATGAGGGTGATCAGCAATTTGGATAGAATGCAAGCATAGACATTGGGGAGAGTCTAAGACTTCGAAAGATGGCAATGCTAGAATGAAGAAGGAATTGGCCATGTGACCAGGATTAGCAAAGATAATTGAGAAAGTACGTATTTCAAGATATTTTGAAAGTCGTGAAACTGACCTTCATATACCACAGAATGCTTGCTGTATGGACTATGCTGACACCTGGTCATCGAAACGAGTTCATTGACTGTCAAAAAGCCAAAGTCCACATTGTGGTACTACCTATTATGGATGTGAAAACGATTTCGAATTGGACATTGCAGTTGCTTGCCTGAGCCTACCAATTACGAGAATTCCCGTGGCTGTGGCTCCAGAATCCAATATACAGTGAATACCGGCAACTCTTCACAACACAAGAAGAATGGACCATTGTCATGTACGTCATGGAAATGATGATGCCATTCCGATACCGCATGCGAGACCCTTCGCGGAAAGGTTGTTGCAACACAGTTTGCTCGAGCAAATAATGGGATATCGGCAGGTGATGACTTAACATCTGCCATGATGAATACGGGAAACCACTTGGAACTGAATAGGGAGGAGGAGGAAGGAAAATGGCACAGAATGGCCACGGTCCATGACGTTTTCGAGATGTGGCAGGGCAGCCAAAATCTACCTGCTACACAGAATGAATCTCGTGCTCAAAACAGGCAATTGACATCCATAGGATACATTTCGAATACAGAAGAGATTGCCAACGCATCCTGGTCACTTTTTCAACATGATGGTGTGGCTGCATTTAAATTCTCGGAAGAATCACCTTTGCCGCCAGCTTTGTCTCCAAAGGACCTCCCTGGACGACAAACTGCAATATTCAATGTCTGCCAAATCAATAGAATCGACCATCATCCAGTCTAAAGTGATGAGGATAGCACATCTGAAAGCATTTCGGAAACCAAAAATTGACTACACTGGAATGGCGACATGAATAATCCAAATGACAGTGAGGACGACTGCTTCGCAGACATTCAATCTGATATGGAGGGAGACAATGACAATGAGGATCCGGAACGCCCAGAGCAGCGGGATATGAGTGCTGCACGAAACATCCCCAGATTGACTCGGCCAACACAGAAGTGAGAGATACTGGCGTACAAGGTGTAGGTTCCGGTCAATACAATGGAATCAAGCAGGAATAAGTGAATTAAGAAATAGTTGGACAGAATGCATCAATATGTTTCGCCAGCTTCTTTATGCAGCTTGACCGAGCGTTTCATTTGCAGATAAATTATGAGCAAACGGTATGTAGTTCCTTGTGAACATCAGTTGAAAACCGATGCATTGTGGGCGCAATGATTCTATTGGCAAGATATATAAATTGTACTAGTATGAGAGCAAACAGTGCAAGAATTTTACTGGGCTTGGCTTTGCGACAGGGCCGAGTCACAATCTGTCACAATGACTACCAATACGGTCGAAACATTCTGAAAACAACGATTGATCGCAGCAGATGTTGAATTGAAATATACTCAATGAGTGTCAAAGCAGCGTCAACGATATTTGGTCTTGTAAGTATGGTAATTGAATAATGAGTTGGTCACTGTTTGGCATAACCAACGTATTGGCAGCATCATAAGCAAAAGAGACAGCAACATGGTCACTGCCCCATTCTGAGAATGAGCGTCAATGGAGCATCAACGATTTTTGGTCTTGTAAGTATAGTAATTGAATAGTGACATAGTCACTGTTAGGCATAACTAATGTATTTGCAGCTTTCATCCACAGAAGAGACAGCAACACAGTCACTGACCAATTCTGTGAATGAGCGCCAACAGAGTGTCAACAATTTCTGGTCTTGTAAGTATGGTGATGGAATAGTGATTTGGTCATTGTTAGGCATAACAGATGTATTTGCAGCATATATAGGCACAAGAGACCGCAACACAGTCACTGCCCCATTCTGTGAATGATTGCCAATGGAGTGTCAACAATTTTTAGCTTGGCATCTTGGGTAATCTAAGTTCTGATTGGTTGCAGACTTCCATTGATGAGATATTGGCAGCCGTTAGGTGCAAAAAAACAGCGACACGCTCCCTGCTGCATCCTGAAAATGATTGTCAATGGAGCGTGACCAATTTATGGTCTTGCATATTTTGTAATCAAGGCATAGTGCAGATATTCGAACACATAACAGAACTATGGACTGCCATGATAAGCAATGATTCAATCTATCAATGCAAAAATGCGGATTCCAAAACAATCGATATCGCAAACTGGAAAACATGCAAAAACTAATTACTGGCTGTTGACTTCGTGATTTCGATAGGACACTATTATCAATCTGCAAAAACAAGAGCCTTATAGGAATCTATAGATGGAATTGCCGGGTGACCAGATGACAACCCACCGAAATCAGATGGGATGGGAGGTTTCCATCGAACCGTACCCATGTTGACAGTTTCGGTGCATTGACAACCTGGCCTGCCAATTTGTTAACTGTTCAGTTTGGATGCAGACCCAGACGCGAAGTGACTGTCTGGAAATGTTGCTAACACTAAGTGTACTTCCCAGTCTGCTGACTTTTACTATATAGTGGATTGTTATATCCGCTGGTTATTCCAAGTTGACTGCATTTGCCACCAGGAATTAATGATCTTGTACCATCTGTCCCATTTGGGTTTCAGCTTCCACTGTGAAGGGTCTTGGTTTGCGTATGTTATTGGTAGGTCTTTAGAACTTAATGTCATGAAGTCTCCCACTTCCAAGGTGCATAACTTTTGGCTCATCATTGGTTGCGCCCTCTGGCTATCCTGTGGCATGTGGAGAGGGTCCTACAAATCTAGTAATGAGGCCTGCATTACTGCAACAAACACTGTACCTATGCGGCTCCAGATTTCGTCATGTTGCTGTTGGCCCGTGACAAAGTCAAATGAAATACACTGTGTGCACCCTTAGTCCAAATCAAAATGGCTTTGATTGGTGGATAAGTGCAGAGACGTGTTCTATGCACGACCTGCAAGTGGATTCACGGTGTCACACCAGACTGGATCGTGACTTGTCCGAGGCTGTAGATACCACATGACCTGCATATTTGAGATCTCTGACAGCCTGTCAGTTTGGGTAACATGCCATTGACCTGAGCAGCATAGTCTGTAATCTCTTACTCACTTCCACCCAGAAATCTAATGTAAAGTTTGTGTCTCTGTCATTGAAGATCTCTTGGGGGACACCATGAAGTTACATGATGGCCTGTAAGAACATCTGGTCAAATTCTACAGGGTTGATGGACTTAGTACCGGGCATCCAATGGGCTTGTTCAGAGATGTAGTCCACAAAGGCTACAATGAAATTGTTTCCCCTTAAAGAAGTTCGCACGTCAGTAATGAACTCCACCCCCACTTGCTCCCAGTGGTTTTGAGTGACTGGTAGTGATTAATGCAAGCCCACTACATTCCCAGCATATAGATTAACTCACACCAACATATCGCAACCTTTTGTGTAGTCTTGCACACCAGTCCTCATCCACGGCCAGAGGAAGTGTTGTCTTATGGCCATATATGTTCTTGCAATTGCGAAATAGCCACCCAATGAAGTGTCACGAGCGTCTTGGTGAATTGTGTTTCATAGGAGTACCGGAATATTCAGCCGTTGCCATTTGTCTGTGTGTTATTTACAGTCCTTTTTCTACCTGTGGAGGCAAAAAGGCTGTTGTCAATTGCGAAATGGTGGCTGTGAGCCTATGCCTGTTGTATCGCAGCCGGAGCAGATGCCTTTGGCTGGGGTTCTTGGTAGTCCTTGTACACTAGTATTTGTACCATATCTTTAGTCCTTGTACACTAGTCGTTATACCATATCTGTAGTCGGGTTGTTGTCCTATGTTCCGGTGGTGACATCTTCTATCCACTTCGAAGAGTCCTGAACTACCAACCATGGCAGTCGACACAGGGAAACTTGACACCGTTTCGCCCTAATGTCCTGACTTATTGTCAGTAGGCCAGCCACCTGATGTTTTGCCCCTGGGATGTTCTGTACACCATGTCTATAAATGTGAAAAGTCGCTCAGCACTCCATTTGTCATGCTGTGAGTCGAGGTTGTGTCAGTATGTGCTTTCCAGAGGCATAGTCTGTATGGACCATGAAGTATGTGTCCCAAAGGAGGCAGTAGTGTCATTTCTCAACTGCGTCATGAATTGCAAGGAGTTCTCTGTCAAATGTAGGCTATCACGTCTCCTCTCCGTTAAGCTTCCTGCTCCAAAATGCAATGACTCTGGTCTCCCCATCATGTCGCTTCAGTGATAGTACTTCTCCGACAACATTAATGCTGGTATCCGAATGCAGCACATAGTCGCCCCCTTCTTCAGGGAGAGCCAGCATGGGAGCGTTGCAAGTGCCATCATGTAATATTTCGAAGACCTCCTCTGCCTCCCGTTTTCAAAACACTTGCACTGCACCCGTATCTTCAAGCCATTGCTCACCGCAGTGGCTACACACTGGACTTTCCTACTTATTGTGCGCATCCGATATAACCGCAAGATGATACCCACGTAGTGTGATATGATGTTGCAGCAATCCCGCATTACACTGAGAAAACCATTGACTTGTTTCATATTTTGGGATCAAGGCCATTCAGTTACCGCTCAAAACTTTGAATCCAACCTATGCACTGTGTCTTGTGTCATCTGAATACTGCAAAATTGAAACTCAGCACAAAACCATTCGCATCATGATTGTTTCAGTTTCAATCCAGCTTTTTTTACAAGGCCGAGCTCAATCAGTACATGATCCAGATGCTCCTGGATCGTAGATCTACGGAGTAATACACCATCAACATCAACGGCCACGGACTTATTTCCCCCGGGATTGGATGCCAACAGGTATTTCATAACCCACTTGAATGGACCAGTCGCATTGACCAGTCCAAAAGGAAGCACCATCCACTTGCCCAGCCGGCATGTGGTTGAGACAGCAGGTTGTTGATGATCGCTGGCACTTATTCGAATTTGATGATAAGCCACAGCAAAATCTATTGTGGACAAGCAGTCTGAACCTCCCAGTAGTTGGACAAGCTTCTCGATGTGAGGTGAAGAGCATTGATCTTTGCAGCTGACGTGGTATGCTGCACGGTAGCTGATGCCCAGGTGCAATCCACTATTCGGCCCAGCTCTGAATCAGATTGGTGAGCCATAATGGCTACTGCTTGGCCTTATGCAGCTATGGCGGAAGAGCTTCGCCAATATCAATTGTAGCTCCACGTGTTATGTGGGAGACAAATCATATGGAGGTTGGTATGAGGCTTTCTTATTATTGCCAGGTGATATGTTGATTTTAAATTGTGGTGTACTCATCAACATGCTGTACATTGGTTTTGCAAATAAATCACAACTCTCAAAGTCGCACAGCATGTGTTGAAATTAGTCTAGAAGCTGCGCTGACTTGGGCTAGTCATACTGCACTGGAACCATCAATGCTCAGGCCAAAACTTGATAATCTATGCGAAGCAGTTGTCTTGGGCCAATATTTTCCATTTCGATAATCCACGCTGCTACTTCGATGATGCCATCATCTTCATTCCTGTCATGCCAAAAGCCATGATGGAAATTGGTTTGCAATACCTTTTCTCTATCATCCCGTGAGTTGTCACCTTGCATTATCCACAAGTCGTTTGTGCAGTGGTCGACATGATATGTCCCATTTATATCGTGGATACAGCCATTTCTGAGGATGATCTTCAACTCATTTACCTTGTCTATTGTGAACCACTTCGTATATGTGTAGCTGTCATCTCCCAGTTTGAGTTTCAGGCACACCAGTTGCCCTCTCTTATTCTGGTCTTCTACTTTGCGATGCGCCATCTCAACAATCATTCAGCTGCAATCTCTCTCATGCAACACCACCCCTCCTGAATTGAAGTGTGGCAAAATCTCACGTTTGATATAGTTCTCTGATGCGCTGTGATCATTGGCTGTGTTGGCTGCTAAACTACGATATGTGTCACTATTCCTTTTGTATGGAAGGTGTCTATTGAAATGGAGAGAATCTGTTGTATCATTACCACTGACTCGGAGATATTGACAATCAGTACAGTTTTTCATTGTTGACACAGTAGATATTTCAGTGTTGGGGTGTATATTCGTAGCAAACCACTCCCATCACCATTTCCCCAACGTGGATCATCCAAATGATCATAATCTTTGGTTGTACTATCGGATAATTCCGGCACCTCAGGTACCACAGCATTGTCAATCTCCCCTCCCGAGGTCTGAGCTAAATAGAGGCTGTGTCGTTTTCCTCCACCTTCACCTCCCTAGCTGCCTTTCTGGTGACCACAACCGGAACCTCTGCGCCACCCCTCGTTCTCTTTTTCTTTCTTCTCTGGGCCTGTGTTCATGGCAGGATTCGACTGCTTCAAGGCGGCCAGGACTTTCTCCTGGTTTCAGCACTTGTGGGCAGGGGGGCCCTCTTCTTCAAAAGCATAACACACCAGTCATTCATTCCGCCACCACCACCTTCTCTGTGTGTATCTGCCATTCTTATAAATGTCCCTCACGTTGGTTACTCCGTGGAGTGAAGTGTGGACACCACTTCGGAGACATTCTCCATAACCTCATTGAGCGGCACTGTAGGATGACTTCCAAATGTCTCAATCAAAGAGTTCGACACATCTGGGTTGCTCTGAAGGTTGAAGTGGGATGAGTCGCAAAGGCATTTGTCAGAGTGTGGCAGAGTGGGTTCTAGCTGGTATTGCAGCACTCAGAAATCTTTGTTAAAAGTCAAGACCCCATTGCCACTTGTGATTATTAGTGACTCCCAATCTCGTTTCAAACAGGTCACAGTATAGGGAGGAATAGTTGCCTCTTTGATTGTGGCTGAGAAGTCATTCCCAGCTACGTTTGCACAAGTGTGCACTGGGAACTGGTGGCTGGCCCAAACTGCTGCTGTGTCACGAAATTAAAGCAGTGCCATGGCAGCTCAACCATATGTCAACAGAATTCCAAACTCAGCTGTCAACCCAAACTCCTGGGAATGAGGTCCAAAGTGGCACTGCAGTCGAGATTGAAAGGAGGTGATGGCGTCCAGGGTTTTCATACGATCATATGGTTGAAATCTGGGGATCTTGAAGTTGAATATGCGCTTGCTGGAGTTTGTTTGGAAAGTGCTGATGGTTGCAAAGTTAGACTTCACTTGAATCAAGGCCTCATGTGAGGCCTTAGGTTCAATCATGGTGGACTCTGTCTGTTTACTGATCGTATCTCTCTCATCATTAGCCGTTGCCAACACTTTCTTCATTAGCAAAGTGCAAAATTGGGTTCCAAATATGGACCCCACATACCGATCCTTCTCCACATTATACACAACTGATCTGAGCAACTAGTTTGCATTCTTTCACCGTGCTTTGAAGCATCCAATGATGTGGTCACGTCATCACGATGTTTTAAAAACTTTTTTAGTTATTTAAGTAAATTTCCTGCACTTGTTTCAGGTGGGGCATATAGATTTGAATCGTTTTGACAGGGGTTTGAACTGTTTCATTGATTTCATGAATATTCTTAACTATTTAATCCCTTGAGACATTGATTATACACAAGCTTGCACAACTCCTATAATGCAATTTAGACACCTAGAGTAAACACACATCAGATGCCAATATATTGCCGCAAGGATTACTTCAATCATCAAATCAAATAAGCTACATGTATGACAAATTGAATGAATTCAAGTCAATGGTGGAGCTCAAGTACCTCCACGAGCTATCAGGCTGCGACGTCGGCCGAAGAAGGTGCATAGCCCCTTGGATCACGCTTAAAGGGACGACAGAAGTGGTTCTGACACGCAAAAGAGACGTCCAACAGCAGCTTCCACCAGGCCAGGGCTGTATATGAGGTTGATGTCGCTCCTTGACAATCACCATAGTAGCAATCCGATCTATTGGCCCTGTTGCAAACATCTGAGCCACGGCAAGAAGCCCCCCAAAGCTTGATTCAGCATCCTCGGTGAGGCACAGACAAATCAAACATGTGGGCATGCATCGAGCAGTGGACTCAAAGTGACGATCCGGATCAATCTCAATCTAGAAAATCACAGTATCATCTCTCGGTGCGTCATGCTACCTCCAGCTTGTGGACCCAGTTAGTGTTAGCAACGGGTCTCGATAACCCGCCAGCGGTCTGGGTTTTCGACCGGTGGTTCGGTCTGGTTCGGTTTCAGACCCGGCCAAAAACCTATCCCGCTTTGTCTTGGCGGGGTTGTCACCGGGACCAGACATATACCTTCAGTTCTTTGGGTGGGTTGTACCTTGACTGCGGTTCGAATACATGGTTCCTGCAACCTTGGTTCTAATTAAGTATCCGATATCTCAATGAATCGTGACATGATGAAAACGCAGATTTTGCAGTGTTAGGTGCTCTTCCACCTCCCGCTTTCAGATTTGTGATCGCATCAATATTCGTTGAATAGCTGTGAAATAACACCAGATTTGCAGCAGAATGCGTGGGTTTTCAATAGCAACTCAACCAATATTGGTCCGATCGCAAATCTGACAGCGGGAGGTGAAAGAGCGGCTAAAACTGCACACTGTACGTACTGATTATGTCATGGTACGATCAGAACTCAAATACTTGATTGGAGCGAACATTGTGAACTTGAAATGCTGGGTTGTTGGTGGTAAAACCGGCTCATGTCCAATGGTCCGGGATTTTCGAGTGGTAAGACACGTTGCCATGGTCCATTTTTGGGTGGAATCGCACCCGGAACCGACCCGGCAATTTGGACCTGTTGCTAACACTAGACCCAGTGCAACGAACCATATGAATTGCCTCCTTGTCGCATGGAACAGACATCACCAGTATCGCTGCGGTGTTGGACCGAATGTATTGTGCATCATCGAGACAACTGATATACTGAATGTGTTTGACATACCCTGTCAAGGTGGCAAATATCTTGAAATGGCAAGCAATGTGCTTCTGCAGCTCCCCTTTAGGCATTGCACACCACTCGGCCAAGTCATTGAGGGTCTAAATTTCGGGTCACGGGTGTTGCACCATTCTCTTGATAGAAACTCTTGTTCGAAGAATATCATCATGGCGAGGATGATGTCCAGGGATTGTGTTAAGCTCGTGATACTGAAACCGCACCTTTCAGGCTGTCATTCGCAAAATCTGGATGGCGCCTTCTTGACTATTCGATTGTTGGTACGCTTGTTCAAAATCCCTCATCACTCATTCTGGGAGTTCAGATCTTGTATTTCAAAGGTTGCAAAGCTGGCGGATATGGTCAGAGAAGTGGTTCAGGACATATATCTTCACATAGTTGAAATCCAATTCGTCAGCAAGATGTTGTGCAGTTTCTGACTCGCTCTGTATTGTACCTTCAGCAGCATGACAACGCTTTGCGGCCGCTGAAAGACTGTTCCAAGTGGGGTCACTCCCCCCTCTCTCATGTTGGTCCAAAGCAAGCTGCGTTTCCAGCGCTTCTGGGAGCTTCTTGGTAGATTGACTGGTATGGAATCGACCAAAAACATCATTGTGATGATAAAACTCTTCCAGATACTGCTCCATGTATTCGATTGTGGTTTCAGTATGGTACTAGTACCATGCCAAAAGGTGAAAATACACTAAGTTCCAGAAGAACAGCTGGGTTTCTGTGAAGGGAATCCTTTGGCTTGCAAAAGGGTTTGAAAGAGTCACCAGAAAAACTGAAACAATCACCCGCCGGAACGCTTTTATCTCCTTACCACTCCAATGCACCACCTGGCTATATGGCTTGTTGCATCAAGCTAAGCCATGATATAGAGGCATCATCTGCCAGAGTTGGTCAAATTTGTCTGTCCTCAAATGTTGTTCGAGGAACGACATTACCTATCCCATCAAATGCATATGCACTCTGAGATAGACCGTATGAAGGATATCTGATACGAAAATAGTTAGCGGGGCAATGCATTTCATATTCCAGAAGACGCCTGCCAAGGTTCCAACCCCACAATCTTCCAGATATTGTCATGCTTTCTGTCAGTCCATCTCATCTCCCTGAGTTCTGAGTATGATCTTGTGGAAGTATAGCCAACAGTCTCCCAATTGCGACAAAAACGAATTCTGTTCTCCAAATGACAATTTTAGTACTTCGCACACTGGGCAATCTGGCTGCTTGATTAAGTGCAAGCGAATGTATGAGATGTAGTCAACCATCAATGCACAGATAACAGGATAGCATGGCCGTATCCGACTGACCACACAAAGCATGAGCTTTCCACAGTTGAAAACTGCATTGAAAGAATGTAAAATAAGCTCGAAAACAATTCTTTAAACCTCCCAATTATGGATTTGTTGTTCCTTCATGTCAGTTGTATTTCCATGTCCTATAAAGTGATATTTCGGAGGAACTAGAAGAAGCGCAAGAAAGATTCCTGCAGGATTTGAAGGCTTTGATCTAATTGTCGAGTCGATGTTTCCAAGACTCAAATATACTGGCCTTTCTTTCTTGTTGCCAAAAGTGTTTGTAAGATGTGTCTGGTCTGAATGGCCGAATAAAGGGATAATTATAGCTCCAAGAGGCCGCCATAGCTATTGAAGCGGTCAAAATCATTGCAGCTATGACGATATTTATATAAGGTACCTGTTCATTCCACCACCAGTCGCCTCATTTTACCTCTGATTAGATACATTCCTCACCTTCACTGAATTCCTTTGCTAGAACATGCAACATATGTTCCCTGAATGCAGGCTGTTGCATAAAGATCTCAATGCATGCAACAGGATCGCAGTAGTAGAAGATATGTGTGTGATCATTGTTGCGAACGCACTTTGGATCACCCAAACAATTGTAACGCACTTTGCCCTATTTCCAAGGGTAGGTGCCCATCGCGTAGGACATTTTGTATGATCTTTTGAATATGGTGTGGGACAAAGAGAAGCTGCTAATGGTTGCCATCGTAGGGTTCCTGAAAAGCTTGTTGATAGCTGCTGTGCTGAGGTTGTACTTGATGCAGCAGTGCATTAATGGGTACTCCTACTCACAAGAAAACAGTGACCATTGACCAATTTCCTCATTGAGGATATTGAAATACCAGTTGTCAATAGGCTTGCCGGCTAGACAGTTGTCCAAGTGTGGAGTACCAGAGATACATGTCTGAACTGGAGGTTGCTCTGCATCAAGACCCCGATTTTCCCTGATGGCTTCTTCATTACTGGAATCATTGGCTGCACGGTGAAGAAATGGGTAGCGACTCAGTTCAGGAACGAATGGAAGTCGAATAGTATCGTACAGGATCGGAAAACCACTATCGAGCAGTTGTTCGGGTGATACAAATAGAAACCTTTCTTTGTAGTCCCGACAGATGTGATTGATCAAAGGTCCAACATAGGTGTATGTCTCCGAGCAGTGAAAATACTGTTGACAAATATCCATGTTTCGTTAGCAGAATGAAATGTTTCAACAACATTGGGATGTCTCATGATTGTGATTTGGCTGGTCATACCATTGAATGCGGGCTGTTCCGCAGAAGGAGTCGCACCTCGATTGACTTGATCCAAAATGGGTTCCTACCACTCTCGTAGGATCGCTCCCATCCTGCTTCTCATGTTGGCACAGTGTCTATTATCGTTAGCAACAGGTCTTAGTAACCAGCCAGCAGTCCAGGTTGGGACCGCAAACACAGTTCTTCTCGGTAGCAGACCCATCCAAGCACCTGACCTGCAGCCTCTGGAGGTGCCAAACACGAACCCATACACTTCTACCTGCGGATTCTGCCAAGTTTGACTAGACCTGTCGGTTCCAATCTCCGGTTCTGGTTTTTGGGTTGTCCTATTCATGGTCATATTCATATATGCTCCAGTTAATCACACAATATTAACTTTGGTACGTCATTGTCACTTTTGGGTGTATTGTCCACCTTCATAATCGAAATGAGGAGAGACAGGCTGCCTGCCGCATCATTGCAAACAGCATCATCAGAGCGTCAACCATTGTTGGTTGTGCATCTTGGGTAATCTGAGTGGTGATTGGTTGCCTACATTTATAGATGATGTATTGGCCGCCTTTATAGGCAACAGAGGAAGCGACACGCTCCCTGCCCCATCATAAAACTGAGTTTCAATGCAGCTTCAACAATTTTTGGTCTTGCATCTTGGGTAATCTAAGTGGCGCTTGATCGCAGACATCCATAAACCAGGTGTTGGCAACCTGTAACGGCAGATAAGTAGTGTTAGCAACGGTTCCAACCCGCTAGAACAGTTCTGGGTTAGGGTTGGAACAGCAACCGACCAGTTGCAACGTGCTGTACCTCACGAAAATCCGGACCGTTGCAATTGGGCCGGTTTTACCACCAAATACGTGGCATTTCAACCTTGCAACTTTGGCTCCAATCCAGTATTTGAGTTCTGATCGTATCGTGACATGATCAGTATGTAGATTGTGCAGTTCTAGCCGCACATTCGCCTCGCAATCCCAGATTTGTGATCCGACCAATATTGATCGAGTCCCTATCGAAGACCCGCTAATTTCGCATTACATTTGCCCATATTTTGCAACCACTCAACGTTTATGAGTCGGATCCAAAATCTGAAAGCGGGAGGTGAAAGAGCAGTTAGAACTGCACAATCTACATACTGATCATGTCACGATATGATCACAACTGAAATACTCAATTGAAGCTAAAGCTGTAGGAACGGCGAAGTTGGAACGGCGGGCCTGTTCCAACCCGGCTGAAAAACCACGGGTTTATGTCAAGTCCTGGTAACAACCCGCCAAGACTCAGTGGGACGGGATTTTGGTCGGGTCTTGAATGGAACCAGGTCCTCCAGATTGGTTTGAACCCGGACCGCAGCCGGGTAACTCGGAACCGTTGCGCACACTACAGATCAGCATGAGATATTCCCACGACAGCCTCCATGTCAGTAACACCTGATTGCATCGACAATGCTGCAACGAAGAGTTCGTAAGCATTTTAGCATATAACAACCGTCAGAACTTCATATATAGACAATAATGGACACATCGCATTTGCATCACCCCTAATGCAAGACCAAAAATCGTTCACCCGCTGTTGACGCTCATTTTCAACATCCGGCAGGGAGCATGTCGTGTTCTCTTTCGCCTATCACGGGGGCCGCTACTTTGATTCTGTCTAGCAATGACAAAATCACCTTTTAATCACCTGACTTACATGACCAAAAATCATTGAAGCTTTGTAGACACTCATTTTGAGAATGGGGCAGGGAGCGCATTGCTTTCTCTTTTGCCCATAAAGGCGGCCAATACCTCATTTATGAATGTCCACAACCAATTGCCATTCCAATTACCCAGAATGCAAGACCAAGAATGGTAGGCATTCTGTTGACGCTCATTTTGCCATCGGTGTATCCACAGTATGCAATCATTTCAGCTGGCATAGTATAACATTAATGGCGTTTTGGCAGCCTTTGTACTGTCTTCATGTACTTTCTTCTTCATCAATACATTGTTCTTTAATAATAGATATAAATATATCCACTAAAATATGCATTAAAGTGTCCGCTAATTGTAGATAATTGTACACTCAACAATCCCGTTCCTTTTTATCAACACTGGTCTTCACTTGAATGTTGGCTGAATAGGCTGCTGTTGTCTTCAAACTGGATGTCAGCTGCATTACCACGCAGCAGATAGTGTACTAACCAGGGAATGTTCCTTCATCAGTCAGCAAAGTGGGAATAATATCTTTATCACGCTTGCGATCCTTGGCATGTACATCAAGATTGAAAAACTGCGCGCTGAAAAGAGGAGTATGTATATACACATATCCGGGTGGCACGCCTGTGATATGGGGACTGTGAGCTCCCTTAGTGTCACAGGTTGGCGAAGGTGGCGTTCGGGGCACAAGTGGCATGGGTTCCAGTGTTGGCTCTCTGAGTCCCTCCGGTGCAGGTGTACCTGTGCCTTTGTGCGTCCAGCCTGTCTGTGGATTCTGTGCTTGGCCATTTTGGGAAGGAAGGCAGCCGTAAGTTTGATATTCACAAACCATAGCCGGGTGTCTTTCTATCCCAGCCTTTACGTTTCTATGCCCAGGAAGGTTAACTCCCTGCAACTTCTCTTCTCGTACTTTGGTATGATCTTTCTTGATCTTGAATTGCATTTCCTCTGTTGCGGTGTGCACAAACCATGCTTTAGCCATCTGGGCCATGTGTGAGGTAAGGTGCATGTTGGACTGATCTAGCTGTACCCGACCTCATTTCCTTGCCATAGTAGCAGACATGTCAACAACCTACACAGAATTAGTTGCCGATTCTACATATGAGCTTTGGCTATTACCACTACCATACACGCTTCTGTGGCATCGTTTAAGGCACTCACTGCCTGTTTGGTCTACTCTGGGGGATCTTTGTCACAAAACTCGCCTGCGAAAATCCCAGAGCTGACAGACATGGCCATGTTCAATTTCGCAGACTGTGCGGACAAATGCCTTGGTTGAGCATGGAGGTTTTCCATTATGGCCATCCATAAATTGGTCATCTAGGTTACTATGTACACCAGGTGTGTAGTATATTGTTAGCCGATGGTCATCTACTGCGATATGGATTTACTAACATTGTATTGCATGCTGCTTCTTGTTCTTTCTGCTTCCGGTTATACAGACCATTTGGAAATGAACATCCTGGGTTATATTATTGGTGGCTGCATTGGCAGCATGGTGAGGGAGGAACTGGTGCCTTCATTTTTGCTGTGACTCAGACGGGGACTCATGGGATGAAGCGCCCATTGGTCGGCACGATTCGGATTCTCTTGCCCCTTGCTGAGTAGTGCATGCAGTGAAGATTTGCTGCTGTGGAAAAGGAGAGGAAGATGACAGTGAAAGGAACTGGGAAGTCCTGAGGAATATATAGTTAGGTTCATGTCAAGATGGACTGAGTAACAGCTGACTTGCATGTTCTACTCAAGATGAAACCTACTGAGTATAGCTGCAGGTTGAACAGGTTTCGAACTGTCCCACACTTTGCAGCAAGTTGAACTGATGTTGGTGGTTTGGTTACAGGGATAAATAAAGGTGAAAGACAACGGAAATCTCATGTTTGTACAATATGAAAAGCACATCCGGTGACGAATAGGACGTCTGGTGATATTCGTCCCAAGAAGTTCCTGGGATCTTACATGAAACAGACTCTAAACATCATGTAACGTTGTACAGTTAGCATTGTTCTTCCCAATGTAGTGAAGGTCAAAACAGAGATTTTGCTTTGTTCAAGTTGAGCAAGCATAACAACCGTGAAATATAAGATGCAGTGTGCCTCCTTGTGGTCTGTATCTTTCAACATCCAACATCTCGCCAATGAACAATGTCAACACACAATATCCTGGTCAAAGCTCTGAAACGGAAGCTGTCGCCACTTCTGCCGGGTAAATGCAGCAAATCCACAAAGCGGTCCAGATGATGATGTCATCAAGAAAATGGAGGCAAGAGCAGCCTGGAACCGGAGTGGGTCCGAGCCCTTGGAGCATTGTGCATCGTATGATCTAAAATGCATCTTGTGCCGGAGAAAAGACAAGAATTGCATATTTCAAACTACAATGATCAAAGGAAATTCATCGATGATTCTTTGGACAGAGAAACCACCGTGGCATGACAGCGAGTTGAAGATACTGAGATAGTGATCAAGCATGAGCAGGAGGATATGAGAATTACTAAAAAGTGGGGATTGACAACCAGGAAGCCCGAAACTACATTGGAGAAGACGTTTGATGCTATGGGAGACTGTCTGAGCCATCTTGCAAGATCCGACGATGAGGATGATGGGGACGACAACGACATTGATGAAGAAGTTCCAGGGCTGGGCAAGCTGAGCGAAGATGACGAACCTGGCTGGGTGATTGGCACAATCTCCAAAACTGTACAGCAGTGCATGGAGAGTTTTCGGCCAAAGCAGATGAAGATTGACCAATTGCCACAACCTTGATAGGGAGACGCGGCTGACTCCCTCCGTGAGAGAGATAAGAAGTATGGCACAGGCCAATCGAAGGTTCCAGCAGTCATTTAGCCGCAAATGAAACATCACCCTATCCCATCTGCACGGACAACATTTGGAGATCTTATGGAGACTCTTCATATCATGCCCTGAAAATAGGCAATGCAGCAAGGGACTTCTCATCCAAGAAGTAGTCCTATGAGGCTAGGTTCCAGAAAACCACTGTCACGGGAATGAATTCTGTCTCTCCGGGCCGATTCAGCGCTCCAGTCATCACAAATTACGAAAGCAAAGCCTGTTGAACCAGTCAGCTGTTACCCCTCCCTAGAGCTTCTCTGGTTGAATGATATATAGATATCGGATTCTGACAAAGAAATCGTGATGGCCTGTGTGTCACTGGCAGAGTATAGTGGCAAATTGCTATTTTTGATGATGCAACTCTAGGAAAAGCAATTCTTGTACCTTCTTCGCTACGTGTCAGCTTGTAATTGATTTCCGTGACCAAATTATGAGAAACGATAATTGGTCTCTGCATGTGCATGGGCAGTACGGGTCATGTGAAAGAGCTAGACTCCAAATTGAGTTGATAGGCGACCAACAAATTGAATATTGTCTAGCCTGTTACTGTCAAGCCAGAATGCAAAAGCTAAATTAGAGACAACATTTACTAACAAAATTTAAGTCAGTGAACTCAGATGGGTCATGAAAGGAGCAGTCAATGCGGAATGCGAATCTGTGTGAATGACCACCATCATGCTGCAGTCATCGATGCATCCCACTGCATAACTCTCCACTGAGCCCTTGTCCACATAGTCGAGATTTTGATCATTGCTTATGGTAGGTCATGGAAATCAAGGCGAATGAGCTGGATGAGAAAAGGTGAGAAACTTGGGCTATATAGATCAATAACTAGTGTATGGATATAAATGCAGTTAATTGCCAGCTGAAAGTGCTGCAACGTGATAGGCCTACTACATGTATCCCTCAGATAACATGTATAGCAGTGGATCAGAACTTGTGAGGCCTCGAAGCATTTGGATGCAAATGATTATACATACAAACGATATATTGGCTGTCGATAATGACTGTATACATAATTGCATACAATTGTTGTCGATATGTTGAGTGTTAGGATGTCTTAAAAATGAGTGTCAATGGAGAGTCGATGATATATAGTCTTACACTTTTGGCAATCAATGGGCTGCATCGTCCAATCCTTCCAATGTGAAAGTATTGGCAACCTGTATAGCCAAAATGGAGAGCAACACTCTCGTTGCCCCAATCCTAGAAATCAGTGTGAAATGCGCATCAACGATTCTTCGTCTTGTGAGTCATATAACGAAAAAAATACTTGGTCGCAGTGGGATGGAATCAATGTATTGCCAGCCATTATATGCAACAATGCTAGCAACGAGATTGCTGCTATCTCATAAAAATGTGTGTCCGCAGAGTTTCAACCATTTTTGGTCTTGCTTCTTGGATAATCAATGTGCTGTGCAATGACATTAACCTTTAAACAAAGTATTGGCTGCCTTGATGGGTCAAAATGCTAGTCACAATATCGCTACTACGTCCTAAAAAGGAGCGTCAACTAAGCGTCAATGATTTTTTGCCTTGCATCTCGGGTAAACAAAGGGCTAGGGAACAGTGACAACCCATAATCAAAATATTTACTACTTTCATGGGCAAAAATGCTATTCACCATATTGCTACTACATCCTACAAATGAGCTACAACGGAGCGTCAACAATTCATGGCCTTGCTTCTTCGATAATTAAAGGTAAATGGAATGGAGACAACCAATAATCGAAGTATCGGCCGCCTCCATGGGCAAAAACGCTAACGACAACATTGCTACAACGTAGTCAAAACGTGCCTGAACGGAATGTCAACAATTGTTCCTTTTGCATGTTGGATAATCAGTCGGCTGTGGAATGGCATTAAGCCATAATGAAAGTATTGGCCACCTATATGGGCAAAATTGCCTGTGAAGATATTGCTAGTACCTCCTAAAATTGGGAGTCAATGGAGCGTCAACGATTTTTGGGCTTGCATCGTGGATAATTAAAGGGCCATGCAACAGCGTTGACCCATCTTCAGAGTATTGGCCACCATTATGGGCAAAAATGGTCGTGACGATATCGCTACAGCCTCATACAATGGAACCCCAACAGATGGTCAACAGTTCTGGTAGCGACTCAGCAGGGTACACAGCAACGAACTACATCGCATTATTCCTAAATTGAGTCTTTATCGGTGAGTATTTCAATATCTTTACAACTTCACAAATATGCATGCAATGTCTCACAGATCTGATTTTCCATTTACTTGTAGCTCTAGAGTCAACATTTAAGAATTGGCATTCTACTTCTCTATAATGCCACTTTTGACAGTATCTCAAGTCAAATTACCAAGATATGAAATTCCTACTCCGATGTCAGATTCAAAATCTCACAATACCTTGTTGCTTGTGGTTATGATTTCTTCTCAACAGGGACATGTTTTTACTCATGATTTGACCAACCTTAGTTTACAAATCGTATTCAATGCTTGGTGAGCTTCTATTAGTGTTAGCAACGGTTCCAGTTTTGGACCCGGTGGGTATTATAGGTCTGCGTGGCAACGGCCTTACCCCATCAAAAATCGTCGATTTTTTAAGCGAACCATCACTTTAAGGCCACAAATATTGATTAGAGAGTATAGTGTTTGGTATGTGAAATATGCAGCTTTGCACGGCGCATCTTTTGGCCGTCTTCGATTTTTGATATCTTTAAATCTCAGCAAGCGGCAGCCCAAAAACCTCGTTTTTACGCCAAAA